>Ga0315285_10000055_pt1 | contig 110353 bp, 88 predicted proteins | sample YL17G09_36_MG_FD_203698 | JGI IMG/M metagenome (GOLD analysis project Ga0315285, IMG submission 203698) | Sediment microbial communities from Yellowstone Lake, YNP, Wyoming, USA - YL17G09_36 | ecosystem: Environmental > Aquatic > Freshwater > Lake > Sediment | place: USA: Wyoming | collected... | reverse complement strand
ATTGATGGGGCTGCCTTTCCCCCGGGGGTGCTCCGCTGTAGGCGGAGCGCTGTTTGTACCGGGGCCATCTCGTCAGCCCGCGGAAAAAGGGAGTTGGACAATGACAACGCGCAGTTGTGTCGGGCTTCTCGCGGTGGTCGTGTCCGGTCTTTTCGGCACCGCGACGACGGGGGCAAGCTTCCCGGCGGCGCCCAAGGCCCTGGGCGACGGTGGGAACAGAACTTCGCCCGGGCTGGTCCCCGTGTCCGGCGGGAATTTCCAGATGGGCGACCCGTGGAACGAGGGCGGCACGGACGAACGGCCCGTCCACACCGTCTACATTAGTTCCTTCTACATCGATGCCCGCGAGGTCACCAACCAGCAGTATGCCGACGGCCTGAACTGGGCCTGGGCCCAGGGTGGACTGATCACGGTCACGAACGGCGTGGTGTACAAGTACGGCAGCGGAACCAGCTATGCATACTGCGACACGACGACCAGCTCGGCGTTCGGCCGGATCACCTGGGACGGCAGCACTTTCGGCGTGCTGCCGGACAAGGAGACGGACCCGGCGACGGAGGTGAGCTGGTACGGCGCGGTGGCGTACTGCAATTGGCGCAGCGCGCAGGATGGCAAGCCGCTTTGCTACGACCTGTCGAACTGGACGTGCAACTTCGGCGCCGCCGGCTACCGGCTGCCGACGGAGGCGGAGTGGGAGAAGGCCGCGGGCTGGGATCCCCTTCAGCAGAAGCACTTCCGCTTCGGCGGGCACACGGATGGGTGCGGGTACGACTGCCTGGACGGACATGCGGCGAACTATTGGGGCAGCGGTGACCCGTTCGAGCCTGGCCCACAGCCCTTGACGACGCCGGCGGGTTATTACGATGGCACGACGCACGAGGGCTACCCGACCGTAGACGCGAAGAGCTATTACGGCTGCTACGACATGAGCGGCAACGTGTGGGAATGGTGCAACGACTGGTACTCGAGCGGGTACTATTCCAGCTCCCCGAGCACGGACCCGACCGGGCCGCCATCGGGGATCTTTCGCGTGGTGCGCGGCGGGGGCTGGGGCAACGAGCCGGCGAGCTCGCGCTCCGCCAAGCGGGGCCCCGACATGGCGTTAGACCGCGACATCAACATCGGGTTTCGTTGTGCGGTGGAGGTGATGATCGGCGACCTGAACTTCGACGGCGCGGTCGACTTCGGCGACATCAACCCGTTTGTGCTCTACCTATCGGATTTCGCGTCGTGGCAGGCCCTGTATCCCGATTGCCCGCTGGCCAACGGTGACATCAACGGCGACGGTTCCGTCGACTTCGCCGACATTAACCCGTTCGTCGCGCTGCTGACCGGCGGCCTGTAATTCGGGCCTTCCATCGCAAGGGCGCGGCCGCCTATCGCGCTCGTCGGCGTCAGGTTTACCTGTGCACTCGCACACGCCCGCCCCGGCTGGCTAAACCTCACCCACTGGACATACTCCACGGCCTCGGCTACACACGCGTGGCGGACTTCGCGCGTCGCCCGACGACCCGGGCTCCGGGCGGAGCCGCAAGGAGCCACTGCCGTGCCAGGCGAAAAGCACAGCCCGACGTCGCGACCGATGAGTGAGCTGGCCGACGGCTGGTCGCACCACCTCAAGCCGCTGGAGCCCATCGACGTGCGCCAGACGCGCACCTGCTCCGAGCTGCTGACCGCGATGTCGAAGACCGCCTTCAGCGGGCGCAGCCTCGGCGAGGCGGCCGAGGTCCTGTACGAGATGGCCAACGACGACAAATGCTTCGTCGTCGGCACGTTCTCCGGGGCCATGACCATCGCCAAGCAGGGGCTACTGATCGCCGAGATGATTGACCAGGGCCTGCTCGACGCCGTCGTCGCGACCGGGGCCCTGATGTGTCACGGCCTCATCGAGCAGAGCGGCTGCACGCACTTCCGCCACGACCCGCACTGGTCCGACGAGCAGCTCTATGAAGCCGGCTACTGCCGCGTCTACGACACGCTCGAGCTGGAGCGCAACCTCGAAGAGGCCGCCGAGCTGATGCACAGCGTCCTGGCAGCGCTGCCCACCGACCGCGCCTTCGGCAGTCACGAGCTGAACTGGCGTATCGGCGAGCACGTACGCAAGACGGTCCAGGGCCGCGGCATCCTGCAATCCGCATACGAAAAGCAGGTGCCCGTGTACGTGCCCGGCTTCACGGACAGCGAGCTCGGGCTCGACCTGTTCGTGCACAACCTGGCGGCCGCCGATGAGCATCGGCCGCCGGTGCAGATCGACCTGCTCCGCGACATCGCTGACTACTACGAGCGGGCCAGCCGGGCCGAGCGGCTCGGCATCTTCACGATCGGTGGCGGCGTGCCGCGCAACTGGGCCCAACAGGTCGGCCCGCTCGGCGAGATTCTGGACCGTCGCACCGGCGGCAAGCACGGCAAGTTCATCCGCTTTCACTACGCGATCCGCATTTGCCCGGAGCCGGTGCATTGGGGCGGACTCTCCGGCTGCACGTATTCCGAAGGTGTCTCGTGGGGCAAATTCGTCTCGCCGAAGGAAGGCGGGCGCTTCGCCGAGGTTTTCGCAGACGCGACCATCGCCTGGCCGCTGTTGCTGCGTGGCGTGTTGGAGCGGATGGGGCGCGTTTGAACGAACGGGGCCCGGGGATCGGGGATCGGGTTTCGGGTGTCGGATGGGGGCGTCCGCGACACCCGAAACCCGAGACCCGCCTTAGCCCTCGGCGCGCCGCACGGACTCCCAAAGGCCGGCCGCCGCTGCGCCGGGGTCTGGCTGCGCGTAGATTCCGCGGCCAACGATCGCGTACGCGCTATGCGGCTCGACCTGCCGGAAGGCCTCCACGATGTCGCCCCCCTGGCCCTTGCCGACGCCGGGAAACATGAACACTGGCCGCTCGCAGACTCCCTCGATCACCTTCCGATGCTGGGCCATGCTCTGGGGTTTGGTGGCCGGCAGGACAAAACGCTGGACACCCAACTTGGCTGCATCCTGGTAGATCCTGGCCGGCCCCGTGTCGGCGATATACCCGCCGTCGCGGACCAGGAACCCGGCGTGCGTCATCTCTCCGCCGACGATGGGCTCCAGGCCGTGTTTCCGGCACCCGCTGGCGAACGCCTTCAGCGTCTCGATGCCGGCGAACGGGAACGCAATCACTTGCGTGACGCCGATGTCCTTCAGCAGGCCAAGGACCGGCCCGCCGCAGATGTCCGGGATGTCCGTGCCGAACTTCTGGTGGTCATAGATGACGTCCTGGCGGCCATGCCGGCGAATGATCTCGCACGCCCGCCGCAGACCGATCGAAAGGGCCAGCAGGACGCCGACCTTGAACCCGCGGACGAAGTCCAGCCCCGCGGTCGCCGCGGCGACGCGTTCCAGCTCGGGCTGCGAAGTAAGGTCACAGGCGACAATCAGACCGCGATCCGCTGCTGTAAGGGTCATGGCTGCACCTCACCGCGGCCGGGCACCATAGGAGTCCCCGCGCTCCACGTCAAGCGCGCGCCGCACTGGGTCGCATGATGCGGCCAGCCGGGAACCACCGCTCGCGCCATCCGCGCTATGACCGCAGGCTATCCGCACGGCCAGCGCCGGTAAAGGAAATCAGTGTGGTATCCCCCGATTCGAGCGAGCAAGACTATGGAATAAGTAAGGCGTCCCCGGATTCAGGCGCCCCCGGATTCGCAGGGCGCCGGAAAGGTGCTCTTGCGTCTTTCCTGGCCGATTTCCTCCTGTTCTTCAATGGCTCCCCCTGTCACCGTTTTCTGAGCGGCGAGCGTCAGCTCGCCCGCTGCCGCTGCGGATTAGCCAGCTTCCGAAGCCACAAGCGTCCTACCGAGCACACTTGCATAGAAAGCACGAACAGCACCCGAGACAGCGCGTGCTTCCAGCTCGAGGTCGACGTCTGGATCGTTAGGCCGGCCATAGTGGATTATCTGGCTGCGCAGGTCATAAGCCCGATCAACGATTTCGAATGCGTCGGGTCGACCCGGAAGAGTCGTGCGTACTACCCGCCGAAGAGCTTGACGAATCGACTCCTCTGATAGATGACGCAGCCGTCCCTCCAATGACGGTCTGATGTCGCGCGAAACTGTCGCATTGGCTTTCAGGAGTTGCATGCACTGGCCGACGAACGCATCGGCTTCCGGGCCGAGCTTTTCCCCGCTAGCCAGAGGCTCAAGTGCAGAAACGACGGCGAGAAACCTGGCTCTCTGGCGCGCCTCCATGCGCGCGGCCGTGAAGATCTCCATTGACAGCAGAATCCGCGCGTCCGGCTCTGCCAGGCGGCCATACGCTTCTTGCATCTCTCGAAGAACGGTTTCTTTCGGCCACCCGACCTCGCAGTACGCTTCCTCGCGTATCCCGTCGGAGCGATTTCGCTCGAAGACCGCAGCAGACTCGTATCCTGTGTACTCGAGACGTAGGGCGAAGTTGAGGCTCACCGCCGTCCAGAGCAGGGACTGCGTGAGCTGACGTCCGGCGAGCTCCGCAGCCGTGGCGGTCGCGAAGCCCTCCAGGCTGAAGGTGTACTTTTTTCCGCCCTCCCACGGGGCTTGCCGGGCGGGTGCGATGGTCATCACGGCACCGGTGCTGAGCGGTACAGATTCCCCGTCCATGCGACCGACCGACGCGGCCGTCTGAACATGAACGCGGACTCGTGCGCCATACGGGCGTTTCGTGGGTTGCTGGAGGATGATGGCCCGCTCCTCGTCGGGTGACTTCGATTTGGACACTGTCATGCCCCTTGGCCAAGCGGGTGGCTAACGCTGCTTATATTGATCCGAAATCGGGGGACACCATATCTATTCCTCCTGGCCCTTCATGTTCCGACCGGGCCTCCGCGGGCACAGCCTGTTGTTATCATACTCGATTCCCACGCCGTCGTATTGCTGAATCGCCGACCCGCCCCTTGGCCGGCGTGACCAGCGATTGTGGCAGATGCAGTTCCCCGAACGTCGTAGTGAGCCGCGAAGCCCGGGGGTTTAGTCCGCCGCGGCGGACGTCTGGAAGTAGCCACGGGCGCAGCCCGTGGGAGTCAGGTGCGCAGGTCCTAGAGTTTAGGGTTCTTCCGGGAATTCCGGGATGATTTCTCGTGCCGGTCTGCGCTCGGGCCGTTCATCGGCTTGGCGCGCCTGGGGACGCTCTTCTCCGCCCCGTAGAGGGCGCGGGTCAGTAGCCGGGGGCGCAGCCCCCGGTCGCAGCGCGCCAGCGTGCCTGAGCCCCAGCGGGGCGCCGGTGAGATGGGGGACAGCGCTACCGACGCCCCGCTGGGGCTCAGGGTCTTCGGCCCCGTGTTCCGTGGGCTGCCGCCCACGGCTACTGACCCACGCCCCATCCGAGTTTGTGAAAAAATCGAACCCACCTCTCGGGAATGCCATGTTCGGGTGTCGGACCCCACCCTCCGATGGTCGAACATGCCATTCCCGGAGGTGGGGGTTGGAAAAATTCACAAACTCATCCGGGGCGGGCGGCTTCGGGCTAGAGAGTGCTCTCGTCGCACATCGGTTCCAAGACAACCTCGCTCCCCGGAATTACCGGATGATCCGAGTTTAGGCGGGCTTGTCATCGGCCCCGTTGGGGCCAGCGGGGCTAGCCAGGGGCGCAGCCCCTGGATTGCGTGTCGTGTCATTGTGCCCGCCCTGAGGGGGCGGACGAACCACCAGCGCCTCCGTTCGCCCCGTCGGGGCGAAGGACCACGGGCGCGCGTACCTTACCCAGGGGTTGCACCCCTGGCTACAACCGGCGGGCCCGTTGGGGCCGGGAATGCACCCGCCGATTGCGTCACGCACGCGCTGCTTTCGGCTTACGGCGGGATCTTCTCGAGTTGCTTGTTGACTTCGGCCAGCAGCGGGGCGGCTTCCTTGCCGAAGCGGCCGTTGGGGTCGAGTTGGCAGACCATCTCCAGGCTCTGGCGGGCTGCCAGCAGGGCTTCGCGGCCGCGTGGATTGTCGTGGGCCATCAGTTGGACCGCCGCGATCCGGCTCTGGCACTTGCCCAGCCCCAGGTACGCCCACGTGTAGTGCGGGTTGCACTCGATCGCCTTGGCGAAATAACCCCGCGTGTAGTTGAGCAGGTCCGGGTTGTACACCTTCTTGGCGCCGAAGTCCTTGTCGGCCTGGTTCAGTCCCAGCAGACCGAGGTTGAAATAGGGCGTCGCATAGCTCGGCCGTTCCTGATAGGACTTCTGGAACGCCTTGGCCGCTTCCGCCGGATTGGTCTTCATCAGCACGGCGCCCTTGGAGTTCCACGCCAGGGCCCGCCCCTCCGCGCTCTTGTACGTCTCCAGCGCCTTGTCGAAGCACTCCATCGCCTTGACGTCCTGGTCGCGCTTCAGGTACGCCTGCCCCAGCGTGTGCCACGGCAGGCCCGCCGGGTCCTTGCTCGTCACGTCTGTCCAGAGGGCGATGTTGTCGTCCCACACTTCCACCCGACCCCGCGTCCAGAACGAGTACACCCCCACCAGCCCCACCAGCAGGACTACGCTCGGCACTCGCCACACCCGGTGCGGCCACGCCGCACACAGCAGCCCGCCCAGCAGCAGGCACAGGCCCGCCGACGGCAAGTACAAGTAGCGTTCCGCGACCGGGGTCTCCGAGACCTGGCGCACCGCGATCGCCAACGAGGGCGCCAAGGTGAGCAGCACCCAGCCGAGGGCGATCGGCAGCAGCGGCTTGCCGCGGCGATATAGCCATACGCCTGCGACGAGCAGCAACACCGCGACTGTGATCGCAATTGCCACGGCGAGTGTTCCCGGCAAGTGTGTCGGGTAAGCCGACTGCGGCGGAGGCACGAGGATCTTCATAAGGTAATACGTCACCGCGGCGCCCGCGCGCTGCAGGAGCGGGCCCCATTCCAAGTTCAACGCCCCGGTACGGGCCGAAGCGCCAGCCGTCCGTAGCCACAGGTAGACGGCCGTCGCAACCAGGTAGAGTCCGCCGAGCGGCAGCCAGCCCCAAGCAGACCTCTCCTTCTGCTGCGCAATACGCGGCACGAGCAGGAGCAGCAGCGGCACGACCAGCAGGGCCGACAAGGCCACTTCCTTGGAAAGAACGGCGCACAAGTACAGCAGCGGCGACACGATCAGGGCCCATGTCGCGCCCCGCGCGCGGTAATGCAGCGCCGTCACCACGGCCGGCAGGAAGAACATCGCTGCCACCGTGTCGCTGCGCCCCGTGATCCAGCAGACCGACTCGGTATGAATCGGGTGTACGGCGAAGATCACGCCGGCCGCGACGGCCCCCCATTCAGCGAAGCGATAGGGCCGCAGGACCTGCCGGGCGAGGACCCAGACGAAGAATGTGGCGATCAGGTGATAGAGAACGACCGCGGCATGGGGGCCGCGCGCCGCCCCGCGGCCGAACAGCGCCTGGTCGAGCAGGTAGGTCAACGTGACCATCGGGCGGTAATAGCTCGTGCCCCATTGCGGGATGGCGGGCGGCGGGAAGAACACGTCGTGCAGACTGCGGAACGCGACCATTTGGTCCTTCTGCACGATCCCGTCGTCCCAGACCAGCTCGCCGCTCAACGACGGGTAGTAGAGGATCGCCGCCGCCACGACCGGAATGAGCCAGCCCCACCAGCGGAGCCAGTTCCGGCGGTCGGCATCGTGGGCGTGTGCAGGAGCGTCACTCATTGGCGCGCACCTCCGGGCCGAGCGGCTTTTGGGCAATCACGATTACATTCTCGCCGCAGCGCGCCGGCAAGACCGGCCGGGCCAGAATGCACTGCAGCGCGGAAGGCGCGATGAAGAACGGGAACTGCAACCAGTGCGGCAACCAGCGAACGTAGGGCACATCCCAGTAACCGTCGGAGAACTCCCGTTGCAGCGTGAGTCCGGCTGCACGAGTGAGCTCCAGCCACGTCTCTGGCGCCAGCAGTGAGCAGTGGGTCGGGTCCTGGCGGGCGTACCAGTCCGGCCCTTTCCACCGTGCCCCCAGCGACTCCGTGTTGGGGACGGAGAAGAAGAAGAGCCCGCCCGGCCGCAGCAGGGTCGCGAGCTCCCGCATGACGCGCTGCGGTTCCCGCAAGTGCTCAAGAACATAGCGGGCCAGCACGAGATCGAACGTGCCGCGTGCGAGGTGCTCCGGCAAACCCTGCTCGATGTCCGCCACGCTGCAGCGGGAGCGGGGTGCCAGGCGCCGACACTGTTCGACCGCGTGGGCCGACACGTCGGCCCCGAAGGTCTCGTACTCCTCCTCCAGCCGCGCCAGGACGAAGCCAAAGCCGCAGCCGACTTCGAGCATCCGCCGGCCGCGGACGCGCCGCAGCAATCTGCGGGCGATCCCCGCGTACAGCCGCACTGACCACCACGCCTGGCTAAACCGCCGGCACTCCGTGACCCCGTAGTGCTGGCGGAAATACTCCGCCCCAAAACGCTCCAGCGGCGCTCCGCTCATCGCCGCAGCACCTCTTCGATCGCAGCGACGACGTCCGCCACCTGGATCGCCTCCATGCAGGCCACACCATAGGGACACGGCGGCGTGTAGCCGTAGCGCGTGCACGGACTACATGGCAGCCCCTTGTTCACGACCACGTAGCGCCGCCCCTGCGGCGCCCACTTCTCCATGATCCCGCTGCCGAACATGTGGACGGTGGGCGTCCCCACGCCATAGGCGATGTGCAACGGCCCGGTATCGGAGCTGATGTACAGGCTGGCGTGCTGGATCAAGCCGGCCACCTGGGGCAACGACGTTCGTCCCGCCAGGTTTAATGCCGCATCGGGGCCATGCCGGGCCACGATCGCCCGCGCGAACTCCAGCGAGTCCTGGCCGCCCAAAATGACCAGGAAGTACCCGCGCTGGATCAGCCACGCGGCCACGGCCGCATACCGCTCCGGCGGCCAGTATTTGTGGGGTGTCGAGGCACCCGGAACGATGACGGCGATGGGGCGCTGGTGATGTGCGGCCAGGGTTTCGGTTGCCCAATCGCGCCAGCGCGGGTCCACTTCGAGGAAGGGCTGGTCGCGATCGAAGGCGATGGGGCGCCCGATGAGCGCCTCCGCCAGATGCAGGAACGAGTACACCTCGTAGATACTCTCCGTGTAGCGGACCCGATGCGTTTGCAGCCGGCCGCGCCCCAAGGTATCGAAGCCGCAGATGTAAGCGGGCCGCAGGTAGTTGGCGACGACGGGCGTCAAGCGGTGGTACTGCTCCGTGTCTACGACGATCTGATAGCGTTGGGCCGCCAGGTGCCGCAGGACACGGAGGCTGGCCGCGGGACCCTCATCGTATCGGTACACCTCATGCACGCGTCCGTTAATGCGGTACACATCCGCGTTGCGGTGCTCGCCCAGCACATCCAGCATGGCTTCGTCATAGTGCTCGTGCAGCGCCCGAATCATCGGAAAGGTGAGCACGGCGTCGCCGATGCCGCCCGGCCGGATCACCAGGATGCGCGCGACGCCCGCCTTGGGGACCGGTGCCCCCTGTCCGCCGCGGCGGAGGGGCCGGCCCGCGGACGGCTCTGCCACGCCATTGCGAAATGTCGGCCGCACACGCCGACAGAGCCAGGCGCCCACGGTGCGGTCAAACCCTTTGAGCAGGCGCAGTCTCAACGGGAGCATGTCGGGGCCGCCTCTCAGATCGGCCGCGCTGCGGTCTGCGGTTGGTCCAGCAGCCGGCGGACGCACTGCAGCAAGCGAGCGCGGGTGAACGGCTTTTCGAGCAGCTCAACCCCCGCGTCCAGCACGCCGTGCTGGGCGATGATGTTGGATGTGTACCCGGACATGAAGAGCGTCTTCAGCGCCGGCCGGGCGGCCGTCAGCGCATCCGCCACGTGCCGTCCATCGACCTCCGGCATGATCACGTCCGTCACAAGCAGATGAATCGCGTCGGGATACGCGGCCGCGAGCTCCAGCGCGCGCTCGCCATCCTCGGCGACCAGCACAGTATAGCCGGCCGAGCGCAGGAAATGGGCCGCCAGATCACGAACGGCACCGTCATCTTCGCACACCAGCACGGTCTCCGTACCGCGCCGCCCGCGACCGTCGTCCCGTACGGGCGCACCCGCGGATAGCTGCGTCTCGACGGCCGGCCAGTAGACCCGGAAGGTGGTTCCGCACCCCGGCCGGCTGGATACCGTGATGTGGCCCCCCGCTTGCTTGATCGCGCCGTACACGGTGGCCAGTCCCAGGCCGGTCCCCTGCCCGATCGGCTTGGTCGTGAAGAAGGGCTCGAAGGCGTGCTCGAGCACCTCCGGCGACATCCCGCACCCCGTGTCGCGAACGGTCAGCAGGACATGCGCCCCGGCGCACGCCTCGGGATGCGCCAGCAAGTGCTCCTCGTCCAAGACCACGTTTGCCGTCTCCAGGACGACCCGCCCGCCCTCCGGCATGGCATCCCGGGCGTTGACCACCAGGTTCAGGATGACTTGCTCGACCTGACTGCTATCGGTCCGCACGCACGCCAAATCCCGGCCGAGCACGAGCTCGAGCGCAATGTCCTCGCTGATCAGCTGCGTCAGCATCGGCCGCATGTCGACCAGGACCTGATTGAGGTCGAGGACCTCGCGCTTGACCGCCTGGCGCCGGCTGAACGCGAGGAGCTGGTGCGTCAGCGCGGCGGCCCGCTGCGCGGCCCGGTCAATCTGGTCCAGGTGCCCCACCCATTCCTCGCGGACCGCCCCGCTCTGCTCCAACTCGGTGCGCAACATGTCCACGTTGCCCATGATCGCCGTCAGGACATTGTTGAAATCGTGTGCGACGCCGCCCGCGACCTGCCCAATCGCCTCCATTCTCTGCACGCGGCGAAGCTGGGCCTCGAGTTGGGTTTTCTCCTCTTCGGCGCGCCGCCGTTCCGTGATGTCAATCGCGATCTCCAGGCGTACGAGCCGACCATCCGGCCAGCGGATGGCCCGGTCAATGCACTGGTACCAACGCTGCGTGCGTGTGTTTTGGAACTCCCAGATGACCGGCGGCGCGGGCGTGCCGTCCGCGGCAATCAGCCGCGCGTTGGTGCAAAACGGGCAGGGGCCAGTCTGGCCTTCCTGCAGCAGCATGTAGCATTTTTTCCCCCGCCAATCCGCCCCATACATGCGCTCCACGTGCTCGTTGGCCGCCAGGACCTCGTGCGTCTCCAGGTCGGCGATGTAGACCGCGCCGTCCACGCCGTTGAACACGGCGAACAGCTCGTCGAGCTGTCTCCGCAGGGCCTCCTCGGTCTGCTGGCGCTCCGTGATGTCGCGGGCGGTGGACAGGGCCCCAACGACGTTCCCCTCAGCATCTTTCAAGACGCGACACCACCAGGCGAGCAGGCGTTCAGCGCCATCCCGGCGGCGCTGCCAGCTCTCCAGGTAAAACACGCTTTCGTCGCCGCGGAAGAGCCGCTGCACCTTCTCGTATGTGTCTTGCGGCCGCGTGAAGTAGTCCGCGGCCTCCTTGCCCAGCAGGTCCGGGCCGAAAAACTCCCGCGCCGCCTCGTTCGCCCAGGTGTAAACCTTGTTACGGTCCACCTCGACGATGATGTCCGGGACGGCGGCGAGCATTGCTTCATAGCGCGCAAGAAGCCTCTGCTCTCCCTTGTCCGTCGCACCGGAGTCCGCCGCGCCCCTGGGCAAGAATTAATCCTCCACAATCTCTGGAGTACGCTTGATCCGCGGATCACTGAAAACATCGGACTCGTCCCGGCTCGTGCTGGAGAACTCTGATATGATCGCGCCTTCGTCGCCCGCCTGGAACCAGTGCAACGTATCAGGCTTGACAGTATATTGAGCACCAGGACTTAGTTCAATCTCGCGAAACACCGTGTAATACTTCTCGCTGCCCGCCGGAACCCGAGCTTTCAGCGGGGGGTTCGGTTGTCCGGGCACGTACAACCACACTTCTCCCCAACGGCAGCGGAAAGTCTCCATTTTCCCCGGCTCGCCCCGGACCGGCGGGTGCCGATGCTCCGGGCAGGTCTGCCGCGGGAACAAGACCAGCTCCTTCGCACAGTAGCGGTCCGTGTTGACGTAGACCACCAACTCCAGGCCGGTCCGCTCAAGTTCACCGAGGCCGAGCTCAGCCACCTCGATGTTGTCAGCCTCGTCCGGCGTGACGACAATCCCGGCCTGTCTAAGCATTTGCAGCGCGCGGGCCTGCGCCTGACGCACTTCGCTACGCCGAATCATGATTGGCCTCCGCCGCCGGTTGGACTGTCCCGGGCAGCCGCTGAACTTGCCAGTTTCCCCTTCTCCAACGCTATGACCGCTCTCGAGCATCGGCCTGCGGATGGACGCGCTCGCCGGTCTGATCTTATCGTGCCGGTCCGCGGGTGTCGCCGCGCCCGGCCGGATCTTCGCGCGCTGCCGACAAGCAGACCCGAAACTCGGCCCCGCCGTCGGGCGGGTCGTGTACCTCGATCCGCCCGTCCAGCTCACCCACGATCTTGCGGGCCACCGCGAGTCCCAGCCCCGTCCCGCCGTGCCCCTTGGTCGAATGGAACGGCTCGAAGATTTTGTCGCGCGCGTCCGGCGGTACGCCGGGGCCGTTGTCGGTCACCGAGATCATCAACTCGTGGCGAGCCGCGTCGTAGCGGGTGCGGACGTTGATCATGCCGTGGTGGTCGGGGACGGCATCGATGGCGTTGGTCACGATGTTGAGGACCACCTGGTGCAGGCCGTCGTAGTCGACGGGGATGGGCGGCGCATGCTCGTCGAGATCCGCGAGCAGCACGCTGTGCTTCACGTCGGCCTGCTTCTGGAGCAGCTCGACCACCTCTTCGACGATGCGGTTGACCTGCAGCGTTTCGACCCGCGGCTCGCGCTCCTTGCTGAAGGCCAGCATGTTCAGCATGAGGTTGTACGAGCGGTCCAGGTTGCGCTCGACAATGCGCCAGCCCTGGGCCGTCGCCGCCAGATCGCGCCTTTCCAGGCCGCGCTCGACGATGTCGGCCCCGCTGCGCATGCCTTGCAGGATGTTCTTGATGTAATGCGACAGGTACGCCACCGTTTCGCCGGCCGCGGCCAGCCGCTCGCGCTGCAGGTGCGACTGCACCAGGCGGGCGTTTTCGACGGCCAACCCGGTCTGGTACCCGATCGTGGTCACCAGGCGGAGCTCGTGCTCGTTGTACGTGTGGCGGGTGACGGGGCAGTCGAGGTGGATCACGCCCAGGACCTGCTCGCGGGCCACGATCGGGGCACAAATGACCGAGCGCATGCCCAGGTTCTGCACGCTCTTGCCGCTCTGAAAGCGCTTGTCGGCCACGACGTTGGAGCACAGCACGCCTTCGCGCGACTCCACGACGTGCTGGATGATCGTCCGCGAGGCGATGATGGACTTGCCGTTGCCCTCCTGGGCCTGCGCCGGGTTGCGGAAACGGACGACGTCCGGCAGCATCTCGCCCGTGGCCTCGTCCTGCACGAAGATCACCCCGCGGTCAACCTCGGTTTCCTGAAAGATGATGTCCATGACGCGCACCAGGAGCTGGTCGGTCGGCAGGAAGCTGCCGATCGCATCCGAGAGCTGGCGCATCATGTGCCAGGCCTTCACCGCATAGGCCGTCTCCGGCGCTGCCAGCACCAGGCTGTCCTCGCTGGAGGGCACGCTGGCCACCACGGCCGAATCCACGGCCAGGCTCCCCGCATCGAGCGTCACCAGGTCGCTGGGAATGCTCGCCCCGGTGAACTCCACGACCGACTCGTCACCCGTGTAGACCATCAGCGTGCTGCCGACGCGAATCTGGTCCCCGTGCTTCAGCCGCGTGGGCTTCTGAATGCGCACGCCGTTGAGATAGGTGCCGTTCGCGCTTTGCAGGTCGGTCAGCACCCAGCCCCCGTCCACCGTCTCTAGCTGCGCGTGGCGCCGGCTGATCGTCTGATCGGTCAGCGGAATCTGCGCGCTGCCGCGGCCCAGCAGGACCACGTCGTCGCGCGTCTGCAGCGTCCGCCCTTTGTCCGGCCCCTGCAATACGATCAATGTGGCCAAGTCGTCGTTCCTAACTCCCCGCTAGCGGCAATCTACCCCGCCTAGCCGCCGGCAGCGGCGCCGATCCGGCGGTGTGGACGAAACCAGCGGTCTACGAGGCCATGGGCGGTTGAGGCATCCGCACATGGCTCGCGGCCCAGCCTTTGGGCGTCTGAATCAACTCAAACTCGACGTGCTCGCCCTCGCGGAGACAACGAAACCCGTCTCCTTCAATATTGGTGTAGTGCACAAATACGTCCTTGCCCTCCGGCCCGAGGATAAAGCCATAACCCTTCTTCGTGTCGAACCACTTTACGTTACCGTCCGTCATGGCACAGGCCTCCGAGAGCCGTCCAGACGTGTACTCAGACGGCTCACGTACTGATGTCCGCCTGTCCCGCAGCGCTGCCGATCGCCAGCGATCACTGCGCACCGGAACCAGCGACAACCAGGCCCATCGGCGACCGGCAGTCAGACAATCCAAGAAATGACCGGCCGAGACGGGCCCGTCCGGCAGAGTTTCTTCATCGGGCGACCGCGCGGCGCACTTTGGCACCGCACAGACTGCTACTCCTGTGGGCCCGGACTGGTTTCCCGGGCCGCGGTCTTCATGGCCGCCTTCCGAGATAATTTTACCCGGCCCTGCTCATCAATGGCAATGACTTTTACCTTCACCATGTCGCCGATCTTCACCACGTCGGAGACCGTGCGCACGTAATTCTCGTCCAATTCGCTGATGTGGCAAAGGCCGTCCTGGCCGTCCTGGATCTCGATGAACGCGCCGAAGTCCTTGATACTTATGACCTTACCTTCGTAGATGCGGCCGATCTGCACGTCCTCCGTGATCCGCTGCACGAGCGCCAACGCACGCTCGGCCTTCGCCGCGTCCACGCACGCGATGGTGACGGTTCCGTCGTCCTCAATGTTGATCTCGGCACCGGTTTCGGCCTGGATCGCCTTGACGCACTTGCCGCCTGGGCCAATCAGCTTGCCGATCTTCTCCGGGTTGATCTTGATCGTGAGCAGCCGTGGGGCGTACTCGCTGATCTGCGGTCGCGGCTTGTCGATCACCCGGTCCATCTGATCCAGGATGTGCATGCGGCACTTGTGCGACAGCTTCAGGGCCTCGCGCATGATCTTGAGCGGCACCCCGGTGGCCTTGATGTCCAGTTGGACGCTGGTGACGCCTTTCCGCGTGCCGGCCACCTTGAAGTCCATGTCGCCGAAGTGGTCTTCTTCGCCGATGATGTCCGCCAGCAGCTTGTAGCGGCCGTCGGGCTCCATGACGAGTCCGATCGAGATGCCGGACACTGCGCCAGCGACGGGCACGCCCGCGTCCATCAGCGCCAACGACCCGCCACACACACTCGCCATCGAACTCGAGCCATTGGACTCCAGGATGTCGCTGACCAGGCGGATGGTGTAGGGGAAGTCCTCGGGCCCGGGCAGGACGGCTTCCAGGCTCCGTTCCGCCAGGGCACCGTGACCGATTTCCCGCCGGCCCGGCGAGCCGATCCGCCGCACCTCGCCCACCGAGAACGGCGGGAAATTATAGTGCAGCATGAATTTCTTGCTGTATTCCTCGAGCAGGTCGTCGATGATCTGCTCGTCGCGCGAAGTCCCCAGCGTGCAGACCACCATGGCCTGGGTCTCCCCGCGTGTGAACAGGGAGGAGCCGTGGACCCGCGGCAGCCAGCCGACCTCGCTGGTGATCTTCCGGACCTCGTCGAGCTTCCGCCCATCCGGACGCCGCTGCTCGTTGAGGATCATGTCCCGCATGAGGCGTTCCTCGATGAGGCCGACCGCGGCCTTCACCTCTTCCGGCTTACGTTGGGGCTCCGGCACGCCGGTGGGGCAGTATTCGGCGTTCATCCGCTCATAGACGGCTTTCACCGCGTCGGCCCGTTCCTGCTTGCCCTTGAGCTGCTTCGCCGCCCGCAGGTCCGCCAGGACCTTGCCGTGAATCTCGTCCAGGAACGCGGTGTCCTTCTCGGGGGCCTCCCAGGTTTTCGGTTGACCCGCGCGGCGTGCCAGCTCCTTGAGCATTTCGCAGATCGGCTTGACGCCGTTTTCATGGCCGAACTGGATCGCGTCCGCGATGACGTCCTCGGACACCTCGCGGCACCCGACCTCGATCATCGTGACGGCCTCCAGATGCCCGGCCACGATCATGTCCAGGTCGGAATACTCGAGCTGGGCCATGGTCGGGTTGATGATGAACTTGCCATCGACGTGCCCGACGCGCACGCCGGTGACCGGCCCGTTGAACGGGACCGGGGACACGGCCATCGCCGCGGCCGCCGAGACCAGCCCGATCACGTCCGGGTCGTTCTGCAGGTCGGTGGCCAGTACCAGGATCTGGATCTGAACCTCGTCCCGGAAGCCCTCGGGGAACAGCGGCCGGATCGGACGGTCGATGAGCCGGCTGGTGAGGACCTCCTTGAGCGTCGGACGCCCCTCCCGCTTGAAAAAACCGCCGGGGAATTTGCCGGCGGCGGACATCTTCTCGCGGTAGTCCACCGTCAGCGGGAAGAAGTCGATTCCCACCCGCGGGTCGGCGGTGACCACCGTCCCCAGGACCACCGTGTCGCCGTAACGAACGACGGCTGATCCCGCGGCCTGCTTGGCCAACTTACCCGTTTCGATCGTTAGTACACTGCCCCCGACTGCGCGCTCCACCTTGAACGTCATCTTATCTTACTCTCACCACATTCCTTGCTGCCGACCTGTTTTCCACTAACCGACCAACCGACTTAACCACTTCCGCCGTCACTACCCGGCACGCACGCGGCCCCATCCAGTCGCGCGGCGCGATGCACCTGCATTCGCTAACCAGCGCCCCGGCCACTGCCTCTATTTTCGCAAGCCAAGCTTCCCGATCGTGGCGAGATAGCGCTCCCGGTTCTGGCGGGCGAGAAACTTCAAAAGGGCGGAGCGCTTGCCCACCATCTTCAGCAGCCCACGTCGCGAGGAATGGTCCTTCCGGTGGGTTTTCAGATGCTCCGTAAGCTGCGATATCCGTTGGGTGAGCAACGCGATCTGCACCTCGGCCGAGCCTGTATCATTGTCGTGCCGCCGGTGCTCAGTTAAGAGCTGCGTCTTCTTCTCTGCCGTTAAGGCCATGGCCCATCCTTTCTGCACTTGGGCGTGCTCCCGCCGCGCCTCTGGGCCCGGGCGGGCCGGAGCAGCCTGCCACTTCAGTCACGTTGCGCCAAGTATAGGCCTGCGCGCGGTCCCCCGCAATGCCCCACGCCCAGGCAAACCGCCCCTCCGAACCAAGCCGGCAACGGCCCGGTCAGCCCATCCGGACCCCGCCAGGGAGGGCGGGACCGTCCAAACGTGCCGAGTTCCGTCAGACGCTTCGCGTCCCAGCGAGGCCGGCGGAGCCCGTTTCGCGACTGATTACTGTACAGCACGCGGCTTGGGCGCCGGACTGGGCTTGGGCTTGGGAGCCACAAACTCCTTGCCGTTGGCCATCTTGTAGCACATACGCCAAGCCTGGTAATCCAGCAGCGTGACGCACCCATCGCCGTCCAGGTCCGCGTCAGGCAAGTAATGCGGGTTCCCGACGCAAACGCCGAACGCATCCAGGAACATCCAGTAATCGTCCATATCGACGTTACCGTCATTGTCCAGGTCGCCACACAACTCACATTGATCGGGAACACCGTTGTGGTTCCAGTCGCTGTCGCAGTTGGGGCCGACGCAGTAGCCGCCCCACTGGACACCGATGTCGCAATCATCGGGGATGCCGTTGTAGTTGCAGTCATCCGCGCCGACCTCGCACTCGTCCGGGATACCATCCGGCTGGCAGTCAAAGCTGGTGCCGTGGAGAATGTCGCACTCGTCCAGCCTCCCGTTCTCGTTGCAGTCACCGCACCAGTGCTCACCCTGGCACCACGCGATGTCGCAGATGTCCGGGATGCCGTTGTAGTTGCAGTCCTCGAGCACCTCGCACTCATCCGGGATGCCGTTCCCGTTGCAGTCGGTGCTGGTGCCGTTGATGATGTCGCAGAAGTCGTCCACGCCGTTCGGCTGGCAGTCCTCTCCAGCGCACTCCGTGAACGGACCGGCCCAGTAGCCATAGCAGGTCGACGGCAGCTCTTGCGTGCAGGTGCCATCGCCCCAGCAGCAAGCGCCGAACACTTCCATGATGTTGACCGTGTAGTCCTCGACTTCGCCGTAGTAATCCGTCCCGCACGCCGGCGGATTCGCGTTGGCGTAGCTCAAGCGGATACGCATACGCGTCGGACCACTCAGGGCCGTGCCGGGAGGCGTGATCGAGAAGTTGTACGGCCCGCCGCCCATGATCGTCCCGATGATTTCGTCATCGCCGAACACGTAATCGTGGTTGTAGTCGATCCACGTGCGGCAATAATCCGACGTATACGGCACCGGGTTCGTGACGGTCAGGTTCGTCGCGGTCCCATAGGCCAGGTCCGCCGACAGGTACGTGTAGTCGCCATACAGCGTGCAACCGGTCATGTTGTCGATCGCGCCAATCTGCACGCGGCTGATGTACTCGTCGCATACGGTCGAACTCGCCGCGCAATAGAACGGCTCGCACACCACATTCACACACAAGACGTAGTCACCCTGGTAGATGCCGTTCTGCGCCGCGCAACCGGACGGATTGATCTCGATGCAGTCGCCATTCGGCAGGCAGCACGCACCGGTCGGAACCGGGGCACAGGTCAGCGACGCGGTGTAATCCTTGTCGCACGGCCAGTCAGACCAGGCCGACGGACCGGCCCAGAACCAGTACGTCACGCCCGCACTGCCTTCGAGCACGATGGTCGCCGGCTGGCACTCGCCGGCCGTCGCGCTGGCCAGGATCGTGTAGCTCGAGCAATCGTTGGGACCCGCACCCTGGATGATGAAGATCAACAGCGGAATTTGCGCCTCCGCCGTCCAGGTCAGGTACTGCGCCTGGGGCAGCGTGAGCTGGTACCAGTCGGTGTCACGCAGGCTCGTGTTCGCCCACATGGTACCGCAGATCACGTCGCCGCAGGCAATCGGCGCGAACATCGGCGGCGAGAAGTTGCAGCCGCCATCGAGGTCCGCACCGCACGGCTCAGGCTCTGGAATCCCCCCCGCCGGGCACTCAAGCGCGCATTCGCCCGTCGGTTTAATGTCCAGCGCATCGACGTCGTCCGTGGGCAGCAACCCGAGGTTGGCGGCGGTGGCAAACAGCCAGAGCCCCCCACTGAAGTCGGAATAAAAGATGTCGGCCGCCGAGAGTCCATAGGTGGTCAGCGTCGGCGAGCCCGGCGCCAGCGAGAAAAGCACCTCGTCATAGTAATAGCCATCACCGGGATAGGGGTCCATGACGCCGTTAGGCGTGAGCGAGCCCAGAGTGACATCGGATAGCGCCAGCGCGTCGATCTTGTCCCCGGCGACCAGCCGCAGATTCGATGCAACGGCGAAGGGGCGGCAATCGTTGGGGTCGAACGGTCCCATCGTTCGATCGTAGACATAAATCGTTGCTTCGTTGCCCGTGAAGGATGGGCCCTTGAAAGTGAAGAACGCGTAGCGGTCGGCGTCCTCGAAGCGACTGAGCTCGAGCGCCGTCAGGTTGTCCTCCCCGAACTGGAGGAGCACTCCGCCGCGCAGCCCGAGCTGGGGGGCGGCGGCCGCGAGCCGGTTCGTGTTCACTTGTCCCTGGGCGGGCGTAATCGTGTCCAGGTAGGCTCCGAAGGGACCGACGGCAGATACATAAATGTCCCCAGCCACCGCGTTGAGTGGTGGCGGACGTGTTGACCTTAACCAGACGTCCGAAGGGTAGACGCCAACGGAACCACGCCCCACGGAGAAGAACAGGTTACCCGTGTAGGGCCCGGTCCCATCACGCCCAAAGGATAGCCCGGTAATCATGTCGCCGGGCTGAAAGTTCGGCCAACCGGTCGTCGCGCCAGTCAAACGCGGGTCACGCTCGTTGGTCATGTTTGGAATGGCGCCAACGGCCGGCGAGTAATACACCGTTACCTGCTGAGGCGGGGTGCCTCGGTCGTCCCAGACGCGGTTCGGCGTGACGCCCGAAATGGCCGGGTCCAGGCCAATGCTGTTGGGATCGACGCCGAACGAGAGGGGGCCAGGTATCAGCAAGGGGGCATCGCAGAGTGGAAGGTCACCGACGCCCCCGTGGGCCCCGTTGACAAGAAACCCGAAGGGCAGACCGCTTTCGTCGAAGAGGGGGACGGAGTCCAGATGGTCGTACTCCCCGAGAGGCTGGCTGATGTCGGGCGGCGGAAACCCCGTGATCCCCTTACGTATGAGCACCAGCGGTGTGCTATTGTAAAGCTGCGTGAACCCGAGATCAACCTGGACATAGACGTTGAAGAAGCTGTCCGCCGGGAAATCCTGATTAGGATCTCCAGTTGGGTCCTGCGAAGCCACCTCGCCGATGCTGTACTGGAAGAAGGGTGCCTGGGGCGTGTTGGCAACGTTGGCGTAGAAGGGCTGGCCGGCGCGGATCGTGACGCCCGTACCTTGCAGGACCAGCGACAGGATTTCGGTATGTACTTCCCGTCGGGCCGGCTGACTCTCCGGCCAACCGGGGGGCATGCGCCACGCGTCCGGCACGCTGGCCCACATGTTGGGGTAATTGGAACCCGGGCCGGCGTCGCAGATGGGCGCGTTCGCGTCGAGCGGGTCGCCTTCCGCAAAGGGATTGCTGCGACCGACGACCGTCGGGCCGGAGAGGTTGAGACTCTCCGCCGTGGTTCCGTCCAGCAAGACGATTCGGAAGCCCGCGTTCGTCGAGAACACGTCGGGACAGCCCGGCGGGTCGTTGTTGGGGAAGTCGGCCCAAAGCTGTCCCGTGCCCAGCAGCACGAATCCGGTCGCCCCCACTACCCAGTAACGGCCCCATCGGTTCATGGGATTCTCCTTTCAGTTGCCGCCTTTCAGGTCAGCCGACCACGTCATCCAGGCGCGGTGCGTGCGTTGCAAGCTGAATACGCAGAAAGCAGAGGGTGGACCCAACTCCGGCCCTCCGCCAGCGCGCCACCCAGCGCCTGAGCCTAGCCCCTCTTCCGGTCCGCGGCTCGGCAGCGCCGGCCAACGTTCCTCTCTTGCGCCTCGTTTACTAAGGTTGCGCCCGCGACCGGCATGATCGCCCCGCGGCCGTAGTCGCAACGTCTTTTCCAGGTCAGACATGGCACGAAGTGCCCACGAAAGAATTATCCTCACAGTTGAAACGGTTGTCAAGAATAAACTAAAGATTCCCCATTTACGCACCGACGAGCAGGTCGCGCGCAGCGCCCGAGCTTCAGGCGGCCGATGGCGCCCCCGGTCGGCTACACGTCTGCGACCAGCCGACCGACGATGTCCGCCGCTAAGCCAACGCGCTCGCCCAACTCGCCGTCCCGGCGGTGCGTCGTGATGCACGCGACGATCTGCTCGGCCAGCCGCACGGCGGCCACGCCGTCTTCCGCGCTGACCGCGGGCCGGCGCCGGGTTTGCACACACTCGACGAACGACTCCAACTCGTCCCGCAACGGGTCCTTGTCGTCGATCTGCAGCGGCTCAACGTGTACCAGCTTGCCGAAATCGAGGCCCGCCAGTTGGGACAAGTCCTCGAGGTTCCGCTCGCGGGCCAGCTTGAGCACGTCGAGGTTGCGGTCCAGCGTGATCGCGATGCCGACCTTCTTCTGGTAATCGAGCGAGACGTACGCCTTTTCCGCGAACACCCGCAGCTTGCGCTCGGTCTTCACTGCCAGCCGCGACGCCGTCAGGTTCGCGACCGTCGTCGTTGCCAGAGCTGGCCGAACAACGTGGCAAATCAAGTTTGGCGTGCCGCCCGGCCCAGGTCAACAAAAAACCGCTTTTCCGAGGTCGGTTGCGGTTGCTGCCGTGCGCACCACCGAACCACCCTGCTGCTGGTGATTGGCACTTGCTGTCGCGCTACTTGGCTTTCACGAGTGCGGTCACGATGCGGACCGCGATCCCCACCACCGGCACGATGACCGCCACCCAGCCCAGGATCATCCCGGCCAGTGCCCGTCGCCCACCCAGCCAGTGTCCGGGCTCGGTTCGCATGCGCTTCCGCGCTGCCATTGAGAACACGATCGCCAGGATGCTCAGCACCAACGCCGCCGGCACCGCCAAACACGCGGCCAGCCCGCCGATGATGAGCGGCAGCGGCGGCATTTGCTGCTTGCCCGGGCCGAAGCTCTGGAGATCCAAGCCGGCATACGTGGCCTGCAAGATGAGCTGCGTCGCGATCGCCGCCGCCCACAGCCCCACCGCGATGAGCCCGCACACGAGGCCCGCGTTGGCCCCGCGCATGAGGCGCGCCGTCAGCACGCGCGGACCCGCCGGTTTCGCCGGCTCAGACTCCTCCGCCGCGGGCCCGGCGTCGGACCTCCACTTCCGGGGCGGCAAGACCCCCTCCATGGCGATCACTTCCACCGCTGGCCGATCCGAGACGATCTTGCCGTCGAGCATTTGGACGATCCGCCGGGCCTGCCGGGCAATGTCCGGCTCGTGCGTGACCATGACGATGGTGACGCCTTGCTCGTTGAGCCGGCGGAAGATCTCCATGATCTGTTCGCCGGTGCGTGAATCGAGGTTGCCCGTCGGCTCGTCGGCGAGCAGCAGCGCCGGGTCGTTGACGATCGCGCGGGCAATCGCCACGCGTTGACGTTCCCCGCCGGACAGCTCGTTCGGATTGTGGTGGGCTCGCGGTACTAGCCCGACCCGTTCCAGCGCCCGTAGGGCCGGTGTCCGCGTGTTCGTCTTCCGCGCGTAGAACAGCGGCACCGCCACGTTCTCGGTCGCCGACGTCCGGTTGATCAGGTTGAACGTCTGGAAGACGAAACCCACCTGCTTGTTGCGCACCGCCGCGAGCTCGCGGTCCGACAGCTCGCTGACCGGCCGGCCGGCCAGCGTGTAGGAGCCCCCGGTCGGGCGGTCCAGGCAGCCCAGCAGGTGCATCATGGTGCTCTTGCCGCTGCCCGATGGCCCGGTGATGGCCACGAATTCCCCCTGCTCGATTGTCAGGTCGACGCCGTCCAGCGCGTGCACGACGGAACTTCCCATCCGGTAAAGCTTCGTCAGCTCGCGAACCTCGATCAGCGCCACGCTAATCCCCGCCACCGCCCGCTTCCTGCGGCAACTTCGTGTAAACCTCAGTCCCCTCCTTCAATTCGCCCTCATCGAAGGGCGCGAGGAGCTCCGTACGCTCACCATCGCTGATCCCGAACCGGCACGCCACAAACCGCTTGCCGAACTCCTCCTGGGAGCCGCGTTCCGGCGGCACCTTGACCCACACGCCGCGCTGTGCCTCGAAGGTCTTGACCGCCTCGGCCGGCACCAGCAGGGCGCTGACCGCGCTCTCGACCGTGAACTCGACCTGCGCCTGCGCCCCCAGGGGCAGCTTGTGCCGCTTCGGGTCGGTGATCCAGACATGCACGTCAAACTGGATGATCGACGAGCCGACGTTGAGCTTGCCCTGCGGCTCGACGCGCTCGATGCGCCCCTCGAACTCGTCATCCGGGAATGCGTCCACCGTGATCCGCACGGTCCCGCTGCGCTTCTCCAGTTGCTCGGCATCCTGCTGCGCGGCTTCGCGCAGCTCGGGCATCTCGGGCAGGGCCTCGATGGGCGAGATCGCCAGCACCCGCCCGTAGTCCGCCTCGTCCAGCCGGGCGATCACTTTCTTCCTCGAGACATCGGCCAGCGACATCAGCGGCGTCCCGCCCGTGAAGCCCTGCGTCGCCGACTGCACCAGCATGCCCGGCCGTACGTAGACCTCGGTCACAATCGCGTCCTGGCGGGCAATCACCGTCGTCTCCTTCCGCCGCTTCTGGGCGTCCTCGAGCGTCTTCTTCGTCGCCTGGACGACGGCTTCCTGCGACTGGACGGCCGCTTCCGCATCCTTCTGCGACAGCTCGGCGCTAGTCACCCCGATGCGGGCGGTCGCCTGCTGCGCCAGGCTCATGCGGTGCTGCGCGCGAATGTCGTTGACCTGCTGGTCGCTATAGAGGTCCGATTTGCCCTGCGCCAAAGTCCTTTCGATCTTCGCCAGCTCGAAGGCTACAATGTCCCCCTGGGCGGTGATCTCTTCCAGGCCGGCCTTCGCACTGTCGATGGCGACCCGCGCCCGTTCCACCGCGACCCGCGCCTGCTCGAGCATGGCGCTGGCCCGGTCGAAGTCCGCCTTCGCACGCTCTACCGCCCGCTCCTCGTCCTGGGGGTCCAGGATCACGACCGGCGTGCCGGCGTGGACGAACGAACCCTCGGCCACGGGCACCTCCGTGATCCGCCCTGACGCTTCCGACTTGACCTCGACCACCTGGTTGGCCCGGATCAGCCCGGCCGCCGTGATCGGCACCTTGATATCCCCTCGCACGACCTTGCCGGTTTTCGGCTGCGCCCACAGGGGCACCATCACCTGGCGGCGCGCAACGTAATACGCAACCCCCGCGAGAATTAAGCCGATCGCTACGAAAGCCCACTTCTTCATCGCGCTATCCTCGGCGCGCGGCCAACGTCCGGCGCCGGCCCGCGGCCGACGCTCCGGACCTCCGGCAACAACTTCACTCGCGCAATTAGACTATCTGAGGGTGAGCGGTTCAAACCGAAAACCGAACGCCTCCGCTACCGGGCGGCAGACGCCCGTGCGCATCCACGATCGTCTCGTACGCGATGGCGATGCAGCCCGAATCACGGACGCCCTCGGTCAACTTATGGCTCGCGGCAAAGTGGAAACACGTGAAGACCACCGGCTTCGGGCGGATAGGCGGGAACTCTTCCGCCAGGGGCTCCTTGACTTTGCAGGCCCACTTCGCCCGTTCCCACGGTTCCGCGGCCGACGACACCAGCTCGGCGCCATAGGCCGCATAGTCCGGATCTGGAATACCGGAACCGACGTCCGCTCCCCGTTCGATCAGAACCCGGTGCCCGCTGCGCTCCAATTGCTGCACTCCGGCCGGCACTGCCGCCACGCGACCCTCGCCTGACTTAACCTCCTGCGGAGTGCCGTTGATCATGCGGGCAACTCCTGGCCGGGCCTGAATTGGCCGATACTCACCGCAAAACTATGCACAAACACGTTCAGGACGCGAGCTTAAGGACTGCCTGCACCCTTGGCAAGGATGCTGGGCACGCCAGCCCCCATAAACGCTGCCCCCGGCTCCCACTGCTCGCCGCCGCGACGGCCTGTCTCCTCTCGGCCTGCCACCTGGGGCCGAGGGAGAAGACTGTCCGGCTGGCCGATCTCGAACATGCCCCGCCGGCAGTTCTTGCGCGCCCGCAACGCGTCGGCATCTCCGATCCGGAAGCCCTGCGCGAGCTTTGCTCGCCACTCGGACCACGCCTGGGACTGCTCCAGGTTCGCTCCGTGGCCGACTGGAACCGTCTGGCGCGGATAGCTCCGGCACTCGGTCGCTGCCCCGACCTGCGGTGCGGCATAGTCATCGGACTGGCCTGCTGGGCGGGCACCCCGCTCGATGGCCGCTGGTCCATCCACATCGCTGCCGTGCGTGTGCACGACGGTGCCGGTCTCCTCCAGGCGGAATTCCAAGGCGGCACGTTCCAGCCAGACGGAACGGCCGTTCTCGAAACCGCTTACGTCCCCGGTCTCGCCGCCGTTCTCGCCGCCGAAGTGAATGGAACGACATTCTGCCCGGAATGACCCGGCTGGCAACGATGAACACGGACCAGCAGACCCCCCAAAAACCGAGCCGGCCCTGTCAAGGGCAATGATATACTTGACTCATCATAACTCTACGACAGGAGCGCGGCCAACAGAAGTTCACGTCATTTCTTCCTTGCCTGGACCTTCCGGCGCCGGCGCTTCTGCCGCTCGTATTTCCGCTCCGCTGCGGCCACCTCCGCCTTAGGCACCTGAACCAGTTTTTGGGCTAGGCGGTCGAAGTCGGCGAATCCGGGGGGCTTGTCTGGTATCATTGGGCGACTGCCTTGATTCTAAGAATGGGCCTTGCATTGAAATCGAGGGCGCGGTACAAGGTGCGACATTATGATCAAGCTACTCATTAACGGCATCGAAGTTTTCTGCGATGACCCAGAGCAGGTGATGGAGCTAACTCGTCTGGCGGGCCGCGAAAAACCGCACCTACACGGCGATTCGGCTGGAAAACCGGTTCCAAAGACCGTGCCTGTACGGCCGCGAAATGGCACTAAGGACGATCTCGCTAAGACGCTCGCGCTGTTGCGAGTCATCCAGTCCGGCACGTCGGTCGATACGCCCACAATCGTGAAAACGCTTGGCCTTGGGGGAAATCGCGGGGTCGGCGGTGTGGTCGCCAAGGCGGGGAGATTCCTTGAAGCACAGGGATTCGAGCGAAAACAGGTTTTTCTTCGCAAGGGTGTTCGCGGGAACCGCCAATGGAAGGCCGCTAGCCGGATCGGGGAGGCCATCAGGAAGCTGGAAGAGATGCGAGGTCCGCAAGCCGCGGGCGGAACGTGAAAGGAGAAGATGATGAGCAGGATAGCGCGTGAGGGCCGACTCGGCGGCCCGCAGACGAAAAAGCTCGGCCAGTAGCCTAATTCTTTGCGGGAATCCGCTACTGGCCGAGCACCGAGGCAACAACCGGGCGTGCCCGGTTTCACCCATGTTTCCCAGGGACCGAGCGAGCACGTTCGCTCGGCTCCGCATTCCACGTTCCGCAAAATACGCAATCGGCCGTCTGGTGTCAAGCCTGAAGCTCCGCGCTCGTTAACTCGGCGTAGGTTAGCCGGTGTCCCAGCACATTGCGCATGACCGACGCAAATCGGCCAGCATCATTGTCCGTGCGCTCATTGAATCGTCGAACTTGCTCATCGAGATACGCCTGCAAGTGCCGCGGATCAACCCATACATAAGCACGCACACGCCCGGGGGCGAGTATTTGTGGCGCGTTCGAGAAGGCCGTGAACGATCGGCTTCCCTATCCAGCCGGTTCCCTTGCGCTCGTCACGCCGCGACTTGTGCATGTTTTTGGCCCGGCCGCCAACGAACGTCTCGTCACTCTCGATTGTGCCCATTATCTTGCGAAACGTGCCGGCCTGCATCGCAAGACGGATGCGGTGAAGCATGTGCCATGCGGATTTCTGGGTGATTCCAAGAGCCCGGCCGAGCTCATGCGATGAAATGCCGTTCTTGGCGTTTGCGATCGACCACACGGCGACGGACCACTTGTCCAATCCGAGCGGGGAATCCTCGAAAATCGTGCCAACTTTCGTCGAAAACTGCTTCCGGCATCCCGCAGCCTTGCATTGAAACATGCGCCGGCTCTTGATTTCGCCGACCCCCCTCCCGCCGCACTTGGGGCAGGCGATCTGTCCGGCCGGCCACTTGATGTTGATCATGTAGGCGTGGCACACGTCCAAATCGGAGAAGTAGCAGACGACTTCAAGAAGCGTTTCCCGGCTCTTATTCGTCGTGTTCATGCTTATATTATAACACAGAATCGCGATGAGTCAAGTATATCGTTGCCCTGTCAAGGGTCAGCCAAGGTTAGGTGTGCCGCCAGGAACGCGTTCACCTCGGCCGCGTGCGTCAGGTTGATCAGGTGCCCCCCACCCGGAATGACCTGGTCCGGCTGGACGGACTGGATGGGGATCCACTCGTCCGCGCTGCCGTGGATGTGATGAACCGGCACAGCGAGCCCCTCGACACCCGGCCAATCGGTGATCGCCGCGATGCCCCAACGTACGAACCGCGCCGAGCTGTCCGCGAACATCTCCTCCAACAGCGCCTCTTCCGCCGGCCCGAGCTGGCCGAACTTGCTGGCGAACACCGGCGAAAGCCCCTGGCCCACCTCGAACTCGCGCTCCGGGAACAGGCCGGAAAAACGCACGAAATACTTCAGGTGTGGTGCAATCGCCGCGCCGCGGCGACAACTCGCGATCAGCAGCACGGCCCGCGGCGGCACGTGCCGGGCCATCTCCTGCGCGACCATCGCGCCGAACGAGACCCCGCCCAGGTAGAACGGCTCGGTCGGATCGATGGTCGTCGCCATGCGGCGGCCATACTCGGCCAGCGTCTCGCCTTCGCGGTGCGGCAGCCAGGGCGGGACTTCCAGCCGCGGCAGCACGGGCCGTTGCGGATCAAACAGGCGGGCATCCGCCCCGAGTCCGGGCAGCATGATCGTGCGAATTGGCGCGCTGCCCACCATGCCGAACATGCCATCTTAACACGGGCAAGCTGCCCGCGCCACCCGGCGGTTACCGCCGCTTGTTTTGTGCGACGAACTCCTCGTTGAGCTTGAGGCAGGCGGCCATGAACTTCGGCTCGTGGCCCCGCTGCCGGGTCGAATGCACGATCGCGTTGCAGTCCTTGGGCAGGCACTTGCCCGAAAAGCCGCGCGCGTCCGGATAGACGAACGTGTGGTCGCGGCTGATCCGCGTGTCCGCCAGCCACAACTCGCGCAGCAGGTTGAAGTCCACGCCGTGCGCGCGGGCAATCTCGTAGAACTCGTTCAGGAACGTGACCTTCATCGCGTAGAAGGCGTTCTCCATGTACTTGCACACTTCGGCGGTGGTCGCGTCGCCGAAGTAGAACCGCACCATCGAGTTGTAATAGTGCTTGTAGAAGTCGGCGGCCAGGGAAACCGCTTCCGGCGACCCGCCGAGCACGACGAACTCGCGCTCGGCCAGGTTGCCGAACAGGTGGGCGGTGGTCTCGCCCAGGTACTCCGGCTGGAAGACGATGTGCTTGCCATATTCCTTGCACAGTCGCTGGGTGGTGCCCGGTGCGACCGTCGAGCGGATGATGATCAGCGGGGCCTTCACCCAGGCGACGGCCTCCTCGACGATGTGCGTGTCGCAACTGCCGTCATCCGCCATCGGCGTGGGCACGCAGACGAAAACGACGTCGCAGGCGTTGATCGCACCCTTGTTGCGGGCCAGTTCCGGCTTGTACGGGTCATAGACGACGGTTTCCGGGCCGCATAGGTTGACCATCGCGGTTCCGACTACGCCGCCACCCACGATGCCGACTCTGGGTTTTACCACAGCTTCGTCCTCCATGCCTGCACACGGAATCGTCGGGCGTCCGCGCCAATCGACGATCCCCGTGGCCCGCTTGGATACCGTGTCCGCCGCGGAGGGTCAACACCGGCCGGCGGAAAACAGGGCATGCACAAGTCCGCAGCGCGGGAGGGCGCAGCAGTCCGCCGCGGCGAACGCACCGCGCGTACGCTCGGCCGTGCGGCAGGGGAGCGCGGCCCAACCCTACGAGGCGGGCTTCTCGCTGACCTCGGCGATCGGCGTCATTGGTGGACGGACGTCCAGGGTCGCGGCGTGGGCGCCGTCCGGGCCGGCGGCGGCTTCCCCGGCCTCGTGCCGGCTGAACCATGCGCTGGCCAGCGTTTGCAGCAGAATGCGGATGTCCAGCCCCAGGCTCCAGTTGCGGATGTAGTGCATGTCGTGCTGGATGCGCTTGTGCAGCGACGTGTTCCCGCGCCAGCCGCGAATCTGCGCGTACCCCGTTATGCCCGCCTTCATCTTGTGCCGCAACATGTAGTTCGGAATCTCGTGCTTGAACGTGGCGATGAACTCCGGCCGCTCCGGCCGCGGACCCACCAGCGACATGTGGCCCGCCAGCACGTTGAACAGGTTGGGCAACTCGTCCAGGCTCGTCCGGCGCAGGAAAGCCCCGATCCGCGTGCGGCGGGCGTCGGCGGTTTGCGACCACACCGGGCCATCGGCCTCAGCGTCGGCCCGCATTGTGCGGAACTTGAGCATGACGAATTCCTGGCCGTCCAGCCCCAGCCGCCGCTGGCGGTACAGCACCGGGCCGGGGCTCGTTAGCTTGATAAGCATGGCGATGACCGCCATCGGCAACAGCGCGACCAGCACGCAGGCCCCTCCGACGGCCAGGTCGAAGGCCCGCTTGACGAGAGCGTTCGATCCGTACAACGGCGTCTGCCGCAGGGCGAGGATCGGCACGCCGTCGAGCTGGCTGACGTTCGGGCGCATGGCGTACGCCGGGTTCATGTCGGGGACGAGCCGCACGTCAGCCATGCACTTGGACAGGGCGGCGAGCACGTCGCTCACGCGTTGGGCCTGGTGGGTCGGCAGGGCGATGAACACGGAATCGACCGGATATTGCTCGACGATCGTCTCGAGTTGGGCCAGCGGACCGCGGACCGGCACGCCCAGTAGGACGCCGGGACTGTCGCGATCATCGACGAAGTAGGCGACCTCGAAGCCTGTCCAGCGGTGGCGCTGAATGGCCTGGACCAGTCGCTGGGCCGCGCGGCCGCTGCCAACGATCGCGGCGAAGCGGCGGTTGAGGCCGTGTTGCCGCAGGGCGCGCGCCAGAAGCCGCACTGTCAAGCGGAACAGGGTGAAGAGCACGCTCCCCACGACGGCGTAGGTGGCGATGAACCGCCGGGAAATCTTGTTAGCCTCCGGCATCGCGTAGTCGATCAGGACGACGACGACGACGGCGACCACGAACGCCTTGAGGACGTCGCGCGTCTCGCGCCACAGGCCCTCGCTGCGCCGCGGCCGGTAGAGGTGCAGCCGGTAGAAGATGAACAGGTGGGCCGCGACGACCAGCGGCAGCATGGGCAAGAACTTGTCCCACAGGGCCGGCACGCCCTTGACCGGATCGACCGGCAGAAACGCAAACCGCAGCCAGTAGCTCCCCAGCCACGCCGCGCTGATCGCCAGCGCGTCGGCGATCACCAGCAGGACCAGGACGAACTGGTGGTGCTGCTTGAGCATACGGCCATATTATCCGCGTTTGGTGCGGCGGAAGGAAGCGTGCAGCGGTGGGAACGTGGGGACGGGCCGCGCCGACTCCCGACTCTCCGGTTAGCAGCGCGGGCGCGATCTCGACCTCGCAAGGTCACTCGTCATTAGCCTTCCACTTGAAGTGACGCTTGAGGTCATTCAGCATGGTCGCCCACGGCACGATATTCTCCTTCTGAAGCCGCCCAAGGACGATGCCAGGCGCGACGCCAATCGAGCTGGCGAACCGCTCGATGGCTGGCCGGCTCGTAAGGGTCGTCCATACCGGGCGGTGCCCGCGTGGGATGAGGAAGTCGGCCGCGAAACGGTCGGCGTTCCTGTCCGCGTCGCGATTGTCATCGTCCTCGATGAAGATCTCCTTCTTCGGATCGTTCAGGATATGGCCGGCTTCGTGGAAGAATGAGAACCAGAACTGATCGTCCGTCTTGTAGCGCAGGCTGAGTTGGATGAGCGCTTTCTCCGGCGTAAGCCAACGAGCCACGCCGCAGATCGGGCACTTCTTTATCTCCGGAACGAAAACGACGGCGACGCCTGCCGCCGCCGCCAATCCGACCATACGCGTTTGAAAGACCACCGGTGGCTCCACCGTCAGCTTGCGGATTTCGTGAAGCGCCGCCCGGAGCTTCGCCTTGTGGTATGCCTGCGTCGTCACCTTCTGCGCTGCGAGTTCCCCCAATCGCAGCCAGGTCGCGACTGCTTCCGGTTCCGCCTGGAACTTCGCTGACTTGCGGAACGCGCCGGCGGGCTGCATCCAGACCTGCTGCCACTGCTCCGAACTCCCCACGCCGAAGAAACGCAGGACCGCATGCAGCAGCGACACCTTGTCGGGCGGCGCCTCGATGACGCCGCGCTTGACCAGCTCCTTCGTCGGCACCCGACCAAGCCAGGCGAGGTCGGCTTCGAGTCGCTGCCGGTCAGCAAGCCGGGCAAGCTGCTCGCGGTAGTTCGTCTCCAGGTTGTTCCACATCCGCGCCGGTACGCCGGTCACCCGCTCTAACAGGACCGACGTATCCGGCGTGATCGGAGCCTTGCCCTTGATGATCTCGTTGATCGTCTTCGCGGACATGCCCGTGCGCAGCGCAAGATCGCGCTGCGTCATGCCGAGCGAATCGATCGTCTCCTGAAGCGTGGCTCCCGGTGGTACGGCGTAATCCGGCACGTACGCGTACCTTGCTCTCCTTCTCCGCGCCATGTGCTGCTCCTCGCCTGGCGGTCTTTGCCGCCCCCAGCACACGCGTCCAGTTTCGCATGGCGGCGTGTGTCTATCCGTGGGTGTCGCAAACCTCCAATACGACGACCTTCGTCACCTTTGTCCAATCGAGCCCGCCGTCGTCCTTGCGGGGGATCGGATCATCCTCCGGCTCGAAAATGAGGCGCTGCGGATGCACGAGATCGACCGAAAGCTGCCCGGCGCGGTCGCCTTTCAGCTCGTGGCACCGCGCGGGCGGCAGTCGCGAGATATCGTCCAGCGAATCTGCGGCCACGAGCTCCGCAAACCGCTGCTGAAGCTTCTGCGCGAGCGCAGCGCCCCAATTCCGCCGCATCTCCTTGGCGGACGAACAAACCTTCTGCATGCTCCGCGTTGCGAAGCGCACCTCCATGATCGGCTTCGGCTCCAGTTTAGTTTACGTAATACATAAACGATTTTCAAGATCCCGTCAAGGACATTTCTTTGCGGCGCGCCGCCCGTCGCCGCCATAATCGCTGGGGAGCCGCTCCGTTTCTTGGTCCCTGGCCGACGCCGCCTACAGCGCGTCGATCTTCGCGCTCACCGCCTCGATCAGCGGCCGCAACGTGCCTTCGGAGAAATCGAACTTGCAGCCGGCGGCCGTGAAGAGCTCGGGCAGCGGGCGGGAACCGCCGAGGGTCAGGCCGCAGCGATACAGGGCGACCGCCTGGACGTAGTCGGCCAGCGAGTTCTTCCAGACTTGCAGGGCGCCAAGCTGGGCAATGCCATACTCCACGTAGTAGAACGGCACCTCGTAGAGGTGCAGCTTCTTCTGCCAGCTCTGCCGCTCGTGCGGCGCGAGCCCGGTCATGTCCACCTCGGACGCAAAGCGCCGTATGAGCGTCTGCCAGTAGTCCTTCCACGCCTCGATGCCCGCCTCGACGTGCGTGTACACGTAGTGCTGGAACGCGTCGATGGACGCCATGAACGGGAAGAACACGACGATCTTCTCGAAGAAGCGCTGCGTGGCCCGGCCGGTGTCTTCGCCGAAAAACTCCCGCGTGTGCGGCAGCGCCAGGCATTCCATGCCCATCGAAGCAACTTCGGCGAACTCGAGCGGGGCACTGCGGTATGGCAGGAACGGCTCGTTGCGGCAGGCCCAGGTGTGAAACGCGTGCCCGCCCTCGTGCAGCAGCGTCCGCACATCGGTCTCCGTGCCGACCGCGTTCATGAAGATGAACGGCAGGCGCCGCTCGGCGAAGGTCGCCTGATAGCCGCCGGGGGCTTTCCCCTTGCGGCTGCCCAGGTCCAGGACCTGCCGCGTGCGCAGCGTGTCGAACACCTGGCCCAGCTCGGGCGCCACCCGCTGGAAGACCCGGCTGCAACCCGCCGCCAGCTCTTCATCGGTCTGGAACGGCCGCAGCGGCGGGCGATTGTCCGGGTCCACGGCCATGTCCCACGGCCGCAGGGATGTGAGGCCGAGCTTGCGTTTTCGCTCGTTGGCCAGCTTATTCACCGCCGGCACGCAGACCTTCTCGACCGCGCCGTGGAAGGCCAGGCAATCCGCGGGTGTGTAGTCGAACCGCTCCAGGGCGCGGAACGCGTACTCGCGGAAATCCCGACAGCCGGCGTTCGTCGCGATCTGGTGCCGCAGTGCGACCATCTTGACGTACAGCTCGTCGAGCGCGGCGGCGTCCTGCAGGAAGCGGTCCGCAGCCAGCCGCCACGTTTCCTCGCGCACCTGGCGATCGGGCTCTTCCAGGTAGCGGGCCATCTGCTGGAGCGTCTGCTCCCGGCCGGCATACGTACACGTCATGGCCGCGGTGATCTGCTGATACTCGGTCTTAAGCTTCTGGTCCTCGACCAGCAGCGGGATGTTCTCTTCGCGGTACAGCTCGATCGCGTTCCGCAGGCTGCGCTCCAGCACCTCATAGCGCTTCTTCGGCAGCGGCAGCTTCTCGGCCAGCGCGACGAACTTCCGCCGCAGCTTGTCGCGCCACGGCTCGGCGTGCGGCTGGACGTTCTCGATGAAGTGCAAATAGCGCTGCTGACGCTCCGAGTCATCGGTCTGGCAGGTCATGGCCGTGTAGCGGCGCGTGCCCTCCTCGTCGAAGCAGGCCTCCAGCTCGCTGACGTCGATGAGCCATTCTTCGAGCTGCGCGACCGTTCCGACCGTCCGTTCAGTGAGCTCCTCGAAATACGGCTTTGCGACCTCCCACGCGCCAAAATCGGCATCCGCGGCGACATAGTGGCGGGGGAACTCAGGCGCAGGTTCGGTGGCGGCCATGACAGACCTTTCGTGCTGCACGCGGCGATTGCTTTCCTCAGAAACGGGGCGATTATCAGGGAATCGGTTGCCGCCGCAAGGGCACTCCCAGCGCGGCTCCGCGCGCGCTCGCGTTCCGGCCCACTGCCGTGACCCAAACCTCCCGTTAATTCTCTCGTTGACTTACGCCGGGAAGGCCCGTAAGTTGTCCGCGGGTTGGTATGGGCCGCCCAGTCGCAGCGCGCGCATGCGCGCCAAGCTGTGTGGCTGTGTGCGCGGAGGCTCCGACCCCGGAAACACAGGTTCCTGTAACAGGAGGAGAGGACATGACAAGCCATCGATCGCTGCTTCTGTGCTGTGTTGTAGCCGGTCTGGCGGCCTTGCCCGTGGTCGCGGAGGAGGTCGTCCTGCTCGACACCTTCCAGGACGACACGCCCGGAGCGCCGCCGAACGGGCCGGAGATCGGTACCTACTCCCAGATGACTGGAACGCACGTGGTCGTCAACGTGGGGGGCGGCGACCTACGGCTGGAGTCAACGGATTCCAGCACAAGCACAGGATTCGTACTGGTCTGGCAGCCGACTTCGTCCCCGCAGCAGGCCGCAGTCGAATACGATTATCGAATTTACGCGAACAGCAACCCGGCGGGCCTGAACGCCTTCGGCCAGGAGCTGATCCTGCTGCCCGGCGGGCTGAACATCGATTTGTGGTGGAGCGACGACCACCTGCTGCATGTCCGCATCTATCGCCCCAGCGGCGGCAGCACGACGCTGACGACCACCTACTCCTGGGCGTTCGACACCGACTACCACGTGACCTTCACGCTGGACGCCGCCACGGATCTGTTCAGCCTCAAGGTCAACGGTACGTTTGTGCTGTTGGATGAGCCGCTCGGCTATGACCTGCTCAACCTCCAGCGACTGGCGACGTACTCCAACTACTCCACGACCGGCAGCGTGTTGACGAACGACGTGACGATCACGGACCTGTTTGACCCGTGCGCGAACGAGACGACTCCGCCGGTGGCGGAGCTGACGCAGCCGCCCGAGCTCGGGGCCGGCTGCCTGTGCGACTCCGTCAGTATCCAGGGCTCCGCGTACGACCCGGATGGCACCTTCAAGAAGTACATGGTCGAGTACCGCGCAACGGGGGGCGCTTCGTGGACGCTCATCGCCAGCAGCACGACGCCGGTGATCGGCGGCGTGCTCGGCACTTGGAACACGACCGGCTTGTCGCAGGGTTACTACGTGCTGCGGCTGACGGTCACGAACATTTGCGGCATGACGAGCACCGCCGACCGAGTGGTCTTTATCGACAAGGTGTTCGACAGCCTGCAGGTGCGCTACCCCGGCAACGGCGCCATCGTCAGCGGCACCGTCTGCCTCGACGGCACCGTGTTCGATAGCTGGTGCTTCCAGAGCTACACGGCGGAGTATCGGCCGGCAGGCGGCGGCGCGTACAGCCCGGTCGATCCGGCCTACCCCGTCTACACCGCCAGCGTCGTGAATGACCCGTTTGCCTCCTGGAACACGCGGGGGCTCAGCTTGCCGGACGGCGACTACAACCTGCGCGTGATCGGGACGACCACCTGCGGACACACGGCGATGGACACCCGTACGGTCACCCTGGACAACACGCCGCCCGTCGCGGCGATCACCGACCCGCTCAACTGTGAGCGCGTGAGTGGCTTGGTCCAGATTGTCGGCACGGCCTACGATGCACACTTGGCGGGTTGGGTGCTTCAGTACACGGGCGGCAGTGCCAGCGGTTGGGTGACGATCGCCTCCGGCAACGCGTCCATCATCAACGGGGTCCTTGCGATATGGGACACGCGCGGCCTGCCCGCTTGCGCCTATACGCTTCGCCTGCTGGTCACGGATGCGGCCGTTCCGGACTGCGGCTCGCCGCTCCGCGCGCAGGCAGAGTTCCTGGTTTCGGTGCCCGTTGGCCTGGTCCTGCCCGGTGACACGAACTGTGACGGCGTGGTTGACTTCGGCGATATCAACCCCTTTGTCCACTGTTTGTCGACCGGTGACTGCGGTTGCCCGTAGGGAGCCGCTGCTCGGGCGATCATCGCACCGGCCAACAGGGAGCCGGAAATGAGATGCGGGCCGACGGAGTGTCGGCGTGGAGGGACATTGTAGACTCTGTGGACGGTCAGGAAGGTCGGCCCGCCGCGGCGGGTGACATTCCTGGCTGTCCATGTTTCCTGCTATTCTCCAGGCGACCGGTGTAGCCGTTAGCTTGGCGAGATGTGGAGGTTACGGCCCGCCGTCTGGTGGCTGCGCCGCCGGGCGTGGAGCATGTCTTGGGGGCGGCGGTGCGACTGGGCCTGAGGGGTACGCGGACAACCGGCCGGCCGGCGCTGATCCCGCAAAGAACCGGCGGGTGGAGGTCTTCGTAGTTCGCAAGGGCGGCATCGATGGTTTTCAACCGGTGCGGCGCACGGCGAAGTAACATCGGGCGTCCGTGACTGACGGAGCCATCAGCCGTCAGCTATCAGCCGGTCCGCCCGCCGCGGCGGGCCGATCGCGTCCGATAACCAGGCACGCCAGTGGCGCTCGTTAGCCGCGCTGCCCCAGCGGGGTTGTTGCTCTCAAAATCCGTTTCGGGTGGCATCGATCTCGCCGATTCCGGTACAATGCAGCCAGCGAGTCAATCCTATTGCGCTGGAACCGGTTCAAATCGGAGGACGCACGCATGGCATTCCGCAGAGTTACGCTGGGGGTCGTGGTGATGGTGCTGGCTCTCGTCTACCCCGCGTGGGCAGACGACGACGTGGTGGTCCAGTACGACAACTACAAGGTCGTACGCGTTTATGTGAGCACCTGGGATCAGATTAGGCAGATTCATGCGCTCGACGGCCGGCTGATGAGCGAGGGCGAGGGGCTCGGACTTGTCGATTACCTGTTCCCGCCGGAAGCCATGCCCGGTCTGGCCAACCTGGGCGTCCCCTACAAGGTGCTCAACGACAACATTCAGAAGGACATCGATGCGGAGCGCGAGCGGCTGGCCAGCGCGCCCGCGGTCGACGAGCGCGACCCCGCCTGGTTCAACGACTACAAGAACCTCGACGCAGTCAACGCGAAGCTGAACGCCATGGCGGCGGACCGGCCGGACCTGGCGCAGGTGCTTGACATCGGCACGACGCTGCAGAGCCGGCACATCTACTGCATCCGCATCACCGGCCCGGGCACGAACAAGCCGGCGGTGCTGTTCAACGGCTGCCATCACGCCCGCGAGTGGATCAGCGTGATGGTCCCGATGTGGATTGCGGACAAGTTCATCTATGCGTACGACACCGACCCGACCGTCCAGTCGTTGGTGAACAGCGTCGAGTTTTTCATCGTGCCCGTCGTGAACTTGGACGGCTACGTGTACACCTGGACCAATGACCGCATGTGGCGAAAGAACCGGCGCAGCGTCGGCGGCGGCTGCTACGGTGTGGACGATAACCGGAACTACAGCGTGGGCTGGGGCGGCGGAGGTTCGAGCGGCTACCCGTGCGACGAGACCTATCGCGGCACAGCGGCGTTCTCGGAGCCGGAGACCGCGGCCATGCGGGATTTCGCCATCGCGCATCCACAGATCGTGTCGTCCCAGAGCTACCATAGCTACGCGCAGCTCTTCATGTCGCCCTGGGGCTACACGAGCGCGCTGCCGCCGGACAATGACACCTTCATGGAAGTGGATCAGGCTTCGCACGACGCGATCCTGGCGGTACACGGCATGCAGTACGGTTACGGCCCGATCTACTCGACGATCTACCAGGCCAGCGGCAACGACGTCGACTGGTACTACGGCAGCGAGGCCATCTTCTCGTTCACGACCGAGCTGCGCGACACGGGCTACTACGGCTTCGAGTTGCCGGCGGACCAGATCATTCCGACTTGCGAGGAGAACTACGCCGCGGCGCTGTATTTGGGCCAGTGGTCCGCCAGCCCGGTGAAGATCAGCTTCCCCGCCGGCCTGCCGAGCCGCCTGACGCCCGGCACGCCCGAGAACGTGACCGTCAAGATCAAGGTCGTCGGCGGGACGCTTGATCCGAGCACGGCCCTGCTTCACAGCCGCATCGGGGCCAGCGGCGGGTTCACGGCGAGCCTGCTGACCTCGCTGGGCAACAACCTGTATCAGGCGACGTTGCCGGCCACGCCTTGCGGCAAGACGCTGTACTACTACTTCTCGGCCACGACCACGACGGGGATCGTGGGCTTGTCACCTTCGGATGCGCCCAACACGACGTACCAGGCCCCGGCCCTGCCGATCCTGACCGTACTCGACAAGAACATGGACGTGACCCCGGGCTGGACCAAGGTGCCGAACACGTCGCCGAACCAGTGGGCCTGGGGCACACCGACGGGCGGTGGCGGAGAGTACGGCGGACCGGATCCGACCAGCGGTCACACCGGCTCAAAGGTCATGGGGTATAACCTGGCGGGTGACTACGCGAACAACCTGGCGGAGATGGCCATCGCGACGCCCGCGTTCAGTTGCGCGGGGCTGACGGGTACGAGGCTGTCGTTCTATCGCTGGCTGGGCGTGGAGCAGCCGACGTATGACCACGCCTACGTCCGGGTCAGCAACAACGGCACGACCTGGAACAATGTCTGGCAGAACACGGGCACGATCTACGACGGCGCCTGGGTCTACCAGGAGTACGACATCTCGACCTGGGCCGACAACAAGCCGGCGGTGTACCTGCGCTGGGTGATGGGCACGACGGACGGCGCCTGGAGGTACTGCGGGTGGAACGTCGACGACGTCAAGGTATGGGCGGCCGATCCCAACGGCTGCCCGTACGAGGTCGGCGACCTGAACTGCGACGGCACGGTCGACTTCGGCGACATCAACCCCTTCGTCCTGGCGCTGACCAATCCGGGCGTGTATGCCACCACGTACCCCGACTGCGACATCAACCTGGGAGACATAAACGGGGACGGCAGCGTGGACTTCGGCGACATCAACCCGTTCGTGGCTTTGCTGACCGGGTAGTCTCTGCTTGAATAGCGTGTCCGTTTTCCGGCCGGCCTTGCCTCTCCGCGGCGAGGCCGGCCGGCGTTTTGGACCGTTTGCGGACCGGGATCGCGGAGGGGGGCCACATCGGTGTATGGGGGGGACGGCGACGGCGGGCTCGGTATCGACCGCGGTGCTTGGCGCCTTGACGGACGCCGGGTACTCTGAACGCACTGGAAACGTCAGTTTCGACCGACGAAGGGCGTGATCGGGAAGCCGGACAGCCGATGGCCGGGCAGGATGGACCGTCTGGCCTGCGGCGCGGAGTTGGTCACGGTCATCTGTGTTGGGCAATACCCGCCCGGCAGGGAGATAACAGAGCCTCGCGGGCGAGACGCGCGGTTACGCGCAGGAGGCACTGACAAGCATGTCCAAATACCTGGTCGTTGCGACGCCACGCTCCGGCACGGCCTATACGGCACGTGTGCTCAGCCGGTTGGGACTGGACTGTGGGCATGAGCGGCACCTCGGCCTTGCGCCGCAGTTGCCGGCCTTTCTCGAGGCCGCCGGCACCCTGGGCGAGTCCAGTTGGCTGGCCGTGCCGTTCGTGGATCAAATGCCGGCGGACGTCCGCGTCCTGCATCAGGTGCGCAACCCCCTGAAGGTCATTCGCTCGATGCTCGAGCTGCAGTTCTTCGACCTGGACGCGGCGGGCCAGCCCCGGCGAGTCGGCCCCCGCCGGGCGTTCACGGAGTTCGCCCTGCGGCACTGTCCGCAGGTTTTGGCGTACAAGACCGAGCTCGAGCGGTCCGCCTGGTTCTACTACCACTGGAACCGCCGGATTGAGGCCCACGGGGCACAGCGCGAAATCCTGCGCGTGCGGCTTGAGGACCTCGACGCTCAACGGCTGGGCGCGTTGCTCCGCTTTATCGGCGTGGACGCGACCCGCTGGACGGAGGAACAGCTCGCCGCGGAGTTCGCCGCGATTCCCAGGGATACCAACGCGAAGACGGACGAGAAGGTAATTCTGACAGAGGCAGTGACCTGGGCCACTCTGCCGCGGGAGGTGTGCGAGCTGGCCCGCGCATATGGGTACGCGGTCGACGTGGCGCCGGCCCAGGTGGTGGACGGGGCCGCGGAGGCCTGCGATGCCGCTTTCGAGGCCGCGCGGGAGCAGATTTATCGTGCGCAGTGGACCTGGCGCAGCGAGCGCGAGCATCAGACGGGGGTCACCGTTGAACTGAAGGATGAGGCAGACCGACTGTGCCGGATGGTACGTGAGCTGCAAATGCTGCTGCACGCGGCGCGGGAGCAAACCCGCGCGGTGCGGGAGCACGCCCGCCTGGCCCAGGAGAAGGCGGTGGCCCAGCATCGGGCGCGCCTCGAGGCCCTGACCACGAAGCTCCAGCGCGTCAGCGACGCACGCCGCGCTACGGTGCAACAGCGAGACGAAATCCGCACGGCAAACCAGAAGCTGAGGAAGCAACTGCAGATCGCGGTGCAAGCGCGGGCGGATGCGGAGCGGGAGCCGGAGCTGCTCCGGCAGCAACTGGAGTTGGCGGCACACGAGCGCGAGGCTCTGGAAGCGGCCGCGGCGGAGGCCAGGGCGAATTGGCAGAAGGGGCGCGACGAGGTGGCGGTGTTGAGCGCTTCTCTGCAAGCGACGCGCCAGGAACTGGAGACCCGCACGGGTGCGATCCGGAAGCTGCGCCACGCCCTCAGCGCCGCCCAAGAGCGCCAGCGCGTCACCAGGACGCGGGTTCAGTGGCTGGACACGCGGGTGCGCTACTTCAAGGCCACTCTGGAATGCCGCGATGAGGAGGTGCGCTACCGCCTCGGGGATGCCTTGGTCAAAGCCCTTCCCTGGCCGCCTTCGTGGGACACGCTGCGGCTGCCCGGTCGGCTCATCGGCTTGGTCATGGAAGGAGTGAAACGGCGGCGCGCGCGACGGAGTGGAGCGGCGACGGACCAAAGGGCGCCAAGAACGGTCCCCGCCAGCCTGCCCACGCCATCTCCGACGCCTGCGCGAGAGGGGTCGGCGGCCACACCGAGCACGGACGCGGCCAGGCCCGTGGAGACCATCGTGCGCGAGGCGCGCAAGCCGCTCACCGCCATCGTGCCCGCGGAACGGAACAACGGCAACCTGTTGGCGACGGTGCCGCCGCCCGTGCCCGTGGGCGAGCGCGGGGCGCTGTCGGCGCGGAACCGCGGCCGGTCGGCCCGTTGGGGAGCCCCGGGATACTTGTTCTTCTGTGTGAACGGGGCCGGCCTGGGCCACGTCACGCGTTCGCTGGCGATCGCGCGGCGCATCCGGCGGCTGGAACCCGAGGCGCCCATCTATTTCCTTTCGTCCAGCCAGGCGCTCGACGTGATTTCACGCGAGGGCATGGTGGCTTACCATATCCCGCCGCACAGCCGCTATGGCGACCACCTGCGCAGAAGCGAGTGGAGCACGCTCCTGCAGCAACAAATCCAGCTTATCGCGGACACCCATCACCCCGCGGTATTCGTCTACGACGGCGTGTTCCCGTACCGGGGTGTGCTGGACGCGATTCAGGAGTGCCGGTTTGTGCACGCGGCGATGGTCCTGCGCCTGCGGCACAAGCATGATCGACTGCCGGAGATGGCGGAGAAGTTCTCCGTATTCAACGAGTTGATTTTCCCCGGCGAGGCGGGCGTCCGCGGCGGCGTGGGGGACCTGGCCCCGCCCGAGCTCGCGGCACTAACCTGCCGGACGGTGGATCCCATTGTTTACCTCGACCGTGAGGAGTTGCTGCCGCGGGAACAGGTGCGTGCGCTGTGGAACGTGCCGCCGGACAAGAAGCTGGTCTATGTCCAGCTCGGCGCCGGGAACATCAACGACATTCAGGCGCTCAGCGACCAGATTCTCTCGATCTTGACCGGGCGGAAGGACATTGTGGTGCTGCTGGCGGAGTCGCCGATCGCGGAGCGCGCCCATAATGGGCGGGCGAACGTCCATGTGCTCCGCCATTATCCGAATTCGCTGTACTGCAGGGGTTTCGATCTGGCGATCACCGCCGTCGGGTACAACACGTTCCACGAGCAGATGCACTTCGGGGTCCCGTCGGTCCTGATCCCCAACCAGGAGACCAAGACCGACGACCAGACGGGCCGGGCCATGACGGCGCACCGGGCACTGGCCGCGATCACCGTGCTGCGGCTGGAGAGTCTGGCCGAAGCGATTGCATTGGGACTGACTGACGCGGTCGCGAGCACGATGCGGGAGAAGGCACTCGCGCTCGTGCCCGCCAACGGTGCGCTGGCCGCAGCCCAGTGCCTGGTCGAGGCGTCACAACCGGCGCCCGGCCTGGCCGTTGTCTAGCGACTGGTGGGGAAGCCGGTGTGCCCCCTGGATGACCCGGCTTGGAGAAGACAGCCATGCGAGTGAGCCTCGAAGCAGAGGATAGCACGCTGACATACCATTTCGTCGTCGAGGACGACGACCGCCCGGTGCTCCGAAGTGCGGACGGGGTCGAGAAGAACCAACTTCTGGGCAGGACAGCACGTTACCACCTCCCGTCCGGCTGGCAGCTCACGCAAACGCACCCCGACCTGCTGGCGGCCGTCGCTGTGGCTATCGTCGGCGATTTCACCGGCAATCAACTGCGGCTGTCTTTTCCGGTTAGCCCGCCGTTCCGGGATCAGGTTTGCGCGGTCTACAAGTGGGGGCTGGAGCCGGTCGACCCCCAACTCAGGCCGCGGCGCGCAAACCAGTCGGCGCGGATGGGGCTGTGCTTCAGCGCCGGCGTGGATTCGACCGCCGCCCTTTCGCTGGTGCCGAAGAACGCAGTGGCTGTCTTTCAGAACCGGTTGGATCCCCCCGACGCCGATCGGGATTGGATGTACGACAGCGACGCGCCGCTGCGAGCGTGTTCGGTGATGGCCGAGATCGGCCGCGAGGCCTATGCGGTGCTGTCCGACATGCAGCATCTTTTCAAACGAGTCGGGTTTGTCAACGATCTATCGATGTCAACTCCCCTGATGTTGTTGGCAGATCGGCTGAACATCGACGCGATGGCGTACGGCATGGTCCTGGAATCCTCGTATCTGAACAAGGCGTACAAGTTCCGCGAATACACGCAGACCCGGCACTGGATGCAGTACAGCACGGTTGCCGCGGCGGTTGGGTTACCCTGGAACCTGATCACGGCCGGGTTGAGCGAGGTGGTGACGACGCGGCTCGTCATGGAAGGCCCCTTGCAGCACGTGGCCCAGTCGTGCGTCCGCGGCCCGTTCGGCGCACCGTGCCTGAATTGCGCGAAGTGTTTCCGTAAGTCGCTTCTGGAGACTACGCTGGCCGGTGATGTGCTCAGGCCCGAGGTACTCGACCGCTACTTCGCGATCCGGGACGCCCAGAAAGAGCTGAAGAAGGTACCGATCAAGCACGAGGACGTGTTGATGTTCATTCTTCAGCGCTATCGCGGGAACCATCCCGAGATGGTGGCCTTGCGCGAGGCGCTGCACGTCGACGACGCGGACCTGGGCTGGATCGAGCGCTGGTTTTCCCCGGCGCGCGAGGTCCTGGCCGACAAGTACAGCGCCCAGTCGGAGGCCAGCATCACCCGCGTCATCGACCCGATGAACGAGCGCGACCTGCAGAACGTGCGCAACTGGGACCGGATTGCGGCCGCCGCGGCGCACGGCCGCGCGGTGACCGTGCATTGAGCCCGGGTCACCCTGTTCTTGCCAGGTTTCGCGCGCGTCTGTGCCCCGCCGGTGGCCGATGGAAACTGTGAGCCGCACCCTACGGGGTATGCCGCGCAGGGTCCTCGGCGCGGTGATTGCCGCCGCTTGCTGGTGCGCCGGTTGTGCTTGGCGGCCAGCTCAGCTCGCGCCGCTCGCCAGTTGGCCCGAAAATGACGAAACGGTCTTCGCGTTGGACGCGGACCGCGACGGCCGGCCCGATTTCTGGGAATACCAGCGGCCCGACGGCCGCAAGCAGGCCATTGCCTACACGCTGCCGGGCACGCCCCAGCCCGGGCCGCGCATCGCGCTCGATGCCCTTCCGGCGTACGAGTGCCCACACCTGGTCATTGTGCTGGACGGCGTGCCGTTTGAGGTGGTGGACGAGTTGTGGCAACAAGGGCATTTCCGGCTCTTCTATCCGCCGTCGCGCGTCGTCTGTTGCTTTCCGTCGATGACCGACCTGGCCCTGGCGGAGATGTTCCACACCGGGCCGTGTCTGGGCTACCAGGCTATGTACTTCGATCGACGCGCCAATCGCTTGAGCGACGGCAGCGCGGTGTACCTCAGCGGGCGCAACTCGCCTTGGCTGGCGCGAATGAGTTACCGCTGCTCGCTGTGGTGGGATGTCAAGGTGTATCTCGATCCGCAGGCCGTCTTTGACCACGAAGTCAACGGCCTGAAGCGGGCTTTTCGGGCGGTGGAGACCGGTGAGGCGTATGCCTACTCGGTTGGGTCGGCGGGCCTGGCGACGCGCGGCGGGCGTCCGGCCATCGTGCGCTATCTGCTAGAACTCGACCAGTTGTGCGAGCAGATTGTGTACGAGCGCCACGGGCGCGTGAAGATCACGCTGACTGCCGACCACGGCCACAACCTGGTCGAAAACCGGCTGGTCTCGTTCGACAGGCTGCTGAAGGCCGGTGGGTATCGCCCGGCCAAGTCCTTGCGCGGACCGCGCGACGTGGTGACGATCACCTACGGCCTGGTCACGTACGCCGAGTTTTGCACGCGCGACCCGGCCGGCGTTGCAGCCTGCCTGCTCCAGCACGAGGACGCGGAGTTTGCCTGCTATCCGGCTGGTGAAGAGATCATCGTTTGTGATCGCGGCGGACAGGCGCGGATTGCCCGCGGCCCGGCGGGCTTTGTCTACGACTGTTGCCACGGAGACCCGCTGGACCTCGCCGACATCGTCGAGGCCCTGCGCCGCGAGGGGCAGGTTACTGCGGCCGGCGAGATCGACGCGGATGCGCTGTTCCGCGCGACGGTGGACCACCGCTACCCGGATCCGCTGGCCCGCGTTTGGGGGGCCTTCCACGACACAGTCCAGAACCCGCCGGACCTCATCGTCAATCTACGCGACCGCGTTTGTCACGGATCGAAGTTCTTTGGTGCGCTGGTTGGCAAGGTGAGCAGCACGCATGGGTCGCTGAACCGGCTGAACTCCACCACCTTCGTGATGACGATGCTCGGGGAGCTGCCTCCGGCACTGCGCTCGCGCGAGGTCCGGCCGGCGCTGGAAACGCTGCGCGACCGCCCCGCGGGCGCTACGCTCGATATCGCACCGCATACGTCGCGCCGCTTCTGAGTAGCAGCGGCTGCCCCGCTACTGTGACCGGCAGCTCGATCTTCCGCTCCTGGCCGACGCTCAGCGCGACTTGCTCCCGATCGATCGCTACGTTCACCACCACGCCGCGCAGGGCCAGATTGAAGCGGAGTGAACTCCACTGCGGCGGCAGGTTGGGGTTGATGCGCAAGCCCTGGTCGGAAAGGTGCACACCGCCAAAGCCGAAAACCGCGGTCAGCCAGGCCCCCCCGCAGGCGGTACCGTGCACGCCGGCGTACGTGTCTCTACGGCCGGTGAGCGCCTCATCAAGGTCGAGCCCCGTGGTGATGATGAAGTTCTTGTACGCCTCGTCGAGTGCGCCCATGTCCGCCGCCATGAGCGCGTTGATCGCGAAGCTCATCGACGAGAAGTTCAGGCTCTTGTCCTTGTGGTACTCCCAGTTCGCCCGCCGCACGTCCAGCGGAAACTCATCCCGCAACAGAACCAGCCCCATCACCACGTCCGGCTGGTTGAGGGCTTGATACGGGAAGACGGTGACGAACCAGACCTTGCGCTGCTCGAGCAAGTCCGGGGGGATCGGTTGGAGCTTATTGAACCCTTCGCACTGCTCGTAGACCTTCGTCTCGGGATCGAAGAGCAGCGTCAGACGGTCCGCCACGTGCCGCCACTTCTCCGGCTCATCGGGCTTAAGTGCCAACCGCCGCAGCGCCGTCGCGTGGGCCGTCGGATCGGTTGCCGCGAGGTGCGCCAGCCGGTCGGCCGCCCAGCGCAGATTCCGGATGGCCAGGCAATTCGTGTAGAAGTTGTTGGTGCTCTCGCAATGCCCCTCGTCCGGGCCGGCGACGTCGTGCAGGTTGTAGCGGTCGCGCGCCGCGTCGTAAGTTGCGCGGGACGCGAAAAACCGCGCTGTCTCGACCAGCAGATCAATGCCGCGCTCAGCGAGATAGCGCTCGTCCCCGGTCGCGTGGTAGTACTGCACGACGGCGTACGCTACGTCCGCGTTGATGTGTATGTTGGTGTGCGCGAACCGCCACCAGCGGCCGAGGCATTCCTCGCCCCGCGGCCCCGCCTGCCACGCGAGTTTCGCGCCGTCGTAGCCGAGTTGGCGCGCGACCTCGCGGCCCGGGCGCAGGCCCTCATAGCGGAAGTTGAGGCACGTGCGGGCCAGCTCGGGCTGCGTAAACGTGTAGAACGGCACGATGTAGAGGTCGGTGTCGTGGAACGTGTTGCCCTGGTAATACTCGCCGGTCAGCAGCTTCACGGGCACGGATAGCCGGTCCGTGAACCGCGGCGCGGCCGCCAGCAGGTGGTACAGGCAGAACCGCAGCCCGAGCTGGGCCGGGTCGTCGCCGTCGATCTGCACGTCGCAGCGCTGCCAGAGCGCGTCCCACTCGGCCCGCTGCTCGGCCAGGGCGGCCTCGAAACCTTGTGTGGCGGCGGCGTCCAACTCGGCCTCCAGGTCGGCGATGACGCCGTGCCGCAGGTCTTCCGAGCACACGAGTACGACGTACCGCTCCAGGGCGATGGGCGCCCCGGGCCGGGTCTGGTCAAATGAATACCGCGTGTAGATCGCGTCGTGCTCGGCGACCCCGGCCATTTGTAGCCCAGCCGAGGGCGGCTGGGCTACCTGCAGCACGTTGAGCACACCCAGCCGCACGTCGTGCTTGCGGGCCGGGGTGTGAGCGGTCAAGCGGCAGCGCTCCGGCGGCCAGGCCCACAGCTCCGTCACGCGAAACTGCCGCTCGCCGGTGATGTTCGAGTACACGCGACCGTTGATGCCCGAATGCAAGCGGATGGCCGCGTCATGGTCGAGCGGCGTGATGGTGTAGCGCATGAACACGCGATGTGCGTGCCGCAGCGCGGCGAAGCGCTCCATCTCGATCCGCGTCGTCCGCCCGGCCCCGTCGCGATAATCGAAGCTGTAGCGGTATACGCCGGTCTGCAGGTCCAGCACCTGCGTGAAGCTGCTGACTTCGCCGCGACCGAGGGAGACCTCGCGCTCGCCGACGAAGACCTGCACGAAGAGCGAGTCCGGCAGATTGGCCACCGCCGGGCTCTTGCCGGCCGAGTCGAAGTAGCGCGGGTCGAGATAGCGGCGGGGCTCGTTCGAGGCGCGGATCTGGCTGAACATGTCCAGCTCGTCGTACACGCCGTTGATCAGCGTGACCGGGCAGTATCCGTCGCGCTCTTCGGCGAGGTTGCCTTTGAGGCCGAAGTAGCCGTTGGAAATGGTGCAGACGCTGTTCCACTGACCCAGCGTGTGGGGATCGGGGCTCGTGTTGACGACGCGCCAGGTGTCGTAGTCGGGCATGTTCATCCAACTCGGTGTTGCCCGCATTCTACGTCGGCCACGGGGGGCCGACGCTACAACAGCAAGTTCCTCACGAGGATCAGCTCCGGCAACCCGCCACGGATGACCTCGGTGGCCGCCGCGTAGTTCTGCCGCCGCGTGTCGCGGTTGGGCAGCGCGACCGCACAGCCGACGCCGGCGGCCCGCAGCGCGATGATGCCTGGCTCGGTGTCTTCCAAGCCGACGCAGAAGCGGTACTCGTCCTTCGGCACCGACATCCGGTACAGCGCCAGGCTGTACAAATCGCGGTGCGGCTTGAGCCGGGCTTCCCACGTGTCCGAAGCATTGACGAATCCGTCGAAGACCGCCGCCCGGTCCGCCAGACGTTCCGCGATCCGCTCCCGGCACTCCGCCGGCACCGGCCACTGCTGCACCTGCTGCACGAGCACCCGCATTACCTCGTCGATGCACGCGTGTGTCTCGTACGCGATGGACGCCGTCACCAGGGCCAGCTTGGCCGGTTGCTGCCGAAAATGATCCGCTAGCCGGTCCAAACGCGGACGACAGCGATCCAGCTCGGCCGGCGTATGCCCCAGCTCGGCGTTCCGCAGCAAGTGCTCGCGCAATGGCTCATAAAGGGCGTCCGCCTGCGGCCCGAGCCAGCCCTTGATCAGCGGCACGAACACGTCGTAGCCGGGCATCGGCGCCACCAGTCGCCGACCCCCTTCCCCGAACAGCTCGCGCGCCAGTCGGTCACCTTCGCCTTGCTCGAGCCGCCGCAGAATCGAATGATAGCGCATGTAGTAGATGTCGAGCGCGGCGGCGACAAGCTGGCCCTCGTGTTGCGGCCGAAACGCCGGGCCATGCTGCGCGACCAGCGGCGCGACTTGCTCCGGGTCCGGCTCACCGCGTTGGGTCAGTCGGTGGAACGCCGCGTCGGCCAACAAGTCTGCGAGGCCGCAGTGTCGGGCGTTTTCGAGCACGTCCCGCCGCCGGCCGGCGTCGGTCATGCAGGCCAACGTCCAGGCTGCCGCCTCGATGAAGGCCTGGGCAAAGGCGACCGGGTCGATTCGGTCGCGATAGCGTTGCACCAGGAACTCGGTGTGCCGGAAATTGCTGTTGCCGATGACGTGGGGGTAATCGAGGCGCTCGTCGAGGCCGGGCCATTGCGCCTTTTCCGGCCGCCCCGTGATTCGCCGGACCATGTACTCTAGCGCATGCAGCGCCAGCGGCTCGGTCGTGGTGCTGGTCCCGTCCATGTCGATCGCAAAGGCGACGATGCGCTCCAGCGGCGGCCGGACGTGCGGGGCGAGGGGATACAGCTCGGATGGGGAGAAGACATAGTCCAGGTTTCGAACCTGCGCGAACTCGCCGCTGCCAAGCTCCTCCGCGATTCGCCGCTGGCAGTCTGCGGCCTGAGCGGGGGACACGTACTGGGCCAACTCGTCCATGTCCGACCAGTCTGCCGCCGCGCGCCGACGGTAGCAAGCGCGGCGCAGCAATGATAAGGTGATAAAGTGATAACGTGATAAGGTAACAAGGGACGGCGCGCGGCACCGGGTCACGCGACATGTAGCCCCGCCTTTTCACTTTATCACGTTTTCACGTTATCACGATGATCCAGGGTGTCATCTTCGACCTCGATGGCGTGCTCGTGACCACGGATGAGCTGCACTACCAGTCCTGGCAGCAGATCACCGCGGCGGAGGGCATCTACTTCGATCGCGCGATCAACCACCGCCTGCGCGGCATCAGCCGCATGGAGAGCCTGGAGATCGTTCTGGAGCGGTCGCTGCGGGCGTACACGCCCCAGGAGAAGACCGCCCTGGCCGATCGGAAAAACGCCATTTTCCGCCAACTCCTGCAGAACCTGACGCCGGCGGACCTGCTGCCGGGGGCGCTCGAAATGGTCACCGCGCTGCGCCGTCGCGGGCTCAAGACCGCCGTGGCCTCGTCGAGCCGGAATACGGCGCAGATCATGGACCAGTTGGACCTGTGGCGGCACTTCGACGGGGTCGTCGACGGGAACGACATCACGCGTTCCAAGCCGGACCCGGAGGTTTTCCTGCTCGCCGCCCAGCGTCTGGGCCTGCCGCCGGAGGATTGCCTGGTGATTGAGGATGCCGTGGCCGGCGTCGAAAGCGCCCGCCGGGCCGGGATGGCGGTATTCGGGGTGGGCACGCCCCAGACGCTCCCCGGCGTGTCCCGGCTGGCCGCGGACCTGGCGCACGTGACGGTGGAGGAGTTGTTGGCGGCAAAGTGATCGGCTGGCGCGGCACTACCAGCCTGAAGGGCTGAACGAGCATAGCCGGGGGCCAGCGCAGCGCCGCCCCCGGCGAGAGGATCAGGTGTCGGTTTCATCGACCCTGTAGGGGTCGTCTCGGCGGAGCGGCACATGGCGCAAACGCTTACCCGGCTGTTGGTCCAAAGAAAGGTTCTTCACGCATTTGCGGGAAACGCCGGCGGGTGAAACCAACGCGGGAGGGCGAAGCTCCTGCTGAGCCGAGCACGCCGGACGTCGCTGCGGCTCGGCGGGAGCCTCGCCCTCCCGGGCCGGCAAATCCGCGAAGAACGCGATGAAAGCGCCACGCACCGTACAATCCGCGGTACGTCTGGGCGTGAGATCGCTCAGACGACCCCTTCGGGGTCGGAAACGAACGCAACGTCAACCCGGGGGCGGCGCTGCGCTTGCCCCCGGCTACGTCCGGCCAGCCCTTCAGGCTGGTGACCGCGCGAGGAACGGGTTGCTGCGCGCCGCGCATGGGCCATTCTGCGTCGACCTCACAGCAATACGATCAACGCGCCCAGGCCGAGCGACACGGCTCCGAGGATGATCCCGGCCAAGGCGGGGCCCGAAGGCCGTCGCGCCGGTTGCCGGAACCAACTGGTCAACCCGAAGATCACCGCCAGGGCGGCGGGGACAAACAGCATGCACAGCGGCAGCGAGACGATGCCCAGCACGAGCGCCGCCGTGGCCCACTTGTCGCCGCCGACGCTGCGCACGGTCGGCACGCCCTCGATCGTGAAAGGCACCCCGCAGGCGCTGCAATTGTTGGCCGTGATCGTGCACCGCCGGCCGCAGCGCGGACATTCGATCTCGAGTGTGCCGTCGCTTTGCCGGTGAATCCGCGGGGCCTGGAGCCCGCTGGCGGCGTACGCGTGCATCGGTGTGGGGTCCTGGTCGTCGGCGTAGATCAGAGCCGCCCGTGGGACCGCGCCAGCGTACAGATTGGAGCGTGGGACGACGAAGCGCGCCCCGCACGTAGGGCACCGGCCCGTCTGCCCGCCCAACGCCGGTTGCGATTCCAGCAGCGATTCGCACCGCGGGCAGGCGAAGCTGAAACGCTGCTGGCGGGTCACCAGCGGCGGGAGCGCGCCGCGGACGGGGCTGCCGTCGGCGTGCGGCGGAGGGACGCACATGACCGCCGCACAATGCGGGCAGCGGACCTCGCCCCCGACCCAGCTCCGGCGGGCCACGAGGGGGCGGTCGCACTTGATGCAGATCAGCGTAAAGCGGCTGGCGGCGTCTGCGTCGGCCGGCGTCATGCCCACCTCGCGATGAATCGTCGGACGGCCCGGCGTGGGGCCGGTTCCGGTCACATTGTATCGCGGCAACCTGCGCCCGTCGGCTACACAAGCCGCCTCCGGCTTGGTATCGTGTCCGCGCTTGGAGCGAACCAGTGGACGTATTGCGCAAGGCGGGTTTCACCATGACGATCCGAGTCGCCAGCCTTTTGCTGCTGGCCGCGACCTGCGCCACGGCCGGTTGCCGCGCCCTGGCCCTGATCCTGCCCGAGCAGACCAAGACCGTGGCGGCCGAGTACCCGTATCTGGCCGACAAGAAGGTGTGCATCGTGGTGCGGGCACCCGATGAGCTGCTGTTTGAATACCCGAACGTGCCGTGGGAGGTCGCGGACCACGTACGCCTGGCGCTGGAGACCAACGTCCGCGGCGTCTCCGTGGTGGACCCGAAGAAGATCGTGGATTTCCAACGCAGCGACCCTTCCTGGGAGACGATGGACCCGGCCGCGCTTGGCAAGAAGTTCGGGGCCGACCGGGTGCTCGAGATCGACCTGACGCAGTATACCACGCGCGAGCCGGAGAGCCCGCACCTCTACCGCGGGCACATCTCGGCCGCGGTCCGCGTGTACAACACCGAGTACGCGAACGCGCAGCACGCTTACCAGGCTGACGTGCGCACCGCGCACCCCGCCGAGGGCCCCGGACAGTACGGAGCCAACGACCGGGCCATCCGCGGCGCGACGATGGACGCCTTCGGCCAGGACGTAGCCAACAAGTTCTACGACCGGCAAGTGACGGCACGCTAGCATGCGAATGACTCGCGTGATCCCGACGCTCCTGGTTGGATTGCTGGTCCTGCTGCCCGGCTGCAACATCGTCGCGGCCATGGCCTATTTCTTCGGCCCGCCGCAAGTTCAGCCGGCGGAGTTCAAGCTCACCGACGGCCGGCTGGCAGTCCTGGTCGAGATGGCCCGCCCGGAGCAGCACAACCCGATCTTCAGGCAGGCGTTGTGCGACAAGCTGACCGAGATTTTCCGCGACCACAACATCAAGGCCCAGCTCGTTCCCCAGGAGGAGTTCTACCGGCTGCGCCAGCAGAACGCCGACTTCGGCAAGTGGAGCGTCCAAAAGGTCGGCCGGCGGTTGGACGCCAAACAGGTCCTGTACGTACGGATCGAGGAGCTTCAGTTGCGCGAGGCGCCCGACTCGCCCGTGCTCCAGCCGGGGGTCCGCATGCGGCTGCGGCTGGTCGATCCGCAGGCGCCGCCGAAGTCGGCGCAGCTCTGGCCGAGCCCACAGGAACGTGACGGCCGGGAGGTCGCGCGGGCCCGCCAGCACCGGGAGGCCACCGACTCGATGGTGATCGACGAAGAGGCGGCCAAGCTGGGGAAGGATGCCGCTTACATCGTCGCCGCCCCGTTCTACGACGTCGATCTCGAGAAGAAGACGCCCTGGGAGCCGTGACGGATGCGCTCCCGCTCGACCGCGCTTCGCTTCGCCCTGCTGGTCCCCCTGGTCATCCTGATCGTGGCGGCGACCACGTGGCTCGGGCCGCGCTGGATTTCCGGGCGTGAGATCGTCGGAGGCGGGCAGCCGGCCTACATTTTCTGGCACTTGCGGGTGCCGCGCAGCCTGCTGGCGGCCTGCGCGGGCGCGGGCCTGGCCGTCGGCGGCGTTGTCTTCCAGGCCCTGTTTCGCAACCCGCTGGCCGAGCCGTATACCCTGGGTGTCGCGAGCGGCGCTTCGCTGGCCGCCGCCCTCGGGTTCCTCGGCGGCTGGCACGGCTGGGCACCGGGTCGCATTCCGGCCCTGACCCTGCTGGCCTTCGGCGGGGCGGTCGTGGTCATGGGCCTCGTGTACCTGATGAGCCGCTTGCGCCCCGGCCGCGACATGGCCCGGTTGCTGCTGGCCGGCGTGTGCGTGGCCTACATGTGTTCGGCCGGCATCCTCCTGGTGTTCTTCCTGGCCGACCGCGCGATCACCAACGACATCGTGGTCTGGATGATGGGCTCGCTGGGGACCCTGCGGCCGCGCGCCGCGCTCGAAATCGCCGTCGTGCTGTGCCCGGTCCTGGCCTTCGTTGCCTACTCGCACCGGGCCCTCGACCTGATGGCGTTCGGCAACGACCTGGCTGCGTCGCGCGGCGTCAATGTGGGCCGGACGATCTGGGGCTGCTATGCGCTGGTGGGGCTGCTGACGGCGGTGATCGTGGCCAACTGCGGCCCGATCGGGTTTGTCGGGCTCATGGTGCCGCACATCGGGCGGGCGCTCTTCGGCGTACATATCCTGCCACTGCTGCTGGGCTCAGCCCTGCTCGGGGCGGCGTTTCTGGCCGCCTGCGACGGAATTGCGCGCTCGCTGCCCGTGACCGAGCTCCCGGTCGGCGTGGTGACCAACATCCTGGGAGCCACGTTTTTCTTCTACCTGCTCGCCACGCGCGAGATCGCCCACGACGCCTGAGCGCAAAAAGGTGTCAGGAACCTTTTACCAGAAAAGGTCCCTGACCGCTCTTTTCCCGGCCTATCTGCCGCTTAGCAGCTCCACGAAGGGGTTGATGTCGCCGAAAGACTCCTGGCCGTACGTCCCATCCCCGTTGATGTCGCCCACCGTGGGCGGGCAGCCCGCGAAGATCTCCTGCCAGAGGGTGAACTGCGATAGATACAGCACAAACGGGTTGATGTCGCTGAAGCCGACCGTGCCGTCGCAGTTTATGTCGCCGACATCATAAAGCGGCGGCAACGGCGAGAACGGCCAGGACGCCATCTCCGCCTGGTACACCTCGCGCACGCCGCTGTCGAGGGGCAATTGCACCCAGGCCAACACGCGGATATCCGCCTGGTGAGTCCAGCTCTCGCTCTCGAACGTCATCGTGCGTTCGACCACCTGGCACTGCCCGGGCACGAGGTCGATGTCCTCGGTCGGGGCGGCAGCCATCAGGCAATTTCGATTGTGCGCCCCAGCGGGATGATGATCCAGTGCGCTGACCAGGTACACACGCACCGGCTTGGCCACGCCGTCTGCGGCCAGGCAAACGCGCACCTGGAACGCGAAGGTCGGCCCGCTGACCTGCTGCCCACCGATCTCGACCGTAACGTCCGTCGGCACGGCCTGCCGGGCATTGAACATATCGAGGTACACCCAATAGACGTTCTGGTCCGCCCCGAGCTTTTGGAGCACGCCATCGAACCACGCGTCAGGGATGCTGGGATGGTTCGGGTAGGAGTAGAAGCGCGCCGTGCCCCACGGAATGGTATACGGCGGGTCGTAGTAATGGATTTGCAGTAGCGCGAGCTCCTCGGGGTACTCATCCTGCAACTGGCCGAGCGCCTCGCCGGCGTAGACGCAATACGGAATGCACCACGTGGCCGTGAAATCCTCCACCAGCACACAGCGGTCAGCGCGAGTAAGCACTGTACCACACATGAGGACTACGGCAGCCGCAACGAGGCCACCCCTCCCTGGAGCAAGACGGCGCAGCACAGGCTGGTGGCTCATGGATTGGATCTCCTTCTCCAACCCCCAGTCGACCAACGGCGGACGACATGCACCAAACCTGTGAATTCCGGTCGTCGGCGACCGCTCTCTCCACGACCTATAAGCAATCTAGCCAGCACGGCCCCCTATGTCAAGACTTTATCGGGTAAAGTCGCATCGCGAAACGACGGCGGGCCGGCTGCGCGGGAGTCGCGGACGGCGCCCGTTCCGCAGGACGAATGCGGGAATCGTCGTCCATGTGAACGGGGAGCATCCGCGCCGTGCAGGTCGAGCGGGCCCGGCCGTTCGCCGGCGGGTTCGGACGGGGGTCGTTACTGGAAGTTGGTCACGTCGTCGCCCGTGCCGAAGAGGCCGTCTTTGCCGGGGCTTATGAGAATGTACGAGTCCTTGCGACTGGGAACGACGGCCTTCTGGCCGCTGGACTCGTAGGCGTCCTTGTTCATGATGTAGTAAGCGAAGGAGTACGGCTGGGTCTTGATCGCGTCCGGTAACGTCGGCGGGTTGACCGGGTCCGTCCAGGTTTCATTCGGGCCGTATTCGAGCTTGTGTGGGCCGTTGCCGAAATCCCACCGCGGTACGGTGCAGCTTCCGTTTGGGCCGCCGGAGCACAGCCCGGTGAACAGCGAGTTGTCGCTGTAAGTGTAGATTCCGGGGGTGGCGGCGTTGGGGTCAGCAGGGTCGTACTTGAAGGTCGTGATGCTCGCATTCGACTTCGCGGCCACCAGGGAATTGGCGGAGTAGTAGAGAATGGGCATCTCGAAGGAATCGACGATAACCGGGTTGTTATACCTGGGGTCCGTGTTTGCTGGGTCTATCGGAGGAACCTTCGCCAGGTTCTTCGGGGCCTTGAGCTTGACCGCACCCGGCTCGAGGTAGGGCCCGCCGCGCGGCAGTGGGTCGGTCAGCGCTGGTGGCCAGTCTGTGTCGCCGGGCGCGCCGTACCAGTTTTTCTGCTCCCAACCTTCCACTGGTGGGCTCGGAAGGAGGACCGGCGGGACCACTTTTCGGGGAACATATCCGTCCAGCTTCTTTCCCATCAAGTAGCGCACGGCCCATTGGGCACCGGACAGGTCCGCCTCGATGAGCGCGTTGTGGATCCCCGTCTCCGTCGGGTCGTCGCCGGCCCTGGATGAGGGGTAATTTTGCCCGCGCAGCTCGGCGCTGTTCTCGTTTACGAACATCTCGAAGCCGTCGCCCATGTTCTTCATGATGGCGCGCGTCTTGGCGTTCTTGGCGGCGTCGCGGGCTTTGGAGACGGACGGGACCAGGATGCTGATCAGCAGCGAGATGATGGCGATCACCGTGAGCAGCTCGATCAGGGTGAAGCCGCGGGAGCGCGTTCGGAGCGCTCTTCGGCCGCCGGAGTAATGGGTATGTACGTTCATGAGTCCACCTATGTCACCAAAGTGGCCTGTATGTCGCGGGCGCACCCCGCCCGCCGTCCTAATTATCTGCGACCCCACGTGGCCCGGCAACTGGCAACTGGAGCCGCGGCCTTCAGGCCGCGCGGGACCCGCGCGACGTAAACGTCGCGGCTCTGCACGCTTTCACCCCAGCGCCTCTACGACCTCCTCACTGGGGGCAAAACCCCGCCGAAGCGTGTTTTCGGTCACCGTCCGGGATTCGCAATACTGCACCAGATAATCCGGTCCGCCGGCTTTCGAGCCCACGCCGGACAGCTTGAAGCCGCCGTAGGGCTGGAGGTCGACCCGCGAGCCGGTGATCGGCCGGTTGATGTAGAGGTTGCCGCATTCGCACTCGGCGCGGGCCCGCTCGATGTTGGCGGGGCTGCGGGAGAAGATGCCCCCGGTGAGGGCGTAATCAGTGCTGTTGAAAATCTCAATCGCGTGGCCGATGTCCATGGCGCGGAGCACGGCGAGCACGGGGCCGAAGATCTCCTCGCGGGCGATCCGGGCTATCGGCGACACATCGACAAAAATGTGCGGCCCGACGTAGTAACCGCCGGTCTCCTCGACGAGCTTCGCCGCGTCGACCGCCAGGACGCACCGCGCTTCCTGCTTGCCGATCTCGATGTACCGCAGGATGTTTTCGCGGGCCTGTTCGTCGATCACGGGCGGAATCGCCGTCGTCGGCTCGTCCGCCGGGCCCAGGCCCTTCGAGCGGGCGGCCTCGACCAGCCGGTCCGCGAAGCGGTCATGAATCGCGTCGAGCACGATCACCCGCGACGCCGCCGAGCACTTTTGGCCGGCGTAGCTGAACGCGCTGGCGATGACGCCTTTGATCGCTTCGTCGAGGTCGGCATTGTCATCGACGATGATGGCGTTTTTGCCGCCCATCTCGGCGATGACGCGTTTGAGCCCCGGCCGGCGGGTCGGCACCTCGGCGGCCAGCTTGTTGATGCGGCAACCGACTTCGCGCGACCCGGTAAAAGCGATGGCCGCCACATCGGGATGCTTGACCAGCGCCTCGCCGATCGTGGCGCCCGGTCCCGGCAGGTAGTTGACGACGCCCGCCGGCGCGCCCGCCTCCGCGAAGACCTCCGCGAACTTCGCCGCCACCGCCGCCGCCCGGCTGGCCGGCTTTATGACGATCGTATTGCCTGTTACGAACGCGGCCGCGGTCATGTTGGCCAGCAGGCACAGGGGGAAGTTCCACGGGCTGATCACCGCAACTACGCCACGCGGGGCATAGAAGTATTCGTTGGTCTCGCCCTGAATGTCGCGTCGCCGGCGGTGCTCGGCGATACGCAGCATTTCCTTGGCGTAGTACTGGCAGTAATCGATGCCCTCCGAGACGTCGGCGTCGGCCTCGCGCCAGGTCTTGCCGCACTCGACGGCCATCCAGGCGGCGAGCTCGAAGCGACGCTCTCCGAGCCGGCGTCCAACGCGCGTGAGTAACTCCGCCCGCTGGGCCGCTGGGACCAGACGCCAGGTACGGAAGGCCGTCGTCGCCGCCGCGACGGCCCGATTCAGGCTGTCCAGGTCGGCCTGGGCGATTCGGGCGACGATTTCCTTGGGCCGGGAGGGGTTGCGGGACTCCGCCCACTTCCCGGTCGTGACGGGCTGCCCATTGATCACTAGCGGGTATTCGCGACCGAGGTCGGCCCGCACCTGGGCCAGCGCCGCCTGCATCTGCTGGCGGCCGGCCTCCAGCGTGAAGTCGGTGTTGGGTACGTTCTCGAACGGATCCATGATCGGTTCCTCGAATTCGTAGCGGATCAGCACGGGCCGGACGGGCGGCGGCGTCCGGCGCCCAATAAGCTCGGGCTCATCCAGAAGCTCGTCCTCACTCGCGTCGTCGCTCGCCGACTGCCGCAGGAACGACTCGTTCGCGGTGTTTTCGAGCAGCCGCCGGATCAGGTAGGCCATCCCAGCCAGCAGGTTTCCATAGGGCGTGTAGATGCGGCAGCGCTGGCCCATCTGGACGCCGGCGCGTTTGATCGGGTCGCCCATGCCGTACAGCATCTGCAGCTCAAACGCCCAGCCGGGTACTTCCAGCAGTCGTTGCACGGCCATGGCATGGGTCAGGCTGCGAACGTTGTGGCTCGCAAACGCGCAGCGCACGTGCTGGTAGTTGCTGAGCAGGGCCTTCGTCATCCGCTCGAAGCACGCGTCGGATTGCCACTTCTGCTCCCAGACCGGCACCGGCGAGTGACGCTGCGCGGCCCAGACAGTCTCCGAGTCCCAATATGCTCCCTTGACCAGCCGCACCCACAACGGCGTGCCGCGGCGCTGCGCATACTGGATGAGCCGCGCGCCGTCCTGGTCGCCGTCTTTGAGGTACGCCTGGAGCACGATCCCGAAGTGCGGGTAGTCGCGGAACTCGGGCTCCATCCCCAACTCTTCGAAGACATCGAGAGTGAGGTCCTTGATGGCGTAATGCTCCATGTCGATGTGGAGGTGGACGCCGCCCTCCATCGCCTTGCGTAACAGCGGCCGCAGCAGCTCCTTGGCTCGCGCCTTGGCCGCCTCGGGCGCAATCGGGTCAAACCCGGGATACAGCGAGGTGAGCTTCACCGACACGTTGACCCGCGGCAGGGCCTCGCCGTCGGCCTGATCCACGAGCGGTACCGGCTCCCACTTCGCCGCGTGCCGCGGCAACTGCCCGATCAGGTCCAGGTAAAGTTGCTGGTACGCTTCGGCCTCGCCGCCGGAGAGGGCCGCTTCGCCGAGCACGTCGATCGTGAACGCCAGCTTGCGCCGCCGCAGCCGCACGATGGCGCGCTCGGCCTCCTGGATATTCGAGCCGGCGATGAACGTACCCGCCATGAGCAGCGAGCCCTTGCGGGCGGCCAGGGCCATCAGCCGGGCGCGGGGCGAATCCAGCCGGCGGAAGTTCATCGTGCGGGAGACCCACTCGACCAGGCGCCGCGAGGCGGGGACCGCGTCCAGCTCGCGCAGCGCTGCCTCATCAGCCTCGGCCGTGGGGTGCCCCGGGTGGCCGTTGTGGCCGTGGCCGGCGTGCTCGGGGAGGACGAAGTACTCCTTGAGGTGCCGGGCCACGTCGCGGCTGGTCTGCATCATCGGCAGCACGTCGATGAAGCGGAAGGCCTGGACCTTGAACCACTCGTCCTGCATGCAGATGCGCAGCATGCGCTCCTGCCACCAGGCGAACTGGTAGCAGCGCGGGCTCGCGCCGCGCATCCGTTCAAACATCTCGTGGCCCAGTTTCTGGGTCAGCTCCTCGACCTGTGAATCCTTGAGCGTCGCGGGCATGGGAGCCCCTGAGAAGTCTTGGACCGTTAACCTGCGTGGTCCACCCGCAGGACGCGCCTCTCCATCACGCGCGATCCCGCATGTTAGCGGCGGCCCGGCGGGGCGACAATCCGCCGCGGTCCGTTTGGCTCGACGAGCGGTCCGGCGTGTTGTATCTCTGCCTGCGACGGGCGCTTATACGCCGACCAAGGGGCGCGGCATGGCATTCGAAATCACGGCGGTGGACGTCTGGACCGCGGAGCTCGAGGACCGGCCGGGGCCGCAATCACGACGGGTGGGTGTACGGGTGTAGTGCAAAGCTCCAGCTTTGCGGGGTCTTCGCGCCGGCATCGGCGCGGCCCGCGCCGGCCGGCAGGGCCGTCCGCCCGAAGCAACGCACGGTTATTACAGCGGCTCTAGGCGTGCCGCCCGACAAAGTCCATCAGGCGCGGGAAAACGGTCATCAGCCCGGCGGCCAGGCGCGTCGTGAAGCTCGTCCAGACCTCCGGCTTGGGGTGGCGCAGGCAGCGCACAACCGCGGCGGCGACCTTCTCCGGCGACTGGGTGAGCCAGCCAGGCGTCCGTCCGGCCGCCGGATCTACCCAGCCGGCGCGTCGCTCGTAGCTCGCCGCGCGGCCGAAGAACTCGGTCCGCGTCGTGATCGGATGGATCGACGTGACCTCGATGCGGTACGGCCGCAATTCCATGCGCAGCGCCCGGCAGATGTGGTTCTGGGCGGCCTTGGTTGCCGAATAGGCGGCAAAGTTGGGCAGGGTGAACTTCGCGACCGCGCTGGAGGTCATGAGCAAATGACCCGGCCGCCGCTCAGCCAGCAGCCGCCGGGCCGCCTCGCGGAGCAGCTCGTGTGCGGCGAAGAAGTTGACCTCAAAGACTTCGCGCAGCTCGATTAGGTCGAGCTCGTGCTCAGGCCTCTTGAAGCCATAGCCGGCGTTGGCCAGCACGACGTCGAAGCGGCCGAAGCGCTGCTGGGCCACATCCAGCAGCCGCGCGTTCAGTCCCTCGTCGGTCACGTCGCCGACAACGATTTCTGCGGCCCGGCCGCAGCGCCGGATCTGGCCGGCCACGGCCTGGAGTTGCTCCGCCCGGCGGCCGTTAAGCACCGCGTCCATGCCGGCCCTGGCGCACGCCAAGGCGGTCGCGGCCCCAATGCCGGAGCTGCCGCCGGTGATGACCAGGACGCGGTTTCGTAGGTCGATTGGCATAGGAGCGGGATTTTACACGACTCGCGCACCCGCGCGGGGTGCCACGGCCGTGTCGGCCGTGAGAGAACCACCTCTTCTCACGGCCGACACGGCCGTGGCACCCACGGGGCCTCACGATACAGAGGATCGAGAACTAGTGCACAAGCCACATGATCAGCGCGTAGAGCCCCGCGGCGATAGCGCCGGACACGGGGAGGGTGAGCACCCAGGCCGCGGCAATCTCGTAGCCGACGCCCCAGCGGACGGCGGAAAGACGGCGGACCGCCCCGACGCCAAAGATGGAGCCCGTGATGGTGTGCGTGGTGCTGACGGGGATGCCGAAGTACGACAGAGCCAGGATCGTCACGCCGCCGCCGGTTTCGGCGCAAAAGCCGTCCACCGGTTTGAGCTTGGTGACCCGGTTGCCGAGCGTGTGGACGACTTTCCAGCCGCCCATGTAGGTGCCGAGCGCAATCGCGGCGTGGCAGCTCAGAATGATCCACCACGCCAACTGCTTGGACTCGGGATTCCCGTCATGCGTGGCCCAGCCTTGCAGGGCCGGGACGCTCATGAGCAGGGCGAAGATGATGCCCATCGTTTTCTGGGCGTCGTTCAGGCCGTGGCTGAGGCTGTAGACCGCCGCCGAGACCAGTTGCAAACCACGGAAGGTACGATCCACGCCGCGGGGCGTGCGCTTCCGGCAGATCCAGAGCGTGACGACCATGTTGAGCGCGCCGAGCACGAACCCGATGAGCGGCGAGCACACGATGAACACCGCGATGATGCCGATCTTCTCCCAGTACAGCGCGGCGGCACCGCCCTCGACGAGGGCCGCGCCGGCCATCGCGCCGATCAGCGCATGCGAGACGCTGATCGGCAGCCCTTTCCAGGTGCACAGGAAGGTCCAGAAGATCGCAGCGAGCAGGGCGGCCAAGACCAGGTGCGGCGAGACCACCTGCGGGAGAATGAGCCCCTTGCCGATGGTGCTGGCAACATGGGTCGAAAAGCCGAAGGCCGCGATAAAATTGAAGAAGGCAGCCCATAACACCGCCGCGCGCGGCGAAAGCACGCGCGTCGCCACGATCGTCGCAATCGAGTTGGCGGCGTCGTTGAGGCCGTTGCTGAAGTCGAACAGCAGGGCGAGGGCAATGACGAAGAGGACGTAGACGACCATCAGGTCCATGGCTCAGGCGTTTTTCAACTGGATGCCGCGGATCGCGTTCGCAATGTCCTCGCACTTGTCGATGGCCCGCTCCGTCAGCTCGTAGATCTCTTTCCACTTCATCACGAGGAGCGGATCGCCGCCCTGGTCGAAGAGCTCGGCCAGCGCGGCGTGGTTGTTGTCGTCGCCGACGTTTTCGAGGTGGTGGATCTCGACCAGGATGTCGTGCAGGCCGTTGGGCCGCTTGAGGTTCCGCAGCCGGCCGACCGCCTGCCCGGTCAGCCGGCAGGCTTTCAGCAGCACCTCGGTCTGTTTGAGCAGCGCCGCCGTCGGCGCGGGGATGCGGTACAGCGTCAACCGTTTGGCCGCCGCGTCGATCTCGTCGATCACGTCGTCCATGAGCAGGATCAGCGTCTCGATGTCCTCACGGTCGAACGGCGTGATGAACGTCTGATCCAGGTGGTCGAAGGTGCGGTGGGCAATCTCATCGCCATCGTGTTCGAGCTGGCGGATGCGGGCCACGTGGTCTTCGCGATGCGCATAATCGCGGGCCAGCTCAACGTAGGCTTCGGCCACGCGGACCACGACGCCCGCCGCTTTCTCGAAGAGGTCGAAGAACGTCCGATCCCGCGGGATGATGCTGAGCATGGGACCGCCTCCGAACCGTGCTACACTCGGGTCCACGACCGCAGCCAGGGGTATGGTACGGCCGCGGCGGGCGGTCGCCAAGTCGCCCAAGTAGGGTGCCCCGGGCCAGGCCCGGGACGGGATTCTCGCTGCAGCGGCCCCAGCGGGGTTTACGGCGCCGGCCGGGAATGGTTATGCTGCTCGGGGTGTGAGATAGGCCACGGCGCGGAGTCTATCAATCATGGACACGAGTGCAAGCATTGTAGCCGAACGGCAGCCGATGGTGCCAGCGCGGGCGACGCGGCCGCTGCGCGCCGTCGCAGACCGCCTGCTCATCATCGGCCTGGACGGGGCGACCTTCGCGATCCTCGACCCGCTGCTGGACACGGGCCGCATGCCGAACCTGAAGCGTTTCATGACCGACGGCGTGTGGGGGGTGCTCGAATCGACGCAGCCGCCCATCACGCCCGCCGCGTGGACCACCTTCATGACCGGTAAGGGGCCGGGCCGGCATGGGATTCTCGACTTCGAGACGTACGATGCGACGACGCACACGCTGACGTTCAACAGCACGTACGAGATTCGCGAAAAGACGCTTTGGCAACTGCTGAGCGAGAAGGGCCTGCGGGTCGGCAGCTTGAATGTGCCGATGACCTATCCGCCCAAGCCGGTCAACGGGTTCATGATCAGCGGCTTCGAGACGCCCAGCATCGATGCGCAATTCACCTGGCCGCCCGAGCTCAAGGACGAGATTTTCCGGGTGATTCCGAGCTATGACTACCGGACGAACTGGCGGCGGACGGCCCTCGGCCGCCTCGCGCAGCTCAAAGACAACCTGGACTACATCGCCAACAGCTTCGAGCAGGGGGCGCGGTTGACCCGCTACTGCGGCGACAAGTTCGGCTGGGACGTGCTGATGACCGTGTTCAAGCTGGTCGACAACCTGCAGCACAAGGCCTGGAAGTACCTGGACCCGCGGACCAGCGGCCGCTACCCGCAGGAGGCGGATCTCGCCGCGCGGTGCTTCACGCGCCTGGACGACGTGCTCGGCGACGTGTTCGCGTACGGACACGCTCACGGGGCCACGATCCTGATCATGTCCGACCACGGGCACGGCAGCTTGGACGGCAAGGCGCAGCCCAACCGGCTGCTCGCCCAGTGGGGCTACCTGGGTCTGCGCAGTCCGTGGGAGCAGGCGCGCACGCGGGCCGGCCACTGGTGGCACCGGCTGACCAAGGGACGGGTCACACGCTTTGAGCAGGGCAGCCGCGGGATCGAGCGCGACCTGGCGGTCGATTGGACGCGCACGCGGGCCTGTGTGATGCACGCGGGGATTTACGGGTATCTGTACATCAACCTGAAAGGCCGCGGACCGTTGGGGATCGTTGACCCCGCGGACTACGAAGCGCTGCGCGACGAGTTGGCCGAGCGGTTCCGCAACGCCACGGTCCGGCATCCCGATGGGCACACGACGCCGATCTTCGTCGAGGTACACCGCGCGGAAGAGCTTTACCGCTGCAGCCGCGAGGACAACCCCAATCTGCCCGACCTGATGCTCGTGCCCCATCCCGGATTTGCCGTCATCCGCAAGATTCGCGGGCGCCGGCCCGTGCGCTGGTGCGATCCTAAGCGCCTCGAAGGAACCCACCGCGGGGAGGGGATTCTGGCGCTCGGCGGGCCGAACGTCCGCAGCGGCGTCCGCGTCGACGCGAACATCGTCGACATCACCCCCACGGCCCTGGCGGCGCTGGGCCTGCGGGTGCCGGTGGACATGGAGGGCCGGGTGATCCGCGAGGCGTTTTCGGTCGAGCCGGTCGTCGAACAGGAACCCCCGGTCGAGAAGGTCCGCAAGGCCGAAGAGGAAGCCTACAGCGAGGAAGACCGCCGCGTGCTGGAGCAGCGGCTCAGCGATCTGGGATACCTGGAGTAGCAGTAGGGCAGGCCGACGGCCCGCCGGACGCACTGACAGTCCATTGAGCAAGGGACTGGCTCCGACCCGCGCAGTCGCGTGATGCGCGTCCGCTTTTTTAGCGGAGCGCTCACCGCGATTCGCGCCCCAGCTTGCGAATCGGCGCCAGCTCCAGGATGAGCGTCTTTTCGCCATAGCCGGCGAACTTCAGCCCGGCCCGCGTGTGACCCGGCGCGCCCCGCACCCACAGAATCTGGCCCACGCCGTAACGCTCGTGCTGGACCAGCATGCCGGGCTTCCAGGCGGTCACCGACTCGCCGGCCGAGGGTGCCGGTTCCGGCCGGGATGGCCGCCGCAGCGCGTTCGCGCTGTCATCACCCTCCGCCGCGAAATCCTCGCTCGCGGCTGCGGGCATCCCGCGCAGCCGGCGTTTGGGAACAAGCCGGCTGGCCTCCTCGGGCGGCAGGTCCTCGACCAGCGGGACGAAACCCTCAACGTGGCCGCGGCCCACCGGCGTGGCGCGCAAGTCCTCCCAGACCAGACTGCCATCGTCCAGCTCGCGCAGAAACCGCGAAGGGGGCCGCGGCGTGCGCTGGCCGCGGACCAAGCGGTCGTCGGCACGCGACAGATACAAGCACTCCCGGGCGCGGGTGATGCCCACAAAGCACAGGCGGCGCTCCTCCTCGACGTCGCCAGGGGGATGGAGAGCCCGCTCGTGCGGCAGCAGCCCCTGCTCCAGGCCGACCAGGAATATGACGGGGAATTCCAGCCCCTTGGCGGCGTGCAGCGTCATGAGGTTTACGCAGCCCGCCTGCTCGTCCACCGCGTCCTGGTCGCTCACCAGGCTCACGTGCTGCAGGAAGCCGGTGATCGACCGGTCCTCGGCGTCCTGTTCGTAGCGCAACGCCGCCGTCACCAGCTCCTGTACGTTGGCCAAGTGGTCTTCCCCGCCCTCGTCGCGCTCCTCACGGAGCGCCGCTTCGAGCCCCGTGGATGCCAGCACCGTGCCAACCGCCTCGGACGCCGGCCGGGCCAGCACCGGCTTCAGGCTGTCCAGCATGGCCGTGAACGCCCGGACACGTTTCGCCGCCGCGCGTACCGCTGGAATCTCGTCGACCGTGTGCAGGACCTCCAGCAGCGGCCGGCGGGCCTCGTTGGCGAACGTCCGCAAACGCTCGATGGTGGTCTTGCCGATCCCCCGCGCCGGCGTGTTGATGATCCGCAGCAGCGCCACATTGTCCGCCGGATTGACCAGCACCCGCAGGTACGCCAGCACGTCGCGGATTTCCTTGCGGTTATAGAACTCGACGCCGCGGGCGATCCGGTACGGAATGCCGCGCCCGTGCAGGGCTTCCTCAAAGCCGCGCGACAGCGCGTTTACGCGGTAAAAGATGGCGAAGTCGCTCCACGGCCGGCCGGCGACGTGCAGATCAAGGATGGTCTGCGCGATCCGCTCGGCTTCGTCCGCATCCTCCGCGAACTGCCAGACGTGAACCGCCGGACCGGCCGCGTTCTCGGTCCACAGCTCCTTGTGCTTGCGGCGATGGTTCCGGGCGATCAGGCGCGAGGCCACGTGCAGAATGCGCCCGGTCGAGCGGTAGTTCTGCTCGAGCCGGACGACGACGGCGCTGGGGAAGTCGCGCTCGAATTCGAGGATGTTGCGGATGTCCGCGCCGCGCCAGGCGTAGATGCTCTGGTCGGGGTCGCCGGTCGCGCAGATATTGCCGTGTTGCTGGCTGAGCTGCCGCGCGATCACGTACTGGACGTGGTTGGTGTCCTGGTACTCGTCGATCAGCACGTAGCGGAAGCGGATGTTGAGCCGTTCGGTGACCTCGGGGTGATCGCGGAGGACGATTGCCACCCGCATGAGCAGGTCGTCAAAGTCGAGCGCGTTGCGCTGTGCGAGGAGTTGCTGGTAGGCCTCGTACACGCGGGCCACAACGAGGTCACCCGACCAGTCGGCCTGCGCGGCACAATCTTCCGGCGTCTCCAGGCGGCTCTTGGCGTCGCTGATCCGCGCCCGCGCCGCGTCCGGGCGCAGGACCGCCTCGCTGACTTGCGCGATCTCGAAAGCCTCCTTGACCACCCGGGCGGCGTCGGCCTCATCGTAGATCGAGAACCCGGGCCCGACTCCGGCCAGCGCCCCGAACTCGTGCAGCAGCCGCGCGCCCAGGGCGTGAAACGTGTAGATCCACATGCCGCGGCTGACGCCCAGGGCCTCGATCCGGCGGCGCATCTCGGCGGCGGCTTTGTTGGTGAACGTGATCGCCAGGATATTGCGGGCCGGGACGCCGCTACGTACGAGGCAGGCCGCGCGGCGGGTGATAACGCGGGTCTTGCCGCTGCCGGGGCCGGCGATGACCAGGAGCGGGCCGTCGCGGTGGGTGACAGCCTGGCGCTGGGGCTCGTTGAGGTCGGCCAGAATCCCCGCGAGTTGAGCGTCGGTTGGGCTCATGCCTTCATATACCCCGGGCGGTACCGGCCGTCCACGCGGACACGGAGTTGGTAGGGCAGGTCAAGTCCGCCTTGGCGGACGCGACCTGCCGTGATAGCCGCGACCGGGGCGGCAGGTCTCGTCCGCCGCGGCGGACTCCGACCTGCCCTACCCTCGCTTGCACCGCCGGCCGGTCGCGGCGATGATCGCCCGGTGCCGCGAGGGCCCGCGATGCCGGCCAGGATTCTGGATGGGGCGGCGTACGCCGCCGAGATCCGCGCCGACGTGACCCGCCAGGTAGCGCAGTTCAACGCGTGCCACGGGCCGATCAAGCTCTGCGCCGTGCTGGTGGGCACGGACGCCGCGGGGCGTATCTATGCAGAGTCGCAGCGCAAGCTGGCCGTCAAGGTGGGCGTGCAATACGAGTTGGTCGAGTTGCCCGAGACTACGACCCAGGCGGCGCTGCTCGCCGTCCTCGACCGCCTCAACGCCGACCCGCAGGTGACCGGGATCATCCTGCAACTGCCGCTGCCGCCGCATATCGAGCCCGCGCTGGCCCAGTATCGCATTGATCCGTACAAGGACGTGGAGGGTGTCAATCCGGCCAACATTGGCTTGCTGTTCTACGACGAGCCGCTGATCGCGCCGTGCACCGCGCTGGCCGTGACGGAGCTGATCCGCCGCAGTGGGGTGGTCGAGCGCGGGGCGCACGCGGTCGTGGTTGGGCAGAGCCGCATTGTGGGGCGGCCGGTCACCATGTTCCTGCTGACGCACGAAGCGACCGTCACCGGCTGCCAGCTCGCGACGCGTGACCTGGCCGCCCACACCCGGCGGGCCGACATCCTCGTGGTGGCGATCGGCCAGCCGCGCGCGATCGGGGCGGCGTGCGTGAAGCCCGGCGCGGTCGTCATCGATGTGGGCATTCACCGCATCACTGAGCGCGACCCGAACGGGCAAGAAGTGCGCCATATGGTCGGCGACGTGGATTTCGGGCCCGTGTCCGAGGTCGCCGGGGCCATCACACCCGTGCCGGGCGGCGTGGGCCCGCTCACGGTCGCGATGCTGCTGCGCAACACGGTGGAAGCGGCCCGCAAGCAACTGCGGCGGACGCTGTGAGGCCCGGCGTAAGAAAAAAAGCGATCTGGGGGTTGCCGGTGTACACGGGCGGGACAGGCGATATAATAATCGACGGTTGGTTCGTCGAACCAGGCGCGTACGTGACGGTCGTTCGACAAGTCTCGGATCGCATGGCCTAGATCGGGCTCCTACCTTCTTGGCCGGAATGACGGCCACTTTCATTAGCGACCCTGAAAGAGAAATTGCGGGTCACGCGGGCCATCGTCAGGAGAGCTACGATGAGCAAGAAGCTGTATGTTGGGAATCTGGGTTACGATGTCAGCAGTTCGAGTCTGGAGCAGTTGTTCGCGCAGCACGGCACGGTCCAGAGTGCCCAGGTCATCACGGACCGCGAAACCGGCCGCAGCAAGGGCTTCGGATTCGTGGAAATGGCATCGGATGAGGAAGCCCAGGCGGCGATCACCGCCCTCAACGGGCGCGAGCATGACGGCCGGACACTCACCGTCAACGAAGCGAAGCCACGCGAAAGCCGCGGCGGCTACGGCGGTGGCGGCGGCGGCGGCGGCGGCGGCGGCCGCGGGGGCCGCGGCGGCTACGGTGGCGGCGGACGCCGCTACTAAGTCAACCGCTTGTGCTGCCTGACAGGCAGGCAGGCCGCCGCTGGCGGCCTGCCGTCTGCCGGGCACGGCGCAGGAGACTGGAATGCCGGCTCAGTGGCAGGGCCAGCCCAAGCGTTGGCGCGTGCAGGGCAAGGCCGCCGACGGTCTGACGGTGACCCTCGGCCGTTACGACACCGAGGACGAGGCCAACCTGGAGTGCGCCAAGTTCGTCCGGGAAGGCCTGTACCGCGACGTGCGCGTCGCACCGATCCCCCCTGTCAGTAATCCGGACCCGCCGCGATAGTGCCTCCCGCCGGTCGATCATGAAAGTGGACCACCGCACGAGCCTCGGGCACGGATGACCTATCTCTGCGCAGCCCTGCTGGTAGTGCTGAATGCCCTGGGGCTGGTGCTGGTCGTGCTGGGCTTGCCGGGCAACTGGCTGATGGTTCTGTTCACCCTGCTGGCCGCCTGGTGGCGCTGGGGGACTGAACCCGCCGCGGCGGGCCGGCCGATGTTCGGCGTCCCGGTACTGGTGGCGATCTGCGTCCTCGCACTCGTGGGCGAGGCGTTTGAGTTGCTGGCCGGCATGTTCGGCTCACACGCGGCCGGCGGAAGCCGCCGCGGTGCGCTGGGGGCACTGCTCGGCGCTGTGGTCGGCGGGGTGCTGGGCACCTTTGCGATTCCCATCCCCGTGCTCGGGTCGCTGCTGGGCACTTGTGGCGGTGCGGCCGTCGGTGCGTGGGGGCTGGAGTTTTCGGGCGGCCGTTCGTCGCGGGCGTCGCTGAAGGCCGGCGTCGGTGCGGGTGTCGGCCGGCTGGTCGGCACGCTCGCGAAACTGGCCGTCGGCATCGCGATCTGGATCACCGTCGCCATCGCCGCGTTCTGGCCATAGGTCGCGGCCCGCGCCGCCGCGGAATCCCGTACCGTCGTCTGGCCGTCGCAGGATGCCCTATCGCCGCGCGGGGAACAGCGCGTCAAGCGGTGCCGGGCGGTTCGGAGTCGTGCGCTGGTTCGCAGGCGACGTCCGTCGGCGGCTCAGTCGGGGCGCCTGCCGCGGGCGAAGGCGCTTGGGAGCGCAGGCCCTCCATCGGGAAATCAACGTGCGTGTAGCCCTTGCTGTGCGCAAACTCGATCGCCGCCGCGAGGAGCTCGGGCGGCGCCCCCGTGTGCGGCATCAGCATCCCATAAGTCTGCTCACCGCTGCGGTCGGCAGCCACGGTGGCCAGGCCAATCAGCCGCGGACCACGGAACGCGCCCTTGAGCGCACAGGCCCCGCGCTCCAGGTGATCGACCAGGTCGAGCGTAAAGGCCTCGGCGGTGACGGCCGATTCGTCCAAGGGCACGCGGGGGTCCGGTCCCGGGCAGTATTGCAGCAAGATCACCATCGCCGGCCACTCCGCACGCGTCAGGTCGCGTACGGTGATGTCGCCCATGAGGTCAACGAATGGGTCGCCGCTCGTCCCGCGGCCGGGTCGCCACATGGTCAGGTGGTCATAGGGGGTCCACGCCACCCGGCGCAGGGGCAGGAACCCGAACTTGCGGTAGAAGCTTTCATCCAGCTCGGCCGTTGTGCCCAGGAAGAGCCACTGGCCGCCGGTCATGTCGAACCAGGACACGACCGCCTCCACCAACTGGCGGGCATACCCCTCGCGGCGATGCTCCGGCCGTGTGAAGCAATGCCCGAGCACGCCGACATCGCCGTACTTGTTGATGCACGCGCTGGCGAGGAACTGGCCGCCGGCCTGAATCACGCCGTAGGCGTCCTGGGCGCCGGGTACGCCGCGCAGCAGCCGTTGCTCGATGTCGCGGAGCCACGGCTGGCCCTTGTGCCGGAGCAGGTCCTCCAGCGGAGGCCAGCGCACTGGACCGGGCGGGATGATCAGCAGAGGTTTCATCGAGGCGCCTATCCCGGGAACGGAGACCGCGCACGCTGCTCGCATGCTGACCCAACATCCTACGCGTTGCGGTCGCGTTGTCCACCCCGGCACGGGGCACGCCTTGTCAGCCGCCCGTCGCTTCTGTAACTTCCGAGTTGAAGGGAAGCGTGGCCGTGGGCCAGAGCATTGTCACCATCAACCGAGCACCGGTGCTCACGCTGTGGGCCGCGGTCGTCGCCGAGCGGCTGGGCTTTGACCCCGACACCGCCCTCACGCTCGGCAAAGTGCTGGCCGGATTGAACGCGCAGGCCAAGGGCCGCAGCCTGGGCATCTTCAAGCCGCCCAAGCTCGCGGGCGAAGCGCCGCCAAAGAAGCACGGTTTGGGCGAGGAGCTGTGGATCGACCTGTGCGGCCGTGCCGTCCCGGCCAAGAACACGGCTGACGGGATTCGCGCGGTCGTGAAAGACGCCCTCGTCGATCCGGCTGCGGTCCGCCGCTATCTGGACAAGGCGTTCGCCGACCGCTTGCGCGACACCAGGCAGGCCATGCAGCAGCTCGCACAAGCCTACGAGCCAGAGGCGTTGGCCGAGGTGGCCTTTCGACTCTATGAGCGCTTCCGGCCGCAGATCGCCGCCGGGCAGCGCGGCTGGGGCCAAAAAGGTGAGCTTGATCTTGGGCAGATCGTTGCACTGGCACGCCGCGCGTGAGGGGGCGGCGCCGTCAGCTTTTCGCCGCGGCGACCGCGGAATGCGTGCGCTCGACGCTCTGGCGCGTTGACTTCAGGACGGCCGAGCGCGTCAGGGCGCGGGTTCGTCGGTCTTCGTGTACCCTTCCGGGACCTTGAGCTTGAAGGCGTCGTCGTCCAGCTTGGGGTTGATTTCCAGCTTGCTGGCCGTCTTCTCGACCGTGCCCTTCTTGCCGTCGGGCAACGTCATCTGGTCGATGCGTCGTATCGGCACGTAGTCCTTCTTGGAAAAGTACCAGGTCGCCTCTGGAGCCCCCTCGGATGCGTACACCACGTGGACCTCGTGGCAGTCCACGCCCTCGATCGTCTTGCTGCCGAGCAGCTCACGTTTCTTGCCCTTGAGCTCGTCGTCGTACGGTGCAGGGTGCAGGTATTCGAGCATCATCGCCCCGAGGACCCCGCGCCCGATCTGACCCAGGACCGCCGGATCGACGTCTTCGTGTACCTTCTTGGCATCGTGCCGCACGACGTAGAACTTCTCACCGTCCGTTCCGATGGTCAGGTGCTGGGGTTCGCTGGCGCCGGGCATCGTGATCCGCGCGTCGACGACGAACTTCTGCCCCAGGCCTAGCACGTCGGCCTTGCCGCTCAGCCGCGCGGCGACGACCTTGGCCTGAATGCGGCCCACGCGGGCCTTGAGCTCACCCGTCCCTTCGTAGCTCACTTCGTACGTGACGGCCTTAAGCGCTTTGCAGGCGGCGTCGGCTTTCTTGAGGATCTCGACCGGGTCCGTTGGTTGGCTCGCCGGCTTTTCCTCACCTTGCTGCGCATATGCCGCCGGGACGGCCAGCGCCAGACTCAGCCACAGCCAGACGATTCGTTTCATGGTGATTCCTCCGTGGTTAGGTGGGCCCGCGCCGACGGCGGTCCCACATGGCCCGATGCTACTGCGCCACCCCGTGAACCGCCATCCGGATCGTCGCTGCGATTTGTCGGGAATTGTCGGAGCCGCTCTCCCGCGCCGTGCAGGGTTGCCCGCCGCCGGTCACGTACGTTACGCTCGCTCATATCGATATGGATCCCTGGCGGGTGAAGGAGAACCCTGTGCTGATTAGTACCCGGCACCGGATTTTGACCGCGGCGCTCCTGGCGTCGCTCGCAGCCCAGGTCACCGCACAGGACTGGCCGTCGTTCCGCGGCCCCGGCGGTTCGGGTGTCGGCTCTGGCAGCCCGCCCGTCCGGTGGAATGTGGAAACCGGCGAGAACATCAAGTGGAAGGTGCGTATCCCCGGTCTTGGCCATTCCTCGCCGGTCGTATGGGGCGACCGCATCTTCGTGACCACCGCCGTCAGCAGCACTGCGGCCAAGCCGGAGCTCAGGACCGGTTGGCTGAACGGTAGCGGTGAGTCGGCGGCCGACAGCGGCGAATGGGCCTGGAAGGTGTTGTGTGTCGACAAGAACAGCGGTCGCATCGTGTGGGAGCAGGACGCGAACGTCGGTGTGCCAAGGAGTAAGCGGCACCTTAAGGCCTCGCATGCAAACTGCACGCCCGCGACCGATGGGAAGCATGTGGTCGCGTTCTTCGGTTCTGAGGGTCTGTATTGCTACGACATCGACGGCAAGCGATGCTGGAAGACCGATTTCGGCGTGCTGGAGGCCGGGCCATACAACGCCCCTGAGATGCAGTGGGGCTTCGCGAGCTCGCCGATCATCCACGACGGCAAAGTGATCGTGCAATGCGATGCGCTGAATGGTGCGTTCTGGGCAACTCTTGACGTCGAGACGGGCCGGGAGCTGCGCCGCGTCTCCCGCCAGGAAGTCGCCACGTGGTGCACGCCGGCCGTCTGCGAGAGCGGCGGCCGCACGCAAGTGATCTGCAATGGCTGGAAGCACATGGGCGCCTATGACCTGGAAACCGGGGAGGAGCTTTGGAAGCTCAGCGGCGGCGGCGACATTCCCGTTCCTACGCCGCAGGTCGCCCAGGGGCTCATCTTCCTGACCAGTGGCCACGCTCGCAGTCCGATCTACGCCATCCGGGCGGACGCGCGGGGCGACCTGACGCCACAGGAGGGCGAGAAGCTGCCAGAAGGCCTGGCGTGGTGGAAGCCGGGCCGGGGCTCGTACATGCCGACGCCGCTGGTGCTGGGCGACAATCTCTACATCGCGAATGACATGGGGGTGCTCACCGTGTTTGAGGCGCGCACCGGCGAGCAGCGTTACCGCGAGCGCATCAAGGAGGGCGGCAACTTCTCGGCCTCCATCGTCGCGGCCGACGAGCGGCTGTATTTCGTCAATGAAAGCGGGGACACGTTCGTGCTCAAGGCCGGGAATGCCTATGAGCTGCTGGCCCAGAACGCGCTGGACGAAGTCTGCCTGGCGACCCCCGCCATTTCCAACGGACTCCTGGTCATCCGCGGGCGCGATCATCTGTTCTGCATCGGCCGTTGAGCGTCCCGCGGCTTGCTGCGCGGAGGTGGCACCTGGCACTCCAGCCGCACATTCTGCTCACCGGCCGGCCGGGCTGCGGCAAGACGACCGTAATCCGGCGTCTGGCAGAGCTGCTGCCGAAGCAGTCCGTGGCAGGCTTCTATACCGACGAAATCCGCGTCGCCGGACAGCGCGAGGGCTTCCGGGCGACGACGCTGGCCGGGGGCTCGTGCGTGCTGGCGCACATCCAGCACCGCGGCCGGCAACGCGTCGGGCGGTACGGCGTGGACGTTGCGGCCTTCGAGCAACTCGTGCTGCCCGAGTTGACACGCCCGTGCGCTCTGCTGTTGATCGATGAGGTCGGCAAGATGGAGTGCTTCTCGGCGCGCTTTGTGGACGCGGTGCAGCGCCGGCTGGATTCCGATATCCCGATCGTCGCCACCGTGGCGATCTCGGGGACCGGCTTGATCGCCGAAGTGAAGCGCCGCGCGGATGTCGAGATCTGGGACGTCACGATGGAGAACCGCGACGAGCTGCCGCGGCGCCTGGCTGCGCGGTCAGGGCCTACTCCCTGACTTGCTGCAACACGAACGGCTCGAACAGGCCGTAGCCGACCGTGGCGTACTCGCTGCCCGGCGGCGGGCCGGGATTCGGCCACTTCTGGAACATGGCCGGCCACGCGATACCGAGGGGCGGTTTGCCGTGGTGCGGGCCGAGCGTGTTCTTGAGCGTCCCGATGACCGTGACCTCGATGACGTTCTTGCCCGCCGCCAGGTGGGGCGTCACGTCCAGCTCGTACGGTTGGGCGCTGATGTAGCCCGCGGGCTTGCCGTTCACAACGACCTTCGCCACGCTGCCGTACCACGCGGGCAGCGCCACGCGATAGCGGCCCTTCAACTTCGGTAGGTCGAACTCCTGACCATACGCGACGCCCGCGGCGTAGAAAGGCAACCCCTGCTCGTTCCAGCGCCCCAGGCCCGGAGTCCCCGCCGCATTGACGACGAACCCCCGCTCCGTCGCGCGCAGCGCGAAGTCGCCCAGCAGGTACGCCGGTTCGATCTCGTGAAACATCGTGAACGGCGCAGCCTGGATCGTCACGGCGTTCGCGCCGACCTGCGCCGCCGCGGCGATGTCGATTCGTCCGAATGCCCGGTCCAGCCACCAGGCCCCCTGGGCAGCCGTGACGGGCTTGCCGTTGCAGGTGATGGCGTAAAGATCGGGGCGCTCGATGACGATGGCCAGATCGGGCGGGATCCGCTCCGCGATGGTGAAGCGGTACGTGGCCGTAAAGCCGCTGTCCGCCGGGAATGTCCTGGAAATCAGCTCGTCGCGAAACTGGACCGCGCTATCCCAGGGATTGCGCGCCAGGCCGTGCTTTTGAAAGGCGAGCTGATTGGCTTGGTAGAAGTAAGTGTCGGTCCGCGTCTCGCCGCCCGCGGTGATGTCTACATAATCCAGCGTGAGCACGTTGGGGGCGACGCGGCGGACGTCCAGTGGATGGTCGGGCTGCATCGTCGTCACGGTTTCGACGGCGCGTGGCACCGGCTCTTTCACGCGGTCGGAAAAGAAGAGCAGCAAGCTGCCGGCGGGCGGCAACTCGAACTCTACACGCACGCCGAGCTTGACCGCGGCGAATGGGTACGGCTGGACCTGGCCGGTATCGAGGTCCCACTTCTCGACGCTGGCCCCTTCGCCCATTGCGCTGCCCGACGACGGTGCGTCGAGGCTCGTGTTGACCAGGAACAGGAGTTGTCCGTCGCGGAGCTGCCGGCGCTGGTGCAGCAGCAGGCCGCGGTCGTTTTCGGCCGGCTCGACGGAGAACGTCGCGCTCGTGAGCCGTCCATCGCGGCGCAGGCGCCTTTGGGACACGGCGGCGTCCGGTTGATCGGCCTTCCGCATCTCGATCCAATCGGCCTTCGTCAGTGTGGCCAGCCGGGGGAGCTCGCGCGCCTCGACGCGCTGCCAGCTTGTCCGCCGCGCCGCCGCCGGCCCACGCTCCGCTGGCCGGCCGTCCACGAACCGCGGCGGGTCGCCACAGCAGAGCACCAGGCCCTCGCCGGCCAGAAACTCCTCGACCAGGTCCATGGTCCTGGAATTCAGGTTCTCCGTGTGCGGCGGGAGAACGAGAATGTCGTAATCACGTTGCCCGACGCGCAGGGCGCCGTTGGTAGTACTGCCGTGGCGGGCGAGGATGTCCTCGCAACCGATGTCGTACTCGGCCTGCTGCTTCGATAGCTCGGTGACTAGCGCCTGGAACGCGTCGCCGATCTCCTGGAGATGGGGATCATTGCCGCCTTCGACGTTGTACATCCAGGCCGTCGTAGTCGGCTCGAGCACGAGGACCGGGTTAATCTCCGCCCCGCTCGACAGCGCGGCCGACAGGCGGGCGAAGTACAGCGCCTGCGCGGTGTACGCCTCCCACCAAGGCTCATGGTAGCAAAACGACGCGGGGTGATCGCGCTTCCGTGCGCCGCGGATGCTGACATACGACAAATGCTGGTCCAGCGTGTTGACCCCGAGCACATAGAGCCAGTCGCCGATCCGTTTCATGTCTTCCAGGCGGATGTCCCAGCCGGCGGCGCCGTAGGCCTCGCACAGCGTCCGGCGGCAGCCGAGCTGGTTCGCGACGCTGGACAGCTCCTTCACCGCGCGGACGTTGCCGAACTGACCGCTCACGCCCTCGCCGTACTGGTTGAGGAGGATGTCGATCGCCGGCCGCTGGTGCCAGGCGTACATGGCCATGTTGTCGGGGCCGGCTCGCGCTCGCGGCCACTCGTGCTCCCAGTAGTGGCCCGTGAACTCGAGATGGTGCTGCGCGCAGTAGTCGTGCATGGGCCGGGCCCAGCGCGCGATGAACTGCTCGAGCAGCACCTGGTAGTAGTTGTGCCGCACCTGGCCGGCCTCCGGCAGGTCGCGGTAGAGATCGGGCAAGTGATCGAGCAGACGATAGCCCCACCGCGCCTCAAACTCCTCCTGCACGTGATCGGTCCACGGCAGCGCCCCGGCCGGACAGATCTGCGGCTCATCCGTGAACGTGCCGGGCACCCGTCGGCCAAACTGCTCGCCGACCTCCCGGCGATACGCCTCCAGCGTGACCTCGATGAACTTCTCGGTCACGCCCGGATAGAGCAAATCCACGTAGCTTTTGCCGCCATACCAGGGCGAGTTGGCCGCGCGCTGCACGGCGAATACGAGGTAACGCCCGGGGCCCAGCGTCTCGCCGGCGCGGACCTTCGCGGTCACATTGGTGTACGCCTCCCCATCCCGCAGAAACACCGCGACAAACTCGTCGCCGGGGGCGGGCGGCGTGTCCTGCTCCTTCAGGGCCAGGCCGCGGCCGCGCGCCTCCGGCATCGCGTCGGGCACGAACCCGCCCGCAAAGCCCGACGGGTACGAGTTCTCGTCGTAAATCCAGAGGTTCATGTCCAGCCGCTCGGCTTCGCGCAGTGCGGCCTTCCACAGCCGGAACCAGTCCGCCGAGAGGTACGGCGTCATGAGGCCCGGCCGGGGATGGACGAAGGCCTGCTTGATCCCGTGCGCCGCCAGGTCGCGCAGCGATCCCAGCACCTGCTCCTCGGTGAGCCAGTCGTTCCAGACCCAGAGCGGCGCCGAGCTGAACTCCCGCGGCGGATCAGCGAACAGCGCTTTCACCCGCGCGGCATCGTCTGAGCTGGGTGCCTGGGCATTTCCGTCATGTGCCATTGCCGAGCCTCCGGTTAGCAGCACCATGCCGGCAAACCACCGGGTAATCCGATCTGACGTTGACACGTTCATGTGGCACCTCGCCGTTGTCCCTTGCTGGCACTTCGGGATCGGACTGCTGTCGCCCCGTGACAGGGAGCTATTTTTCTTCCGCTTCCGGCGCCGCATTCTCGGCCGCCATGAGCAACGCTTCCAGCAAGTTGCCGCCGATGATCGTGGCCCGCTCGCCGCGGATGCGCACTACAACGCACGCCCGCTGTGAAAGCCAGGTCGGTAGCGAATTGCCCCTCACCGGTTGGAAAACTACGGCCAGGTCCTGCGGCAGCATCCACGTGGCCACCGCGGGAAACTCCGCCGCCAGGGCCGCGCGCGGGACCACTGCGGCACATTGGGCCGGCAGCACGCCCAAGTCAGCGTTCGGTAACTCTGGCAGCACCTTCTCGAGCGCCGCCGGCGACAGCGGCTTGTCGGGCTTCTCCGGCAAATCGCCGGCGAGCGGCAGGGCCTGGTACCCCACCGCATCGACCAGATTCGCGATTCGGCGGCTGTCGTCTGAACCGATCGCGATTACAAAGTCCAGCGCCGCAAGGAGCGTCCGGTCGCTGGGGGTGCGATCCCGCGATTTGATGCGTGTCAGGCGTTGCCGGGCAACGGCGATGGTCTCGGCCGGCTGCGTCGCGGGTTGGGACTGGCCGAGGGCCGCAACGGCGCACGAAAACGCGACGGCCAGCACACCCGACCGCCGCGTAATGCTGCCACGCACCCGTCCGTTACGCATGGCTCGCGCTGATGCTCACCTTACGCCGGGACCTTCAACCTCGCACTCAAGCATGGATGGCCGCGATCTCGACCTTCAGCATGTTCTGCCGGTGCCCCCAATGCTTGACGTAGCCCTTGCGCCGGCGGAACTTCACGCCGCGGACCTTCGGCGTCTTGAGCTGCTCGAGGACTTTGCCCGTGATGGTAGCGCCCTCGACCCAGGGCATGCCGATGCGGGCATCCGCGCCCTCGCCCACCATGAGCACCTTGTCGAACGTGATCTCGGCCTGCTCCGTGGGCAGCTCCTTGAGCTCGATGAGCACCTTGTCGCCCGTGCTCACCTTGTATTGCTTGCCGCCGTCTTCGAATATCGCGTACACGGTCACTCCTTACGAGCGGAGCACAGCGCCGGCTCCACGATCGAATCTCATAGTCTAGGCGGGCAGCCCTCGCGATGCAATGCCGCGTCGCTACAACCGCAAGTCGTTTCTGCGCAGCGTCTTGTCGCCGCCGGGCACACGCGACACCCCCCGTTCGTTGACCCTGCCGGCCGGCGGACTACGCTACTGACATGACGGACACCGAGTTCGGGCCACCGCCCCAGAGCGACGATCACGATCCCCTCGAGACCGCCGAGTGGCTGGCCTCCATGGAGGCCGTCCACCATCACGGCGGAACCCGACGGTCACAGTTTCTTTTGGATCAGCTCCACCAGTGGGCCCTCAAGCGGCAGGTCCCGATCCCCTTCGCCGCCAACACGCCATACGTGAACACGATTCCAAAAACCGAGCAGCCGCCGTTTCCCGGGGACCGCCAGATCGAGCGCCGCATCAAGAGTTTCGTCCGCTGGAACGCGATGGCGATGGTCGTGCGGGCCAACCGCATGTGCGAGGGCATCGGCGGGCACATCTCGACCTATGCCTCCTGTGCCACGCTGTTCGAGATCGGCTTCAACCACTTCTTCCGGGCCAGGACCGAGAACTCCTCCGGCGACCAGATCTTCTTTCAGGGCCACGCATCGCCCGGCGTGTATGCCCGCGCGTACATCGAGCACCGCATCGACGCGCACCACCTGATGAACTTCCGCCGTGAGCTGGCGCCCGGCGGCGGGCTGGCGTCGTATCCGCACCCGTGGCTGATGCCGGATTTCTGGGAGTTTCCGACGGTCTCGATGGGCCTGGCGCCCATCAACTCCATCTACCAGGCCCGCTTCAACCGCTACCTGGAAGACCGCGGCCTGATGCGGACCAGCGGCTCGCGCGTGTGGGCCTTCCTCGGCGACGGCGAGATGGACGAGCCTGAGAGCCTCGGCGCGATCACCCTCGCCGCCCGCGAGCAGCTCGACAATCTCATGTGGGTCATCAACTGCAATCTCCAGCGGCTGGACGGCCCGGTGCGCGGCAACGGCAACATCATTCAGGAGCTGGAGGCCGCGTTCCGCGGCGCCGGCTGGAACGTCATCAAGGTCATCTGGGGCAGCGACTGGGACCCGCTCTTCGCCGCCGATACCGAGGGCCTGCTGATCGAGCACATGGGGCAGACCGTCGACGGTCAGTGGCAGCGCTACACGGTCGAATCCGGGGCGTATTCCCGCGAGCACTTCTTCGGCCGCGATCCTGGCCTGCTGCGCCTGGTCGACCACCTCACCGACGACCAGATTCGCAGCCTCCGGCTCGGCGGCCATGACCCTGAGAAGGTGTACGCCGCCTATGCCGCCGCCGTCGCGCACTCCGGCCAGCCCACGGTCATCCTCGCCCGCACGATCAAAGGGTACGGCCTGGGTGAAGCCGGCGAGGGGCGCAACATCACGCACCAGCAGAAGAAGCTGAACGAGGACGAGTTGCGGGCGTTTCGCGACCGCTTCGAGATTCCCGTCAGCGACGCGGAGATTCACGAAGCCCCCTTCTGCCGCTTCGCCGAGGACAGCCGCGAGTACCAGTATCTGCTGGAGCGCCGCCGGGCGCTCGGCGGCTTCGTCCCGCAGCGCCGAGTACGCGCCCAGCCGCTCGAAGCACCGCCGCTGAGCTTGTTCGACGAGTTCCTGGCCGGCAGCGGCGACCGCAAGGTCGCCACCACGATGACCCTGGTGCGGATGATCAACCGCCTGGCGAGCGACAAGCGGATCGGCAAGCTGATTGTGCCGATCGTGCCCGACGAGGCCCGCACGTTCGGCATGGACGCCCTCTTTCGCAGCTACGGCATTTACGCGCATACCGGCCAGCTTTACGAGCCGGTCGATGCCCACCTGCTCATGCGTTACGAGGAGCGCAAGAACGGGCAGATTCTGGAAGAGGGCATCTCGGAAGCCGGCGCCATGGCCTCGTTCATCGCCGCGGGCAGCGCTTATGCTACTCACGGCCTGACCACGATCCCCTTCTTCCTCTTCTATTCGATGTTCGGGTTCCAGCGGATCGGCGATCTCATCTGGGCGGCGGGCGACATGCGTTGCCGCGGCTTTCTGATCGGGGCGACCGCCGGCCGCACCACGCTCCAGGGTGAGGGTCTCCAGCACCAGGATGGGCACAGTCAACTGCACGCCAGCACGGTGCCCAACTGCGTCTCCTATGATGCCGCGTTCGCGTACGAGCTGGCGGTGATCGTCCAGGACGGGATTCGCCGGATGTACGAGGCCGGCGACAGCATCTTCTACTACCTGACCGTCTACAACGAGACGTATCCGATGCCGCCGATGCCGGGTGACCGGTTGGAAACCGGTCCCACAGAGAATGTAGCGGCCGGGCTCCGTCCCGGCCGGGGAATGCCGGCAGATGCTCCATCAGGTCAGGCTGCCGTCCGCGACGGCATCCTCCGCGGCCTGTACAAGTTCCGGCCCGCGGCCCGGTCCGGCGAGCAGCCGTGCGTCCACCTGTTCGGCAGCGGCCCGCTCGTGAACGAGGCACTGCGGGCCCAGGAACTCCTGCGCGACCGATACCAGGTCGCGGCCGACGTTTGGAGCGTCACCAGTTACAACGAGCTCTACCGCGACGCGCTGGCCTGCCAGCGCTGGAACCGGCTGTATCCCGGCGAGCGCCCGCGGATACCCTACATCACGCAAGCCCTGGCCGATGAACGCTGGCCCATCGTGGCCAGCTCCGATTACGTCAGCTCAGTCGCCCAGCGGCTTGCCCCCTGGACCCCCGCCGGCCTGTGCGTCCTCGGCACCGACGGCTTCGGCCGGAGCGATTCGCGGCCCGCGCTGCGGCGGCACTTCCAGAACGATGCCGAGCACATCGTTCTGGCCGCGCTGACGGAGTTGGCCCGCGGGGGGCAGTTTGATCGCGCCCGGCTCGCGCAGGTTCTCCAAGATTTGGACCTTAATCCCCAGGCCCCCGATCCCGCTTCAGCGTGACACCCCGACCACGCCCGGGCGCGGCTTGGCAGGCGGCGAAATGGCTGGGGGCACAAACGGCGGCGCTCCGGGCAACTGCGGACACATCATGGTCGCCGTCCGCTGGCGCCGAACGTCCGTCGCCGCGCGGGCGTCGGTTTCAAAACGCACCGCGACCCGCCGCGTGACGCCCTGCGCGTCGTCGTGCCGCAGTACGCGGGCAAACGGTGGCAAGGGACCGGCACCCTCGCGCACGAGCCGGTCCGGCGACTGCATCTCGATCAGCTCGATCCGCGCGCCAACCGCGGGGACCTCCGCCGCCGGCGCTAGGAACGCCGCCCCGCGGGTCGAGAGGTCCAGCATCCACGCGCTCGTGCGTTGCAGCGCGCCGGTCGTACGAATCCAGAACGCGAACGCCTTTGGATAGCGCGGCTCGCTGCGCCGCTCGACCCACGTGCTCGAACGTTGCCCCACGGCTGGGCTTCCTTTAGAGAGGCCGTCGGTCAGCACCCGATGCGGACCCGGCTCGGTACTGTTAACATCGGCATGCGGACCTGCGGACGTGACCGATACCGCTTCGTGCGGTTGAGGTCCGATAGTCGAGACTCCCCTGATGCCCCCGGTTGCCGTCGAACTGGCGGAACTCAAGGACTTCACCTGGCCGGCCATTCTCGGCACGGACCGGCCGGTCGAGCTGGAGATCGGCACCGGCAAGGCCGCATTCCTGCTACGCCGGGCGCGGGCCCGCCCCGATCACAACTTCTTTGGAATCGAATGGGCCAACGAGTACTACCGCTTCGCGGTTGACCGCATGGAGCGCTGGAAGGTTCCCAACGTGCGACTGCTCCGCATCGATGGCAGCCACTTCATCCGCGTCGTCTGCCCGCGTGAGTCGCTGACCGCTCTGCACGTCTACCACCCCGACCCCTGGCCCAAGCGCCGGCACCAGAAACGGCGCCTCATTCAGCCGGTCTTCGTCGACGCGGCTGTGCAATGCCTGCACCACGGCGGCCATTGGGCGGTACAGACCGATCACGCCGCGTACTTCGAGGTCATTCGCGGATTGCTGCTCGGTCACCCCGAGTTGTACGAGACGCCGTTCGACGACCCCGAGTTCGGCGTCGAGGCGGCGCGGATCGCGACCAACTACGAGATCAAGTATCTCGAAGAAGGGCGGCGGATTTACCAGCTCGCGGTTCGACGTCGGTAGCGTCGGCCCCGAGCCTGCCCGCCGTGGCGGGTGGCCGACGCCGAAGGGCGAGTTCGCCGGCCGCCAGCCGATGATCGTCGTGGGCGATTTCAACTGCCCGCCGGGCTCCGAGCCGTATTGGATTCTGACCGAGGAGCGCAGCCACCCGACGGCCCTCCACAACGCGCTCGCCGCGACCGAGGGCGGCACGTATCACGCGTTCACAGGCACGCCGCGCGCGGGGCGGATCGACTGGATTCTCGTGAGCCGGGACATGGACCCCGCGGAGGCCGCCGTCGACCGCAGTCAGCCCCACGGCCGGTATCCGTCGGACCATTTCCCAGTCGCGGCGACGTTACGGCTAAGCGCGGCGTGGCAGCCACACTGGTAGGTTGGCGGCCCGTCGCGCCCGGGGTTGCCGCCGAGCCCGGAGCCCCGTGCGGGCCTCCAATCAGAACGCGCAGCGCCAGCAAGCGCCGGCGGATGCCCGAGGCCTTGCATCATGGCTGACTGTCGCGCGCCCGTCGTTCGCCCCGGCGGGGCGCCGGTGAGTAGCCGTGGGCGCCAGCCCACGGAACGCCGCGTTCATCCCCACGAGCCCCAGCGGGGCGTCGGTGGCGTACGCCCCAAACTCACCGGCGCCGCGCAGCGGCCCGGGAATGCGCACAGGCTCCAATCCTCCCCCAGCCCGCGCCGCGGGCGCTTGTGAGTACCCACGCACACCCGCCCGTGTAGCACAGCCGCCCTCGGCTGTGCCCCCGCTGCCCGGAGGCGATTGACTCGCTCAATCGCCCCTGCCAGCGCCCCGCTCAGAACGCGCAGCGCCAGCAAGCGCCCGTGAATGCCCCAGGAATCGCTTACCGCCCCGAATGGCACGTTCGAGCCTTCTAGCCCGCGCAGCGGGCGCTTGTGAGTACCTACGCACACCAGGCCGTGTAGCACAGCCGCCCTCGGCTGTGCCCCCGCCGCCCGCAGGCAATTGAAGCGCTCAGCCGCCCCTGCCAGCACCCCGCTCAGAACGCACAGCGCCAGCAAGCGCCGCCGAATGCCCCAGAGGTGGGCGACTGGCCCTGGTTTCCGGCGCTGCCCGACGTCGCGCCACGCGTTGGGTAGTCGCGGCTCCGTGCTGCTCAGCCTTGCGGGCGCAACGGACCGTCGCCGATGCGCGCGACAATCCAACGTTCCAGCTTTGACGCCAAGTCTGCCGGGTCATTCCACTCGAGGTGGTTCATGTTGCGCGTGTCGAAATGCGCGCCACGGATATGTCCGCTGCGACAGGTGAAGATCACAGGCAACCCGAGTCCGAGCGCGAAACCGGCTTCGTAATAGACGCCGTTTCGATGTCCCGTGAAGTCGGCGACCACAAAGCGGCTTCGCCGAATCTCGGTGATGATCACCGCCACGGCGTCGTCCGTGTACTCGGTCATGTCGCTCCGGAAAGCCCGGTAGCCCGCGCGATCTATGCCGCTCTCGAAGCCGTTGTTGAACGCCGTTTTGAGGTATTGAGCGGAGGATACGCCGTCGATGCAATCCTCTGGGTTGTCGTTGCCGAACCACATTGCGACGAAACCTTGCACAAGCGGCTCGCCGGTGCGCGCCTCCTCCAGGTCGGCGACACGGTTCCAGCCGTGTGGCGTCACTATTACCCCGTTTGATCCTCTCGTAATGATCCCCTTGATGAGCCCCGCATCGACGAGAGACTGCAAGACGTAGTGCGATTCTGCCTCGTTTTGGGCGAACACGAGGGCGCGGTCGGCCTCTAACTGCACATTGACCAAGTGGCCAACGTGTTTGGAGAGTTTCGCCAAGTTAAGGAGCGCGCGATCGAGGCGCACAGAGAAGCGCCCCGGATACAGCGCGCCGAGCGCCTCGTCGACCCCGATGGTCTCGAATCCCGGGACGTTGGGTCGCTCCGGACCGCAGACGAGTAGCACCTCATGGCCACGACACGTTCGCTCCCTAATTACTGCGGATATCTTGAATCGCTCCTCTCCATAGTCGGCGAGTATGCCGTGGTGAACCGAATGCACCGCGAAGATGCCGCACGAGGGGCATTCGACTCGCTGGATGCTGTGATGTCGCGGCACATCCGACTGCTGGCAATTCTCACGCTCGCAAAGCGGACACGGCTTTGGCGGTTCCATTATCGGCTCACGCACCCCCAAACATCGCCGGCACAGTCGCTCGCGGCACTTCTTCCGTCGTTGGTGCCGGCCCTCAGTATATGGTTGTGCCCTTCTTCCGGTGGGCTGCCGTCCTCAGCTAGGTCTTCTTGCGCCGTTTGCGATTGGGCGCCTGGGTCAACGCTGAGCCAGCAACCGACCGTACGGCCTTCGACGCCTTTCGGCTTCTAAGCAAGCGTGACGCGGTCGTCGCAACTCGTCGTGACGTCCTCTCGTTTCTCGCCATTGCGTTACTCCAAAAAGTTCGGCCTACATTATACCTTCCGCACCCCCCACGCCTGTCAACACAATTCGCAGGCCCGTGAGCGCACCCGAGATCATATATGTAGCGTTCTGAGGCCCGCGACTGGTCCAATCGGGCGCTGTACGCTTGGATTACCCCCTCCGCGCCGTTTCCCGAGGCGACCTTTCGGGCGCGCCGTTCTGCACCTTCGGAATTTCGCTGCCAATCTCCATCCCAGGCCCCCAACCCTGCACCCAAAACCCTCACCCCCTTGTCCCGCCGCCCCTGTGTCCTATCCTTCCTAGATGAACTACACCCCGTGCCTTCGTGCCTTCGTGGCTTCGTGGCTTCGTCGCTCCGTCGCTGCCCGGCACGTCCCGATAACCAAGATGATCAAGAGGGGGGTGCAAAAAAATGATCATGTTGATCACCTTCAGCCCACAGCGTCCGAATGCGGTTTCTATCGGACGACAACGTCGGCCACGGGGGGCCGACGCTACGACCGGCCGCGCGCGGGCGCGGGCCGCTACCGTCTTCGTCGCCGCTTCTTCCGCTCCTCCCGCCGCGGCTGGTACTTCGTCGTCCCCCTCTTCATCTTCGGAATGCCGCCGTCCATCATCCCCATCTGGGCGAGCTGCTGCGTCATTTTCAGCCGGCCGCCCATGCCCAACCCCGCCATCTGCTTCATGATCCCCCGCATCTGCACGAACTGCTTCACCAGCCCACTCACGTCTTGCGGCTCGACGCCCGCCCCCTTCGCGATCCGCCGGCGGCGCGAGGCCTCGATGAGGTCCGGATTGCGGCGTTCCCGCGGCGTCATGGAGTGGACCATACCGCGGAGGCGGTCGAGGTCCTCCTCGGGCATGTCCGCGTCGCCCATCGCCGCCCCGACGCCGGGGATCATCTTCAGGATCGACTTCATCGGGCCCATCTTGCGCATGCTCTCGAGCTGGCTCAGGAAGTCGTCCAGCCCCAGCACGCCCTTGGCCATCTTTTCCTGCGTCTTGGCGACCTGCTCGGCGTCGAACGACTGCTGGGCCTTCTCGACCAGTGAGACCACGTCGCCCATGCCCAGAATCCGGCCCGCAATGCGCTCGGCGTGGAATTCCTCCAGCGCGTCGAGCTTCTCGCCCACGCCGATGAACTTGATCGGCTTGCCCGTGACCGCCTTCACGGAGAGCGCCGCCCCGCCGCGGGTGTCCGAGTCGAACTTCGTCAGAATCGCCCCGTCCAGCTCCAGCCGCTCGTCGAAGGCCTTGGCCGTATTCACCGCGTCCTGCCCGGTCATCGCGTCGAGCACGAGGTAAATCTGGTGCGGCGAGTTGGCGGTCGCGATCTGCGAGATCTCGGTCATCATCTCTTCGTCGATTGCCAACCGGCCGGCGGTGTCCAGGATCACCACGTCGCGGTCGCGCTTCCGCGAATCGGCGATCGCGTTGCGGCAGACTTTGACGGCGTTCTGGTGGTCGCGCTCGGTGTAGACCGGCACTTCGAGCTGCTGGCCGAGGATCTCAAGCTGGTCGATGGCCGCCGGTCGCTTCAGGTCAGCGGCGACAAGCAGCGGCTTCTTGCCGCGCTGCATGCAGTAGCGGGCCAGCTTCGCGCAGGTGGTCGTCTTGCCGGAACCCTGGAGGCCGGCCATGAGGATCACGGTGGGCGGCTTGGAGACGAACGGGATGCGGGTCTCGACCGGGCCCATCAGGCGGACGAGCTCGTCGTGCACGACCTTGACCATGACCTGCTCGGGCCGCAGCGTCTCGATGACCTGCAGGCCCAGGGCCTTTTCCAGGCAGGTATCGCAGAACTGCCGGGCCACCTCGACGTTGACGTCGGCCTCGAGCAGGGCCGTGCGAATCTCGCGCATGGCCTCGCGGACGTTGGCCTCGCTGATCCGCCCACGGCCGCGCAGGCTCTGGAAGACACTGCCGAGCTTATCGCTCAACGCGTCGAACATGTTTCTTGAACGTCGCCTCCGCCTCGTGTCGTGTGCGGCTGCCGCGTGCCGCTGCGCTAGAGCAGTGGCACAGGCGCTCGCTGGCGCTTCGCGTTCTGATCGGGGCGGCCGCCTTTCTCAACGTGCGCCGACCGGGCGCGCCACCTTCCCGTGTACCTTTTCGAGCGCCTGTTCGATGTCCGCGATGATGTCTGCCTCGGTCTCGAGGCCCACGGAGACGCGGATCAGGGTCGGCGGAATGCCCGCTTTCCGCAGCTCTTCCTCCCCCATCGCGGCGTGCGTCGTGGAGGCCGGATGCGTGACGATGGTCTTGGCGGCACCCAGGTGGGTCGCGTGCACCAACAGCTCGAGCGAATCGATGATCTTGACGGCGTCGTCGTACGTCCCCTTGATCACGAACGACAACAGCGAGCTGAACCCCTTCATCTGTTTCTTGCCGACCGCGTGGAACGGGTTGGACTCCAGCCCGGGGTAGTTGACCGCTTTGACTAGCGGGTGCCTTTCCAGAAAGCGCGCCAGCGCCAGCGCGTTGCTGCAATGCCGGTCCATGCGCAGCGCCAGCGTCTCCAGGCTGTTCAGGTTCAACCAGGCATGGAAGGGCGACATCGACGGGCCGAGGTAGCGCATGCAGCCGCGGCGGATGCCCTCAACCACGTCCCGCGGGCCGCAGATGATCCCGCCCAGGCTCGAGGCGTTCCCGCAAATGTACTTCGTCGCCGAATGCACCACGAACGTCGCCCCGAGGGCCACCGGGTGTTGCAAGGCCGGCGTGCAGATGGTGTTGTCCGCGATCAGTGGGATCCGATGCTTCCTGGCCAGGGCCGCCAGGGCCGGGATGTCGCCCACGAACAGGCCCGGGTTGCTGGGGCTTTCGACGAACAGGAACTTCGTAGGCGGCGTGATCGCGGAGGCCCAGGCGTCGAGCGACTCGGGGCTCGTGACCCAATTCACCTTGGCGCCCATCTTTCGGAAGCCATCGTTGAACAGCCCGAACGTGCCGCCGTAAACGCGGTTGGAGGACACGAACTCGTCGCCCGCTTCGAGCAGGTAGTGGGCAAGCATGAAAATGGCGGCCATCCCCGACGACGTCGCGATCGCCGCCTCGGTCCCTTCCAGGGCCGCCATGCGCTTCTCGAAGGCCTGCACGGTCGGGTTGTCCCAGCGCCCGTAGGTGAAGCCGGGCTTGTCGCCGACGGAGATCGCCGCAGCCTCCTTCGCGTCGACGTAAGGATACGCGACGCTCTGGTAGATCGGCGTGGACATCGAATCCGGCTGGAAGTTCTCATGCCCAGCGTGAATGGCCAGCGTTTCAAACCCACGGTCTTGCATGACCCTCTCCTTGCAGTGCGGTGCGGGCACCTGGTTGCTTCCCGTGTTCTAATGAACCCGCAGTATACGCCGGCGCACAGCGGCGGACAATGCGGCTCATGCCGTGCACGCGCCCGACACCCCAACCCACGCCGTGCGGGCTCCGGAATCAGCCTGGACGGATCCCGCCGATTGACCCGCTTGCATCTCTCGGTCATACTCTCCGGTGACGAGTGCCGCGGGTTATTGGTATCGGGCCAGCGGATTCCGGCCCACCCCACGCTCGGAGGAGCCCCACCATGCCGTTCGAAGAAAAGAAACTCGTTTGTGAGGAATGCCAACAGGAGTTTGTGCACTCGGCCGAGGACCAGGCCCGCTATGCTGAGCGTGGTTTTTCCCACGAGCCCAAGCGCTGTCGTGAATGCCGCGAGAAGCGGCGGGCCGATGCTCCGGCCCCGCGCGCCCCGCGGCCGCCGCGCAGCCCGGGCGCCGGTGGTGGCGGTGGCGGCGGCGATCGGGGCAGTCGGGGCGGGCCGGCCCGCGAGTCCTTCGAGGCGGTGTGCGCCGCCTGCGGGCAGACGACGACGGTCCCGTTCAAGCCCAGCCAGGGCCGGCCTGTCTATTGCCGGGACTGCTACCGCGCCAAGCGGCGGTAAGCATCGCCTTCGGGAGGGCGAGGCTCCTGCCGAGCCGGCTCAGCAGGAGCTTCGCCCTCCCGTTACCACGGGCGATCCGATATCTCCACCTTGCACGGCGGCAGGCTCGCCAGGAACTGCCGGCCATACGGCTTGCGGACCACGCGCGGGTCCAGAATCACCACGATGCCGCGGTCGCTCTGGCTGCGAATCAGGCGGCCGAAGCCCTGCCGAAACTTGAGCACCGCCTCGGGAAGCTGGTAATCGTTGAACGGGTTTCCGCCGCGCCGCCGGATCAGGTCGATGCGGGCTTCGACGGTAGGCCGGTCGGGCACCGCGAAGGGCAGCTTGACGATGGTGACGTTCGACAGGGCTTCGCCGACCACGTCGACGCCCTGCCAGAAGCTGTCGGTGCCGAAGATGACGGCCCGCGGCGTTTGGCGGAACTGGTCCAGCATCTTCGAGCGCGGCAGCGATTCGCCCTGCACCAGAAAGGTGTAGCCCTCTACGGACAGCTCGTCACGCACGGCCCGCGCCACTTCGTTGAGCATCTTGTAGCTCGTGAAGAGCACGAACGCGCGACCCTCCGTCTGGCGCAGGTAGTACACGGCGGCGCGGCCCGCGGCGGCCACAAAGTCAGCGTTCGCCGACGGATCGGGCAGGCCGGCCTCCACGTATACGGTGGCCTGCTGCTGAAAGTCGAACGGCGAACCGAGCCGCAACGTCTCCGCTTCTGGCACGCCGAGACGGTTCAGGAGATAGGCGAACTTGTCGTCGGCCGCGGTCGCCAGCGTGGCGCTGGTCAGAATGGTGCTGCGGACGCGGGTGAACAGCAGCTCGCGCAGCAGGGGGGCGACGTCGAGCGGGGCCGCGCACAGGCTGACGTGCGCCGCGCGCCCCGGCTCGAGCTCAACCCAGTACACGTGTTCCGCATATGCCTGCGCCAACAGACTGTCGAGCGACGCCGCCAGCTCGCCGGCGCGGTCGATGTAGGCCCCCAGCTCGAAGCGGTCCTCCTCGCGCGGCAGCGACTTCTTCAGGGCCTCCAGCGCCCGGGCGACCGCGCTGAGGGCGGGCGACAGCCCGTTGTTCACGTCTGGCTGCGCCACTAGGCGCCCGTTGGAACGGCCGCGGGTCCGCTGCCAGTTTTGCAGGTCGTTGAAGAACTGCGTGCAGGCGGATTGGGCCGCGATCACTTTCTGGCGATGCCCGTCTTCGGCCACCGACGCCAGAACCCCCTTGCCGGTGCGCTCGTTGAACAAGCTGGCCAACAGGTGCTGGACGTTGCCGTGCGAGACGCTCGTCGAAAGCTGCGAGCTCGCGACCTGCTCGAGCGTATGGGCCTCGTCGATGACTGCCAGGTCGTAGTTGGGGAGCACATTGGCGCTTTCGCGACGCAACATGAGGTCGGCGACCAGCAAGGCATGATTGACGATCAGCAGATCGGCGGCCTCGGCACGACGGCGGGCGCGCTGGAAGAAGCACACTTCATGGTGCGGACAGCGGCGGCCGAGGCAGTTGTTGTGCTCGCTGCGGACCTTCTCCCAGATCTCCGCCGGGGGCTTGTCCGGCAAGTCGCTGTAGGAGCCGTCCTCGGTGTGGTAGGCCCAGTCCTCGAGCGCGTGCAGCGCGCTGCGCAGGTACATGTTGTTGAAGAGCGACTTCTGGCGGGCGCTCGCGGCCTTGAGTCGCCGCACGCTCAGGTAGTTGTGGCGGCCCTTGACCAGCTCGGTCTTGAAGGGCTTGCCCAGCGCCGCCTGCAGGAACGGGACATCCTTTTGGATGAGTTGCTCCTGCAGCGCGATCGTGTGGGTGCTGATGAGCACGCGCTGCTTATTGTTCAGAATCTGCTCGACGGCCGGCGCCAGGTAGGCAAAGGTCTTCCCCACGCCCGTGCCGGCCTCGACCGCCAGGTGCCGGTCGCCGGCGAACGCCCGCGCGACGGCGTCCGCCATCGCCGACTGTTGCGGACGCACCTCGAACCCCGGCAGGCGCTGGGCAATGGGGCCACCGGGTGCGAGCCAATCCGCTACTGGCATGAAACCTCTGTGTGCCACTGCTCTTGAGCAGTGGTCCTCGTGCCCGGCCGCTACGGGCCGCCGGCGAAGGCCTCGATGAACGTCCAGGTGAAGAGCGCGGTGACCGCCAGCGCAATGACGATCACGACCGTGCCGAACGCGACCACCAGGGTCTGGCCGCTCACCCAGCCGCCGCGCATCGTGGCCAGAATGTGCGGCCGGGCCAGGACCAGCATGCTGATGATCATCGCGCCGCAGGTGAGCGGCACGGAGATCGAGTGTATGTAGCTGTAGATCCAGGCCCCGCGGGTGACCTCGCGTTCCCGGCCGCTGAGTGAGTGGATGAAATGCCCGCGCACGTAGTAGGCCCACGCGCGCCCGCCCTCCTCGTTCTCGACCCGGGCGCGGTAGCCGTTCTGTGCATCGCCGCCCAGGGCCGCGTAACTCAGCGTATAGGCCAGGTAGTTCACCAGTCCCAGCCCGATGACGGCGATGCAGATCTGGTTGCGCCGCCGGCGCGACAGCCGATCGACCGGACATAGGGGACCCGCCGCTGCAATCCGGGCCGGCTCCGTCGCCGGCAGCAGCACGTCTTCGGTCGGCAACCCGACTTCGTCCTCATTGGGCGGCAAGCGGTGCAATGCGTCCCTCCATCGGCGACGAGGCCGTGGCGTAGAGCTTGCGCGGGATACGGCCCGCGCGGAAGGCCCAGTAGCCGGCTTCCAGCGCATGGTTCATCGCGCGGGCCATCATGATCGGGTCACGCGCCCCAGCCACGCCCGTGTTGAGCAGCACGCCGTCGGCGCCGAGTTCCATCGCGGTCGTGACGTCCGACGCCGTCCCGACGCCGGCGTCCACGATGACCGGGTAATCGGGGTCGTTCTCCTTCAGTTGCTCGAGGATGATGCGGATGTTGTTGGGGTTCAGGACGCCCTGGCCGCTGCCGATCGGCGAGCCCAGCGGCATCACGCTTGCACAGCCGACGGCCTTTAACCGCTGGCACAAGATGGGGTCGTCATTGGCGTAGGCGAGGACGATGAAGTTGTCCTTGAGCAGGACCTCTGCGGCCCGCAGTGTTTCCACCGGATCGGGCAGCAACGTCTTCTTGTCGCCGAGGACCTCCAGCTTCACCCAACGGGCCCCGGGGTTCTTCAGACCCTCCAGCAGCTCGCGCCCCAGGCGGGCCGCGCGGACCGCATCGTCCGCGGTGAAACAACCCGCCGTGTTCGGCAGGATCGTGTAACGCTTCAGGTCGAGAAAGTCGAGCAGGCTCCGGCCCTGCTTGTCGTACAACCGTTCGCGGCGGACGGCGACGGTCACCACCGCGCAGCCCGACGCGGCCAGTGCGTCGCGCATCAGCTCATAAGCCGGCTCGCCGTTGCGCAGGTACTTGCCCGTGCCGACGAACAGACGCGAGCGAATGCCGAAATCCGCAATTCGCAGCGACGGAATCTCCATCAGCCACCTCCGACCAGCGTGACGATCTCCACGCGGTCGCCGCTGTTGAGCGGCGTCTGCGCGTAGCTGCTGCGCCGCACGAGCTGCTCGTTGACCTCGACCGCGACGCGCTCCGGCGCGACGTCAAACATCGCGACCAGGTCGGCGACCGTGGCGCCCGCGGCGACGGCCTTGGACTCACCGTTGACCGTAATCTGCATCATGCGTTCTGAACGCGGATTATAGCTCGGCGTGGACGCGGACGAAACGTGCGCCGCCGTTTGTTCACCGCGACCGCCGCAGCTTGGCCCGGCGGGCCGCCTCCAGGCGTTGCCGCTCGGCTTCGGTCAGGGACTCGATCCCCTCGCGGCTGATCTTGGCGAGAATCGGGTCGATGTTCGGCTCATCCGGCGGCGGCTGGATCACGGAGCTTGGGATCGAGGGTCGCACGGTGTGGTACCTGCGCCGTCGACGGAACTGCACTCGCACCGGCCAACGCGCAATGAGCGCGGCACTGGCGGCGCCCGCCGCCGCCGCCGCCAGCCAGGCCGCGGCGCCTTCCCGTGCCTCAAGGATGGCGAGCCCGACCACGATCGCGCCGCAAACCGCATAGACCTTGGCCGCGCTGGTTACACGGCCGAGCACCTGAACCGCATCGTCGCGCAGCCGTTGCCAGGCCACGGCGCACAAGCCCGCCAGCGCTCCCACGGGGTAGTCCAGCGGCATGGCAGCCAGCGCCGGCAGGCCGCGCGCGACGCCGAAGTACGCCGCCCCGGCGGCCAGGTTGCCGAGCACGTATACCGCGATCAGGCGTTGCACGCCCAAGCGCAGCTCGAGCCGTCCACCGAGGGCCCAGAAGGCCAGCACGACGAAGAGGGCGGTGAAGAAGCTCGTGTTACCCAGAGGGTGCAGCAGGATGCCGAGCGGAGTGGCCGCACTGCCCGAAAGCGGCAGCAGGGCGGCGATGGCCTGTCCGTCGCCGTGCTGCAGCGCGAGCATCAGGAGGAACGCCACCGCGTGGAGGATCATGAGCGCCAGCGTAGCGCTGGGCGGCCGGCGGATACCCCACGTCGTCGAGACCGGCTCGCCGTACGCCCCATCGGAATAGTCGCGATCCTGCCAGCCCATCTGTTCACCCGCCAGCATCGGTTGCCAAGCCGACACGCACCGTTGCTGAATTCTATCCGGCGCAGGTCCAGATAGGCTCGCGCCGCTCCCTGACGGTCGCGGTTCGGATCCGTTGCCGCCGCTACGTTGCCTCCGACACATCCTCCAGACTTTCGCCGTTAGCGATCAGCGTCCGGCTTTGGCGGCGCGTCTGCACGCGGGCGTGGCGGCGGTAGATCAGCATCAGGTTGCGGATGTAGATCACCAGGCTGAGCACCGAAGCGCAGGTAAAGACCAGGTTGCGCTCCAGGATGGCGTACACCAGGATCATCAGGCCCCCGAGCAGGCTCAGATACCAGAACGCGATGGGGATATGGCTGCGGCCGCGCCGTTCCGACTCGAACCACTGCACCACGAACCGCAGGAAAAAGACGAATTGAGCCGCGAAGCCGAAGATCACCAGCGGCCGTTGTACCTCCTGCAAGACCCAGTTCACCAGGTCGGAAAGCACCAGTGGCTCCTACTTGTTGCAATAGTCGATCAGCCGCGCGATCTCGCTGCGCAAATCGCGGCGGTGTACGATCCGGTCTACGAAGCCGTGCTCCAGCATGAACTCGGCCTTCTGGAAACCTTCGGGCAGCGTGGTCTTGATCGTGTTCGCGATCACGCGCGGCCCGGCAAAGCCGATCAGGGCCCCGGGCTCGGCCAGCGTAACGTCGCCCAGCGAGGCAAAGCTGGCCGCGACGCCCGCGGTGGTCGGATCGGCCAGGACCACAATGTACAGCCCGCCCGAGTCGTCGAGCTTGGCAATCGCCGCCGCAGTCTTGGCCATCTGGGCCAGCGAGACCATGCCCTCCATCATGCGGGCCCCGCCGCTGCACGTCACCATCAGGAGCGGGAGCCCTTCGTTCAAGGCCCGTTCGGCGGCGGCGGCCACCTTCTCGCCGACGACGGCCCCCATCGAGCCCATGATGAAGAAGGGGTTCATCACGCCCATGATGAGCGGGCGGCCCTTGATGAAGCCCTTGCCGACCACGATGGCTTCCGAGTCGCCGGTCTCCTGCTTGGTTTTGGCCAGGCGTTCGCGGTAGCTCATGCGATCGGCGAATTCGAGCGGATCGCTGGACTCCAGCTCGGACAGGAACTCCTCGAACGTCCCCGGATCGTTCAACTGGGCGATCCGCGTCCGTGCGTCGATCCGGTAGTGATAGTCGCATTCGGGACAGACGTGGAGTCCCTCCTCGAGGATGCGGCGGTAGATCATCGCGCCGCACTGGACGCAGCGGATCCACAGCCCCTCGGGGACGTCCACGTTTCGGCGGGGTTGCGCGGTGCTCTCCGGCATGGGCGTTTTCCTTCCCTGGCGACGGCCTACGACGTCGCCGGCGACCCGGCATCCGTCTCGCACTCGATCACTACCGGCTCATCCGCGTCCGCGGTGCTCTCCCAAAGATCGGACAGCTCGCCGCCCACCAGCTCTGACCTGGCCAGGGCCAGGCTAAGGGGCCGCAAGACCACTCCGATCGCCTTCTTGCCGTTCTTCTTGAGCTGCTTACGGATGCACGCGATCAGCCGGTCGGCAGCCCCCCGCAGGCTTTCACCGCCCGGCGGATTCACATTCAGCGGGGCCTCGCGCAGCTCGCGGTGCGCCGATGCAAAGCGGGTTTTGAGCTGCGCCTCGGTGAGGCCCGTCCAGAGGCCGAGGTCGACCTCGGCCAGATCCTCGAGCGCTTTGGTCGGGACAGACAGTTGCCGCGCCAGCGTTGCCGCCGTCTGCGTCGCCAGCTCGTCCGGGGCATGCAGAATCCGCTTGAGTCCGAGCGCCCGGAGCTGCACGGCCCAGTGCCCGCACCGCTCGCGGCCGGCGCTGGTGAGCGGCAGCTCGACGCGTCCCAGCAGGCGGCCCTCCTCGCGCCACTCGGTGGTCCCGCACGGGATCAAGGCGACCTTCATGCCTGCTGCTCCGCCTGCGTCCGTGCAAGCTGGGCGGCCTGGCGCAGCCGCAGCAGGGCCGTCGTCGGGTCGTCCGTCGCGAAAATGGCCGCGCCGGCCACCAGTGTGTCGGCTCCGGCCGCCACGGCCCGCGGGGCAGTCTCCAGGTTCACGCCGCCGTCCACCGCCAGCCACTGCTCGTCGTCCATCTGCTCCGCCAGGACCTCGATCTTGCCCAGACAATCCGCCATGAACCGCTGCCCGCCGAAGCCCGGACACACGGTCATGACCAGCACGAGATCCACGTCCTCAACGATCTCCAGTACGTCCTCTGCCGGCGTACTGGGGTTGAGCGACACCCCGACCTTCACGCTCAGGTCGCGCAAGTGCCGGATCAGCTCGCGCGGCTGTTCGGTCGCCTCGATGTGAAACGTGATGCTGTCCGCGCCGGCGTCCACGAACGCGCGGGCATACTTCCCCGGGTCCGTGATCATTAGATGCACATCCAAGGGCAGGTTCGTGTGCCGCGCGATCCCGGCCACCACCGGCACGCCGAGCGACAAGTTCGGCACGAAGTGTCCGTCCATCACGTCCAGATGCAGCCGATCCGCCCCCGCCGCCTCAACCAGCGCGATTTGCTCAGCGAGCCGGCCGAAGTCGGCTTCCAGGATCGAAGGGGCGATGCGGATCGGACGGACGGTGCGCATGAGCGGTACCTACACGTCATCCAGGATTTCGATCGGGTCGAAACGCTTGCCTTCCAGGAATTCGAGCGACGCCCCGCCGCCCGTGCTGATGTGCGTCACCCGCTCCGCCAGCCCGGCCTGCTCCACCGCGGCCGCACTGTCGCCCCCGCCAATCACCGAGACCGCGCCGCGCGCGGTGGCGTCGGCGATCAGGCGGGCCAGCGCGAACGTGCCGGCCTCAAATGGCGGAGTCTCAAACGCACCCAGCGGGCCGTTCCAGATGATCGTGCGGGCCGTGCGAATGAAGCCTCCGAAGGCCTCCAACGTCTTGGGCCCGACGTCGAGGCCCATCAGCTCCGGCGGCAGCTCGCCTGCCACGACGGTCGTCGCGACGCCCTCGCGCAACTCGAGGGCGGCCACGGAATCCACGGGCAGGTGCAGCTTGGCCCCGGCCTGCTGAAGCAGGGCTTTCGCCAGGTCGAGCTTGTCGCGTTCGCACAGGCTCTTGCCGACCGTCCGACCCTGGGCCGCCCAGAACGTGAAAGTCATCGCGCCGCCGATCAGGATGTGGTCCACTCGCTGCAGCAAGTTCTGAATCACGCCGATCTTGTCGCTGACTTTCGCGCCACCCAGCACCGCCACAAACGGGCGCTGCGGGTTTTGCAGAGCCTCACCCAGGTACTTCAGCTCTTTTTCGACCAGAAAGCCGAGCACGCGGCAGCCGGCGGGCATCAGCCGCGGCACGTCGTACATACTGACGTGCTTGCGGTGACAGGTCCCGAACGCGTCATTCACGTACATCTCGCCGTGGGCCGCCAACCCTTTGGCGAACTCCTGCCGCAGCGCTTCCTGTTGCGGCGTGAGCTTCTTGTCGGGGTTCTTCTTGGCCTGGTCGATGATCGTCTCGGCGGTATGGAAGCGGACGTTCTCCAGCAGGAGGACGTCGCCATCCCCCAGCTTCCCGACGGCCTCGGCGGCCGCCGCGCCGATGCTGGCCGGCACAAAATTGACCGGCCGGCCCAGGAGTTGGCCCATGCGCTGGGCGACGGGCTTCAGGGAGTACTTGGTGTCCTGCGCCGGGTCGCCGGTCGGCCGGCCCAGGTGGCTCATGACAATCGCCCGGCCGCCGCTTTTGACGACATGCTCGAGCGTGGGCAGGAACATCCGGATGCGACGGTCATCCGTCACATTCTGCTGCCGGTCCAGTGGGACGTTCAGGTCGGCCCGGATGAGGACGCGTCGGCCCCGCACTTTCAAGTCGCGAACCGATTTCTTTGCCATACGCTCGCCTGCCTTACCCAAGACGCGGCCCATCCAAATGGACGGGCCGTGGATCAGGTTCCGATATGGTAAGGCGCTGGGGCGCTAAATCAATCCGTCCTTGGCGGCCATCAGCCTGACCAGGTCCACGACGCGGCACGAATACCCGTACTCGTTGTCGTACCAAGCGATGAGCTTGAAGAAGCGGGAGTTGAGCTCAATCGACGCCTTCGCGTCATAAATGCTTGACAGCGGGCAACCTATGAAATCCGAACTGACGACTTCCTCATCCGTGTAGGCGATGATGCCCTTCATCCGGCCCTCGGCGGCAGCCTTGACGGCGGCCCCGATCTTCTCCAGCGAGGTCTCCTTCGTGGTCCGGACGGTCAGGTCTACTGCTGAAACATCCAGCGTCGGCACGCGAAGCGCCATCCCGGTCAGCTTGCCCTTGAGCTCGGGGATGCACAGCGTAACCGCTTTCGCCGCACCGGTGCTGGACGGGATGATGTTATAGCTGGCTGCCCGGCCGCCCCGCCAATCCTTCTTCGAGGGCCCATCCGCAGTCTTCTGCGTGGCGGTGATGCTGTGCACCGTCGTCATCAACCCCTCTTCGATGCCGAAATTGTCCTGAACGACCTTGGCGAGCGGAGCCAGGCAATTCGTCGTGCAACTCGCGTTAGAGACAATGGTGTCGGACTTGGGGTTGTACTTCTCGTCGTTGACCCCCATGACGAAGGTCGGGATGTCCTTGTCCTTGGCAGGTGCGGTGATGAGCACTCGCTTCGCGCCCACGGCCAGGTGCTTGCTGGCATCTGTCCGCGTGGTGAAGAGGCCCGTAGATTCGATGACGTAATCGACCCTCAGGTCTTTCCACGGTAACCTGGCCGGGTCCTTCTCGGCGAAGCAGCGGATCTCCTGGCCGTCGATCTTCAGGGCGGATTCCGTCCAGGTCACCTTGCCGCCGTAGCGGCTGTGGACGGTGTCGTACTTGAACAGGTAGCCGAGGTTGTCGGGCGGGACCAGGTCGTTGACCGCCATGAACTGGATGTTCTTGTCTTTCAGCCCCGCCCGGACGACGAGCCGCCCGATTCGTCCGAAGCCATTGATCCCGATCCGAATAGGCATCGTGTGACTCCTTGATCAAGGTCTCATCGTAGGGTGCGTGACCGGTCCGCGGACCGGCCACGAAACGGATAGCTTCCGCCCGTCCGCGACCCATGTCAAGGTGGGCCGGCGGCGCTGTCACAGCGGTCGTTTGGTGGGTTTGCCCGGGCGACGGGGTAATTCCTTGGCCAGCGGGCCAGTCTTGTGGTAGTGCATGAGCACGCGCTGTTCGCGCTCGCCGGGAAGCCGATACGGGAGCTCGTCGACGTATTCCAGCTTGCAGGCCCGGGCCGCAGATTCCGCGATGGCCCCCTCGGGTCTCGCTGCGGCGGCAGACTTGAAGAACCAGCAGTGCCCGTGTGGGCGGACAAAGCCCGCGGCGTATTCCAACAACACCGGCAGGCTCGCGACCGCGCGGGCGGTGATCGCGTCAAACTGCTCGCGATACGCCGGCAGGTGCGCCAGCAACTCCGAGCGCCCCCACACGCCGCGGGCATTGTCCAGGCCGAGGCGGGTAATCATGTGCCGCACGGCGACGATCTTCTTGCGCGTGGCATCGATCAGCGTGACCTCCACGCGCCCCGTGGCACAAGCGAGCGGTAGACCCGGCAAGCCGCCGCCGGTGCCGAGATCCAGCAACCGGCGGACCTCATGCGAGCGGACCACGGGCAGCAGCATCAGGCTGTCGCACACGTGTACGCGCCAGACCTCGGCCTCGTCCCGCACTGCGGTCAGGTTCAGCTTCTCGTTTTCCTCGAGCAGAAGCTGGACGAAGCGCGCGAGGCGCATGTACGTGACCTCGCTGACGTCGAAACCGGCCGCTTCCAACTCGGCGCGCTTCACGTCCGCTCCCCGGACCCGGACCGGCCCGCGGCGGCCAGCCCGTCGGCAACGTACTCGATCATGTGCCGCGCCGGAACACCCGTGTGGTGCAGAATATGGTGCCGGCAACTGAAGCCGGAGACGGCGATAGCCGCGTCGCCGCGGGCCCGGATCGCCGGAAAGAGCCGCTGCTCGCCGATCGCCCGCGCGACCTCGTAGTGCTCGACCTCGTGGCCGAACGCGCCGGCCATGCCGCAGCAGCCGCTGTTGATCTCCGCGGCCTGACCGTGCGTGCAGGCCTGGAGCACTGCGAGCGCGTCGGCGGTGCCGGTCAGAGCCTTCTGGTGGCAGTGGCCGTGGTAGAGCAGCCGGGCGGGGCCGCCCTGGAACGTGAATTCGTGAGGTTTCCTGAGCTCCGCGGCGACGAACTGCTCGATGGTAAGCGCCCGTTCCGCGATACGGCGGGCCGTCGCCGTCCGCACCAGTTGCGGCACCTCGTCCATAAACGTCGAGGCGCAGCTTGGCTCGGTGAAAACGACGGGCAGCCCGCGCTCGACGTAGGGCCCCAGGACGGCGACGTTTACTTCCGCGAGTTGCCGGGCCTCCCGCAATAGACCTTTGCTAAGCAAGGGTCGCCCGCAGCAGACAGTCGGCGGCACCAGGACCTCATAGCCGAGAGCCGTGAGTACCTTGACCGCGGCCTGCCCCACCTCCGGCGTGTAGTAGTTGGCCCAGGTGTCGGCGAAATAGACCACCTCCGGACCCGGCACGGCCGGATACGGGAAAAGCTCAGGCCAATCGCGTGCGAACCAGCGGCGGAAGGTCCTGTTGGCCAGGCGCGGCGGGGGCATCCGGCGATCGAGGCCGAACCAGTGTTCGAGCAGGGCGCGGGTGACGTGCGACCGCAGCACCCAATTGCTGAGCGAAGGCGCGCGGCTGCCCCAGCGGGCCCACAGCCGTGACAACCCGATCAGGCGGCTGCGCCGCGGCAGGCCGACGCGCTCGTTGCGGTGGGCCAGCCACTCGGCCTTGAGCCGCGCCATGTCGACCCCGGTCGGGCATTCGGTCTTGCAAGCCTTGCAACTGAGGCACAGGTCCATGACTTCGTCGAGGGCCGGGTCGGCCAGGCCGCTGAGCAGCCCCCGGTTCGAGAGCGCGACCCGCAGGGCATTCGCGCGCGCCCGCGTCGTGTGTACTTCGTCGCCGGTGCCCATGTACGACGGACACATCGTGCCGATGAGCGTTTGGCGACATTGGCCGATGCCCGTACACATCCCCGCCAGGCCGGCCATGCCGCCGTGGGCGGTGAAGTCGAGGAACGTGCCGGGCTGCTGCGACTCGAAGCCCGCGCCGTACCGCAGATTGTCGTGCATGGGCAGCGGCGCGACGATCTTGCCCGGATTGAGAATGCCTTGCGGATCGAAGGCGCGTTTGATCCGCCCGAACGCTTCGATGATGCGCCGGCCGTACAGCTTCTCCAGCCAAACCGAGCACACGATGCCATCGCCGTGCTCGCCGTTCATTGTCCCGCCGAATTCCAGCACCAGCGAGCTGACCCGCTCGGCGATCCGCCGCATGCGCTCGATGTCTTCGCGGCGTTTGAGGTTGAGCACGGGCCGCACGTGCAGGCAGCCGACGCTGGCGTGCGCGTAATGCCCCGTCTGCTCGATGCCCTCTTCGGCCAGAAGGCGGTCGAGCCGGCGGATGTACTCTGGTATCCTTGCCGGATCGACCGCAGTGTCTTCAATAAAGGCGTAGGGCTGGCGGTCGCCGGGGCGGGACATCAGCAGGCCGAGGCCGGACTTGCGCACTTCCCAAACGTCGCCCTGCTGACCCGGATCGGTAAGCACGCGGAACGTGGTCGCGGCGCTGCGCGTCCGCATGTCCGCCTCGAGCGCACTGAGCCGGCCCGCGAGCGTCGCTTCGTCGTCTGCGAACAGCTCGCAGATGAGGACTGCTTTCGGATTGCCTGTGATCCACCAGCGGCGGCGGGCCATCGCCGGGTTAGCTTCGGCGGCGCTAAGGACGAGGTCGTCGACCAGCTCGACCGCGGCGGGGGCGTGCTCCAGAATCGGGCAGACGGCCTGCAGGGCGCGAAGCAGGTCGTTGAATTGCAGGATCAACAGCCCTTTGAACCTGGGCAGCGGGATCAGCTTGAGCCGGGCGCCGACGATCACGCCGAGCGTGCCCTCGCTGCCGCAGAGGATGGTCTCGACGTTGATCCGCCCGTCCGCGACGCGCAGCCGGTCGAGCGCGTAGCCGCCGTTGCAGCGCAGGATCTTGGGGAACCGCGCCGCGATTTCGTCGGCCTCGTCGCGCGCGACGGCGCGGAGCACTTCCTCGCACTGGCGGGCCCGCGCGTTGTCCGGTGTGTCCACCCCCGCGCCCCAGGTACACCGCGACCCGTCGGCCAGCACGAGATCGAGGCTGAGCACGTGGTCCACCGTGCGGCCGTAGAGGATCGAGTGCGCGCCGCACGAGTTGTTCGCGATCATGCCGCCGATCGTGGCCCGGCTGCTGGTGGCCACGTCCGGAGCGAACTGGAGACCGTGGGGCTTAACGGCGGTGTTGAGCTCATCGAGCACCACGCCGGGCTCGACGCGCGCGGTCTGCGCCGCCGGATCGATCTCCAGGATGTGGTTCAGGTGTCGCGAGCAGTCGAGCTGCAACCCGCGGTTGACCGCACCGCCGGTGAGACCGGTCCCCGCACCGCGCGCGGTCAGGGGCACGCCGTGCTTGGTACACAGGCGGACAGCGGCGGCGACGTCGTCGGTGGTTTTCGGAAAGGCGACGCCGTCGGGGACGATCTCGTAGATGCTCCCGTCCGTCGCGTACAGGACGCGCGCCACGCGATCGGTGCGCAGCTCGCCGGAGAAGACCCCGGCCAGCTCACGCGCGAGGGCCGCGAAATCGCCCGCGGGCTGTCCAGCCGCGTCCATGAGCGGAGCAGTCTACCACCGCGGCGGCCGCAGCGCCTCCGTCTATAATGGTCGGGTGGACATCGACCTGGCCCAGTTGCCGATCCCCGATTGGGGGCTGACGTGCCCGGACTGTCATTACCAGCTCCGGGGGCTGCCTTCGCACCGCTGCCCGGAATGCGGCCGGCCGATTGCGATTGAGGAGCTGATCGGGCCCTGGACCCGGCTCCGCGACCCGCGCTTTACCGGGCATGAGTCCCCGCTCCCGGATTTCGGGCTGCGCTGCCCGAGCTGTCAGCAGCCGCTGGCGGGGGCCCGGGATTTCGCTTGTCCGCATTGCGCCGCGGCGTTCAACCCCGAAGCTTGGCGGCCGGCCAAGACCTGGTTCATTCTGGACGCCGATCTGTGCGGGACCCTGCCGATTGCCGGCGTGCAGGCCATGCTGGCCGCCGAGAGCGTGCCGTACTTCCCGATGATGGAGATGACGCTCAGCGAAATCTATGGCGGGCAGAGCATTATGGTTACGAGGCTGCGTGTGCCCAGCGAGTTCTACTTCGAGGTCCGCTGGCTGCTGGAACGCGCACGGCAAGAGATGCAAGCGGTGCGCGCCGCGGGCGAACAGGCCCAGTGGCGCTGCCCGCATTGCGGCCAGGGCAACCCGGCTCACTTCGACGTCTGCTGGAACTGCGAGCATGCGAAGGCCCAGTAGCGGCCGGCGCCTCGCCGGCCGGAGATCGTGCTGCAAGCTCCGACGGTCGCCCCAGGGGCCGGCCGCTACCGTCAAAATAGGGACAGTCACCTATTTTCTCAAAATAGGTGGCTGTCCCTATTTTCTGACGCGGGTTAGAAGTTGCTCCATCGGATGGCGCGATAAGCGACCCTGTAGCGCCACAGCCAGAGTGCACCGAGGACCAGCGTGCCGACCAACACCGCCAGGAACTCACCCGGCCCAGGCCACGTTCCGAGTCCCAGCAAGCGGGAGATCCACGCCTCAAGAAACACGATACTCGTCGCCAGCAGACCCCAGAACGCGCAGAACACCCACAGGAAAGCCGCTTCGTAGGCCACCACCTTCGCCGTCCAGCGGCCGTCCGGCAGCGCCCCGTGGAGTAGCCACCAGGTAGCCACGAGGGCGGCGATTGTCCGATGCCCGAGCCAACAGCCCAATGTCCCCCACAGCACCACGCCGCAAGCGTAAGCCAAGACGCCCGAAAAGAAGCCCGGCGGCGGCGACCCGTGCATCATCGAGAGGACCGCGACCATCACCCCGGCCCAGATCACGGCTCCGCACGCGATGGCAACGTATTGCCAGGCCGCGAAGCCAGCATCGTTGCCGAGCGACGTGCGCAGCTTCAGCGTGCGATAGAACGCGTGTGGTCGGAATAGCACCATGAGCGTGGTAGTGAGCCAACTTGCGGCCGTTTTCCGTCGCGCCCACGCGCACCCCGGCCGGCTAGTCCGCTCGTCCAACGAGGCCGCCAGCGCCATCCCACATTCCGGGCAGCGGGCCTCCGCGGGCTGGTGGGTCAGGTCATATCCGCAATGCTCGCAGCGCGGCGGAAGAGCCAGCGCGTCGGAGTCAGCCGCCACTGCTCGCGCCGCCCGGCCAAGCCACACGACCAGCAGGGTGGCGCTGATGGCCGCGCCGACGAACAGCACGTTCTCCACGAAGAAGGGGAAGCTGACGCTCAGTGTGCCGCGAATCTGGGCGTGCTTCAGCACGATAAACAGCGCCCCGCAGCCCAGCGTGAGCAGCGCTGCGGGGGCGATTATGCCCGCCGCAGCGCGAAACGAGCGCTTGTACGAACGCCAAACGGACCCTGTGCCGTGTACCAGCGGCAAATTGATCCAGGCGAGCAACCACAGCAGCGGTGGTCCGAGCACAAACACGAGGAGAAACGCGACCTCTGCCGGGCCAAACCAGCCATCCACAGCGTTGGCATGCCAATCGACCCAAACTTCGCCGAAGGTCCGCGCGCGAACTTCCACGAGCCCCGGCGTGGCGGGCATATCCGGGTCGCCCGGGACCGTCGCGCTGGTCGGTGCGCTCGTGAGCGGCCCCGGCAGCCACACCTCGCCGACCGTCCCCTCCCACAGCCCCAGGAGCACGAGCAGCGCCCCGTACCCGACCAGGCTGAGCACAAACCATGCGGCGAACATCGTTCGTGACGCCGCCGCCAAGTGGATTGCCGCAATTCGCGGCCGCACCACACCCGCAACAGACGCACCCCAGACCCGCCACCACGGCGAACGCGGCACTGGCTCCGCACACGGGTGACCGGTGGGCCAGGGCCGCCCCGGCGGACCGGCGGGCTCTGTCTCCGTCCGACTCATGTGCTGCTCTGCACCCACCGCCATTTGTCACTCCGAGGGACGCAACTCCGAGGAATCTAGCCGCAGTGACCGATCGAAGCTAGATTCCTCACTGCGCCCGGAATGACCGCTTCGGCGGAGACCGAGCGGTCCAGGAGTCCGCCGTATGAACATCTTACAGGACGTTGACGTCCGGTCTGAGGTGCTGAGGTCGAAGCAGATTGCTGTCATCGGCTTTGGCTCGCAAGGCCGCGCACAGGCCCTGAACCTGAAAGACAGCGGCCACGATGTGGTAGTCGGATTACGGAAGGGCAGCAGTTCGCGGGCGTCGGCCGCCCAAGCCGGGCTGACCGTGTGCGAGATTCCGGCGGCCGTTCAGCAGGCCACCGTCGTCATGCTGCTGATCCCCGACGAAGCACAGCCGGAGGTCTTTCCACGGGAGATCGCCCCGCACCTGAAGCGCGGCGCCTACCTCGGCTTCGCCCACGGCTTTGCCATCCACTTCCGCGGGATTCTCCCATCCGCCGACACGAACGTCTTCCTCGTCGCGCCCAAAGGCGTCGGCCTGATGGTGCGCCAGCAGTTCCAGGCCGGCGGCGGCGTGCCGGCGCTGGTCGCCATGCACCAGGACCCTAGCGGCGACACGCGCGAAGTCGCTCTGGCCTACGCCTGCGGCCTGGGCTGCGGCCGCGCCGGCATCCTCGAAACGACCTTTCGTGAGGAAGCCGAAACCGACCTCTTCGGCGAGCAGGCCGTGCTCTGCGGCGGCCTGACCGAGCTGATTCGCGCCGGTTTTGACACGCTGGTCGCCGCCGGCTACGCGCCGGAATTGGCCTACTTTGAGTGCCTCCACGAGGTCAAGCTCATCGCTGACCTGATCCACCAGCGTGGCATCACCGGCATGCGCGCGGCGATCAGCAACACGGCCGCCTATGGCGACCTGACGCGGGGCCGACGCGTGATCGGTCCGGCGACCCGCCAGGCGATGAAGGAACTCCTCGTCGAAGTGCAGTCCGGCGCGTTTGCTGCCGAGTGGGCGGCCGAATGCGCCGCGGGCAAAGCGACCCTGAAGGCCCTGGCCGACAAAGACGCACAGCACCCCATCGAAGACGTAGGCCGCCGCTTGCGGGCTGTGATGCCCTGGCTGAATCTCGGCCCGCCCCCCGTCCGCCCTGCGCCGGCGGACCGATCCTCGTCGGCCGACGCCCCACGCTAGCTCGCGGGTCCGTGACAGAATCGGCGGGCGCGTAGCGGCCGGGCTCTGTCCCGGCCGTAGTTGGACATGTGGCCTTCCACGGCCGGGACGGAGCCCGGCCGCTACACCGTCGCGCGCGCACCCTGCCCAGGCGACGCCCGCCGATTCTGTCACGGACCCTAGCTCGCCCGCGCCTCAAACGCTCCTTTGGCGCAAAGGGTCCGGACGCATAGAATACAGGGCTTGTATCTCTCAAGGAGACCGTGCCCCATGGCATCGCCGTCTGAGCCGTTCGACCAGCACTGCCGCATCCAGCACGATACCACCCGGCAGGCCCTGAAAGATGGGACCAATAGCTTCGAGCGCGGGCTGCCTGGGGCGGAGCGCAGGTACCCGGCTCCCGGTGCCGCCCGCCCGCCTGGTCACGCGGACTGGGTCAGCGGGGCGGGAAAGGAGCTTGGCCGTTGGGGTCGTGCCATAGCCGGACTGCGACGGTCGCGCCTGAGGAGGATGGAATCCGGTCCTCGCGCTGCGGGCCGGCCGAACGATAGAACTTGCGGAGTGAGCCGCACAGCGGAGCGTTAACACCAACATCAGTTTCCAGGAGCAACGAGAATGGCAGACAAGAAAGCAGATCTGGCTGGGCCGGGGATCAGCACGTACCCGGAGGTGGAGAAGATCCTCCCCAACGACTACCGGTCCCTGCTCGATCCCAAGGAGACCCAGCTCGCGCTGGCGGCCGTCAAGCGCTACATCGAGGACGGCCTCAACAAAGAGCTGAACCTGTTCACCGTCGAAGTGCCGCTGATCGTCGATCGCGAGAGCGGCGTCAACGACGACCTCGACCGCGACGGGTCGCGCACGCCGATCGAGTTTCCGTGCGGACTGGGCATCGAGCCGCGCATCCGGGCCCAGGTGGTGCAGGCCGCCACCAAGTGGAAGCGCCCGGCCCTCAAGGAGTTCAACTGCAAGGTCGGCGAAGGCATCAACACGGACATGCGCGCCGTGCGGAAGGACTACTTCCTGGACCACGACCACAGTTCCTACGTCGATCAGTGGGACTGGGAGAAGGTCATCACCGCCGAGGACCGCAATCTCAAGTACCTCAAGGACACGGTGCGGAAGATCTGGAAGGTCATCAAGGGTGCCGAGGTCTTCATCCAGAAGCAATTCCCCAAGCTGAAAGACCCGCGCTTCCCCAACCTGCCCGACGAGCTGACCTTCGTGCACGCCGAGGAGATGCTCGAGCGCTTCCCCGACTTGCCGCGCAAGCAGCGCGAGACGAAGTACGTCCAGGAGATCGCGCCCGCGATCTTCATCATCGGCATCGGCTGGGTGCTGCAGGACGGCTATCCGCACGAAATGCGGGCCGCCGACTACGACGACTGGGTGACGCCGACCACGACCGACAAGGGCAAGCCGGCCCACGGGCTCAACGGCGACATCCTGGTCTGGAACCCGATCACCAAGCGCCGCCACGAGCTGACCAGCATGGGCATTCGCGTCACCAAGGAGACGCTCAAGCAGCAGCTCGAGCTTTCCGGCCAGCTTGACTTCCTCAAGCTGCCGTATCACCAGGCGATCCTGAACGACCAAATTCCGCTGTCGATCGGCGGCGGCATCGGCCAGTCGCGGACGACGATGCTGCTGCTGCGCAAGGCGCACCTGGGCGAGGTGAGCGTGACGGTCTGGCCGAAGCAGCTCAAGGACATTTGCCGCAAGAAGAACATCCACGTGTTGGAATAGGCACGAAGGCACGGAGGCACGAAGGCACGAAGGGGCCAAGGGGCCGGCCGTAGCGGCCCGCGTCCTCGCGCGGCCGTGTAGCATCGGCCCTCCCGGCGCGCCGGGACCGACGTAATCGGCGTAGGGCGGGCTCTGCCCGCCGCAGGCTTTGCGGCGGCGGGTGGAACCCGCCGTACGGCCATGGGCGGGCGGGTTCCGTGAGCGGTACGCCGCGTTTGGACTGAAGGTGATCAACATGCTCATGTCTTGACACTCCCCTGTTGAGCGCCTTGGTTATCGAGACGTTGGGCAAGGCAACCCCCCTGGCACGGCCTGCGGCCCTGCCGTGGCCGGCAGAGGCACAGAGGCACGGAGGACCCGAGGCGCCGAGGCATCGAGGCACTGAGGCACAGAGGGACCACGGAGCAATTCTAGGATTCATAGTAACCGACGTTCTCGGGAAGTGGGCATGAGGGCGCGGGGAATGCGCGGGATTGGCGGCAACAGTGAGTTTTGAATAGCGAATAGCGAATCGGAGGCCGCAGAGGCAGGACGGGGCCGGAAACGGGGGAGCGGGGACGGAGGGACGGAGGGGTGACGATCCAGAGATTACGCTGAGGGACACAGATAGGGGAGCGCCGGGGCGGGCGGCGAGCGCCCACAAGTTGGGCGGATGGGCGTGGCATGGGTGGCGAAGGGGGGTCATTCCCGCGTGCGTTCCTCCCATCCATACCGAGTTCGGTGTGGGGTCACGGGAAATCTGTCCCGACGGTCAGCCGGCTACCTACCACTGGCCTGGTGGGCTACCGCGGATGCGTGTAGAGAACGCGCGTGTGTTTCGCGAGTTGGCTCCACAGCTTGTCCGAGAATCTCTGGGTGCGCTCAATGATCACACAGTGCCCCGGGTCCTCGTCTGTCGGGTCAAACCGTACGTCGAGTCCCAATTCCCGAACCCGCGCAACCGGCAGCGCGACCACATGCCATCCTACCATCGCCCCGCGTTTCTCCCCCTCGATGCGAATAAGCTGCTCAGGCGTCGTGATGCTGGCACGGCTCCAAGAAGGTCCTTCCTCGCCTACACGAGGCCGCATCGCAAAGGACGTGGCTGTGAGTCCGATGTCGGGGCGCTGCTTGACGTTGTGCGGGGTAGGAGGCACTCTCCGAAGAATGAATTCGTCCGACCTTACTTCCGCTCCCGAGGTCACCCGTGAACGTCCTGGTTAGCGCGATCTGCTCATGTCCATTGCGCCAAGAACTGCACGAGCTGACCTATGTCACGCGTGCGCGATTCGCGGTCGTTTCGGTGATCACGCTCGTCGAGGTACACGTACCGGATCAGTCCCGATGCGTCCACTGAGGCGTCGAGACTCCAGGCGGCCTCATCCCAAGTCAGAGCTACTTCGGCGTCGGGAGCGGCGCCAACGCCGGGTGCGGGTACGCCCACGACGCAAGCCAGATAGGCTAGGTATTGGGCCGCTTTCTTAACGGCCCTGTTGTCGACTGGGGCGGCCCCGTAGCTGTCCCAGTTCGCCGGCAGAAGCGCCAATTGCTCGAGTTGCTGACAAGCGTCGTACAGCCATGGCTCGGGGTTCTCATGCAAGGCACAGACGAAGTCGCGCTGGAAGCATGCCGTCGTCCCCTCGGGCGAGCTGTTCACAATAGCATCCGTTCTGAAGGCGAGACCTGCACTATCCATTATGAAAGCCTCCTCCAGCGCTCGCGCTGAATGTCCGGGTCGGTCATGCTGGCAAACCCGTGCACGACCCACGCGTGGGCCAGCTCCAGCGCGCTCTCCACCTGGTCGCTTTGCGCCCTGTTTACGCGAGCCGTGATCTCCAACTGGATCAGCTCGCGCTTGGTTAGGACTTCGTACGCGAGGTTCGCCTGCGCGTAAAGGCGGCCCTGCTGCTCGGGGATCACCCAAACACGGTTGAACGAAGCGGACTCCGGCGCCGACAGAAGGCCGTCCGTCGTTTCCCAGCGTAGCCCGGTGAAGACGCGGCCAAAGAGATCGAGAGCGGATTCGCCGGGACCTGGCACGATGTGATTAACGTACGTCACCTCGGCCAGTTCCGGTGTTGGCTCCTCAATGCCCTGGTCCAAGCAAAACTGCCGGAACTTGGCGAACTCCTCCAGGAATCTGCCGCTGTTCACATCATACGACGGGTACTTTGCAGAGCCTCCCTGCGCACGCCAGTTGAACATGAAGCGATCCGGTTGCACCTGCAGCAGCTCGTGGCCACTCTGGGCGATGTACCACACCCGCTCCGGCGCGCCGCTCGCTCGGATCTGAAACGGCGGTTCCGGTGGAATGAGCCTACGGGGGAAGGGCTCAGCGGCTGGCCTGATCCTTGGGCGATCCTCGAACTTCGAAAAACGCGCCTTGATGTGCTCCTGGTACAAGCCAAAGTGCGCACAGTGGAAGCGCGCTAACTCGGGGAACTGAACCCCAATCACTGTCTCGACTACGGGCGGATTGTCATACTTCGGGCTTGGCCCGGAGGGAAACACGCGCTTCGCCTGCTGTTCCTGAATCTGCGCCACGAAAGAATCCCTGGTACTCGGTACGATTATCATACGCCAACGGTCGAGCCAGCAACAGCAAGGACCGAGACCTAGATCGCCCTCGACCTGTGGGCCGAACGCGGGTCCGCCGCGTAGACCCTCCCGGTGAGATGATCCACGCCTCCCCTGGGGCAACGGCGTGGCCCGTACGGAGCCTGGACAGTGGCCGACGCCTAGTCGAATTGACCTGAATCTAACCGGACAGCAATCCCGGGGGAGGCCATGCTCTATTCGGCGGGATTGCGGACACGGAGGTCCGGCGAAGTGGTCCGCACGGCAGACCGTATGAATGCTCCACAGCCGGGGGCGGCTGTGCCACAGGATGCCGGCACCCGCCTCGCCGCAGCGAGTCGCCTGTGGCGACACGGCGGGTCCCGGCGCGCCGGGAGGGGTCGTGCGCGACATTCCCCGGCCGGCGAGACGCGGGCCACCACGAGAGACGGCCGGGACGGAGCCCGGCTGCTACGAAGGGCGGCGGGGGCGCGGGAAAGGATTGCCGCACGTTGGGGTGCGAGAAGGGATCCTCGCACCAGCGGGCCACGGCCGCGCGGGGGCGCGGGCCGCTACGAACGGCGGCGGAATTGCGGGGCGATGGTGCGGGCGGGGTGGGACACGACATGCACACAGCCGGGGGCGGCTGTGCCACGGGGGTACGAGCTTCACAGCCGGGGCGGGTGGGCCAGAGACGGCCGGGACAGCGCCCGGCCGCTATCCATGAAAGGCTCTCTCCTGTCAAGCGGACCGTTCCGTCTCGCGGAGCCCTTTTCTTCGGGCGTTTTCAGGCCCGCCGGGCAGACTCACTGCG
>Ga0315285_10000053_pt1 | contig 112537 bp, 138 predicted proteins | sample YL17G09_36_MG_FD_203698 | JGI IMG/M metagenome (GOLD analysis project Ga0315285, IMG submission 203698) | Sediment microbial communities from Yellowstone Lake, YNP, Wyoming, USA - YL17G09_36 | ecosystem: Environmental > Aquatic > Freshwater > Lake > Sediment | place: USA: Wyoming | collected... | reverse complement strand
TTTTATATAGTTGAAACCCGGTTGAGTTGCATTAAGTTTTATCGTAGCTTGCCCTGAAGAATCAGTAGTTCCATTATTTTGCGTAACGTATATATCGTTCGGCGGCTGCGCTTTGAATAATGTTGCTGTAACATTTTGATTTGAAAGCACAGTACCGTTTATATAACTTGCTTTGATATTTAATGTGATATTTTGATTCAAATCATAGCTAAATCTATCTGTGGTAGCAATGATGTTGTAATTGCTCACATCAAACCCTGTATAGAATTTTTGCTGGCCACCTCCTGAAGAAACAGTAATCTCGACATTATGATGACCAACAGACCAATTTCCAAGTTCAATATATTTTGCACCAGAACTCCAAGCATCATTTATATGATATTTAGAATTTGCCAAAGGAGTAGTGCATTCTCCTTCAGACGTGTCCCAGCATTGAGTTAGTGTTGTTCCATCTACCTTAACTCCTGACGGAGGTATGGTAAATGACTCTAATGGACCATAAGCTGCTATTGTAACATTATCTGTTGCACCAAAAGATGGTTTTTCTGGCCTGATGAACAAATCAAAACCTCTTACATCAAATCCAAACCAACTTTCAAGTTTAATAAAATCGCTTCCTGTGCTCTTAGATATTTTTATTCTCATGTTGTGCCAGCCATTTGACCATGAGCTACTGCCAGAATGAGTAGAAGCATTAAGCGTTACTACAGCTTTTCCGTCACTTCCTGTTGTTGCCATAGCTGGCGTACTGCTGCTGTCAGCAACCACCTCGATTGATGCTCCCTGAATTGCAGAACCGTTTGTAGCATTTGATACCTGAACCGTTAGAACAACATTGTCGGTAGACTGATAGTTTTGCTTATCCGTATTCATTTTAACATTCAAGTTGCTTATTTGCACCCAGTTGTCAGAAACACCAAAAGTGTTACTAGTTGTTCTTACTGAAGTTACTATCTCGTAAAATCCTAAAACATTGGGCATTGTTATATTCAGCGAGCCCTGACCATTGGTTATAGCCGAAGTTGAATTAACAACAGTTTTTTCAGCACCGCTTTCATCATAAACTTTGATTGTAACATTTTCTTGAGAAGCATTCAAAGGTGTTGGCGGATTTACACTTGTGTTATATGCGAATATTTTAGCTGAAACGACCTGTCCAGTTCCAAAAGTAAATCCTCCAAAATCTACTCCTACTTGGAAATCATAAGCATGAATAGGCATAGTGTTTAGTGTGGTATAGGAAACACCATTTGTGGTATTGGTGGCATTCAGCAAAATTAAATATTTTCCAGCATTCAAATTAAATGAGCTCATGTTAAATGTTAAATTATAGAAAGTTTTTCTATCTGAATCATAGTTAAAATTAATTGAAGAAGATGTCGCATTTGATTTATTCAATAAAAGTATTTTTCCTGTTAGACTTACGAAAGAATTGTTTAATAAATTGCCTGTAGAATCCGATACAGAAACATTTATAGGATTGTTGCCAGAAAGAGTGAAAGACGGATTAAACATGGGTTGGATATTCCATGAATTTCCTCTTGTTAAGTTAAGGATTGTTGTGCTACCTGCTGTTATTGCAAAAGCAGTTTTATTGTAGACATTTAAATAACGGCCGTATTCAAAAGGAGATGCTAATTCAAGCGTATAGTTGCCTGGAGGTAAAGGAAGTCTCAAGGCTACCTCATTAGCACCAAAACCAGCTAAATTTTCTAGTAGAATTCCTTCTTGGCTAAGATAACCTACAACATAGCCGCTGCTGTTTCGTAAGACGCCATTCATTTCAAACCAAAAATCAGATCTTCCTGCCCTCATATTCATATTACACTGCGAATAATCTCCATTCAATGCAGCAAATATATTTTGGCATGTCCAAACAGTCAAATTGAGATAGCCTGGTTGAGCCAAAGTGCACTTGACTGATGTTTTTGCTCCTTGGGTAACAGTTGGAACTGTTGTGTTAAAACAAGAATTTACAATGCTTCCAGCCATCGGATCTCCGCCGATACTTGTATTTTTTCCAAACAAATTAACGACTACGCTACCAACAGGAGAAAGTAACGGTATGTTTATGCTTGTAGGTCGTTGAGAAGGATCGAGCATATCAGAACTGAATATGGAAGTCATGGTATTCTTTCCTGTTGTGTCTCCTCTGATTACTCCAGTACCAAGACTTGTGAATTTGTTTAACTCGCTTAAGATCATGGTTGCATTGTTTAATGTTACGTTCACATCAACTTCTCCGCCAGCCTTTAAAGTTAGTGGGGGGAGCACTGTGTTATCTCCTATAGCAAAATATCCTCTATTGTTGTTGTTGTTTATTGTCGGGAAATATATGGGAACCCCGGAATTTGTTTGGTTGCTAACTATATAGAATTGATAAGTCGGGAAGTATCCTTGGTTATTTCCACTGGGCTCTCTTGACCTTGGAACCCTTATTGAAAATATGCCGTTTGAGTCAGTAACAGAAGAGTTGAAGAAAGTTATTCCCATACCTCCGCTCGGACCCTTGAAGAATTGAGCATAAACCACAGCACCAGCTACAGGGTAGAGAGTTTCATTTACAACCTTACCAATGAATGTTCTATAGTCTGAAGGACCAAACGAACTAGTGTTAACAATAAAAATCTGCGCACCTGTCATTCCACTTGTTGGAGTCATAAAAGGAAAGATATAATTTGTGCCACCATAGTTAAAGCTTATGTTATAAACTTTGTAAGGTTCGATGAAAGCTGGCATCTTACCGCCTTCTTGTCCTCCGCTCGATGTGATGTGGGATATCAAATTGCTGTTAAGAGTAACATTTATCTCACTAACGTTCAAGTCGTTCATATTGTTTCCTTGAACATCTGGACTCCACAAATTAGGCATAATCATCATTGCAGCTGCCTCAGTCGACAAAGTCAAAACCAAAGGTATAATGGCAGAAGCATTACCCTGACTTGTGTTGGAAGAAATGAAATCAAAAGCACGAATTGCAGTGGTCTGATTCAACAAGCATTGCGGTGCTTCAGGTGGAGGATTAACAGGAAAATCAATGCCATGAGTCCAACAAGAATTTGGAACATCGCCTGGCAGAGGAGTCGCATTAACACATGCTCCGCTGCTTTGGTTAACAATGCCTATGCAGTGTTCTGCCCAATATCCTTGGCTATCGGTCATGGCAGGACCTTCATAAATAAATGTTTTTGTAGAATTATCGAAAGCCATAAAAACTATGTTTGGCAAAACGCTTCCTGCTGCATCTTTAGTTTCTATGGAAAAATAATTTATTGTAAACATGGTCCCGTTGCAACCACCTGGGTCACATTCAGTAACATAATTTGTTTTATTGTAAGCAGTTCCGTTAATTTGAATTGTTTTATTGGTAAAAGAAGCGTTATCTCCGTTAAGAACAAATAATACGCAAAATGGATCTGTGTTTTTATTTAGCGGTCCATTATTATAAGGTGCTCCAGGAACACCGTCAAATCCATTATTATAATTGTAATATTGTTTGCTTAGTATTCCACCATTAGTATCATTTAATTGCGTTCCATTATACCAAATATTAAACCAACTTACATTTTTATCAGAAGTGCCAGCACAGATAACTATGCTTTCATTTCCTCCTGTATTGAACGCATCTGCAAAACAGAATTTAGTTTGATTGCAAGGATTTTTTGGGCCGCCACCATCTGCATTTGTTAAAGGAGCGTTCAAAGCGATTATAAAAATAATTGTAAGTATGAAAAGTAGAGAAAAAAAACTAACCTTTCCTAAAAGTCCTTTATTCAATATATCACTTAAATTATTTATAAACCTTCTTTATAAAGTTTTGTATTTTGTAGTATTAAATATTACAAAATTATAGAAGATTTTTACATCATACCTCTTTTTTTATTATAATAATACTCCTATTTTGTTGAAATTCTTCTCTATATTTTTTTATGATTTTATCAAGTTCTCTTAATCTTTCTCCTTTAGTTCTTCCCTTTAAAAATTTTTTCATATTTATCAAAAGAATTACATGCCCAAACCTAACATAAGGGATTATTTGGTAAAAAGAAGAGATTTATTCTAAGAAATCTTATTTAATTAAATGGAAATACCTTTTTTCAAAGAGGACCTTATAAGAAAGGGGCTCTTAGTCTTCATAGCATCTTTATCTGGAGGCATAGTAGCTTTTTTTGCTAACCTAATTATTGCTAATATACTCCTCCCGACATCCACTTATTCATTTGGCATGTTTAAGACCATCATCTACTTGTTCACTTTCCTGCCCAGCATAATAGATCTTGGAATAAGTACAAGTTTGACAAAGTATGTGGCCGAGTTCAAGGAATACGGCAAGAAAAAACACGTGATAAGGTGGTTTTTGAAAATTAAGTTTGTCGCTTATGTTTTTTTGATTTTGGCAATTTTCTTGTTTAAGGATTATATAGCCTTTTACTTTACAAAGGACGTTTCCAACAACTATCTTGTCATTGCTGGCACCTTTTTGGCAATTTCTTCATTTTTCACAACTTTCAATGCTATTGTGCTTGGACTGAAAAACTTCAAGCTCTTTAGTCTTTCCCTGTTCCTTGGTTCCACTTTACCTGCTGTTTTTGCTGTATTGTTAAGCTCTTTTGGAATCTTCTATATGACTTTAGGTTGGGGAATTGGATTTATAGCGAGCAGCATGCCTAACATTTTATACCTATTTAGGAAAAGAATATTCAGTGGTTATAGAAAAGTTGATGTTAAGAAGCTGTTCTTTAGATTTAGTCTGCCTATATTTCCTATAGAACTAACTGGAGCTTTGTTCGGCTCAATAGTGCCTCTTTTGAGCTTGTTCTTCTCTCAGAAACTTATAAGCTATTACTCCTTTGCATTTATGTTTTATTGGGCAGCCCAGTTGGTTCCAAGCTCTTTGTCATCGGTCATGTTTCCAACAATATCTGGATTGAGTGGTTTGGGGAGGCATGAAAACGCGAAGAGTATCCTAAGAAAGACCTTTCTCTATTACGGTTTGTTCGCGGTGATAGGTTTTATCTTCGTATTATTATTTTCAGACTGGTTCATAAGTGTTGTGTCGGCGAACTACTTGCCTAGTTTGTATATGTTCAAAATAATTGTATCTCTGAGCTTCTTGTTCGGCTTTAATGTTATTTATGCAAGCTACCTAAAAGGTCTGGGAAAGGTCAAGAAGTACGCCTTGTTTATGCTAACCCAGAACATTCTGTTACTCGCAATAAGTTTCATTATACTTAGTACGTAAGAAATTATAGCTTTTTATATTTGTCACTCCAAATTTTGTTATAAAAGTGGTTTAATGGATTTTAGACTGAAAAAGTATTGGTACGTTTTAGTATTGTTGTTCATATTGTTATTCTCCTACTACATAAGATCATTAAACATAGTTCCTGACAGATTGCTATCGTTTGACCCTATTTTTCAGTATAGATTTACAAAGTATTTCGTCGATTGGGGTCATCTACCTGTATGGGATGAATTATCATATTATACCGGGAGGCTTGCATCATCGGGCCTCTATCCACCTTTTATGTGGTATTTGACTGCTGTCATTTATTTTATGTTTAATGGATTCGCAAGTCTGGCTACAATAGCATCTTATGCATCAGCAATTTATGGAGCACTCATAGTCATTCCCGCGTTCTTACTAGGAAGAGAACTCTCGAACAAATATGGAGGTTTGTTTGCAGCAGCATTGATGGGAACTGCACCACAGATATTAACAAGAACTTTTGGAAGTTCTTACGACACTGACCATATTGTAGTATTTTTCATAATTCTAACTCTTTATTCAGGTTTTATATTATTGAGAAGGAGAACGATACCTAATTTTTGCCTGGCTTTGATAAGTTTTTCAGGTTTCATGCTCACTTGGAAGCCCTTTCCTTACACATATATTATATTAGGAATTTTTGTTGTATTCTATTTTTTGTTAAACATATTTTTAGGAACAAGGAAAAAGGATCAAAACCTTCTGGAAATAATTAAGAATAGTTTTAATACCGTAAAACCACAAATAATAGTTCTCATTGTTTTACTCATTGGGATCTTTATAGTTGGCTACTTCAATGACAGTGATGTCCTTGCTAGCTTCTCTGATGTATTGAGTTTTGCTCAGAGCGCAGAAAAATGGATAGTAAACGTATCAATCGCAGAATTACAGCCATTCAGTATTTTCAACTTGGAAGGGTGGATTACTGCAATGGGAAGATTCGTCTCAGGAGACACAATCATAGACATGCTGGTATTTCTGCTTTTCGTAGTATTCCTTGCCTTTGGAATTTTTACTAACATGAAGAAAAAGGATGCGGTAGTAGGCTCCTTCCTAATCACGTTATTCTTAATAGCCATATACACGTCATTCAGAGGTGTACGTTTTACAGAGTACACAACATCCTTCTTTATAATTTTGATTTCAGCAGGTTTTGGAAGCCTTGTAGAATTCGGTAAAAAAGATGTCTTATACAAGAGTACGTTCTTGGGCATGGGAATTCTGGTAATTCTTTTTGCTATGAGCATCGGTTTTCAGCTTGGAAAGAACCTAGGACCTGATGTGAACTCTAACTGGGACAGCGCATGGACGTTTCTCAACACCAAAACTCCAGAACTTTCTATTGTTGGCACCTGGTGGGATCCTGGTCATATGATAACCGGTCTGGCTGAGAGAAGAGTTATAGCAGACGGTGCTCATTGCCATGATGAATGTATGTACACAATAAACGATAGGATAACTGACTTGGGAAAAATCATGGCGACCTCAGATGAGAACGAATCCCTGAGTCTGATAAGAAAATATCAGGGCGATTCACCAAAGGTTTACTGGATAGCGTCTGATGATTTGATAGGAAAGTTCCAGTGGCTGCAATACTTTGGAACAGGATGCGACGCTAGAACAGATCAGAGTTGCCCCCTGTACATGCAAATACCTGAAAATCAACAGGGCAGGTTGGCTGATAACAATGGTAACCTAGTTTTCAGAAGCTATCCGCTTGGGCAACAAACACAAATTCTAATTTATAACAGCCAAGTACCAATACCCATCTACGTACAAGGAATAAACGCTGTCTTGTTCGATGAATTCATTGCTTATAATAATACGCAACCCTTTGCAATAAGGTTCAACGAAACTGAAAAAAATGCTCTTATAACCAGTCTCAAACCTTTAGAGAGTCAATTGAATGTAAGATTTTCCAATCAAAGCATACCTATGACTGTCTGGATACCGAACTTCTATGATTATATTGTGGTGATACCGCCTACTCTCAGAAACTCTGTGTTCACCAAGATGTTTATGCTATCTGGACAAGGATTGAATTGCTTCAAACTAGTATTTAGTAATGATCAAGTTCGTATATTCGAAGTAAATACAGAGTGTAAAGCATGAACTTTGAGTATTTAAGGCTATACCAATTTAAAAAAGGACAACCCTCATGGAATAAAGGAAAACAATTCTCAGAGGATTCTAAATTAAAAATGAGTTTATCAAAAAAGGGGAAGTCTAATCCAAAACTTTCTGAAACTTTAAAAAGATTGTATAAAGAAGGTAAGTTGATACCTCCGACCTTTTTAGGAATGCATCATACGGAAAAATCAAAAGAGAAAATAAGGATTGGTAACTTGGGAAAATATGGCAAGCATACAAAAATAGGTATCGAAAGTATTAGAAAACATGTGCGAGAGAGGATAGTATCTGAAGAGACAAAAAGAAAATTAAGCGAAACTAGGAAAAAAATGTTTTCAGAAGGAGTTTTAATTAATCCAATGTTAGGCAAGAAACGACCTGATACTTCTGAATGGATGAGAACGGAAAAAAATATTAGAAAATTTGTCAAGCATCCTTCTAAACCACAATTAAGATTATTTGAAATGGTAAGACGTAAATACCCTGATGCTGTTTTAGAATATCCATTAAAAATAAATAATAAAATATTCTGGCTAGATGTAGCTGTTCCTAATCAAAAATTAGATTTTGAATATGATGGAGAGTATTGGCATGCATTAAATGAAAGAAGATATAATGATAAAATTCGAGATAAAATCCTTTTAAATGCTGGATGGAAGGTTATAAGATTTGATGAGAAGCGATTCAAGGAAGTCTTCAGTAATCCTCAAGTGAAAATTTTTGAAGTAATATAAATATAAATTTTCATCTTTGTAAGATAAACATATGAACACTAAACCTAAGGTTATATGTGTTATTCCTGCTTACAATGAAGAAAAAAGAATCAAAGACACTATACTAAAAACAAAAAAGTATGTTGACAAGGTTATAGTCGTGGATGATGGTTCTGAGGATAAAACCGCAGAAGTCTCAAAGGAAAGCGGAGCAGAAGTCATAAGATATGAAAAGAACCAGGGAGTTGGGTACGCCACAAAAATCGGTCTTAAAAAGGCTATCTCATTAAAGCCCGACATAATCATTTTCTTGGATGCCGATGGACAGCATGACCCAAGGTATATACCTCAATTCATCAAGGCCATAAAGAATGGTGCCGATTATGTCTATGGCTGGAGGGATTTATCCAATTATCCTATAGACAGAAAAATTGGAAACTGGGGATTACAATTTTTAACAAACCTACTTTGTCCGACAGGAATTAAAGACACTGAGTGCGGATATAGAGCCATGACTTTGGAAGCCGCAAAAAAAATAAAATTAAAGGGAAAAGGATATGAGAAGGACAGTGAGTTTGCCTATGAGGTTTGGAGGAATAAATTGAAAGTTTCTCAAGTCAAAATTGTTGTTCCTGTCTTCCATCCTAAATGGGCTATAATAAGGGGATTCAAGAATTTTGGATTCTTGCTAAGAAGAAGATTTGATATTGATTAAACCATAAAAGAAACCTAAAAAGCAAGTTATTGTTCTAATAGGCAGAATTATCAAAGCGTACAGGACCTGCATCTTTTCCTTTTTAATCAGAAATCCAAAAAACCTGTAGTAGACCGAATAGAACAATATTAAACTCAACAGAGAAGCATAGATCAAATAGCCTTGGAATGCACTCAAAAATAACGCTAATAAAAACAATAACATAAAGGAAGATGCCATAGGTATCTCTTTACCTGTATAGCTCTCCCCTAGAATCTTTTTCGGGAATTTTTTATACATCAACACCCTCCAATAAGCCCTCCAGTACTGGTTTCTCAAGTATTTTTTAAAAGAATCTGGATGCGGGTGCCAAACAAATAGCTTTTTGTCAAGAAGCAGTTTATGCCCTCTAGATATTCTAAAAGAAAGTTCTGGATCCTCTCCAGAGGCTGTTAAGAACTTTTCATCGAAACCGCCAAACTTCAAGAATATGTCTCTCTTGTAAGCGCAGCAATAGGTTCCTAGAAAATCTGTGAACATCTTCTCCTTTTCGTGCCTGAATCCTATCTCATAACCAACATACCTCGCTATCAAACTCTCTTTATTCAGTGTTCTATAAGTCCCTCCAACCCCCGCTATTTCATATTTCTTAAAATCATCTGAAACTCTCTTCAACAAATCCTTTGGTATTATGCAGTCAGAATCTGTAAACAGAATTATGTCTCCCTTTGCAGTTTTGGCACCAAAGTTTCTTTGCGCAGCAGGTCCTAAGTGTTTTCTGGCAAATACTCTTATTTGTTTAAACTGTTTTGAAATTTTTACGGTATTGTCTCTAGAGCCATCGTCTATGACAAGTATCTCAAACTTATTCTTAGGAAAATCTGAATCTAAAATTGATTTTATGGTTTCTGACACTGTTTTTTCTGAGTTATAAGCAGGTATTACAATTGAAATTTGCATAATATGAATTAAATTAGGAAATTAAATATCTTATGCTTGGGATGTTGTCACTCTAATAAGATGTGTTTTGATGCATAGGTAAAAAGTTATCTTATCATCTGTTATTTAATAATTTTTTATTCTGAAAATCGTAAACATCAAAAACTTTTTTATCTAGTTTAAAATTTATATAATATTTCTTTCTTTTTATTTTACCTAATTTTAGGATTAAATAGACAGAAAGTGTTGGAAATATGCTAGATAGTAGATTTGAAACATGTGTATTGAACGGATGAAATCCTCTACCGTACAATTTTTCTATTTTGAATCCATAAAATTCTGTCATCTCCTTTAATGCTTTAGGGGAAAATCCAGTTAGATGCCTGCATAAGCCGTCGTGCATGCTTGGCGTTCCTCTATTAGGGTTTCCGAAGACATATTTTGTACTTGGAACTATTGTAGTGTTTTGCCAGCCTATCAGTGTAAATATTCTGTTATGCAATGAGCACAAGTTTGGGACGCTTATTATTGCTATACCATCATTTTTTAGAACTCTGCGAATCTCTTCGAATGCATTATCAGGATTGTATAAATGTTCTATTACCTGATTGCATACTACAATATCAAAATATTTATCCTTGAATGGGAATTTTTTGTTTGCGTCACCTTTTTTGACTTTTACGCCTTTTTCCCTACCAGTTCTAATCAGTTCTTCATTTATTTCCATTCCGTATACATTGAATCCCATTTTTAAGAAATCTTCAGTAAAGGAACAACCGCCACAACCAACATCTAATAAGCTAGAGCTTAAGCTTTTAGCTTCGTTTTCTATTATTTCTCTGATTTTCATTTGATTTTCTTTGTATGCATTCAATTCAATTTCTTTGAAATAATTTTTTAACATTGCTATCCCTCTCATTTTTGCATGTCATCAAACACTTACAAATAATTTTACCAACTCGATTTCTATTGGGAAACCGAATTTTCTATATCTCCACCTGAGTAAAGCAATTCTATGGAATATTTTATAACCAAACCTGAAGTACCATTTGAGTTTAACCTCTATGCTGGGCGATAAAGCAAACCAGCAGAAGTATGATAACGCTTCGAAAAACTTCTTCTGTTTTTCTGTGTTCCATGGCACAGATATTTCTCTATAGTCGAACTTAATCCAGTCCTCTAACGATTTAGGCTCCTTTAAACCGTATTTTTTACTGACCTCAAAAAGACTAGTTTTGGGAGAAGGTGTGAAAGGGAATAGTGCCACGTCAAACTTGCTGTTTATGTCTTTTATATCGTCTATCAATTCGAGAGTGAGGTCTAAGTCTGTTTCATTCTCAAAGGGGAAATTGCACATGAAGCTGAACTGGGCATTAAAATTGTATTTCTTGCATCTTTTAGCAGTTTCCAAAATTTCATTAACCTTTAGACCTTTGTTTACCATGTTTAAGATTCTTTGAGAACCTGATTCAGCACCAAAGTTCAATGTATTGCAACCACTCTTTTTCAGTTTTTCTAGAAGCTTGTCCGGCAATCTGATAAAGATATCACACCTTGCCATTGCCCACCATTTTATTTTTATGTTCCTCTTTATTATTCCATCACATATTTTCTCCACCCTCTTTGAATCGGCAAAGAAAAAATCATCCATGAAATGAATCCCGTCAACTTTGTATTTCTTAACAATGTCTTCGATTTCGTCTACGACTCTATCAGCGTTGTAGCTCAGCCACCTACCGCCATAAAGCGTGGATATTGAACAGAATGCGCAGTGATAGCAGCAACCCCTGCTCGAGATATAATCAATTGTCCTAGGAGAAATATCATGCCTGATATATTTCTCAACATCAACCAAACTGTAGTCTAATCTCTCGAGTGCATTTATATCCTTTAACGGTCTTTCCAGGTTAAAAAATACTTTGTTGTTCTTCTTGTAGATGATGCCTTTTATCTTTTCTAAAGACTTTTTGTTTTTCAGTGCATCTGCCAGCTCGACCACAGTCTCCTCGCCCTGGCCCCGGACGATTATGTCAACCAGCGGATGCTTTATCGTCTGCTCAGGCAGCAATGAAGCATGAAACCCTCCCCACACCAAAGGTATTTTTGGATTCTTTTTTCTTACCAGCTTGCAAACCTCCAAAGCGTCTTCAATAAAACTTCCCGTGAGGCATGTGACACAAAAGGCAATCGTATCGTTATCCAAAGCATCTAAAATAACATCTTCTGCGTTTTTTTCGGTTTTCCTATCAACAATCTTAACTTCATAACCATATTTCTGCAATTCACTCCCGATGGCTATAAGTCCCAAAGGTAAAGAAGGAACCTCATATTTTCCTGGACCATACAAGATTACTTTCGACATACCAATCAATTATTTTACAGTTTCATAAGCATTCATTAAGTTTCCGGCGATTATTTTCCAATCGAGGCTTTTCTCGGCCGTCTTTCTAGCATTTTTTTCTAGTTTACGCCTCAATTTCTTATCTTTTAAAAGTAAGTTAATCGCGTCACCAAACTGCTTTATGTCAGACACTAATATTCCATTTTCCCTGTTTATTATTATATCTTTTGCTATGCCCACATCGCTAGCGACCACTGCTTTACCAGATGCCATGTACTCTCCGAGTTTTACCGGGCTTCTGCTCTTGTTTATTAAATTTACTTTCATCGGCATGACAGCAATGTCAGCCGAGTTTATGTATTCTGGTATCTTTCCCCTGTCTATCCAACCCGCAAACTCTACCTTGTTGCTAACCCCAATACGCTTTGCCAAGTCTTCAAATTCTTTTCTCCTTGGGCCGTCACCCACCACAATCAGCTTTCCATTCTTAACATACTTCATAGCCCTTATTACCATATCGACGTCACAGGTTTTGAACAGAATTCCTATGAAAATAATAGTGTTCTTATTTTTACTTTTTATCGGTTTGAAAAAATCAACATTCGCACCATTTGGGATGAAAACAACCTTCTTATTCAACTTTAAGGCCTCGTTTTTCAAGAAATTCGTCAGAGCGATCACGCAATCTGATTTTTGAATTGAAACATCTATGAATTCATACAGAAACGGCATTCTAAAACCAAGACCAGGAGCCTTTTCCCAATCGTCAAGATACAAAAATAATTTTGATCCGTGTATCTTTGAAATAATGAAGGCCGGTATAAAGGATGTCGGCAAAGGCTTGAAAGCGTGGACAATGTCATATCTCCTGAACATGCCATATATGGTTTTGTAGAAAATCCCAAAAAATAGAGTCAGATAAACATTCTTAAGATAAGGAGTGAACCTTATGTTTAGGTCTTTGAAGTAATCTGGCAGATTATTGTTCTTGCTGCCGTCAAACAAGATGTCCACGTCAAATTTTTTTGACATGTACTTTGCTAGATTTAAGATTATCGTGGCGTTACCGCTGTTCACATCTGAATACGATATCAGTAATATTCTCATCTCAAACCCCATCCTTTTCTAGTTGTTATATTCTTTAAAAAATTTGCCTTAATCATTGCGGCAAACATTATTGCCCACATCAGAAAAATCCCAGAGATTGACTTGAACCTCTGTTTTTTAATTCTGTTAAGATTCTTAAAAACATAAAGCATGAATGGCAGGTGAAAATTTAAAAAATTTATAGAGTACATGCCGTATAATCTTTTAACTTGTTTTTGAGCAATTCTGCCTCTCAATTTTTGATGGAACATCCTCTTAAAATTAACATCATTATAATTTACATGAAAGTGCGGAAAGTTTTTGCTGTTCATAACAACAAGAATTTTATAACCCTTGTTTATAATCTGTATTCCTCTTTCCCCGTCATCGGCCAGGGTTTTGGCATCGCCTATTAAACCCCTCCTGAAAATATTCACAAAGAATGGAAAATACGTAGCTTTAGATTCATCTACGTAAATCAACCCATTAACTTTTTTTGTGAATCTCTTCACTTTATACTCCACGATGAATTTGGTGTTCCAAGCATCCCCCAAATGCAGAATAGAATCAAAATTAATTTCATTGTCCATAAAAATGTTCGGTATATCAACAGCACCAATCCCCTTGTTGTCAAAAACATTTATCAGTTGATTGATATTTTTACAGAAGAAAATTAGATCTGCATCATGAATAATTATGACGTCTCCTCTAGCCTTCTTGAGGAGTTTAAACAAAGTTTTCGGCTTTCCTTGCCTTTTTTTGTTCTTAATTACCTTGACAAAATTATATTTTTTTACTATTTCTTCCGTACGGTCCTCACAACCGTCCAAACCAACGATTACTTCTGCATTTTTAATTTTAGACAGATTATCAAGAGCCTTACCTATTCGACTCTCTTCGTTATGAGCTGGTATTAAAATTGATAGACTTTTTTTCATTAGAGTCACTTAAAAAGTAAGCTTATAAGCATTGTATGTTTACAATAATTTAAATATAATATCATCTGCGTTTTGATAAGTTGTGTTAAAGTGTTTGGTATCTCCTGCAACAGTGTTAAGAAAATTATATGTGAACACACCAGCGATGTTGCTTCCTGAAATCATATAGTCTTGAGAAATTATACCGTTCCATATCAAAATATAAGAAACATTATTTTTCTTTAAAACGTCATAGATATAGGTGGAGTTTTGAGTTGTCATAAGTTGTGGAAATTCTTTAATAGACGACCATATTATACCCCTGTCTGCGAAATATCTAACGCTGCCTCCGTATGCTGTAAATATTATTGAATCTTTCGGCGTCTTTGTTCCAATCCATTTTAAGGCATCGATGTAATTCGAAGGAAATCTTGTTGATGAAGCTGTGGAGTTAGCCGTTAAAACACTTGAATAAACCCCGAATAGAAATATCGGAATCAAGATAAGAAGGAAGTATTTGTTTTTTTCCTTTAATGCCCACATGAAATATCCTCCAACCAATGCTATCTGTGGGAACAGTATCAAAAGGTACCTAGGGTCGGATAAAATTATTTTTCCTGAAAAATAGCCTAATGAGTAAACTAGTGCAAAAAGTAGTAAAATAAAAACTGATATTAAAATTGATATTTGTTTGAACCTTTCCGGATTCAAAATAATATAGATAGAACCGAGTATCACAAGAATTAGAGCAAGCCAACCAAAAGCACCAGCAAAATCAAATATAGTTGATAACTGTTGTAAAAAGGATGCAGATATGCTCGATGAGCTCGGATTTGAAAAAAATATATCAAATAGCAAAGAATACGGGTAATTGTAGTAATAAATATTTCTTATTAGATTAGGTGAAAAAATGATAAGAGAAACTATAGCTGCTAACAAAGATAATTTTAAATATTTTATATTTTTTTCTCTAATGCAGAGAAAAACGGCATATGCAATTAAAACTATTAACATAAAGAATCCGCTTTCTTTAGCATAGAATGATAAGGCAAGTAAGACTCCTGTAAATATGGCTTTTTTAACAGAATCCATTTTTAAAGCGACATAAGTAAAAAGTATCGAAAAGAAAGCTATTGGAACATCTACGTAAGCAATTAGCATATAATGCGTAAAAAGTACCATTGATAATAAAATTCCTGATGCGAAAATTCCAACATAAAAATTTATTTTCTTGCCTATCAAATAAACCAGAATTATTGTTAAGAAACCAAACAGAGTACTTATCATTTTTGCCAAGGCAAGAGAAGAACCGAATACCGAAAACAAGGAAGCATAAAATAACGGCACAAACATCGGAAGAACATTAGGACTCTTTGGTACAAAAAATGCTGGATACTGTGATTGCGAAAAAAGTTGCCCTTCGTAATAATAAGCAGATTCGTCCTCTCCCAAGAAAGCCGTATTAGAAGCTAAAAATAGATAATAGAAGAAAAGTACTGCTAGAAATAGGAGAAATACTTTTTCTAAGAGTTTAGTGTCTATTTTCATACTCAAAATTATTAAATTTTATTCTTTTTATACTTATTTACATGAATCTAAAAATTCTTTTACAGTTTCTTTTGTTTTATGAATCTTCATAGAAATTTTCCTTATTCTTTTTAAGTACTCTTTGGGCGTCATCGTAATATCAGGATAGAGCTTATGAATTATCTTGACTTCTTGATAAAGTTCCTTTTCTGTCATATCTTTATGAATCAGATTTATTTTCATTTTTTATAACTTTCCAGACAAAGAGCATAGAAAAACGCTATGCAATAATAAATAAATGTCTTGAACCCCCATGCCTTAATCACGCAGAAGATATTATACCATATTCTAAAAAACCAATAAGTAGTATCATATAAGGATTTTCTGTATCTCTTCAATATCCTGACCCAGCCGATTGCACTAAAAAAGGCAGAATCCCACATATCCCTCTCTTTGAAGTTGACAGCATAATGATATACCTTGGCTTTTTTATTTCCATAAATAATATATTTTTTAGAAATCCTATAACCCAGTTCAACATCATCCCATCTTATGTCATTTGCCAATGGAAACTCTTTTAAAACCTTTCTTCTGAAAGCTGCATTACAATTATTCAAATATTTCCCCCATTCTTTAAGACCTGCTTGAAACATGCCTTTCTCTCTCTTACCATTGTAGCTGTGAAAAAATACCTGACCCTGCACTACATTTATATTTGGATTTTCAAACGGTTTGGTCAGCTCTTCCAGCCAGTCTGGATGGGGAATAGCATCCAAATCTGTGAAAACAATGATATCTCCTCTAGAATTTTTTATTCCAATATTTCTTTGTAAGCCTGCAGCATCCCTATATTTTGCTCCGATAGAATGGTCTAATTTTATCAATTTATCAACAAATGGTTTAGCAATTTCAGCAGTTCTATCAGCTGAAGAATCTACTAAAATTATCTCGTCTGGTTTTTTTGTCTGTTTTTTAATTGCTTGAAAGAACTTTTTTGCGAATTTTTCTTCATTTTTGCTTGTCAAAATCAGGCTTACTTTCATCATTTTTCGCCTAATAATTGTATGAACATGAGATTATATATATGCCAGGACCATTTTGGAAAATTTTTCTTGTTGAAATTCTCTCTTTTTATGTTGTCAAAATCCTTCATTATCACGCCGTATTTTTTGAACTCTTTTTTTATCTCCGATGCTCGGCTGAAGAAATGATAATCCAGTATTGGTAACCCTAATATCCTAGATTGGATGAAGTCCCTCATCGGTTTCGGCAATAATATAACAAATGGCTTGTCATTATGAGGATCTTTCCAGATGAAATAGGGAAACCACCTTCTTTCTGTCGAGAAAAAAATATGACCGCCTTTCTTTAGGACTCTGCATATCTCTTTTACAAAGCTTCTCCAGTCTGGAACATGCTCCAAAGTGTCTGTGCAGATGACAAAATTAAAATACTCGTCATCGTAAGGTATTATCACGCCATTCCAATATCTTAATTTCGCATCAAGATTCATGCCCTTGAACCTCTGTTTTGATATCTCAATGAAGTAATAGTTCACATCAAGACCATAACATTTAGCTCCTTTTTCTGCGAAGGCACATAAAATGCCTCCGCATCCGACTGCCACATCCAGGACTTTTTTATTTTTCAAATCTATTCCACTATGTTTGATAAATTTTCTGCCGACATCAATTCTGGCTATCGCATAGCTTCTGTCGATGTCCTTATGTACCATAGGTTGTATTTCGTCCTTCTCCCATAAAGTTAATTTATCTTTCCATGTCATAATAATCCTCTAATTATGCCTATTAATAATGCAATGCTTCCGAATATGTTGGCTATCTCCCTTTTTAAGATGTTTGCGGATTTTATATCGTTCTCGTTAAAGTTTATAACATGATAATTATTTTTTATCCTCGCATGCAATTTTCCATACAAATAGTGATTCTTTATCTCTTTCCATACTCCTTTAAATTTTTTGACATGCATGACAGGCGCTATGTTCAGAGTATATCCTTTATAGTTGTACTTGTAATGCAATCTTGAGAAAAATTCCGTATCCTCCGCAATAGGATAACTCTTGTCCAGCTTATGCTTCTTTATGGTTTCTGCATAGAATACAGTGTTGCACCAGCACCATGAAGTGGGCTGGAATTCCAAGCCACGAACAAATACGAGTGTTGAGTTTAATTTTTCCAATGCGTTTACTAATTCTTCTATCCATGTATCTGTCAAAGGCATTGCGTCTGATTCGGTTGTTATTATTATCTTACCTTTGGCCTTGCTGAATGCATCATTCCATGCTTGAGGTATTCCTTTCTTGGTAGAGTAGACGAATTCCCAATCTTTGAAGGTCTGTTTTTTCAGTCTATTCATCAATGGCTCTAATTCTTTCTTGTTTTTAGCTATGGAGACTATGGATACTTTCATCTTACTGCCTCCAAGCTTTTTTTAGATACATCAATAATGCCTTTCAGACCTTGATACTTGTAGATGTTATACAAATGAAATACAATCATATCAGGCCTCTTGAAGAGCATCTTCTTATACCACAGTTTTCCCGCTAACTTGTGTATCTTTTCAATTTCCTTGTGGTTATAGTTAGGATAATCTATAATGCCCTTGTCGCTTGCTGTAAAGTCTTTCCAGTCATTGGTTGCGAGATAGTTGTTTCTCTTACACCACTCGTATAGTTTAGTTCCGAGATAAGGAACGCATATTGAGAATTGTAGGCTGTCTGAAGGCAAATTCAATGCAAATCTTATAGTGTCCGTATCGCTCTCTTTTGTAGAACCTTTCATGCCCAACACCCAACAGATATGGGTTCTCATCTTCAATTTTCTGCAATTATTGACAAAATCTAATATATCTTTTCTAGTTATTGGTTTTCCTTCCATTTCCTTTAATACTTGGTCGTCTGCTGATTCCGCACCTATTGTTATGCCTGAACACCCTGCTCTTTTCATCAACTTCAACAAATCAAATGTTATCTTGGCATCCACCATGCAGTTCCAATTGATTTTTAACTTCCTTTTTATCAGTTCCTTACAAATACCTCTTACATGATTTTCATTAATGGCAAAATTATCATCATCAAAATAAAGTTCATCTGGTTTGTACTTGCTCCATAGAAATTCCATCTCGTCCACGACAAGCTTAGGATTTCTTATTCTATAATTAAGTTGCCTATAATATGCTGGAATGGTGCAGAAATTACATCCCCAAGGGCATCCTCTGCTAGATACCATAACTACATTGAAACCATTAAGTTTGGGATCGTTATACTTTTTCATGGGCAGTGATTCCCTTTCAGGACAAGGCAGTTCATCCAAATTTTGTATCAAAGGTCTTGGAACAAATTTATGATTTTTTGAAGCAACACCTTTCGGAAAGTCTTTAATTTCTTTGTTTAAGTATCTAATCAAATCAAGGATGCTGTAATCGCATTCCCCCACGATCACAAAATTATAACCTGCTTTAAGACATTCTTTGTATGCTGGCGTTGCATGATAGCCAGAAGCTACGACAATAAGATTATGCTTTATTTTTCTTAACATCTTCATGGTCTTGATGTCATAATCGAATGATGAGGCTGTAGTCTCCCATATGATAATATCTGGATTGATTTTCTTGAAGCATTTTATGAATTGTCGTCTGTTTAATTCTTCTGCTGTGGCATCAACTATGTGAGCATCGTATCCGTATTTTTTCAAGACAGAAGTGGCATAAGCCAATCTGACAGGATATGGATAGTATTTCATGGATGTTTTAGAAATTTTTATATCCCATCTGCATCTTAACCAAGGTCCTGGTGGATTAGCTAGTAATATCTTCATTTAATCACTAATTTAAATATAATTTTAAATATAATAAAAATACTTGGGGTTTGTATAATAGTTTGATGTATTTGACGTAATTTTTATACTTAACTGAATTTACAGCATTAAATATTTTTTGTTTGTAGAATGATAAATCTTCTTTTGTAAGATTTTCTAATTTTATAGGATAATCATTCTTACAATAATGATAATCGGAAAGATTCTTTATGTTTATTATTCTTTTTTCTAAACAATATTTTTCCAAATCTGTACCAATTAATGGAGTCGTTATACTTACCTGTACCCCATCTGGGTGTATTTCTTTTATAAGCTTGACAGTCATTTCTAGGTCTTCTTTTGTTTCTGTAGGTGTTCCAATCATGATGAAAGCATGACACAAAATTCCTAATTTATGCGTAAGTTTAAATGCTTCTTTTATTTGATTTATAGTTATACCTTTACGCATAAAGTTTAAAATCTTTTGAGAACCAGATTCCACCCCGTAATTTATAAAAACACAACCAGCACCTTTCATAATTCTAAGTTTCTTTTCATCTATAACGTTTACTCGTGTACTGCATTTCCAATTTATTTTTAAATGTTTAATCGATTTGCAAAATTTTTCAAGCCATTTTTCATTCCAAGTAAAAGTATCATCAAGAAAATAAAAGATGAAATTTTTACCATAAACATCTATTATATTTTTTATTTCTTCTATGACATTTTCAGGATTTCTAATTCTCACTTTATTTCCAAAAAGTTTTCTTTGTGTTGGTTGACAAAACATGCAGTTATAAGGACACCCTCTTGATACCATTATTTCCATAGAAGAACTCATTTTTATGTATTTTTGATAATTCATTAAATCTCTTTTTGGAAAGGGAAGTTCATCTAAATTTTCAACGCGCTCTCCAAAACTTATTCTGTTTTTTATAATTCTTTTAACTATTTTTAAAATAGTTTTTTCTCCTTCACCAATTACTATAAAGTCTATGTTTTTATTTTTCAAAAGACTGTTTGTTGCAACTGTAGCATGTGCACCTCCAACTATTAATTTTGATTTTGGAGAAGCTTTTTTAGCTATTTCTATTGCTTTCAATCCTTGCTCTGCTATCGGAGTTTGTATAGAGAAACCTATAAATTCTGGCTTTGATTCTATTAGTTTTCGTTCGTATTCTTTCCAACTTGTAAAAGTTAGATCAATTAAGTTAGTTTTTATTCCATTAATTTCTAAATAAGAAGCTAGATACTGAACACCCAAAGGACATGAAATGCCGTCTTCTAGTAAATTTGGAGTTCTAGGATATACTAAAGTTATCATTTTTTAACGCCTTTGGAATCTAAATAATTTCTGACTATTTTCCATTCTAATGGAAAGTCAAAGTATTTATGTTCCCATCTGAATTGAGCATCTTTTTTAAGTAATAGCAGGGCTATTTTTTGCCATAGTTCCTGATATCTGCCGGTCGTCTGGTACTTTAACAGTATCGATGTCAGGCACGGTATTATATCCGATAACTCCCTCATCTTCTTACCACCCCAAGGTCTGTCAAAACCTAGATAACTAAGTCTAGCCCAATCCTCTAGGCATTGAGGTTCCTTCATGCCCATCTTCAAGCTTAACTCATATAAATCGGTGCCTGGTAATGGCATGAATGCGAAGATGGAGTAAAATGCCCTTGGTTCTATCTTGACCAGTTTATCTATTAATCTGAAGGTCATATAAGCATCTTTTAAGGTTTCATTTGGAAAGCCCATTATAAAATAGAAATTTGTCTTGATGCCGAATTCCTTGCATCTCTTGGCTGTCTTGATGACCTGTCCGGCTGTTATATCCTTTTTTATAAGCTTTAGCATTCTGGGAGAACCTGATTCCACCCCCAACTCTAATTTTACACATCCTGCCTTAGTCAGCTTTTTCAAAAAGTCATCGCCGTATCCTGCGAAATAGTCGCACCTGCATTGAGCACCCCACTTTATATCTAATTTCTCCTTTATGAACAAGTCGCATATTTTTTCGACTCTATTCTTGTCAACAAAGAAGTTATCGTCTGCAAAGCATATGCCGTCTATCTTAAGTTTCTCTATAAGAATTTTTACTTCTTCTAAGACCCTTTCTGGGGCATAAGCATGCCACCTGCAAAGTTTGTTTATGGAGCAGAAACCACACCTATGAGGGCACCCTCTGCTAGAAGAATAACTTATGGCCTTAGAAGAAATTTTATCATAGGCCATTGATTTTGTCTGGTCATAATTTTCTATCTTGATTTTTTTAAAATCATAGTCAAGCATAGGAAATTTATTTATGTTCTCTTCGGGTCTTGGTTCATTATGTATTATTTTGTTGTTTTCTTTGTAAAGAATACCTTTCACATTTTTTAAGGATTTTCCATTCTTGATAGCGCTCATCAGTTCTACTATCGTTGTCTCGCCCTGACCCCGAACTATTATATCGGCAAAAGGATGTTTTATAGTCTGCTCTGGCATAAGTGTCGGATGAGGGCCGCCCCAGATTATTGGCATATCTGGATATTTTTCTCTCACTTTTTCTGCCATGCTTAAACATTGGTTTATGTCGCTCCCGGTCATACACCCTATTCCAACGCATAGCGTATCGTTGCTCACATCGTTGAAATTACTGCTGATTTTCACCGAATGACCTGCTTTTTTAAGGCAGCTTGAAAGAGCCATCAGACCTAGAGGCAGATTTTCTGATGTCTGCATGTGACTTCTCACCAAATCAAATAAGACAATATCTGTCATTTCTATCACCTTTCTAAGCCGGTCATTATTAGTTTCTTTGTCATATCGTTGCCTTTTTCTCTATCTTTGTCAGTATTCAGTCCTGAACCAATGTCAAGTATTTTCATTTTACACATCTGAACAACCTATTATAAATATTTTAGGCACGAAAAAGATAAGTTTTATTTTTGACAATATTTTTTCAGACGCGCTTGCCGTTGGATTTTTTGAGGTTGGAACTATTCCTTTTCCCAATTCTTCTTCTGTAAAAAATCTGATATAAGTAAATCTATTTATGACGAAGAAAAACAAAGAAAAGATTAATTTAAACTGTTTATGTTTATAAGTTATTTCGCCTATTACAACTCTCTTGGATACCCTTTTTAACTCACTCAGAGCGAATTTCCAATTTTTTATATGATGCAAAGCCCAAAGAATTATCGCTGTGTCAAACTCCTTATCCTTAAATGGCAATTTTTTGGTTAAATCGGCAACCACAAACTTATAGCCTGGATATTGTTTTCTAGCGAAGTCTATAAATTTTTGTGAGATGTCCAGACCTGTATATTTACCTTTGCCGAACAGCGGAGCCAAAGCGCCGATACCGCAACCAGCCTCAAGAACTCTACCCTTGACGTAAGGCATCAAGTTTTTCTCATAGCTTTCCAAATACCACTTGTTATTGATAACTGTTTTTACTGACCTCTCTATAAATTTATCTTCGGTATCGAATGCGCATCCCTTAACAATTTTCATTTTAACACTCTCAAAGTCATGCACTTTACATCCAACGAAAGATTAGAAACATGGTTAAATCTTGGATAGGTTAAAGCTATTCTCATTCTACTTACCGCCTTTAACTACCGGCAACAAGGTCTCGTAAATCTCGGTAAAAACGTCCTTTAGATTTATTTTAATGTCCCAGTTTGGAAAATGATTCCTTGCCTTGTTTATGTTGGATATCCACCATATGTGATCCGCTTCTCTTTGAGGCCCAAGCTCATAATTCATCTTCTTACCTGTTATTTTCTCTATCAAGTCAAATGACTCTAGAATAGAAATGGAATTCTTTCTTCCGCCGCCAATGTTATAGACTTCTCCCGGCCTTGGATTCTTTATGAACTCGTAATATAACTTTGCCAAGTCCTTAGCATGAATCACGTCCCTGACCTGAAAACCGTCATAACCGAAAACAGTTAGGGTCTCTCCTGTCAAAGCCTTTTTCATAAAAAATGGTTCCCAGTTGTGCATCTCCACTGCCTTAGCCGCGCCCCCTGTGATGCAGCCCATTCTAAAAACTCCGGTCTTTAAACCGTAGAGATAGGCATATTCCTGCGTGTACAAATCAGCCGCAACTTTAGAAACGCCGAAAGGAGAGTGCATATTTCTATCTATCTGTAGCGTCTCATCAAAACCGTTCATTAACGAAGGGTTGAGAGGTTCAAATCTTTTACCGACCTTTTTATAAGAGAAATAATTTGGCATCTCGCCGTAAACTTTATTACTTGAACAAAAAATAAACGTAGCATCTTTGTTGTATTTTCTAATATTCTCCAATAAAAGCAAGGTTCCGAAAGCATTAATCTGAAAATCTTCCATGGGGATTTCTACGGATTTCGGATGAGAAGGTTGTGCTGCTGTGTGAATGACAGCATCGACTTCTTTTATTAGAGGTATTATCTTCTCGTCTCTGAAATCCATTTCATGTTGTTCAATATCATAATTTTTGATTAGGTTCTTCATTGTATTTTCTGTTTCACCCTCGCTTCCAAACAACTTACCCCTTGTATAGTTATCAACGCTTATAACCTTCCACCCGGCGTCTGAAAATAACTTGCAACACTCCGATCCTACCAATCCTGCTCCGCCGGTTATTAGAACCTTTTCCATTTAAACACTACCATTTATAACTTTCTTAAATTTATATCTAAATTAACATTTAAATAGTATTTTTAAAGTCTATGAAAAATAATCTAAAAATGACCTGAAGCCGAACAACTTTCTTTTAATGTCGGAAATGCTCCTGATGTTTGTCATCATCCTAAATATTTGACTTGGCCTCAGATAAAACTCCTTGAGAGCCTTGTCTATGTAATAATCAATCTCCTCCTTTGAAAATTGAGGGTAGTTCAAAATAGTAACCTGTTCCTTTTCAGGGGAGACCCATTCTGTCCATTCCTTCGGGACTAGATAACCTTTCTGCTTTGCCCACTCATAAATTGGAGTACCGGGATAAGCTGTTATGCCGCTAAACTGGACAGTATCTAGCGGGAGGCTCTTGGCAAAGTCAATTGTCTTCTGTGCTTCCTTTGGGGTTTCGCCTGGGAATCCGAACATGAAACAACCGTGGAGTATGAAACCTAATTTATGTGCAGCTTTGCTGAATCTTTTACTTTGCTCGATTGTCACTCGTTTGCAAACAGCATTCAAACATCTCTGATTTCCACTTTCATACCCGATCATCAACATTCTGCAACCCGCTTTCTTCATTATAGGCAACAATGATAAATCAATGTCTACTCTTACGTTACAGCTCCACTTTATATTTAGTTTTCTCCTTTCTAGCTCATTGCAAAATTCTTTAACATGCTTTGGAGATGTTGTGAAAGTGTCTGTCTCTATCATAAATTCTTGAATCTGTGGAAAGAGTTGCAAGTCATATTCAATCTCATCAACAATGCTTTCCGCAGACCTAGGCCTGAAAACTCTTTTAAACAATAAAGGAGTGCTGACGCAGAATGTGCAATAGTTAGGGCAGCCTCTACCTGTTATCAATGTTATGAAGGGATACAATTTTCCAGGGTCAGGATAATCTTCTATTTTAATGTGATGCCAAGCAGGGAACGGAAGTTCATTTACATTCTGTATGGGCGGTCTTGGTTTGTTCTTATAGACCTTGTTATTCTTTCTGTAGGCGATACCTAAAGTTTTTGATAAAGGCTTTTTGTTTGCCAAGTCGCGCAAGATATAATCGAATTCGCCATAAGCTACTATATCTGTTGATTTGTCTATCTCTAAAGATTCTTCTGGAAGGGCAGAAACATGAGGACCTATCAAGACTGTCATTATCTTTCTATTCTTTTCCTTAATCAGTCTGCCGTGATGTATATCGCTATATATGGACGGTGTGGTGCAATAAATAATGACCATCTCTGGATTGAAATCCAGAACTCGCTTTACCAAAGCTTTTTCAGGAATGTCATGCGTGGTGGCATCGATGAACTGCACTTCATGCCCGTCCATTTCCAGGACAGCAACAGCAGTAAGGAAATATTCCGGATGCCTGAAACATCTGCTGCGGCTCTTGGTATACCAGCGAGCAGATTTTGAAAAATCCTTGCCATAGCTTGGAATTATAGCCGAGACTCTCATTTTATCTACACCTTAGATTATAATATCAGGATTATTTATTTAAATTAGAAATTCTAGACGTGTTCCAATACTCTCTTAAGGCCTTCGTCTATCTTTATTGTGGGTTCATACGCAAGCATTTTCTTGGCCTTTTCTATGTTGGGACATCTTCTTTTCGGATCGTCCTTTATGTTATAATGGGCTGGCTGTGAGTTGACTTTGATTTCTGATCTAGAGCCTGTTGTTTTTATTATTTTCTTGGCCAAGTCTAGAATTGTAATTTCCTTGTCATTCCCTATGTTTATTATTTCCCCATCTAAGCCATCAGTCAAAAGTAATTTAAATAAGCCAACCATGGTGTCCACGACGTAGCAAAAGCTTCTTGTCTGTTTCCCGTCTCCAAATATAGTTATAGGCTCGTTAGCTTTGGCCTGTCTGACAAAATTAATCAGGGCCCTGCCGTAAGTCGTTGCAAGACCTGAATCCAAGCGAGGACCATAAGTATTGAATATCCTAGCTATTCTGACCGGGACTCCATGCTTTTTCCAATAATAATAAGTGTAGGTTTCGGCAACCCTCTTTCCCTCGTCATACATGGCCCTTGAACTGGTGGTGTGTATTATGCCATGAAACGTCTCTGGGGTTGGTATCACATCGTCTGGCGGGTTGCCATATATCTCGCTTGTGCTCGTCAAAAGAAAACCCTTAATCTTGTTTTTAATGCCTAGCTCGAGCATCTTCTTGGTCGCTATTACAGAAGAGTCCAATGTTTCTATGGGATGCTCAAAATAAACCATTGGCGATGCTATGCATGCCATGTGAATTATGTAATCAATCTTCTCGTCGGCGTTGTAGTTCAAGATGTCGTCCTGTACGAACTTGAAGTTCTTTTTGCTCAATAGGTGGTCTATGTTTTCTTTGGTTCCCACAATTAGGTTGTCAACACATATTATGTCAGCGCCAAACTCATTCAACACGTCGCAGAACCAAGTTCCCAAGAAGCCTGCTCCGCCTGTCACAAGGAACGTGTGTCCTCTTATCTTGTCTTCAAACTCACTCAAGTTATCAACAATCTCTTTCAAGTCTTTTTTTATTCTTTCATTAATCATATCAATCACTCCCTAAACACTTCGTGACTCTTCTCTAAAGCTATCTTATAGCTCTCTGGTTTTCCAATATCTATTCTGACTTCATTTTCTCCTATTTCTTTTGCATAAACATCGTGATTATTATTTATCATTTCCTGTATGGCGTCTGTTAGTTGCTTCTCCTGGTTGACCCCAAGGGAGATTTTCTCTATTGCATTGAATATTTCAGGACTAAAAATATATATGCCAACTGCTGTCAAGTTTGAAAGCGGCACCTTGGGTTTCTCAATTATATTTGTTACCTTATACAGGTCTGTACCAATGAGATTGCCTACAATGACTCCGAATCTTTCAGGATTTGGAACTTTTTCAGCAGAAAGAACAGCCTTAGCATTGAATTTCTCAAAAGTGAGTATGATATCTTTAATAAAACTATAATTAGGAGAGTGAATGTAATCGTCGCCTGCCCAGACTATGAAGTTGTCTGAACCAACAAAGGATTTAGCCCTGTAAACAGCGTCCCCAAAACCAATCGGATATGGCTGGTTCTTCCAAATAATCTCTGAATTTTCTAGCATGTTATAGAACTTTTCCAAATGCTTTGCGGCATTGTTGTTCCTGCTCTTTAAATATTGTAGGTAAGCTATGTCAGGCGTGAAGTGATCCTCTATGCTTCTCTTGCCTCTGCCTACAATAAAGCAAAATTCTCTGATTCCTATGTTATAGAGCTGTTCAAAAGAAACTTGAAGCAATGGTTTAACTAGAATCTCATCGCCTTCCCTATAAAATATGGGAAGCATCTCTCTAGGGAATTCTTTTGTGTAAGGCAAAAACCTTGTACCAAGACCACCGGCCGTGATTACTGCTTTTTTTATCATTCTCTGACACCTCGCACTTATAAATTTTTTTGTATATTATCATTTATTTTCTTTACAGTTTTTAATAATAATGGATCGTGATACCTCTCTATAAAAGAGATGAATGCATCCAAATCTTTTGGAAGGCATTTTCCCTGAAATCCTTTACCAGTTATTACCGACCCGTATCGCCCAATTCTTTTATCTAACGCTACCACATCTGCAACTTTTTGAGCATCTATATTTAGTTTCTTACAAATTGATGCTATTTCATTCCAGTATGAAATTCTTGACGCCAAGCAACAATTAGAAGCGTATTTTATCATCTCTGCTGTCTTATAATCTGTTCTGATTATTGGCGATTCTAAATGCTTTAACAAACTTTCAATCTCATCCCCAAATTTTTTATTTTCTCCTTCTCCAATAACTATTCTGTCCTCTGTTTTAAAGTCCTTCTTAAAAAATGGGTCGTCAGTCCAGCTGTGTGCTATCTCTGTCAGGAATTCGGGCATGAATATAACACCGAAATCAACATTTGCCTTTTTCCCAGAATGCTTCTCCAAATTAGGTATTATTACAGACTCTGTGGTTCCTGGAACCATTGTTGACTTGAAAACAAAAACATGAGATTTGCCCTTCTTGGATAGAACCCTGGACAAATCCTCTGATACCTTTTCTATAAAACTCAAATCAATGCCGTCTTCAGTTGAAGGCGTTGGAACTGCGACGAAAGAGATGTCAGAATTGTTTATGGCGTATTCTAAGTTGTCGGTAGCTTCCAATCCTTCTGACTTTAGTTTTTCAATGATATTTTTGTTGACATCATAGAAAATTACTTTACTGTTTTCCAGAAATCCCTTTCCTACACCTTGTCCGACTACTCCAGAACCGATTATGCTAATCCTTTTCATTTTATTGCCTTTCATTAAAATAAGGCAAAAATTATATATATATCTTACCTTTATACTACCTTATCTCCTAATAGCCTGGTATTTTTTCCTTTAATATTTCTAGCAAAACTGGTTCCACTTGTTTCTTGATGTCTCTGTTTGCATAGCCTAACCATGTAACATTTGTGCTAGTATCTAATGGAACGTTAAGATCTCTGCCGTACGTGTCTGTTATCTCTACGCCAATCTCCGTTGCTATGAGTTTTGTGCTTACGTCATAAGGATGAGCGCATAATCCCCTGCTATAAAATGGTCTTAAATCGCCGCAAAATCTGTAAGAGCCTGAAATTAAATTGGCAAATTGACCTCCTGAAGAAATATATTGATCATCGAAAGTCAGCGCTTTGCCTTCTTTGAATAGACCAAGCCTCTTGAACAACTCTTCTTCAATCTCTGCTGTCTTGGTTTTCGAACCTTCAAAAAACTTTGTAAGCATTGCAAATCCATGTTCTATATTTATAGCTTTGCTAGGTTGGGGCTTCCATTTTTCATATTCTTTTGTTAAGATATTATGTCTCTCCGCCTTTACTCCGTTATTCTTAACGCCAACAAACACGTCAAATAAATTTTGCTTAGTGGTTGGTATCTCTGTCTGAACAGCTATTTCTATGTCGCTCAAAGAAACATTATCTTTATTTGGAGCGACACCAGTCAATATCCAAGCAGACCTCATATCATACATCAAGCCACGTGTCCCGTCTATTGGGTCAACTATAACAGCATATTCACAATCTTCCAGTTTTTTAGCACCGTAAGCTTTAGTGCCTGCCCCTTCAGAAATTAACAATGTAGAACCTATATCAGAAAATTTTGAAAAGAAATTATCCAATGTTTCATCCACATTTTTATCTATAGCATAAGAAATATCGCCAGCACCTTCACAAGCCTTTTTAGAAAGTTCCGAGATGCTCTGTCTTTTCATCTGATTGGTTATATTATCTACTATCCCCAAATGTAACTGCTTTATTTCACTAACGATTTCTTTTTCATTTTTCAATGATTTCGCCTTGTTTCTTCGTAGACTTGTCAAACATCATTAAAACTAAATATATTTGGTTACTTTACAAATCGTTTCTCAGATTCTTTCTGCTTTCTTATTTTCCAAGAGCAAGCTTAAATCTCCATAGCAATGATCAACTGGAACCATTTTCAATTTTCCTTTATTATATCTTTCTTCTGCGTCTTTATTGTTAAATCTTATTTCATGAATAGCTTCATCTACATAACCTTCTAAAAATAATTCCAATCTTTTTTCTGTTGCCGGTATTGATATTGTTGCTGCATGCTCGTTAGATTTTAAGGTAATTTCGGATGCTCTAGGCTTTACTGGTAAATAAGTTGCAAATGTTGTGTCTTTGTTGCTTCCATAAATAGCTCCCATAACTCTTGATTCGAAAATATCCATATCATTGTCTACAAGCGTTGATTCTTCTTTTATTTCTCTTTGGACAGCGGAGAATATGCTTTCAGGCTTTGGATTTGGCATTTCTTTTGTAGGCAAGTATCTTTTGAGAAATCCGCCTATAGCGCCTAGTCCTACTTGGTCTGATATCCCTCCTTTTATTCCTATAATTGCAAAGTTGTCTGATGTTACTGGAACGGCATTTATGCTTGCTGGATTTGGATACTGTATGTTTTCTGGTATGATAAGCGGTTGTTTATCTCTACCTTTTTCATTCCTTAGAACATTGTGAGGAAGATATGTGGTCGGACTGACAAAAATAGACACGCCTTCATCAACACCTTTAACTCCCTCGAACCTCCACAGAGGTCCATCATAAAAGTGCGGGTTTTTAGATTTTGCTTCGTCAAACTTGGCTTTTATAGTCCTATTTTGCTCTTCAGTAAGAGTCTTTAGAGTAGAAGAAACTTCTACCATTTCAATATCACTTGGCATTAACCAACCTTTCCATAGAATTTCAAAAGTCATTTTATCACCTCTCATTAAGTAAGAGAAAAATCTATTTAAATACTACCTTTATACTACCTAATCCGATAAATATTTAAATATTAGCCAAGATAGCATTATTATGAAAGAAAAGATTTCTGTAACAATTGATAGCAATGTATTAAAAGAGATAGAGCCTTTGATAGACGGTATAAAGATACGAAATAAATCGCAAGCAGTAGAGTTTTTGCTCAGAAAAACTCTTTCTGAAAATAGAAACGCTGTAATACTGATGGGAGGCCCTGAAGACAAACTAAAAATCAACGGAGTATTAAAGCCGTTGGTAAAAATAAAAAATAAAACTGTCATAGAGCATATGATAGATAATTTCAAGAAATACAAATTTTCAAATATCTACATAGTTGGTAGAAAAAATATCTTAAGCGAGATTTTCAAAACAATCGGAGACGGCTCATCATACAATGTTAACTTTAATTATGTTGAAGAGAAAGACGAAAAACCCGTGACATTGCAGGATTCTGCTAGAACGCTAAAGCTGTTGAGAGGGAAGATAAAGTCACCATTCATTTGTTCATACTGCGATATTATGTTTGATTACAATCTTGATGTAATATGGAATTCCCACAGCAGCAACAAGAATATGGTTACCAGTTTGCTAAAGACCACACAGACGCCTAGGAAATGGGGAGTTGTTACTGTCAACGGCAATAAAATAATAAAGTTTGTCGAAAAACCGAAGAAGGTCAACTCTAACTTAGTGTACACAGGAATTTTCATATCAGAACCTGACATACTTGAAATGCCTGGCAATTCTTTGGAATATGAGATATTTCCTAAGCTGGCAGAGGAAGAAAAATTAGCTGGTTACATTTGTTCGGGAAACAGCAAACACATACACGAAAAGAATTAAATAAATCACAGATAATATCTCAAGAGATAAAAATGAAAGTAATGGTAGTCGGTGTTGGCAGGCTAGGCTCTCAAGTGGCTTTCATGGTATTGATAACTTTTAAACCCCAAAAGCTGATACTTTCTGATGTAAAGGATTTATCTGGAGATATTTTAGACTTGCAGCACGCCTGCAAGGGTTTAGGTATAAAGACTGAGATAACCGAGAAAAAGGAACCGTGTGATTTTATAATAATAACAGCAGGCGCAGCTAGGAATGAAAAAATAAAAACTCACGAGGAGCTCCTCAAGATAAACACGCCTCTCATGAAAGAGCTAATCAAAGAACTGAAAGGCTGCATCGAAAAAGACACGAAGATAATAGTCATGACAAATCCCGTGGAAGAAATGACAAAATTAGTCAAAGAAACTCTTCCTGAGAATTTTGTGGCAAACCCAGAGAAAATACTCATGAAGATGAGGGATAACAAAGAACTTGGTTGGGAAATCGTTTCAACAAAAGGCTATAGCAATTTTGGCCCGGCTGTTTCCGCAATATTACTGATTAAAGAAATTAATAAAACCTAATCATCTAGCTTTGGCAAACTTTACCGCTCTATCCAGATCTTCTACGATGCCAACCGCAGTTTCAACGTTGCAAGGGTTTTCTCCCTTATCTTCAAAGAAATCGACTGCTCTTTGCTGATGAAATCTCATATGATTATCATCAACGCTATCAATCTTTTCTATGTTTCCATTTTGGTAGACGAATACAATACTCTGACCTCTAGGTTTATTTGGTATTGGTTCGAAAATTCCCCCAACAGTTACAAACCTTTCTTCAACAAGCATTACTCTGTATCTTTCGTCTGGATTTTTAATGTTATATTTAGGCAATTTATCAGAATCTGGTAATCTAACATCAGTGTTTCCTATCATTGAAGTAAAGAAATGAACAAAAGAGCCGTCCTTTGCCCTGTAGTCCAGTAAAGCTTCGCCTTGGTCTTCCACAATATTGCCATTGGATAACACCATAGGTCTAAAAACAGAATTGGTAATTTCCTTTATTCTTCTGTCACCACCAGAACCGACAACACACGTCTCCATGTGTGTTCCTTCATAACCGAATGCTCCCAATTCTTTATCAAGGAATCTTCCTTTTTCAACATCAGGGATTCTATTCTTACTAAATTCAATTGAAATTGATGGTCTTTTCATTTCAAACTCTTCTACATATTTTCTGATTTTTTGTGTAACTTGGGAAGACATATAATTTTCGTTAACAACTAACTTTGCTTTTTCAAACTTTTTCTCTAGCATCCTTAACTTTTCTGTTTCTGAAGGCATACAAACTGGTTTTTCAACCAGTATTCTAGCGGCAGGATATTGCGAAAGAATTTCTTTAACAATGCTAAAATGAGAATCGGTCGGTGTTGTCACATCAAAATAACCAAGCTCTGGACCGCGCAATAGCATCTCTTCCAAATTCCTATAAAATGGCATTCCTGAAGCTTGAAATTCTTTTATTTTATTAGGATCATTATCAAATACTCCAATCATTTCTGCTTCTGGAAAAGTATTTTTGTGAATTCTTGCGGCATTTCCATAGCCTATTACAGCTTTTGTTACCATAGTTATATTAAAACAGAAAAATTTAAATTACTATTTATTAGTGGTTAGAACATCATGTCTCCATCAAACCAGATTTCTTTAGGCGTTAAGAAGGATGTTTTTTTACCTAAGAACTTTCCTGCAAACAAGGTTATTTTCGAGTAAAATATCTTTGGCTCAAAAAATCTCTTGACATCATTGTTATATTTTATGAAGTTGGGAAAATCTCTTAGAAGTATATTGCAAGCTGTTAAACCCCAGATAACACCACCTCTAGAGGTTGGTTTTGTCAAACCTATGGCATCCCCGCAGAGAGCAACTCTTCCTGCTTCCGCATTAACCAATCCTTCAGGTACTATGTGCGAATAAATTTTATCTGGTTTTATTTTCTTAGACTTGCAAAATTTATTGAACTTGTCTATTGCTTTGTCCAAATCTCCTAATAAACCATATTCAATACTAGAACCCCTAGGTATAACCCAAGCAAAACCGTTCTCAGAAGGGTAAACATCAACAAAATCGGACTTGTCTTTTTTGTTCTTATATGTATAAATTCCTAGCTTATACTTTGGCTCCTTGATACCAATTGATCTTCTTACAATTGAGTTGAAACCATCACAACCTATTAGGTAGTCAAACTCATATACCTTGTCAGCTAGTATCTGCGGTTTCTTGTCCTTGAAAAAATAAACTTTCTTTACCTCATTGTTAAGAAGTATGTTTGCTCCACTCTCCTTTGCAAGCTTTGAAACGTACTGATCCAACAATTTCCTGTTCATAACAAGCATTCGAGGATGAAACTTTAGCTTGACATCTTTGTTTGGAAAATGAACTATGGCTTCGTCAATGAAATTCTCTATCAACTTCTCATTCTTTGGTATAAAATTCCATATTCTCTCTGATATTAAACCGGAACAGGGCTTTTCTCCTATTACTTTGTTCTTTTCAAAGACAGTAACATCGTTTTCCTTGGAGAGTTTCCAAGCTAAGAAAGAACCATTGATGCTGCAGCCAACTATGCCTACTCTACTTTTCACAAGTTCTATTTAATTTTAAATACTTTTATATCATATCTATTTTGTAAACTACCACCATTTAAAAATGGTAGCTTTCCATATGCTGATAATTATGTTGCACAGCAACTTTAGAATCAACGTCATCGGAACGCAAAAGTCCGTTTACTGGGACCCAGGTCTTGGAAATCTGGATAGAACTCAGAATAGTGAGTTCGTGAGTTTTGCTCCGCTCCAAGACAGATTTTACAGCGACAGCCAAGGAGGCTTTCCTATCGCTGTTCACAATCAAACCACACTTGCATTTATACAAGGCATAATTTCCAGAATGATGTCCGCTATTCAATGCACCGCATTTAGGGCACCATTTAGAAGTGTGATGAGCATCAACCTCATGAATAGGTACTTGAAACATCTCGCAATTAGACTTGAGAAATTGTTTGAACTTTCCATAGGGAATTCTATTGATTTTTATATTAGCTTTTTTGTTGAAATGACCTCTTCTACCTCTCAAATCCTTCAGTTTTTCAATAGAAATGTAAGCATCATATTGTTTAGCGATATTTACAATTTCTTTTGCAACTTGTCCGCTTCTTGTCTTGACAAAATTCGATTGCTTGTGTTTAAGCTTCTCAAGTTTCTGTCTAGCCCCATGAGAGCCCTTATCAGCAAAGCTTTTAAGTTTCGCTCTTCTTTCCAAATATCTCCTTTGCCTTTTGGCAACATCTCTGCCAAAGTAAAGTTGCTTGACAACTTTAGAAGATTTAGTATCAAAAATACTCACAGAGGCAAGAGTAGAAGAGCCAATATCAACACCAACAACATATCTTTGGTTGATTTCTGGTTTTTCAAATTCCTTTTCAAGAACAACAGAAATTCTACCATCTTTCAAAAGAGAAATGTTGTCGAATACCCACCTATCCTTAAGAAAGGAATTAAATCTTTGAAGTTGTCTGTCTATTTTAATGGGTATAACAAAGGATTTTCTTGGAGAAAAAGTAATCTTAAAGCAAGGGTTTCCTCTTTTGGTCTTAACAAATCTAAACCATCTCTTGTTAAGCCTGATAGAACTATTATTGATTTTAAAGCTACCGTTAAATCCATTACTTATAATAGATTTTCTACTCTTCCATACGTCTTTTCTTGCTTCCTGAACAATGTCACTTGGCAGAAAGGAGGTTTTTCGTATGCCTGAATATGTTAAGTGGTGCAAATCGGTAGAAGAAACAGCTAATGGTAACTGCATCAGATTGACATCCAAAATACGAAGATATTCTCTATTAATATTATCTAAAATATCTGATTTTTTAGATGTTAAATCCAAGTTATTCAAAACTATACATTTTCTCACGAACTCACTAAAACTATATAGCATTCAAAATTTAAATAATTTTATTCAATTCCTCTACCAAATTCATTTGGTAGTCTCCTTGAGGTGGTGTTTATGAATTACAAAGTAATGGCTTTAGTGCCTATGATTGTGCTAATTATAAGCGCGGTTTATCTGCTGTTCTTGGCAGAGAACAAACAAATAGCATTGGACATCGATTTCAAGGGAGGAACACAAATATTCGCAGAGTCTGACAAAGCAATAGACGCGAATGCATTAAAAGATGTTTTAAAGCAGTATGATGCTAACGTTAGGGTTGCAAGAAGTATAACAAACTATGCTGTCTTTATAGATTTCGACCCTAGCATAAAACCTGAAAGCGTTCTAAGCACTTTACAAAAAAATAATTATGATTTTAAAAGCTATTCCGTGCAAACAATAGGGCCTGTTCTAGGTTCTAGCTTCTTTCAGCAGGCATTAATCGTATTGGCTTTTTCTTTCTTATTAATGGCGATTACAGTTTTCGTAATGTTTAGAAACCCGATGCCAAGTATTTTTATGATTTTAACAGTGCTTGCAGATTTAACAGAGACTGTAGTGCTTATGCAAATAATCGGAATAAAACTTTCTCTAGCAACTTTTGCAGCCTTACTATTATTGATAGGTGCCGCGGTAGGAGATAATGTAATGTTCACAACAAGACTTTTGAAAAGTAACCCGAAGGATCATGATACGATAATTAAAAAGACTTTCAAAACCGGTATCACTATGTTTGGCGCTGTTCAGGTTGCTTTTGCATCCTTGCTCTTAATATCCGGTTCTGCCGTGATAACCCAGATAGCTGCCATCTCCATAATTGGAGGAACCTTAGACCTTATGAATTCATGGGCATTAAATCTTGGTTTGCTGATGTTGTACATAAAGAGGAAGATTAAATGAAACTTGATTTTTTAAAACATTTGTTAAGAGAATGGAAAGTTTCGCTAGTCTTGATATGCGTGATAGGCTCGCTCATATTAATAGCGCCTAATCCCTTTTCAAAGGGTGTTGTTGTTAATTCAATATCGAGCACCTCTCCTCTTTTAGGAAAATTACAAGTTGGGGAGGCAATAACATGGGCGAATGAAAAAGATATAAACTCCCCTGAAGACCTTTTGGCGTTTGAAAATTTCACAGGTACCTTTAGATTCATGCACTCTGGAAAATTAGATTTGGTATATCTGGACGAATCTGGCTTGGGGATATCTGTTGTCAAAAAGCCTGCTTCCAACATACAGTTCGGCATGGACTTGATCGGAGGAACAAGAGTCCTATTAAAGCCTAAGGGCGTTGTAAGCGACGCAGTCATTCAACAGATCATAAGCATACTAGAGACAAGGATAAACGTTTTCGGTTTGAAAGAGGTAACGTTCCAACCAATAAAAGACTTCTCCGGTAACAGTTACATACAAGTAGAAATGGCCGGCGGCTCAAGGGAGGACATGGAAAATCTATTGGCAAAGGAAGGCAAGTTCGAAGGTAAAATAGAAAGGATAGTCAGTCTTAAAAACAACACCGGCTCCTTTTTACTAAATGGAAAAACATATTCCCTGAGAATTGATAATAATAACACCTACATTGGCAACATCTCATTAATCGGGAACCAAACAGTTAAAATTGATAATATAGATGTTCAAAATTACAACACGACCAATGATACTGCTGTTATAATGCTTACCGCATTCACGGGAAATGACATTCAGTCTGTCTGCCTGCAAAACCAGCCTGGAATCTGCACAAACCAGATTATAAAAAGTGGCAACGGATGGGAATTTAATTTCCAGGTATTCATAACTCAAAAAAGTGCCGAAAGATTCGCCAACCTGACAAAAGATATGAATGCCATTACAGACCCAAGCAGCGGAACAAAATATTTGGACGGCAAAATTTATCTCTTCTTGGATGAAAATTTAGTAACATCTCTCTCAATAGCATCCGATCTGAAAGGCAAGGCTTATACAACTCCTGCAATAACCGGCTTCAGGACAACAAGAGACGATGCCTTGAAAGAACAATTAACACTAGAAGGTATTTTACAATCCGGTTCATTGCCTGTTAGCTTGGAAATAACAAGGGTTGATCAGATATCACCCGCTTTAGGAGAAGAATTTATCAATGCAACTATACTTTCTGCTTTAGTCGCCGCCCTGGCAGTTTCTGTTATTCTTTTTATAAGATATAGAAGCTTTAAGATTTTGATACCGAACATGCTCTGGAGCTTTTTTGAAATAGTATTAACCCTAGGTGCCGCGACATTAATAAGATGGACAATTGACCTGTCTTCCATTGCTGGAATCATAGCTGCAATAGGCCAAGGAACAAACGATCAGGTTATGATTATAGATGAGGTAATAGAAGGCGAAGCCGGAGAAGAGAATAAAATCTTCACGATAAAAGAAAGACTAAAAAGAGCGTTCTTTATTGTTGTTGGCTCTGCTGTTGTTATAATGATGTCTGTCGTGCCTATGATATTTATCGGCATAGGCGTAATGAAAGGATTTGCCATAACGACTTTGCTAGGAACTTTTATCGGAGCTATTTTAACGAGACCAGCATTTTCATTAATAGCTCAGAAAGTATTGGAAGGCAGGGTCGAAAAGAAGCTAGAAAAGAAAATCGAAAGCGACGCAAGCAAAAAAATTGTTGAGCCTGAGAAAGTAAAAGAGGAGATAATAAAGAAGGAATGGAACAAATTGCTGGATATGGCATCGAAAGAGCTGTACAACAGGCCCTTTAACGAATTAGCAGCTGAAGAAAAGGCAGAAGTCAAGAAAGTATTATCAGAAACCGAAGAAAAAGAAACTAAGCATTAAATAATGATAAAGTAAAGATTTAAATATGGAAGTACCAACACTTTCAAAAAATAAGATTTTACAGGGATTGTTTGTTTTAGCTATTTTGGTTTGTGGTTATTTTCTTTTTCTATTATTAGGAATTGAAGTAGTCAAACAAGAGGAATTTTATTTTGTTGTTTTGTCTCTTGGTGTCCTTGTGATATTTGTTATTTGCTCGGTAGTAGGCGGATTAAGTATATTGCATGGTCATGATTTTGTGAATACTCCTTATACAGGAACAGTATTAAGTGCAACTATAATAGTATCCGCATTTTTTATTTTTTTAATTTATTTGAGAATATTTTGTCTAAGTTTAAACATTTGGTTATTAATTTTTTTCTTTCCATCCGTTATTACAGTCTCATATATTTATTATGTTATTGTGAGACCAAAGAAAGATGAAGAAGCGTTGAGAATAAAGAATCTTTTAAAGATAACAGAAAATTACAATATTAAGAAACTTAAGATATCAGATATAGAAATTGAATTTGAGAAAGACGGAAAGAAATATTATAAAAGTTATACGAAACGACGATAATTTACGCAAACTAATTTTACAATAACATATTATTTTACAGAACTTTTTAGGACCAGATTAAATATATATGATTTATGGTGTAAATTTCATATAAGTTAGAAAGTCATTTGCTTGAATCAACAGCACTCCCCATCGAACCTGAAGCAGAAAAATACAGCCTGCCTGAGCATTTGGGGCATTTACCGCTCAAGGTCGGCCTTCTGAAATCCCATCCGCAGTTAATACAGGTAACTGATTCGAACTTCTTTAGAACAGTTTCATCAGGCGAAGCTTTCTTAGCGCCGTTCATTATGTCAAGGAGATTTGTCTGTTTGACGCCTTCTATTAATTCGGACGAAGAGACGCCACAGACTTCAAAGATTCTTTCCAATGGCGGTAGCAACTGATTGTAAATATAATACTCAGGGTCTATCTGCAAATTGTTTTCTTTTACAAAATCAGGGTCTTCGGCTCGCTTTGAGAGCAATTGATTACCTTTTATTATGACATAACCTAATCTCTCCCCTATCATAGACCTAGTCTTATCCCTTTTCATAATCTTCTTGGCAAGTTCAACATGAGGTTGAATGCCGTCATAAGATTCTAAAGATTTGGTAACTCCTTTTACAATAGTTAGTTTTTCCAAAGGTATTTCACTTTTAGCTAACTTTTCTATGATTGTTCTGACATACCTTGAAGCTTTTTTCACGTTCTTTTCCTTCAAAATTATATTGAGAACTTCGAGAGTCGTTTCCGATGTCAAGTCACACCAGTCCCTTCTTACAGTTTCTATACCTTTCATTTCCATTTTGTCCGACCACTTCTCTCCATCTTTTTCAAAGCACCAACCAGCATACCTCTTTTTGGCCTCAATCAAAAAAGTTTTGAAGACCTTTTCAAATTTCAAATCCAAACCATACATGCTATCAGAAATAAATTTCGAAATTTCCTTACCGAGCTTTTCTGACTCGTCAGCATCCTTGGCATCGGACTTTATGAAAACAGAATCAGTGTCCGCATAAATAACTTTTACAGGAAAGTTTTTCTCAATCAAATCCTTTGTTTTTGTTATGGTGTCCCTGCCGAATGCTGTTATTGTGTTTGCAATGTTCATGACGTAGAGCCTTGACCTGACGTAGCCTGTATAACCGTATAATGAATTCAACAAGTCCTTTAGCGCTAATTGTTTTGCCTCTAATATTCTTTTGTTTTCAGGATCTGTCTCCATTTTATGTTGTTTTCTCACCTCAACTCTCGCGGACATTATCTCGTCAACGACCTGAGGGATTATGCCTTTGAAGATTGTTGGCTTGACGAATTTTGTCCCATAGGGAGAGACGAAATGCTCTACATCACCGCCGTTCATCAAATAAGTTGTGGTGCATATATTGAACGCTCTGATTAACGATGGGTACATGCTGGTGAAATCCAAGCAAATAACCCATTCATGAAAACCTGTCTCTGGTTCTAATACTAAAGCTCCTTTCAGTCCATGCTCTTTTATCCTGTCGCCGACATCAGTGGGCTTGCAGGGCATTATGAAATTTCTCTTATGGAATTCTCTCAGCAAACGATTCTCATGCCTCTGTGATTGGCCACCGAGAGAATCCTGCAAAAGAAGGCCTGACAATTTTGCTATTTCAAAGAACTTGTCCAACATACGCTTTTCAACAACCAATCTCAAACTTAGAACAGCATCCCTCCTTCCGTATTCTACAAATTCTCTAAAGTCATTCCCATTCCATATCTCTCTAACTTTTTGAATATAATTTCCGCCAAGATCAATCTTACCCTCACCTAAAACTTTTTTGCAGATGGTGCTCAGGTCGTATCTCTTGAATTTTACCCAAGGGTCCCTCTTGTATATTTCAAACGTGTCGACTACCACACGGCCAGAAATAAAAGGTATTGTGCTCTGCTGCAATTTTCTTGTCATAGCAGGCTTTTCAGACCTTCCCAAGTCTCTCGGAACTTTTAAAATCTCCATTCTTTTAATCAAGAAGGGCAGGTCGAATCCGTTGATGTTGTGGCCACAGATAATATCCGGGTCATAGTCGATGAGTATTTCTCTAAACTTTGCCAGCATATCTTCCTCGCTTGTGCATGCTATTGTGTTCTCGCCTATCCTTGCTGGCTTTGCTATCAACACTAGAGAGTCTTTTCCTTTGTATGCCGGCGAGAAGGCCATGCTTACCACTATTATTTTATCTTTTTCAGGAATAGGTATCCTCTCTCCTGTTGGCAAACACTCGATATCGACGGCCATATAATTCAGGGGAGCATTCTTCATGATTTCTATCGGCGTTATGCTATCAGCTTTCAATGCCTTGCACTTTACAGTAGTGGTTCTAGTGAGTTTGCCTTCGGCATTTATCCAACTCATTCCTTTAAAACCATGATCAGCCATGAACCTGTATTTGAACAGAACGTCAGCCTCATAAGGAGTTCCAAATGATTTTGCGTATTCTCTCATCTCAGGTGTCTGTTGCGGATTGGTTCCTGTTATTTTTAGAACTTTGACAGGCGGCTGGTAACCTATTGGCAAATATCTCTCTACGATTTCGATTTCCACACCGAATTTGTTTTTTATCCCTTCTATTATTTCTGGATACTTGCTTTCTTCGCCGTGAAGATAGAAGTAAGGCATGAACTTGTCATAGAAAACGCAAACAGCTTCTCCTTGAATATTCTTGCAGAACAGTCTTATTATTGGTTTGTTGTTAAGAAGAATGTAATCAGCGTCTATTATTTGGAGCTCCATAGTTTTCTTATTCGTATCTGAAATTTAAAGCCTTTTTGGTTTGCTGCTAATGTTATTTAAATATTTTGGACTTTTAGTGAAACTAATATCTGATTCATTATATTATATGAACCCAAGACGGATGTATTATGGATGGCAACGACGTTATAAGAAATTCTAATACTTTAGCATACTATATTCCTTATGTCGATGGAAAAATTCTGGGGCATCGTGGAGGATGTTATAGAAAACTCAGACTTTGTCATAGAGGTCATCGACGCCAGGATGCCTGAAATGACGAGGAACACGAACGCGGAGAGCCTCGTCGAGAGCAGGGGCAAGAAGCTCATAATTGTCGCCAACAAGGCCGATTTTTTGTCAAAGGAGGCCATGGAGCTCTACAAGAACAAAATCGGAAAAATACCATTCTTCTTTGTTTCAATAAGAAACAGGAAGGGTGTCACGCTTCTGAAGTGGGGCCTTTTCAAGATAATCAAGAAGATGTCGAATAACCGCATAAACATAGGGGTCATAGGCTATCCGAACACCGGCAAGTCTTCCCTGATCAATGCCTTATGCGGCAGGAGGGCCATCGCCGTGGGCTCAAAGCCAGGCATTACAAGGTGCCATCAGCTGGTTAAAATGAGCTCCAACATAATGCTCATCGACACTCCGGGCGTCATTCCGATGTCAGATCGCGACGAGACCAAGCAGATACTGATGAACATGCGGGACCCGTCGAATGCAAAAAGGATTGATGAGGCCGCAAGTGAAATAGTAAGGATTTTCCTGGAGCAGAACAGGAAGACATTCGAAGAAATGTACAAGGTCAAAACCCAGGGAAAGAGCTTTGGCAAGATAGTCAATGAAATAGGGCTATCGAATAATATGCTTATCAAGGGCGGCAAGGCGGACGCGAGGAGAGTTTATCTGAGGCTGATAAACGACTGGCAGAAGGGGAAAATACTCTTGAAAGACAACCGAAGGGAAGAGGCAGATAAAATTACAAATTAAGAATCTGTCGGTCTTCTCGTGCTTATATAAAAATAACCTGATGAAAAAACTAGATTGGATCGAATATTAGTCACACCAAAAGTTCATGTTTATTTAAATATTTTGGGCTTCTCTTGTTCTCAAATCGATTAGTTTACCAAGCGAGACGATGCTTATCCCCTTATAATTTGTATTGATTTCTTTATCGGTGAAAACTATATCAGGAGAAGGCTCTACCAAGAAATCAGCATTATCGATGCTAACGCATCTTTTTTTCAAAACGTCCAAAGGATCAAAACCAAAAAGTAACAAAAACACGACGTTACCTATTTTAAAAATACACGGGCTAGTAATTTCCTGTTCTTTTTTCTTTACCTTGTCCACAATCTTATTGCTGCGAACAATATAGTCAGCTTTAACATCTTTTTCTGTGAAAGCTACTCTAATAGAATCGCCACTAAAAACTACAGGCTTCAAAGGAACATCAGGAAATAGAATCTTGCCAGCTTTCAAGACTTTGTTATTCATTTCTCCTGATACCGCAATAACATCATCCAAAGATATTTTCTCACCTAGTTTTTTTGACACTGAAACCTGAACTTCACCGGTGGTGTCTTCTAAACTTATAACAAAGTTGTCTCCCTTTTCCTCCTTTTCCTTTACCATGCCTATGATACTTGTAGTTCCTTCGCTGCATTTGTTTATTGAAACTATGTTTGACAGTTCTAATTTCTTCATCAATAAGCTATGCAAAAATATATATTTGTCATTCAGAGTTCTTACAAGGTCCTGCATATTGAACCTCTCTACTTTCTTAATAGCGCCCAGAACTTTTGCCTCGTCTGAAACAATTGCCTTTAGAACATTCTCATTTACAATGAATATGTTTTCTTTTTTCAAGCCTTCTATCAGTTTGAAGAACTCTTCCTCGTTGAGATTCTCTATCTTCTCTGTTATTTTGTCGTCTACCAGAAAGCCTAGGTTTATCAAATTTTTCAAATGACTGTGCTCGTTCATAAGAATATTTCATACAGAAGTTTTTTTAACTTATTGTTTATCGAATCCACCAACCCGAAAGATATTACTCTGCTTCTTCCATACCTTCCTTTGGAAATAACCTTGGTGTTTATTATGCCGAACAGGTCTAACTCAGCTATAAGATCCGAGACTCTTCTGGTCGTCAATATTCTCAAGCCATGCTTCTTGCACATTTCCTGATAAAAGTCATAGACTTCTCCGGACTGTATTTCCTTGTTCTTCTCTGTCAATTCAACTATTGAATAAAGAACTGCTTGCGATTGCCTTGGCTGCGCTTTAACTATCTCTATTATCCTATCAATGTCTATCTTTTCCTGAGCATTATCAACATGCTTTACAGTGACTTTCTCTTCAGCATTTCTTTCAGCCAACTCCCCTGCCACTCTTAACAAGTCTAAGGCCCTTCTAGCGTCTCCGTGCTCCTGGGCGGCCAAGGCAGCACATTTTTCCACAACCCCAGGCTCTAAAACGCCTGGCAGGAAAGCTACATAAGACCTTCCTCTAAGAATATCCTGTAATTGCAGGGCATTGTAAGGCGGGAATATTAATTCTTCTTCGCTTAAGGAGCTTTTTATTCGCGGGTCCAAGGTTTCGACAAAACCTAGGTTGTTGGTTATGCCTATTAAAGATACTCTAGAATTCTTAAGCTCCTGGTTTATTCTGGTCAAGTTGTAAAGTATCTCATCTCCTGTTTTCTCTACCAAAGAGTCTATCTCGTCAATTATCAGAATCATGGTTTGTTTGTTTTCTTCCAAAGTTTCAAAGAATACTTTGTATATCTGATCGGTAGGGAGACCTGTAAAAGGAACTTTTTTACCCAGCATACTGGATAAACAAGCCATTAATCTGTATTCAGTGTCTGCTGTCCTTTTCATCTTGCAATTAACATAAAGGACTTTGATATCATGGTTGTTGTTTTTGCCTATTTTTTCAAGTTCAGAACCAACTAACCTAGACACTAAAGTCTTTCCCGTTCCAGGCCTGCCATACAAGAATACATTACTAGGTTTCCCGCCTTTTAGCGCCGGAGCCAAAATCCTTCCCAAATCATTTATTTGTTTTTCCCTATGAGGTATATTCTCAGGAGAAAATGAAATTGTCAAAGCCTCTCTATTGTTAAAAATAGGCTTTGACTGTAAGAATTTCTCAAAAATATTTTCAGTTGAATTCATGGTTCACCTTTGTTTCTTCTGAAATTAGAAGGGTGAATATATAAATAATTTGCTTCACATGAACCCCATTACTTCTCATGGAGGTTCACATGAACTTCACGAACGCTATTATAACAACGTTATATCACTACCCACCCTATATTTTCCTGTGCAGTTTCAAAGGAAGCAAAGGTTGTTCCTGTTTTCAAAAAACAGACCTTCTCTTCTTATAACAATGTTATATAATATAATATATATAAATAAAAATAAAGTAAACACGACTTCGACTGGCACTGAAGGGGTGTGTATCAGAAATTCTTTTTTAATGTTTTTATCAAGTCTTCAGTGTTTTTTATCTTTGTCACACCTATAGGTATTCCTTCTAGTTCTGCTATTCTTTTGGCAAGATCATCAATCTTCTCAGAACCTTGTAAAACAACCAGACCAGGTCTTAGATTTGTAACTTTGAGAGCAATCATTGAACTTCTTCCTGTATGTGATTTCGCAAAAATCAGAGCTCTCTCGCTGGTTAATCCATATAATTTTACCATATCTATTGGAGAAAGATCAGTTATAGCTTTCAAAGAGTCTATAACAGTATAACCATAAATCTTCTTATTAGTCAGATCCTCTCTTACTATTATAGGCGCTTCCACTATCTTAGTAAAGTCTTTTATGTCAACAGGCGTTTCAAACTCTTTCATGTCTAGAACAGCATCTGATAGGATCGCTTGTGTTGGCAGAACAGAAAACTCTTGTATTAGTTTACCGCCTGTTTTTTCATCCAAATTTGTCATTGCTTCTACCATTCTTTTAATTATCTTTATTCCAGGCGATTTCCTTCTGCCGTTCTCGTAATCAGAGATAACAGAAGGCATTATATTCATTTCGTCTGCCAGTCTTCTCTGGGGGATCTTGAATATATTCCTCCATTTCTGTATTATCTTCCCGGCCTCTTCGCTAAGAACTATTTCTCCGGCTATCCTTTTTGCGAGGCTTTCTTTTGCTAAAGTTTGTGTATCCATATCTATATATTGTCGAATGAAGTTTATAAAATTATTTATTAGGTGTTTTTTCGTAACGTAAAAGTTTAAATTGTTTAGAAATATAAGCAATAATATGCCAACCGGAATCAAAGTAAAAGACGCCATGTTAACAGAAGTTATTACTGCAAGATCTGGTCAGACGGTTCTAGAGGCTTCTAAGATAATGAAAGAAGAGGATGTTGGAAGCGTTGTGATATGCGAAGGAAGCGACCCAACAGGGATTGTTACAAGAGAGGATATTGTTAATAAAGTAGTAGCAGAAGATAAACCAGCTTCGAAGATATTCTTGAAAGACATAATGACCAATGAACTAGTGACCTGCGCGCCTGATTGCGACATTGCCGAAGCTGCTAGATTGATGTCAAAGAACAAATATGAGAGAATACCAGTGGTTGAATCTGGTAAATTGGTTGGTATTATTTCTGCAAGGGAGATTGCAAAAGTCGCGCCTGCTGTCATTGAAATCATGACAGAACATCTAAGAATAGAAGAGCCTGAAAAGATTGAAGAGGAGACGAACGAAGGCGATTGCGAACTGTGCGGAAATTATGCTGACAAATTGCATAAGATCAATGATAGATGGGTTTGTGATTCCTGTAAAGAAGAGGCAGAAGAAATATAATTCTACGTCTTATATAAATGAAATTATCTATGTGAAACAACTAGTTTAGATTCAGGTTTAAATATTTTCTTATTTAACTTTTATATATGACTTCTAAAAATGACTCAAAAAGTAATATAGAAAAAGCAAGAAAGGAATATGGAGAAAGGTACTTGAAACCACTTATAATTCTTACTGTGAGTTCTGTAACAGAAAATGGGTATTCTCCACAAGAAGATGAAGTTTATTTTCTACTATCTAAATATTTTAAGAATGCTGGTGAAAATCCTCCTAAACAAGAAGAATTTTATAAAGAGATTGAGAGATTGAGGCAAGAGAATCTTCTTAAATAGATTTGACATCAGAACTAGATGTTCTTTAGGGTAATTGAAAATAACAAGCGGGAACAACTCAAATAAATTTAAATACTTTTAAAATCTACATATGCTTAACCGAGAGGTTGAAGAAGAGCTTATAGAGCTCTTGAAGGAAAATAAGGACGTACAAGTAATAGTTGAAGGGAAAAGAGATAAAGAAGTTTTATGTTCATTAGGTTTCAATAAAATATTTACAATACACAAAGGAATTTATGAAACTGCAGAGGGAATAAAAGAAAAGGATGTATTGATACTAACTGATTTCGATTCAGAAGGAAGACAGATAGCAAAGAAACTGAACCTAATTCTTCAACATCTTGGTTATAAGGCAGACAAAGAAACAAGAAGAAAGGTTGGTCTAATGTTTACGAAATTAAAGATAAGAAAAATAGAGGAATTAAGGGGTGTTTTATATGGGTAAATTAGCGCAGGCTACTTCAAAGTATACTATTTATGCGAGGTTCGAGGCTGACGGCACTGTCGAAAAGCCAGACGTTATTGGAGCGGTGTTCGGGCAATCAGAAGGTTTGCTAGGGCCTGACATGGAATTAAGGGAACTGCAGAAAACAGGAAGAGTCGGAAGAATAGATGTTGAAATGAGGAATGTTAATGGAAAAACCTCAGGATTGATCACAATCCCGTCGTCTTTAGACAGCTCTGAAACAGCTTTGATAGCAGCTTGCATAGAGACAATAGAAAGGGTAGGGCCTTGCTTGGCCAAGATACATATTGAAAAAATAGAGGATACGAGGATAACGAAAAGAAAATACGTCGTGGACAGAGCAAAAGACCTATTAGGCAAAATGTTCCAGGAAGATGCCATTGATCCGCAACAGATAACAGAACAGATAAAAGAGGCGGTGAGAAGTGAGGAGATATCAGAGTACAAAGGCTTGCCGGCTGGCCCTAACATAGAGAACTATGACGAAATAATAATCGTAGAAGGAAGAGCTGATGTCATCAACCTTCTCAAAAACGGTATAAAGAACGTTATCGCAATAGAGGGAACGTCAGTTCCGAGGTCTATTGTTGATTTGACTACAGAAAAGATAACCACTGTTTTCTTAGACGGAGACAGAGGCGGCGACCTTATACTAAAGGAGTTGATGGCAGTTTGCGAGATAGATTTTGTGATAAGAGCTCCAAGAGGAAAAGAAGTCGAGGAACTGCAGAAAAAAGAGATATTCAAAATTTTGAGAACAAAAATACCAGCTGCTGAGGCAAAGGCAGAGGCTAGAAACGGCGAGATAAAAGAAGTCACATATGAAAAGGAAATGAGGCAGGAAAAACCAACTCAGACCTATACAAACATCAGGATAGAAGGCGACAAACTTGAGGCATTCAAAACAGTTCTGGATGATTTGGTAGGAACAAGGGCGGCCTGTTTCCTCGATGATAACATGGAGATATTAGGAAGAGTCCCTGTGAAAGAAATGTTCTCGGCTATGCGCGAGCTTAAGGCGGATACCTTGATATTCGACGGAGACATAGACCAGAAACTGGTTAATCAGTGCTTGCACAATGGGATAAAATACATAGTCGGAATGAAAGTCGAGAGAATAAGGACGCCAGAAGGTATAAGCGTTTTGACTATTCATGACTTGAAATAATTTGAGGAGTGATTAAAATGGTGAAAGAGAAAAAATATAAAGACTCGAAAATGTCTCCTTTGGAGTATAGGAGAAATAAAATATCAACTCGTCAGCAACTGACAGTTAGGAGAAAAGAATAATGGCAGACATTGAAAGGGTACGGTCTGATAGAAAATTTTTTGATTTTGATAGACATTGGTGCAATTTTGGGTGGAGTGATTTAGCTAAAACTATTACATAGAAAAATTTAATATATCTTCTAGAATAAAATATAAGAATGTTCGATCTAGTTAAAAAGACTTTGAACTATGCGGAAAAATTATCAGACTATGCAGAAGTTAGGTTTGAAAACGCAAAAACAAACAAGATAATAGTAAAGAACGGAAATATAGAGGATACCGAGTTTAATAAAAAATTCGGAATGTCCATAAGATTTTTGAAGAACGGTTTCTTGGGTTTTGTCGCCACCAATAATCTTAATTTTTCTAATCTGAAAAAACAAGTTGACAAGGCATTGAAAATTGCTAAATACAGAGGAAAAATACTTGAAAAACCGGTAAGACTTTCTGAAGAAAAGGCATTCAAGGATAAATACGAGATAAAAGAAAAGATAAAGCTAGAGAATGTCAGCTTGGAAGAAAAGATTAAAAGCATTTTTGAAATAGAGAAAGAACTGCTAGGCACGAAAGTGCAACTGCCAATAAGGTTCTTCGAGTACTCTGATTCTAACAAAGAGAAGATATTCATGAACTCAGAAGGAGCTTTAATTCAATCAAAGATACCTTTGATAAGCTTTGAATACATGATTACTTTTCTATCAGGCAACGCTAGTGCCCAAAGAAGTTTTCAATACGGAGGTTCTGGTGGTTGGGAACTGTTCAAACAATGGAATCTAAAACAAAGGATTTCAGACGAAGCAAAAATCCTGCCTAAAATTTCAAGAGCGAAAAAAATAACAGCAGACAGGTATGATGTCATTCTTTCTCCGGAATTGGTAGGAATAGCATCTCATGAAAGTTGCGGGCACCCCTATGAAGCAGACAGAATTCTAGGAAGAGAGGCGGCACAGGCAGGCAAATCTTTTGTGAGCAGTAATATGCTAGAAAAGAAAATAGGAACAGAAGTTGTCAATGTGGTAGACGATCCGACAGTTCCTAACAGCTACGGTTTTTATTTGTATGATGATGAGGGCGTGAAAGCAGAAAGAAGATTTCTGATAAGGAATGGAATAATAAATTCTTTCTTACAGAATAGGGAAACAGCTGCTGAAATGGGAACGAAGAGCAATGCTGCTTCTAGAGCAAACGACTGGTTCTCAGAGCCCATAGTAAGAATGGCAAATACGTTCGTCTTGCCAGGCGGTCATAATTTTGAAGAATTGCTCGAGACGATTAAAAAAGGAGTCTATATAAAATCCTACATGGAGTGGAACATTGATGATAAAAGATTTAATCAAAAGTATACTGGCCTAGAGTCTTATTTAATAGAGAATGGCAAACTTGCGGGCCTTGTGAAAAGTCCTGTTCTGGAAATAACAACGCCTGCTTTTTGGAGCAGCATAGATGCTGTTGGTAAAGATTTAGAATTTTCAGCCGGCAATTGCGGAAAGAGCGACCCAATGCAAGGGATTCCTGTTTGGTTTGGTGGCCCTCACATAAGATTGAGAAACATAGCTTTGGTGTAACCATGAATTTTATAAAATTCGCTTTGAAAAATGGAGCTGATGACGTTATTATAGAAAAGAACTCTGGAGAGACAAGACAGGTTAGGTTCGCCAATAACAATGTGCAAATATTTAACATCTGGAACATCCTAAGCTATGAAATATTCTTGTCATATAAGAAAAGAGTCGTCGGTACTGTTGTTCTTGATTCTTCAGAAAAAGCAATTTTAGAGGCCATTAAGAACCTGATAAAATATGCCAAGATGACTAAACCAAGCCAAGATTATTTTGGAATAGCGGAAGGTCCGTTCAAATACAAGAAAATACCTAAGATTTATGACAAGAAAATTGTTGACGCAGATTTGCTAGACATAACCGAGAGCATGATTAATCCAGCTCTAGAGAACAGCAAGAACACGGCAGGGATAGTATACATGGATTATAACGAGAGGGAACTGGAAACATCAACTAATGTTTCTGCGTCTGAAAAATCAACTTCTATCAAACTGTCAATAAGGGCTTTCAACGGAGACGAGGAAACAGGGCACGCTGCTTCCTGTTCAAGAATGATGAATTCTGTTTACCCAGAAAAGATTGGAAGAAAGGCAGGAGAGATATCCAAACAAGTTAAGAATCCTGAGAAACTAGAGCCTGGGGAATACGACGTGATATTCGATCCATTATCCGCGGCAAACCTTTTGAGCGTTGCTGGCGCGGTTTCATCTGCATTCTATGTTGATAGTGGAATGTCTTTTCTGCGCAAGAAGATGAATAAAAAAGTTGCCAGCGCTAAAGTGACCTTGTTAGATGATGGGTCAATAGCAAACGGTTTTCAATCAACAGCCTTTGATAGTGAAGGTGTTCCTACAAGAAAGACCGTTATTATAGACAAAGGAGTTCTCAAGAGTTATTTGCATAATACATCAACTGCTAAAAGATATAACACCAAGACAACGGCCAATGCCGGTTTGATAGTACCCCAACCTAGGAACGTTATCTTGGAGAAAGGTGATATTTCTAAAGAAAAATTGTTTGAAGGTTTCAACGGCCTCTATATAACGAACGTTTGGTATACAAGATTCCAAAATTATTTAACAGGAGATTTTTCAACTATGCCTAGAGATGGAATATTTCTGATAAAAGATGGAGAGATTGTAAAATCAGTAAAGGATATAAGAGTTTCCGATAACCTGCAGAGAATGCTAGAAAACATTTCAGGTATTTCTAACAAGCCAGAATGGATTATTTGGTGGGGCCTTGATTTCCAGCTTCCGGTTTTCACTCCTTACTTCATTGTAAAGGATGTCAACATAACGCAGTCAAAGATGTAGCAAGTAATGCAAATATTTATTAGTCCGAAAAATTAATTCAGAATATGGTTGACATTAAAATATCAGGCACGGTCTTCATTTCCCTAGTTCTCTTATGGTATCTGGGAATATCAGGATGCCAGGCAATGAACAAAATAGAGGAAGGACTAGGAGATCCGTTGTGCTGGGGCGGTTGGATAGCATTTACCGTTCTAATCTTAGTTGCAGTTATGCTTCATCCCTATGAGGATTGAATCCCTCTTATTTCGCATGTTTCGAAATAAGGTTTTAGTACATCACAAAACTTTATTACTTCTTCTTTAGAAAAAGGTTTTTTACCAACAAAACTCTTGTCCAAAGTCTTGATTCCCCTGAACTGCTGTATATAGAATTTTTTCGAACCTTTAAGCCATTCGCCAATCAGTCTAGCATATTCTTCGTTAAACAAGCCAGGGACAACTGTTGTTCTGAACTCATAATCTTTCATTCTTCTAATCAAATCAACACTCTTTTGTATGTCCTCTTTATCTACCTTGACATTAGTTACTTTTTCATATGATTCTAAAGGCGCTTTAATATCCATGGCGATATAATCAACTAACTTCTTGTCAATAAGCTCCTTAAGCATCTTTGGATTACTACCATTAGTGTCTAGCTTTACGAGAAACCCTAGCTCTTTTATTTTCGATATAAATTCAGGAAGGTCTTCATTCAAGGTAGGTTCGCCGCCAGTTATACAGACTCCGTCTAGGAAGTCTTTTCTATTTTTCAGAAATTCTAGAATATCTTCCTGTTTTATTTCAGGCCTTCCGTCGTCAACCACAAGCTCCGGATTATGACAAAAGCCGCATTTAAAATTACAACCAAAAGTAAAAATTGTGCAAGCTAATTTTCCAGGATAATCCAAAACTGTTTGCTTTTGCAGACCTTTTATTTTCATAAGAATATTAGATTTCTCAAATTTATTATGTCTTTCTATTTCTATAATTTCAAAATTTCTTCCATATAAGTTCTATTGTAAGTGAAAATAAGAAGTTATGAAAGGATTTTTCGTGCAGTTATGTGGATGTAAGTAAGAGAAAACTTACAGTTTTAAATATAGATTTACATAATTATAATTGGTGATAAAATGGATATAACAGCAGGAAAAAGAATGAATTGGCCTGATGGAAAGTATGGAATGGCCGGAGTAGCTATGAAGTTAGCTGATTCAGACATAACAGACAAAGCGTCAAATATAACATATCAATCTTCAAACATAACACGAATGGGAGATAGCGTAGGAAGATATTCAGTAGGAGAAACAGGTGTAAATAGACTAGCTGGTGTTGTTCGCAAAGCTTCTGATGAAGGTAATACGTAATTAACCTTTAATTTTGAATTTTTCATTCTCTTCTAGAATTGTAAGTATAGTTCTAACTTTTAAAAATATGATATAAATGTTGTACTTTTATGACAGGTAAATTAAAATCTTAAACTTCTTATTTACACATACTTTAAAACTTCTTCCATAAATTATTCATTTTTTATTAACTAGGGACCTTAAATTCTAATCTATCTTTGAACTCCGCTTGCTTTCCTTCGTTCCAGTCCTGAACAGGCCTTATGTATCCTACAACTCTTGAAAACACCTCTGATTTTGCATTACAAGTCGGACAGTTGAAGTGCTCGCCCTTTACGTAGCCATGCGATGGGCACACTGAAAAAGTGGGTGTTATCGTGAAGTAAGGCAAAGCAAAACCAGAAGCGATCTTCTTGACCAATAATTTCACAGCCTCTTCATTATCAGGAGACTCGCCCAAGAACGTATGGAAGACAGTTCCTCCGGTATATTTTCTTTGTATATCTTCCTGGTGCTTCAATGCCCAGAAAACATCATCCGTATAATTAACCGGCAACTGGGTTGAATTAGTGTAAAAGGGAATGCCATTGCCGGCGGTTATTATCTTCGGATATTTTGCCCTGTCTACCTTTGCCATTCTATAGGACGTTCCCTCAGCAGGTGTCGCCTCCAAGTTGTATATGTGGCCGGTCTCTTCCTGGAATTCTACCATCTTTTCCCTCATGAATTCTAGAACCTTTAGTGTGAATTTCCTTCCTTCCTCAGTTTCAATGCCGCAATGCAAGAAGTTCTGGCAGGCCTCATTCATTCCTATTAATCCTATGGTAGAGAAGTGATGATTGAAGTTGCCAAGGTATCTTTTTGAGAAAGGCAGCATCCCTATGTCCATCATTCTGTTAACCAACTTTCTCTTTATCTCAAGAGAGTTCTTTGCGAGATACATCAATCTTTCCAACCTTTCCAAGAATTCGTTCTCGTCTTTAGAAGTGTATCCTATTCTTGGCATGTTTATCGTAACCACGCCTATCGAGCCGGTAGACTCGCCGAAACCAAATAAGCCGCCGGTCTTGTTCCTAAGTTCTTTTAAATTTAATTGAAGCCTGCAACACATACTACGAACATCAGAAGGTTTCAAATCACTGTTTATGAAGTTCTGGAAATAAGGCAAGCCATACTTCGCGGTCATTCCAAACAATGAATTCAAGTTCTCGTTATTCCAATCCATATCTTTGGTTATATTATACGTGGGAATAGGCCATGTGAAAACCCTGCCTTTCATGTCTCCAGTGGTCATTACCTCTATGAATGCTTTGTTGACGATATCCATCTCTTCCTGATAATCAGCATAAGTGGTATCCATCAGTTTGCCGCCGATTATAACAGGATCATTCTTCATGTCCTCAGGCACTGTCCAGTCTAGGGTTATATTAGAAAACGGAGTTTGTCCGCCCCAACGAGAAGTCGTGTTCATGCCATAAACATACTCTTGGATGACCTGTTTAACTTGGTCATAATTTAGCTTGTCATGCCTTACGAATGGAGCCAAATAAGTGTCGAACGAACTGAATGCCTGAGCTCCTGCCCACTCGTTTTGCAGCGTACCGATGAAGTTTACCATCTGTCCTGCTACTGATCTTAGATGTTTTGCAGGTCCTGCATAAACATTTCCAGGTACTCCATTCAAACCTTCCATCAATAATTGCCTTAACGACCAGCCGGCACAGTAACCGCACAAGCTCATGCTCAAATTGTGCAAGTGATAATCGCCGTTTATGTGAGCGTCAGCAATCTCTTTAGGATAAACATTATTTAAGGCATAATACGCCATTATTGTTCCAACACCATGCCAGAGTAAACCTGAAAATGAAAAACGAACATTAGCGTTTTCTTTAATTCTCCATTCTTTTTCGGAGATGTAGCCATCGATCACATCTCCAACATTAAGAAGCAGAGCTTTGACGTCTCTAAGCCTCTTGTGCTCTTCCCTATAGAGTATGTAAGCCTTTGCAGTCTTATAGTGACCATTCTCCACCAATACTTTTTCTACAATATCTTGTACATTTTCAACCGTCGGTATAGTCTTGCTATTGAATTTCTCATTGATAAGAACTATTACTTGATCTGATAGTTTTTTTGCAAGCTCACGATCTGTTCCGCCAACAGCCTGAGCAGCCTTGAAAATAGCGTTTGTTATTTTCTCTTGCTCAAAAGGAGCAATCCTTCCGTCTCTTTTGCGTATTTTTTCAACCATTAAATCACCTTAAAGATTTTTTAAAAGCTTCAATGTTGTTAAAGTCCCTGTAATAAGACGCGAATCTAACAAAGGCCACCTTATCTACTTTCTTCAGTTTCTCCATTACAAGGTCTCCAATCACAATGCTTTTTATTTCTGTTTTGTGCATGTTCTGAATTTCAGCTTCAATCTCGTCCACAAGCCTTTCTATCACCCTAAGCCCAACAGGCCTCTTCTCGCATGCTTTCGTTATTCCATTTTTTAGTTTTTCTCTGTCAAAATACTCTCTCTTACCATCTTTTTTTAAAACCATGAGGTCTAAAACAGCTCTTTCATATGTGGTAAAGCGTTTTTTGCAGCTTAGGCACTCCCTTCTCCTTCTTATCGCCTTATTGTCCTCACTACTTCTTTTGTCTGTTACCTTAGTTTTAGATGAGTTACAGTGAGGGCATAACATCGAAAAACCACAATCTATTGTAGTTATTAGCTACCCAAACTACAATTTCGTAAACGGGTAAATAATATTCTCCTAAGATATTTATAAACGTTTGTATCATTCAAAATATATGTTTAAATTTTATTAAAATACAATAAATTCATGCGGGCATTCTTAGGAATTTCAATTTCAGACGAATTAAAACGCAAAATTTTAAATATTCAGAAGAAATTTTCTGACTTTGATATAAAATTTGTTGAACCAGAAAACCTTCATTTTAATCTAAAGTTCTTTAGAGAGATAAGCGATGAGCAAGTAGAAGGATTAAAGAAAATTCTTGAGGAAATAACTGAAAAATTTGAACCGTTTGAAATAGAAATTAAAGGATTGGGAGTTTTTCCAAATAAAAATTACATAAGAGTGATATGGATGGGGGTGAAAGAAGGTTTTAATGCGATGACATCATTAGCTGAAGTTATACAAGATTCTATAGAAAGTATAGGATTCTTCAGAGAAGAGAAATTCGTGCCGCATCTAACGTTAGGAAGAGTTAGAACAGCAAGAAATAAAGAGGAATTGAAGAGGCTTGTAGAAGAATTAGAGAACATAGAAATAGGAAAGATGAAAGTGAACACAATAGAATTATTCAGGTCAAAATTGTCTCCTCAGGGTCCAATATACGAGGAAGTTTTTAATGTTAAATTAGGAAGTTCCGATTAAGTTCTTCATGTTTTTAATTTCTTCTGAGCATGTTTTCATTATGTCTAATGTCGTTAGATTAAGTTCGTCTATCATTTTACTCTGATACTTTCTGAGTTTCTTACAATTTTCTTGGCATTCTTTAAAACAATCTATTATATATCGAAATTTTACTATTGTTTCTTCTCCTTTTTTTGTCAATAAATGATAAAAATATTCACCTGTTTTTGGATCTTCGATTAATTCTTTATGTTGGCATTCTCCTAAAAAATTAACAACTTCTGAAAATTTTCTTTGCGAAGCTTCAAAATCAGCCTTAGTGCTTAATTCATTTCGTCTGCCATTAACATACTCTGTGCTCATAAATTATTACTATACAGTAACATATAAATAATTATCTTCTTACCACTAATAGCAGTAAATAAAAGTTAAATCAAAAATAATTCTACTAAATTCATGGATGTCTTAAAGATATCGATAGCACTAGCCGTTATAATCATAATATCCTTGTTCTTTTTTACCCAATATAACGATGAAAATACAGCCAAGATAAGAGACTTGAAAATAGGCCAGACGGAGAAGATAACCGGAATGATAGATTCTGTTTTTGTAAGTAAGAACAAGCATGTTTTTATAAAAATCGCAGACAATACAGGAGAGATCACTGTCGTAGCATTTAACAATTCTAATATCGATGCTGATGAGTTAAATAGCGGTGATCAGATTTCAGTTCTTGGAAGAGTGAGCGAATATAACGGCAAAATGGAGATAATAGCCAAGGAGATTAAGAAAGCTTGATTTCAGCGAATTTTTCAATATTATAGCCATCATCCTCAGAAATTGATAAAACATCTTTTTCTTTTTCTAATTCAAAAACTCCGTATATTCTGTCGTAAGTCATGCCAGAGTCATTTATGCCGTTTACATGTATCTCCAATCTGTCAGCATCGTTAAGGGCTCTTATGTAGACGGCATTCAATTCCTCCTTTTTTTCAGGGTTAGGGTATAAGCGACCATATATTTTATACGCGATAGCTAGCGATTTTGGTGCGTATTCTGGAATTTTTTGGGAAATCGCCCTTTCCAAATTTTCTTTTTTAAGATCAAATCGTTCTTCAATGCTTGATTTCTGCATTCATACACCCCTTATCTGTCTTTTGACCTCCAAGTACCTTTCTACATTCTCGATTGTTATGTCTGAATTCTTTTTTATATCGATTACTTTTATATCTACTAATTTTGAAAGAATATTATAATTTCTAAAAATAGTATTTTGGTGATCATTTCCATATTCAACTTCTATTATATTCCATTTACCATCTTCTAGAAAACAAACATCTGCTCTGAAACTTATGCCATTAATATTTAAGTTCTTCTCTAAAAATACCTTTTTACCAGTTTCTTCTAATTTCCTTGCAATCTTTATTTTCGCTTCCTTATGGAATTTACTTTCAGGTTGATGCTCTATGAATTCTGATAGCAAAGTCTGATTCTTTTTAGTTCCCTTTGCTACCCTATATGCTGCCTTTAGCTTATTTACAAAAGATTTAAGCTCTTTGCGATTCATAATTATACTCATTTTTATTATTTTTTATCTCATTTATGAAACTTAAAGCTTTAATGAAAGATTCAAACTCTATGCCGTTTTTCAATTTGACCAATCTTAACTTAATTTTTGGTCCTATTCTTTCTTCATCAATAGCCTTATTAAGATAATGATCTAAATACCATCTTATAGTGCATTCATCTATGCATGTTCTCCTAGAAATTTCAGCTATATGTAACCAATCGCCAGAATCTTCTAAAACCTTCCATATTTTAGCTATCTTTTCAACATCAAAACCATTTTTAACTTTCCTATCTCTCTTTACGCCAGTTTTCATATTATCTATTACTGTATTAGTAGTATAGATATAAAAAACTTTCGTTTTTAGTCATTTGCCGTATTTTCTTATAAAATAATTAATAATTTGTCGATTTTTCTTCACATGAATATTCACAGAATCTTCACGTTTTCACAACACTTTAGACACACATAACTCACACTTTATAATCACATATACTATATATTCACGTGAATGCCATATATAAACTGTAACATAGCATAGTATTCACATTAACTTCATATGTGAATATGTGAACTTCACATGAACTATACGTGAACTCATATGAACATTATGTGAACTTCACGAAAACTTCACATATGACCTCTCACAAAATATTTTAAGATCGAAATTTCGTTCAATTTCACATTAATTTCACGAAAACTTCATAAAATCAAAAATCTTCACATTTTTTATTTTATCTTCACGTTAATTTCACAAAAAACTTTAATTCTTCCGAGAAAATCTTCACATAAACTTCACAAAATCTTCACATATGCATTCACGTGAATCATAAAGCTTATATATTTACTTCACGTGAATATTAAATGAACAAATATGAATGATTTTACAAAATGGGGTTGGAAAGAAAATCCTTTTGTTCTTAGGATTGATCCAAGATTGTTTGTTGGCTATAATGAGCAAGTAAATGCTGTTTTAAATCATATAAAAAACAAGCATAAAATAGCTCTTGTTACAGGTAAAACAGGAGCTGGAAAAAGTACTTTCTTAAAATGGCTTGAAACCAATTATGATACTTCTAAATTATATGTTAGCAAACCTCCAGAAAACGCAGAAGACTTTGTGAGTTTATTTACTGACATATTTGGTTTTAGCATATTTGAGAGATTATTGGGAAAAAAGCCTAGCTTATATACGCTTCCTAATTATGTTAATAAAAAATTGAAGGATGAGCATTTGGTATTCTTGGTGGATGAGGCTCATGAGACCAATAAAGAGGTGTTGGAATGGTTGAGGGTTTTGACAGACCAGATTGATAATGTTAGCTTGATAATGGCTGGAATGCCTGTTTTAGAAGATAAGATAAAGACAGACCTTGAGACTCTTGACCAGAGAATAACCACTAGAATAAATTTGAATTCTTTAGACAAAAGCGAGATGAGGGAGTTAATAGAAAAGAGAATAGAGGATGTTGGAGGCCAGGGAATAAAGCCTTTTACAGATGGCGTTTTGGGCAAGATTTACGAGAGGACAGGAGGCTTTCCAAGAGAGGTCTTGAAATTCTGTGATAGACTGGTAAATTCAGCTCTTGAAAAGAACCTGGATGTTATAGATGAGAAACTCGTGGAGGAGCATAAGGAAATCGAACTTCCAAAAGTGAGACTTGAAGAGCCTGTAGTTACTTTTATGCCAAAACCGCCTTCAGAGGAACAGATTAGGAACCTGCCTTACAAGCAAAGGATTATTTTAGAACTGCTCTATAAGAAAGATTGGCTGACTCCAACAACAATAGTAGAGGATCTAGAATTAAAAAGTTATAAAAGCAAAGGCCATGCCATAAGGTCTGTTAATAATATTCTTAAAAGGTTGATGCTGGACGGTTACGTGCAAAGAGAGTCTAGAGGAAAAGCTTTCATGTACGCACTAACGCCTAAGGTAAAGACAATGTTTGTAAAAAGCTGATTTAATCTTCTTCTGTGCTGAAACCCAGAATTCTATAAGCAATGCCCTGTACAAGATTCATGCCTTTGGGTGCGTTAAGCACATGTGCAGCATATCCTGTTTCAAATTTGTAAGGTATCCCATGATCTGTTATTGTCAAGTGGTTCTCGTCTACTTTCCTTTCGCCGTCACCATATGCTACTTTATTTAATAATCTTTCTTCATATGTAGTCATATTTATCTATTATTTACTTATCAGTGATGGTATTTAAATCTATATGTTTTACTACTTATAGACAGTAACTTTTAAATATAAGGTTGTGTAATTACTTTATGGTGATTATATATGGCACATGCAACTTACGAAGGACCTAATCCCAACCTAAATAAAAGTCCTCATGTTGGCTTGAAGAAAATGATAGAAGCTTCAGTCGACAGATTCACAGAAGGTAGGAGAAGTTGGGCTTATGAAAATATTGTACCAAGATTCATGAAAAAGTCGGTGATCTAAAATGGTAGAAAAAATAGTTAGCGAAAAAGACCTAAATTTATTTATCAGGATTTCAAGAGAGAAGAGATTCAAAGACATCTACGAGGGAAAAGAGAGCATAAATAAAATTGAAATAGAGAATTAAACAATTATTTCTATGCAAAAGAAACTGATTTTGATAGTAGGTTTGTCGGGTTCCGGTAAATCTACTGTTTCTAATTTTATAAAAAAGAGATTCAATGCAGACGTTTTTCTGAGTGGAGATATTATAAGAGATGAAATCAAGAAGAGAGGCTGGAAATACAACAAGGAAAATGATTCTTATATTGCCAACTGGTTTAATTTAGATAGAAGGGAAAAACTACTTGTAAAAAGAATATTGTCCAAGGCAAAAAAATCCAAGAAAAATCTAGTTGTTTTAGAGGGGCATAGATCAGACCAAGACCTGAAGTATCTAAAAGAGATGTCTAAAACAAAACCATTTGTTATTGCTATCAAAACTCCTTTTAATGTGAGAGCTAGAAGATTGTTAAAAAGAAAAAAGAGATTTGATGAAGACCCCATAAAATATCTTAGGTCCAGGGACAAAGAAGAAAAAAGTCATGGTATACTCAAATTAATGAAAAAAGCTGATTATACAATTGATAATTCTAGATTAAGCAAGAAGCAAGCTAATGATAAGGTATACAAGTTAATTAAAGAAATTTTAGACTGGTTTTAATCGAGACATGATAAGTGAACGGAAAAAATTTTGCCTTTTTCTTAATCCGTAAAAACCTTCGCCGGAATCAGTTATTACATAGCCTTCCTCGTTTCCTTCAGCTCTGACTTCAATCAATTTCATACCAAGCATTTCTTTGACAACAGGCTCTCCGATTCTGGCTTCAAAATCATGCCTTTTCGCATATTTATTTTCTTTGCATGCTCTTAAACCTTGTAAGATTTTATCAAGGTTTGACCAATAAACTTCATCCATCTCATCACTATTAATCTTAGACAAAATAAATTTAAATATCTGAACTTAAAACTATACTAAGGTGATTTTGTGGTAAAAGCTAAAGAACTCATCGGAAAGACAATCGTTTCTGAGGAAAGTGGAAGGAAATTCGGTATTGTTGGCGATGTTAATTTTATAACAGAGTCAGGAGAGCTCATGAACATTGTTATTGCCGAGCCAACCAAGCAGGCTTCAGAATTAAAACTTTCAGAAGATGAGAAAGGAAGATTATTGATTCCATTTTCAGCAGTAAAATCCGTTGGAGACTTTATAATAATCGCAGAAAAAGATATTGTCTGATTTGGAAGGCAAAACACGGCTTATTTATGAATATTGAAGAATTGAGAAATTCAAGAACGCCCTATGCTATGAAAATTACAAAAACTAGGTATAATCCTTTTTCTAAAGAAGACAGATTAAGAAGGCAAATAGGAGAATATTTTGGAGTTGAACATTCTCCTTGCATAGATTCAAGAGCCAGAGACGATTGTGGTAATTTAATAAGAGATAGTCAAGGTCGTGAAATACTTCTTTATGAAGCCTGCAAAACACGTAGAAGAGATGCCATGCAATTCCCAGAAGATTGGGAAGGTGAAAACGGCGATCCCGATATCTGGTGCTTTGAAAGATGTGTTTTCCCTCTCGATGTGAGCGTTTTTAACGAACAACAATGGGAAATATATTTACAAAAACGTAAATCAGATGGAAAGAGACGTGATTATTTTGGGCATCCAGAAAATGAAAAAATATTTTTAGAGAAATACCCAGAAATTCTTGAGCTAGTTAAGGATTCTATTATTGTTATGTCTAAAACTCAATAATTTATTTCTCTTCCTCTTCCTCAGGATCTTTTATTCCTTCTGGCGTTATTAGGAAAACAGTCTCTGCCTCAGGGAGGTTTGGTGAGTCTATGACCCTTGCGATTCTTCTGTTGGCCTTTGATTTTCTCACATAAACCCTGTGCGTGCTGAAGTGACCTAGTATGTGGCCACCGATAGGAACAGTAGGATCACCGAAAAGTATGTCAGGCCTTGCCATTACTTGGTTCGTTATGTAGATGGCCACATTGTATACGTCCGCTAGTCTCTGCAATGTGTGCAGATGCCTGTTTAACTTTTGTTGTCTGTCTGCTAATGTTCCCCTTCCTATGTAATCAGCCCTAAAGTTGGAAGTTACACTGTCTACGATGACCAACTTAACATTCCTTTCTTTGATCATTTCTCCAATCTTTTCAGTGAGAACCATCTGATGATCAGAATTATAAGCTCTTGCGACAAAAATATTTTCCAATATTTTTTTAGAATCCAAGCCTTGTGCTTCAGCCATTTGCTTTATTCTGCCTGGCCTAAATGTATTTTCAGCGTCTACAAATATGCAAGTACCTCCCAATCCTCCCTTTTCTGGGGGCAATTGAACATTTATTGTCAGCTGGAAACCTATTTGCGTTTTTCCTGAACCGAACGCGCCGTGAAATTCTGTGACAGCCTGCGTTTCTATTCCACCGCCTAACAATGTGTCAAGATTCTTGCTGCCGGTCGATATCTTTCCTATGTTCTCCCTTCTTTCGTAGACAACAGTGGCCGTCTCAAAATCGATGTTTAGAACTTTCCTGGCAGTCCTTATTATCTTGTCCGCTGTCGGCTCTCCTATCTCAGCAGCCTCGGCGACTTCCATTGGCGATGCGGCTGCCAGACTCATCATGTCGATGTAGCCAGCTTTCTTAAGTTTCTCGGCTATTTTTTCACCAACGCCGGGTATATCTGCTATATACTCTATTTTATCAGCCATAGAATTCACTTTAAACATTCGTTGTTAAATTATTTATAATTTCATTTATCTCCTTTTCAACATCAACTTCTCTGATATCGTTTGCGACGAATTCCAATCTATTAAAAGCGTTGTTCTTTCTGACCTTTCCGAACATTATGAATTCCTTTCCAAGCACGTCCAGATTTTCAAAAAAAGAATCCTTTTTCTTCAAGGCCTCGTCAATGGTCATCCCTATTAATTTGAGGGCATTGTCCCTGAAGAAAACCGCTCTTATATTTCCTGTCCCGTCATCAATAACACCTGACAGAACAATAGTCTTCTTTGGCTCTACCTCTCCATGTTCGTTGCACTTGAATTTTTCGCCATCCTTCATGACTCTCGTTTCGCATACAGGGCATATTTCATAGAAAACGTTAGTCTCGAACAATTGGACCAAGGCAGCCCTTATCTCGCTCATTGCTCCCTCTTTCAAGCCAGATATGTTTTCCCTTCCTGATTCCTTTTGTGTTATCTTCTCCAACGAGGGGATGTCAGTCTCCTCTAAGACTTTTATGCCGCCTTTGTTTCCAAGTCTTATTTCAACCCCGCTGATTCCATTCTCCTTTGTATATGCACCAAACACTTCTACAGGCATGTCAGGCTTTAGTTTCTTCGCTATCTCTGTTTGCTGGTCCCATAAAGACATTCTTATTGTTCCAGTAGAATCACCAAGGATTACAGTGGCAACTTTGCCTGATTTATCTTTTCTCTTGAATTCTCTGGTATCGAAAACCTTAACAACCCTTGCTGTGAGGTTCAAATTTCTTAGTTTTGGAAGAACATTCTTTATCTCCAATCTCCTTTTAGTCTTTGGGAATATGTCCAGACCAAGTTCCTTTGCTATTATGTAAGCAGCTCCTTCCTTCGATACTAGATTAGAGAGCTCTTGCTGTTTTTCTATAATCTTTCTGTTGATTTCGTCTTCTGTAAGATTAGTCTTTTCCCTTATCTTGTTTAATATAGCCTCAAAATCCATAAAATCAATTACATCTTAAAACTTATATTCTTTTTTTACTTCGCTGGAGAGTTAATCTGATTGAATTAAATCTGCTATACTCTTGAATGAAACAAACTTAGGGGTTGAAGTCTCGAGTGATACGAGGAATGTTTCTATGTTCCCTATTTCACTCCCCCACATTGCTTTGAAACCATTAAGGAAGTTTGTGTACTCTGTGAAGTTTTTATGCAGGGTCAATATCGCGCAATTCTTGCCACGGATGCCGTCTCCTGCAGCAGAAAACAATACAGAGGGATTTTTTGCTATCCATTCATGAGCTTTGGATTTAACTTTCTTGCCTCCGCACCTGTTGGTATTGAAGAAAATGAAAGCGCATATTTCAAAGCCTAACTTTGGGAAATTCGGTATAATGGTGTACTCTGATATGTATCCTGATGTTTCAAGTTTTTTCCTTATCCTTGTTACGGTTGGTTGTGATATTTTCAGTTTCTTTGCAATGTCCCTATCGCTATTTTTAGAGTTCCTTAACAACTCAGAAAACACATTAACTACTCTTTTTTTCATAGGTGTATTAATGATTCAATATTCTTAAATTTATTCTATCTTTCTCCTGGCTTTTAGAATATCCTCGTCAAGGACTGTCTTTCTACCCTCACTTTTTGCTATCACAGCTGCTTCAGCTGCTAAATCAGACGTTATCTCTTCCAAAAGTGTGGCAAACTCCTTTACAGCGTCATCACTTATACGCATGTTCGATTTCTTCAGTATTTTTTCGACGGGTGTTAATGGTAGGTCCATATTCTATTTATTTAAACTAGATCAATATAAATAATATGAAACTTAAGGGCATGCTTTTGATCGCGATAATAATTGTCATGATACCGGAAATACTGCTAACAGCCTACATCTTTGGAAGGTATTCTATAAATTTAGGCCTTGTAGAATCTTCTGCTAGAGATTTTCTCTCATTTTTGATTAGCAACCCGTTATTTTTTGTTATAATTATATTAGTTTTCATAGTTATGCTTATTTTGTACTTTACCTTGCAGACAAAGTGATTTTCAACATTTGTGTGAGTGTTTTTTTGATGAGAAAATTAATATTGATATTAAAAATATATTTTTTAAAATATAGTAGATGTAACATATAACGTTTTATATATAGGATACCAAATAGTTAATTAAATATATTTCAAGATGATTATGATAAAATATATATTAAGTAAAACATACATCACGTTTAAATATGTACTTTCATAAAAAATTAATAGGTGAAAAATTGTGAGACTTGACAGAGACCAGAAAAACTTCTTTGAAATACTATTTTTACATCCAAAACCAGTCAAAATGATCACCAGTTTGAAGAGCGAAGACATAAAATATGCCACTCAAGTCTCAAAGGCGGTTGATTGCACATATTCTCACACTGTTAAAGTCCTAGAAAACTTTAGAAGATTGGGTCTAGTGACTTTTGAGAAGAAGGGAAGAATAAAGATCGTGAGACTTACCGAGGATGGGTTGGACATTGCCCATGACTTTGAGGGAATAAGGAGAAAGTTTGGCAAACTTCATAAAAAGGTAAAAGAGGAACCAAAAAAGCAATAGTTTAGTATACCTATTTGCATGGTTTTTAGGTCAAAAAATAGCCTTGGACAGTTGATATTGATTTCTAATGTTCTGAATATGTGTTTATTGTGTGATCATGCCCGTTCTCACAGATATACTGCTGAATGACATACCTATGGGATGTGTTTTCTATGTTTTTTTAATATGGGACATTTGTCGCTAATCTTTATATGGAGGTTAAATACTATAATAAATATGAAAGAATTGTTTCTATGGCTTTATGGAAGATCCGCCAGAAATGCTCACATAAGGGAAATGGCTGAGAAAACCATTATTTTATTGAAAGAGAAGGGCTCTATGGAATATCAGGAGCTCGCTCAGGCCTTGGGAATCGAGTTCAACCAGTATAAAAAGCCCAAAAGAACGTTCTATTTTGTGATAAATCCCCTGAAAAAGATACAGTTGATACAGGACAAAAGGATTTTTTCGGATAAATCAAAGAAAAAATACAAGACAGTGTACTTTTTTAATCCGGATGCCTTCTACGGCTATATGAAAAGAGTTTTGGATGAATTCCATAGCGAGATAAAGACCTAATGGGTATACTAAAAGTAGTGCGAGGTATTTGATGCAACTCATCTGTCAGACTATATATTTTACTATTATAGCTTTACTAAATATATGATGTTATAGATATAGGCTAGAAGATAGGTTAGGATGTATATTTTACGTTAGTATATCTTTAATGTATATGCTGTAAAACATATATTAGACATGGAAAATGAGCGTGACCTCACGCTCGAATGTGAGAGTTCGTGGGAAAACGTGAAGATTTTGTGAAGAAAAATGAAAATCCCAAAAGTTTCGTATGCCTCACAAAATAATCATTAATAATAATGATAAAGAAAACTATGAAGCTACAGCAAGTTTAGTTTCGTCTTCAGAATACATGAGTGGTGCTAGGCATCTCTCATGTTTTCTTCCTTTAATTCTTGACATGCAATCAGACATAAATTATTCCCTTTTTAATTTATCATTTGCCAATCTTCTGTACGTACTTCCTCAACAGCCTAGTTTGGAGTTTCAATTCTTTGGCTGCCTTCTCTGCGCAATCGATCAATATAGGCAAACTTACCGATGCTTTCGTTGAATTTCTCATCATGTTCACCTGCTTACTACTTGGTAGTAAATATTTAAATACTTTTCCATCCTATTAATTTTATGGTGCAAAACAACCAAGAGCGATGCGATTTGAAAGAACTGCAAGCAGTGTATATGGAAAGTGATAAGTTTGAGGAAGATAAGAGAGAGTCGGAATGCTTGATATTCAATTGTTTTTACGACGGCGACGACGTATTGCAACTGACTCTGGAGAAGGTTCCCAAGGATTGCGAAAAATACAGGAGATTTGGAAACGAATATATGATGTTCAAAAATGACATTGAGAGAATCAGAAAAGATTTTCCATGGAAGGAGGTCATAACACTTCCGCATATTTTGGAGTGCGGTCCTTCTAACACTTTGTGGATAGACGAAGAAATACCTATGGAGTTGATGATTCAAAGGGGTTATCTGAAGCCGATGGACACCAGCTGCCTGGAATATGGTTGACAAGATAAAAAATATGTTATAGTTGGTAAATATGCAATATAAAAAAGGCCGGTTGTTAATTGCGAAAAAACCTGATAATCCAGAAGATTTTGAGATAGGAAATGCAAAATACGCAGAGCTTTCTCGAAGGAACATAATAAGCGGAATTGAAAAACATCTTGGTAATAGCATATCAGTTTCAGAAAAGGAACTTCTTATGCATCATTTTTCAAACAAATATGATGATAAAAGCGCAGGAATAGGCTATGATGACAAATGGTCAGTCAGGATTCATAAAATAATAGAAAAATTTAATGAAGTTATGCGGGATGTAAACATTCTAAAGCCTGAAATTCGCCAAAAGATAGACTTGCTTAAACAAAAAAGAGATGCGGTAATAGCGAAAAGAGCATTGGGGCAACCGTATATGAGGGATGCCATAGAGCATGACGACCTTTTAAGAGAAATACGTTATTTAATCGATGTTAAGGACGATCCAGAGAAGACTTTTACCAAATATTTGAATACAGCTGTTGCAGAAGAGGTGAGCCATTCTTTAGATTATGACCATGCAAAAGACGGAGACCAAGAAGATAAAAACAGATTTTTCTATGACTTTGTTGAGTTTAGAACTGATCCAAGAATCACAATAGATGTCGATTAAATAAAATTAGTGATGGCGTGACAAAATAAGAAAATTTGATGACAGTAAAAAGTGGTCAAGATGATAACACAAGAATCTTTGCACTATGATTCCCTGGGTATAGTTCCAAGAAAAGGAGAACCAGAACCGCAATATCTAAATCGTGCAAGAGAAATAGAGATAGTGTACAGAGACTTTAGGCGAAAAATAGAATTGGAAAGCGATATGCTGGGTGTTTTTTCTCATATCATGAGTCGTGGTATACCTGGAGAACCTATCATTCAAGTTTCTGACAGCGTTCCTATAGAAGAGTGCGGATTTGAAAAACCAGTAATGCCCATCATTCATATGAATGACATTGCTTACAGCTATCGTTTTCCTTCGAGTTCACTTGGCATATCAGTACCATTCAAAATGGAGGAAAATAAAAGAACTCTTTATCAGGTTCCGGTTATAAGGGCATCATTAAAGGGAGAAGAGGTTAAAGAGGTAAAAGAGCACGAGGAACTGCATTCTATAAGATATTTACTAGAGGACATGGATGTACCTTTGATTAAGAGACGTAGAAGGGATATCATTTTTAATGCCTTTTATAACAGGGAAACAATAAGAGGATTGCCTCTGGAACTTTATGGTGAAATGTTTTCCTATCTTACGAGTGATGTGCCTTTCAAAGAAAAGGTAAAGAATATTTCGATTGCTGATACTAAAATTAAAGACGTAAAATTACTGGAAAATCTTGAGACAAACACAGATTTCCTGGAGCATTTTCTTAATAAAGTTTATGTCGAACCGCCCAAGAGAAATGCAATAATGGCTACTTATATTTCTATTGCAGCCTCTGGCGTTGATGCGGTTTTAGGTAATATAGGTAGTCCCAGTTTGTTCCTTACAGGTCTTGCTGCCTTATACGGAGCCCGTGCTATAGGTAAAGGTTGTGAATACTATAATATCAGGAAAGCAACCAAGGAATTTGTAGACACAGCAGAGATAATGGAAGGTTTATGCAGGGATACAGGATATTCATTCTTGCCGACTGTTTCAAGGTTGGAATTCAAAGAAATCAGACCATGTTTGAAAGAGATAAAGACCAAAGGAATTGATGAGTTCTTTGGGGAGAGAATTAAAGACCCTGTGGAGGGTTATCGTTGGGAAATAATGCATGAGAAAACAAAAGCTACAAAGTCTTTACCAAAACTTGAGCTTTAAAAGTTGATTAATATGATGTCAAAGGATAAAGATTTCGTATGGATACTTCCAAAAGAAAAGAAACCGACCTATCAATCCTATCCAGAGTATCTCGAGCACAATGGCAAATGGATCGCATATGTTAAGAAAGAAGTTATAGATAGCCTAGGTTCTAAGATGTTGGATTTAGTCGGCAAGGATGATATATTGCAGGCAAAGTTCACTAGAAATCCCGCTCTGAAAGTTCCTGAGGGCTTTGACCTAGGAAAGAACTATGCTTTGATTGTCTATTGCGACGATAGGAATAATCAGAAAGTCAGAGAGAAATTGAAAGAATTGGGCGTGGATAAGATGTTCTGGAAGTATGACAGAGAGACCATTGAAGAAGTGATGAGAAGTAAAGTGCATGAATAGAAACTTTCCTTTATTTCACGTAATTTAATATTTTAAATTCTTATTTTTCCTATAATTATTATGGGTGAAGAAAAGATTTACACCGGTGTGTTTCCTCTAGACAAAGCTTTAAAATCAGTCTCTATAGGACGTTCAGGTGGAAGACCTACTAAATCTTCAAGTTATACCTCTATTAAGGAACAAGAATATAATAAATTGCATCGCTGGATGGGAAATTATTCTAGCAGACTCGCGCTTGATGAATCTGGTAAGATAACAGGAGTGAGGGGAAAGCCTGTCTTACCTACTGCAGAAGAACTTAGGAGAGATTTTGGTATGACATGGGGTAGGTTAAAGGCTGTTGCCAAGAATAATGACGATGTTGGAGCTGCTTTTCATTACAATACAGATATTAGCGAAGAGCAGAAAAGAAATTTAGAGAAGCTTGGTTTGAAAACAGGTGTGACCTACGTAGCCCTTGAGAGCCTCTATCCGTTCCTTTCTAATGCTTTTGGAAAACAGAAATAAAATTATAATAGTGGTTAAATGCCTACTGTTAAAGACGATCTGGCAAGATTGAAAAGAGAATTCTTTGAAGAAGCGGGCAGCATAGGCGTTGAAGATTTTAGAAGGAATTCTCATCAAATAAGCGTTTGTCTTTCCAGTCTGATACCGCAGCAGCTCATTAACTATAAGAAAGAGTTCGAGCTTGCCAGAAAGGCAGGTTTGCTTGAAGTTACATATTCTGACGGTGATTGGCGAAATACAGAGTATAATATGAAAGGCATCCCTCTTGAAACTTTGGTAAGAGATTATTGTTGACCAACATTCTTTTTGAAGACTCGCTGACATTGCTCTAGTCTATGGTGCATGATATTAAGAGAGTTATTGTATGTCTAGCAAATTAATTATTCTTCTTTTTCAAAATATGCAATGCCTTTGGTCCGCCGCCAAACTCTTTAACAGTAAGATAAATTCTCATTTAATACACCAACTGAAAGCTAAAGAATTATTATAAAATCTTTTTTATGAATGAATTCAATTGAAATAAAAGCAGGATTTTCTCCATTTTCTTCTAATTCTTTTATTATGCCATCAAGGGTATCGCTAGAAGCAATTATGTTTTTGCTTTTTATTGCTATAAATTTATTTTCATATTTTTTTCTTATTTCTTCAAGGTGAGAGTCTAACCAATTATTATCTTGTTCCATTTCATTTATCATTTGTAGTTCTTGAATCATAATAACACCTTTTATATATACCTTAGATAGCAATTTAAATATAGTTTACCGTTTATGGTGGTTCATAGAATTACTTAATTAGAATTTTATCTTCTTGTCAATCTTCTTAGCCAATTCGTCAGACTGCTTTTCATCAAAGTATATCTCTCCGCAGTTATTGCACTCTATGCATTTTTGTTTGTTTATCTTTATTACGCCGGGATTTTTCCTGTTGAATGTCAGGTCCTTCTTAACAGTCCTCAGATCTTTACTTCCACATTCTATGCATTTGCTCATCTTCGTTTGCATGCTTACCTACCTAATAATTACTCTTCATGTTTTAAATTTTTAATAGCTTTCTTATATCCATCTATGTCAGGTTGCTGGCTAGGAAATATGGTCTTAGCTATGAAATTATCATTTTCATCAACCAAAGGGACTGTAACCAGTTTTTCGTTCGGAAGAGGGAATATGCATTTGTACTCATTATTCTTTTTCTCAGGAACAAGTATACCAAAAAACTTTATAGCATCCTCAGTTATTTTCTTGCCTTTCTCAAAGCCGCAATCATCAAAAACGCCTTTCACAAGGGCTTTTTCTATGAAATGCTTGGTGAATATCACTCTCTTTTGACTCCTAGGCGTCATAATCCTATCTTTTCTTGAAAACTATTTACAAAGGTCTTACCGCTATTAGCGGTACTTTAATTCTTAATATCTGGCATCCATGATTCCTAAAACTCGCTGACGTTGCTCTAGTCTATGGTGGCATGGCCATTGATGATTAATCCAGCATTAAGATTCCTAAATAGACGACTGCTATTATAATTGTCAGTAGTTTAACCACGTCTATCATTGCTGTCGAGCCTAGTCTGTTAGTTATTGCAGGTCTTGTTCATTGGTCAGAGTATAAGAGAGTTCGTGGGAAAACGTGAAGATTTTCCTTAGGAAAAAATATTTTTGAAAGTTTCGGAAGTCTCACGAGAAAATAATTAAGTTTAAAATTTTTACCACCGTAAGTGGTAATAAAACATTAAAAGCAAATCTTTAGATCCTTTAAAATTTAATTAATAATTATATGTTAAAATATTTTACATTGGTAAATATATTGAATAAAATATGTGAAGAGGCTCCACAAGAATTTGCTTCTTACAAACCAAACCCTGAAGATATTGAAAAACTTAATCAAGCAAGGTCGAAAGCTTTCATACACCTATTTCTGAAAGTTAAATGTGGGGTTACGAGTTTTAAGGAAAGACATGAATTAATTACTGATGGAGGACAGGACGGAGGAATAGATGCATACTTTTTTGATAAAGAGAGAAAGAAACTTTTGATTATTCAGTCTAAATTCAGAACTACTCCAGAAAATTTTGAAGCAAAACAAATTACAGCAGACGACCTCGTAAAAATGGAAATTAATAATATTCTCAAAGGAGATTCTAAAGATACAAACGGCGTTGAATATAATGATAAAATAAAGGAGTTTCAAAGAGAATGGTCTGATATTTCAGATCAAGCAAAATATGAATATGTTGTAATAATTTTAGGTAATATTAGTAGATATAACGATCAACAAATAAGAAAACTAATAGATAATACAAAATTTGAAATCTTTAATTTTGAGAGGACCTATAATGAATTAGTATTTCCACTTTGTTCTGGGATGTATTATGATCCAAAAGAGATTACAGTGACAATAGATTTATTTGAAAAAACTGAACCGGTATTGGAACAGAAAATTTCTACAAGTTTTGGAGATTTTCAAGTTAGGGTAATTTTTGTTCCTATACGAGAAATCGGTAGAGTATTACTTAAATATAAGAACTCAATTTTAAAATATAATCCTAGAAACTATTTAGGTTTATCGAATAAATTTAATCGAAAAATTAGAGATAGTATACTTAACTCTACTTCAAACGATTTTGCTATTTTAAACAACGGAATAACAGTTATTGCTGATTTTTTCAACATTTCGAAAAGTACAGGTGTAGTAAATAGAGGTCAAATTATTATGACAAACCCACAAATAATTAATGGTGGCCAGACTGCTTATACAATATGTAAAATTTATGAAGATAACATGTACAATCCTGAAGGTTTGAACAGAACATTTTCAAATAAAGAAGTAATGTTAAAGATCGTAATTGTTGGGCCTGAAACAGAACCAAATATAAAGTTTATTCAAGAGATTTCAAACGCTACTAATCAACAAACTAGGGTAGAAGAAGCTGACAGACGGTCAAATGATGGGATTCAGATATTATTACAGAAATTAATATTTGAGAATTTTGGCTATTTTTATGAACGAAAAAAAGGTGAATTCTACTATGGTAGCGGGAGTGGCTATATCAATAAAGATCTTATTATTAAGAGTCATGAATTTTTAAGATCATACCTTGCTTTTAGTGGTTTCCCTTCAACTGCCAGAAGAAGTAGCAGCGATACTTTATTTAAAGAGAATAATTTCAGAACAGTATTAACTAATGTTAGCAACGACTTCAGAAAAATGTTGCTTTCATATTTAATCTTCAAATATTTATCTAAAATTGGAGAAGATGAAACTGATTGGGGTCTCGGATTAAGATACGGTAAAACGGCTGTAATAGCTTCTATCGGAATCGACCCTATAGATGATAGGTCTATTTCAACACTCGATGATATGAACAAAGTTATAAAAGAAAAGGTAGATAATGCTAGATCAAAATGGTTAGAATTTGAAAAATGGGTTAAAGAAAATCCGATAAATAGCGCTTATTTTTATAAAGAGTCTTTTGATTTTGACTTTTATTATAAAAGTATAACTTTGAATTCTAACATAAAGGAATTTTTTGGAAATCAAAATTAACTATTTTAGTTTAGTTGGATCTAAACCAGCTTCTCTAAGTCTTCTAACTATCTCTTCGTTAGGTAGTTCCTTGCCCTTTTCCAAGGCTTTTTCTATTTCCTTCTTAGATTTACCACAACTAGGAGTAAGAAAATTATTTGTTTGATCTGTATATGAACAATTTAAATGATAGAATTAAAGAAAGTAAGAAATAAAGACAAAACTTATTACTTAGATGAAAGATTAAAGCAACTAAGAAATGTTAAAAATCCTCACGACTTTATAGACTTGAATGATTTTGAAGTTTTGTATTATTCAAAAAAGAAACTTAAAACTAAATAATAAAAGATTAATTTTTACTAGTAGAATTCTTTATTCTAGACTTGAAAAACTTTTCCGTTTCTTTATCCATAAAATAGACATAACACCCTTTCATGCCGCGAGTTAGTAAAACTCTATACACGCTTTTTACATATTTTAGAAAATTTTGTTTGTCTCTTTTTATGGACGCATCAGCAGAGTTTTCCAGCTTACCTACCCATGCTTTGTTTACAGGATCGTAAACTAAATCCTTCCCAACTATAACGCCAACATAATCAAACTCAAATCCTTGAATTGTATATATGCTTCCAATTTGATTTACACCGTTGTGATCATATGCCCAAAGAGCTGCTTTCGGTATACCTTTAGCCAATCTTTTTGCATCATTTTTTGCTTCCCAAGTCATCCTAAAGTTTCCTATTACTACATCTTCCTTGAGAGTTCCATCTGGATTTGGATCACTCCAAGGCCAGCAGAAACCTGCTACCAATCTTGCCGAGTTTTCTTTTTCTTTATTTCTCTTCTTTATTTCTTCATAGAGCTCTTGTGGGCTATTGAATATTTTGAATTCCATTTTTTCATTTTTAGTTAAAAATAGATGTTCAGTTTCCCTTAATTCAAGAGTATTATCAATCCAATTAAGATAACCATCAGATCCACTGCATCTGAATTGTGTCTTTAATTCAAAATCAAAAACTTCTGCATCAAATCTTTTTGCAGTTTCTTTTATCAGTTCTGTGCTTCCTATTTCATAGGGGCGAACCACCTGTAAATCATCTATAAAGAAAATTATGACTTTTGCAACTCTCATCAATTCATCTATTTGTGGAATTTCTGTTCGTAGTTCTTTTTTTGTGTATCTATCATTACTGGTTTTTCTTATCCTATGTGCTTCATCTAGAACTAAAACATCAATTTCATTTTCTTTTGTCCTACTTGCTCTGAAACTATTAAAATACTTGAATAACTTACTAGCTTCAGGGCCTACAATCTTTCTTAATGTAGTTGTAAAAGCTGCTGAACCCGTAGCATGAAATACAGACAACTTTTTTGAAAGCAATTCTGCAATAACATTTAGTGCTATAACAGACTTACCAGTTCCTGGACCTCCACGCACTATTATGACAGATTTTTTCTTCAATTTTGAACATTTTTTGGACCTATCTAAAATTGTATTGTAAGCTGCAAGTTGTTCATCTATAAGATGAAATACCTTAGTGCCTTTTATTATTCTATGTGTATGTTCTAACAGTTTTTTAGAAGGGCGAATATCACTTGTTACAAATCTATTGAAAATTTCCAACCCGCAACCTTTTCCCAATACAGATTTTAAATAGCTTGAAAATTTTTCAAAATCTTCCTTTGTAAATATTGGAAACTCTTTCAATACGTCTTGAAATTTTGGTAGAAACAGAACAGAATTAGATTTTCTAGAGTAATTATGGCAATAGCAGCAAGATGATAGAGCTACATCAGGTTCTTCAAATATTTCAATAAAATCTTTCAAGTCAGAATGATATTCACGAACCTGATAGGACGGATGAGGCTCCATACTTCTACCGCCACCGACAAAAGTTATCACATTTCCTTCGATTTCGCAATCTTCGACGTTTTCCCACTGCTTCAATTCTATTATCTGTACATTTTGCTTTTTATCATCTCCTTTACCAAACAAAATACAGTCTATTCTTCTAGTACAGTAAGGAAGTTCATATTCTAGAATTATCATGTTATCTTTAAGGTTAGAACTTTCTACCGCATTTTTTAGAAATTGCAATGAATTGGTCCAAGACATTACTTCTCTAGGATTTGCCTTTCTGAGATAGTATGTTTCGAAAGCATTTTTCAGTTCGTCTGCAATTTTGTTTTGAATAGTATCTTGTATAAATTGTAGAGTACTACCTTCAAACAGTCTCATAACTATAGCTCCGTATATTTTTTAGCGCTTCCTTTAGCTTTTTCAACAGGATATTTCTTAGCGTTATGTTCTAATTTTTTCTTCACTATCTCTGATATGTCAGCATCAATTATTTCTGACATGTCTAAGCAATAAATTATTATATCGGCTAGTTCTTCACAAACTTTTTCATATTTTTCTTTATTTTTCAAAAGTTCCTTTATCTCATCGTCAGTTTTCCATTGAAACATTTCTAGCAATTCAGCAGCTTCAATGCTTGTAGAAATAGCTAGATCTTTAGGATTGTGATATTTTTTCCACTCTCTTTCATCTCTGAATTTAATTACAAGCTTTCTCAATTCTTCGATTGTTATTTCTTTATCCATTTTATCACTTTATCTTATACTCCTTTCCATATTTAACAACCTTCGTCCTGCCAAACTTCCTGAACACTCCCGGATACTCGGTGTGCACAGGAAACAGGACCTTAGGTCTTATCTTTCTGATAGATTTCTTAATTAATGAACCAGGTGCGTGTCCTGAAACATGCGTCCTAAACATCCTAATCTTAAAATGATTCAACCAATTATTAATCCTTTCCTGCTCGATTTCCATCTCAATGTCAAACGGTTCGCAAGTCGATTTAACGTAGAAAGCATTCTTCGGTTTGATGTCTATGAGTTCTTTCAGATCAAAGTTAGAGCAGAACCAGACATAATCCTCAGGCTTGCTGCCAACGCACTGATACTCAACGCAATCCTTGATGAACGGTTTTTCCCAACCCTCATAATCCTGCTCCTTGATCCTCTCAGGAAAATCCTTGCGGATTACACCCCAACCCTTCCTAATACTATAAACGCATATGTTCTCATCATTCAAATCAGGTATGTTAGAATCCTTACAATCCTTAAGCAAGTTCAACAAATGAGCCTGGCGAGTGCTGATAGCCAACTTCCTACCAAGACTCTTAGAAGCATTAAGAAAAGACAGCATTCTGTCAGTATCACGTATAGGCCAGTCAGCTATTACCAAACCCTTACACTTGCAACCAATCTTAGATACTTTCTTCTCAACGTCTACTTCCGTCTGTTTAATATTCTCCTTGATCCTCGTTCCTTCGCATATCATCGCGATAGGTTTAGCCTCAGCGCACTTGTCAATGAATAATTCGCTCTGTGAGCCTCTTCTTCCATGGAACCTTATGTCGCCCGTATACACGACTGGTCCCTCAGACGTATAGATAATAAAACCAGTGGCGCCTGCCAACGAATGATCAACAGAATAAGGATATATCTCCAACGAATCAACGGTTATCTTCTCGCCGAATTCGAAATCTCGGACATCCCTCTTGATAACTATCTCATTATAATGGTACTGCTTGCTCTTCCTGCTCCACTCGCCCTTTGTGTTCATATATATCTGGAAGTTCTCTGTTAAATCTAAGAATTCGGTGAAACCGGTCTGCGAGGTCTCCTGGACTGCCTGCAGTATCAGCTTCGTCGGTTTCGAACAAATAATGGGTATGTCGTGACGCAAGTGATTTATGTAAGCGCTATGGTCAGCGTGCGCGTGCGTTAATAGGACGGCTTGGACCAAAGGCTGCTTGTCAAACTCCTTGCCTACGTGCTCGACAAAGTCTCGACGATACAGGCCTTTCAAGTCTGGTAATAAACCGAACTCGATAAAGTCATCAACGCCATTGAGTTTGCGCGGTTGAAGGAATTCGGAGAAGAACTTGCCAGCCTGCGTGAAGCTCATTCCAAAGTCAAGGAATATCTTCGTGCCTCGGTCCTCTAATAATATCTTATTACCGCCTATTTCTCCAACACCACCGAAGAAGGTTAATGAGGTCATGATAACAATATAGAAAAATCAGAATTTAATTATTTCTTGACTTCCTCTCTCTTCTTGTCTTCAGCTTTCTTTACAGTGTAATAATACAATACTGCTCCCATGAAGTGCGTAAATATTATGATGATGATCCATGCCACCTTGTCTTTGAAATCTCTTTTTGCACAGTCGGCGAGCATCATCACCCAGAATACCGACGTAAGAAGCACGGCTACAATCGCTATTAATAAAATGGATATGACAGCTATTCCAAACGACATAAAGTCTATCAATAACATAATCTCACTAGAAGAATATTTCCTTTCTCGGGTTTTAAACTTCTCATTTACTCTTCACTGCAATGCCTATCGCCCCACCTACTGCACATGCTATTGTATTGTCATATCTCATCTTTTTATTTACAGAATCCAATCAGGTTTTGCGGTAAAATATGCCTTTTATTTGATACTTTCTTGAAAATGCTCTTTCAAATCTATCCATCATTTCTGGTTTGATAAGAGTCAATACCCCTACGTAATAAGGAACTTTATCAGGGCCTGAACTTTTTTCTGATAGCCAAAACTTAAAACGTATTTTTTTCCTCCCGATTGCGATGGTATCATATTTTGGTTTTGCTTTTGTCATAGCAATTTCTAATGGGACAATAAAACATTTAAAACTTTTGTAAAGCCTTTCGTTACCCTGAAAACTACACCGTAACATCTTCAACACAGAAAATGCAATTCGGATGCAAAAAATACACTATGGTTGTATACCCTTTTTCTCCATATATTCCATAAAAAACATAGTCTTATATACCTTGGAAAATTATTACATTATTAAATAAGGAGATATTAAATGAAAAAAGATGCAATTGAAGAAGAGACTGAAGAAGAAGTTTCTGAAGAGGAACTAGTAGAAGCTCAAGACGAACCAGAGAAAACTGAAGAAGAAGACGTTGAAGAAAAGAAAGAAGAAGAAACCGAGAAAGAACCAGAAGAAAAAGAAGAGATGGGCTTCGGGAGAGAGATGCACAAGGCAGTTTGCGCTGATTGTGGAAAAGAATGCGAAGTTCCATTCAAGCCAATAGAGGGAAGGTCAGTCTACTGTAGAGAATGCTATAGCAAACATAGACCACAAAGAAGAAGGTTCTAGTTCTTCATTTATTTTTTAATAAGAAATAACTAGAGGTTTTTATAGAGGTCATTATTTCTTAAACCTTTCTTTATGATTATAGCTTACTGCTTATGGTGGTTAGCAATATAATTTTGGCTTATTACCATCTCGAGTGGTAAGAAAAATCCAAGTGAACGCTTCTTTAATCTATAATCATGAAAAAGTATTCTAAAGAGAATTTCGAATGGACAGACGAATTTGTTTACAGGGTTGCTCATTTTCCAATCTTATAGCGTCTCAGAGCTCCTCCTACAAGTCCGGCTATGGACGAGAGAACTATGGTTCCAATGCCAAGAGCTCCCAGCAAGCTTCCAATGGTATCGCCGGTGTTCGTTACGCCAGGCAAACCTCCGAAAAAGAACATGGCTATTAAAATACCTATGACAGATATCACCAATCCTACAAACAAACCCTTCAGCAATCCTTCGACCAACATTCCCGCAATAAAACCTGCGATGAGGACAGCAACCAACGTGCTTAACCCAGGAGCAAAGTATTGGATTAGAATAAACACAACAAAGCCCACTATTATGGCAGAAATCAAACCCATTCAAACAACCTTATTATAATTAAAGTTGTTTTGGATTTAAACCTAAGCTATAGAAAAATCAGGATTTATAACTGATAACCCATTTTTCCCATACAAGAAAAAAGTATAGTTCGATATGCCATGGCTTCTTCTTTTGTCAATTCCAATTTTCTTTTCATATTCGCTGATACCTTCCTCGGTTATCACGACTATGGGATCGTGGTATTCTTTCAGGGTATTGAAATTAATATAGGTCGCAACATGCGTCCCTATATTTTTATCGAAATTAATGTAAGTGACTTCTGGTATCTTGCTTAAAAAATCTCTGTACCTTTTTTCAAACTCCTCTCGATTTTTCAAATACCATATCTCTGGAGGAGTTTTCTCCAACCTCCATGCCTCGGAAATGTCCTTTGCCCAGATATCTCTTCCTAAACACTTTACACATTTCTCGCTCAGTTCTGTCATTTAAAAATTAAGTTTAGAAATCTTTAAACATCTTTCTACAAGTTTAAATTTCTATCTTTCAAGAATAATTATTGATTTCATGTATGTTCCAAGCGATTTGAAAAGTGCTTTTGAGGGTGAAGACTTAAACGCTGCCAAAAACGCCATGCATTCACTTTGCAAGTCTTTAAACTACGGATTAATAGCTAGTTGCTCTTGTAAAGATAAAGCTAGATATAGGCTTAAGAACGACAGATGGAAATGTTCTGCAGCAACAGAATGCTTTCATTACGGTAAACCTGCTACTGAAGCTGAAGGCATTATCTTTTCTTTTGAAAGTTATAATGGGAGTCTTCATAAAGATTGTCAACGTGAATTGGCAAACAAACGGCATCGTGAGCGTAAGGAATTCGGCATACCTTATTTAACAGTGGCTGATAACTTTGCAAAGGAAACTTACTTTAAAACAAATCTAAGATCAGTAAGCTGCCATGTGCATGGTGATAGATGGAATGAAGTTGAGGGCAAAGAGGTAGATACAGATTTTGAATGTAGAAAGTTTCCAATTTTTGTAGAAACATTTGGAAGCAACCTTCATGCTCCGCCAGTTGTCAAAAGCATAGGTACTGATAGGCTTTTACAATTTCTTCAGTCTAGATAGAGTCTCCATATTGAGAATATTCTTGAATACTATTGGGTGGGTTTGATCTCTCTTCCCTTGTCAATCGAATCGTAGTCATGAAATCAATACTACAATTATCAACGAAAAAGCATTTAAACTATTCTAGCACTACAGAAAAATTAGGGTTTAAATTTTTAACTCTCCATATTATTTTAGATATCATGGTTAGTCGTCAAGAAGAGATTCAAAAGAAAATAATGCAACATGCAAAAATCAAGAATATGTAGAAAGGCTAGAATTCAGGCCATCTTCATCAAGATGCCTCCTCTTTCCTCTCCTTCTCCAATTAGGTGGTGTTGGCATATTGAAAACCTTATGAACGAGTGAAATATCAAGGTTTTTCTTTCTCTTCTCTTACCATAAAATTATCTTCTTTCTTTATCTAGTCTTCTTTCCTCAAGTCTATCCAAAAATTTCTGCCTCATCACAAAAACGTTACCCATGTTTACAACCTACCTTATATCACTTTTTTAAAGATGTGCCCTTTGTTGGACATACCAATATATTTTTGATACATTTCATCCATCCATTTGTTTCCGGTACTTACCTCTTTTATGTCGTCTAGTATTCCTGTCATTTTATCACCTACATTAAAAAGATTATCTGCTTTCAATTACTACAAATTGCTATAATTTTTTATCCACCAGAAAGTGGACGTCAAACTTATATTCACTGCTGTATTTGTCGTTGTAATAGTTGTGCTTCAGTTCGTCTGTTAAAAGTTTCAATGCATCAAATATCTATTAACATATATAGCCTTCTAGCTACTTAAAGCAACGAACATTTACTACTATTTTATAATAACAAGTGCAACCTAGAATTTATGACTTCTCTTTCACGGCAATAACTTCTATTTCTACTTTGCAACCCATGAGAATACGCACCAATTGTTTTTGTAAAATCTTTTGGATTAATTTGACTTTCTTTCATACCTTTTCTTGCCCTTCCTTTTCCAGTTAGGCGTTTTCATAATAATCATATAGAGAAATCAGGATTTAACGTTTATTCCTAGAGTCTTCTTTCAGTACTTTCATCATCTTCTTGAACTGAGCCTCGGTTATCTCCCCTCTTGCGTATCTTCTTCTAAGAATTCTAATCTCATGCCCATACTCCCAGTATCTATGGCGGAAAGGCCATCTCAGAATCCAGCTTATGAACCAGACGAATATTAGGATACCAATCAGATTCCAAAACCAGCTGGGATAGAAGACCATTGGTCGTTCAACTAAAATCCCAAGCGCAATCATGACAATAATTGTGGCAAACGCGATTCTGAAAAAAACCCACAACCAAAATCGACTGTCTTCCCATACATTTTCATTTTTCATACTTTATTGATGATTTTAGAAATTTAAAAACTTTGGTAAAGGATCGCATTTAAAATTATATATTTTGTTAGGTGAAAACTTGGTTGGATTTCTCATAAGTTCAATTTCTTAAATCTAAGTCTAGTCCTCTTCTCGGCTTCAACCAAATATAAAAACTGGCATTTTTCCATGCTCGCACCTCAATTTTATCAAGTTCCTCGGCTTCCTTTCAATATCATTTCCTTGGGTAATTAAATTGATTTTGAAGCTTCAAAATTTGTTTTGGATAGCATATTATTGCAAGATTATTTCCAAATCTCTATTTTATATAAAATTTTATAATGAGTTTCCCTGCGGAATCTCATACGCATTGTTTGCATATGCTGCGTATCCGCTAGGTGATCTTACTTCTTTCGTATCTTTACTGCCATATGTAAGAGCCCTGTAGGTGATGCAAGCCGCTGTTCCGGCTATGCCTAGAAACAGTCCAAAGGCTAGTGCTCCTCCTAAGAATGCTAGCAAGCCTAATCTGTGCATAAAATCGCTGTCTATTAGTTGTGTACAAAACTTTTTATAAATATGTGAATTGGTTCTGGAAAAAGAGAATTCAGACCAAGAAGAACCAAAGGAAATGCATTACCTTCTATTTTTTGTTCTGTAATGATAATAGAAATTAGAATCGTCTATTTTCTTTATTCTTATTTCTGGCAATTCTGGCCTTTAAGCTTTGAAGAAGTAAGGATTTAATGGTCATTTTTTCTTTTCAAGCTAATCTCTTTACTCTTAATGTCTGCCTCATGCCTTTCCAAAAACTTCTCCCTTATTACAAAAACATTGCCCACGTTCATTACCAACCATTTTTTAAAATACTTGCTTTAGAATAAGCCTACGTGTTGCTAGTATTCCTTTATTGTTGGGAGACCGGACATATATAGAACTCTTGCTAGATGCCTTCAACGCACAACTCAGTATCTTCTTTTTTTCTCGCCGATAAGTACAAGGCGTCTCATTTTCTTCTCTCCAAATAGGGCAAGATAAAAGCCGTAAAAAATCAAAATCACTACGCAGACAATGATTATACTTTCTGTTGCAGACATCACAGGTCCTTTAGTTCCCAGCATGTTCCAGAATATAAAATCTAACAGGCCGAGCGCCATTGCACCAAGGATTAGAATCTCCGCTATCATAAGCTCTTCTTCCCTGTCTCTGTCCATAGGCATACTAATGATATGTAAAAACCAGCATTTAAGTATTAATTTAAGCCCAGGGCGTTTTCAATCGGGTGCTGGATGTCGTATTTTATGTTTTTGCGTACTATCATTGTCTCTGTCTTGTTTATCATTTCCAGTTTATGAATCTCCCCGACTATGTTTGAGAGCTCGTTTATGTCCTTGACCAGAATTTCTATAAGGAAGTCGAACCTTCCGAAGAGCTTGTGTATCTGGGAGATTTGCGGAAACTTTACCAGGATTTCAGATGCCTTCTCCCTGGATTTCTCTGATGAATGGGCTGAAATCAATATGTATGCCTTAAGATTCAAACCCAGTTTTTGCTGGTCCAAATCCACTGTGAAATTTTTTATTATGCCCTTCCTTCTCAAGGACTTTATCCTGCTGAAAATGCTCTGCCTGGTCATTTTGCACGATATGGCCAAATCTGCAAAGGATTTTCTTCCGTCCTTTAACAGCTCGACCAATATCTTTTTATCCTTTTTGTCTATCATACAAATGTTAATTTATTTTCTGTATTTATTAACATTTCGTTATTTTATAACATGTATTTCTTGTATATGTCATAAAATTGATAAAAATACTATATACTTCGTCAGAATAAAGTAATAAATATGTTGAAAAAATGCCCTGAATGCCATGGCGAACTGATTAGGGACAAATTTGACGTCGTGTGCAAAAAATGCGGTTTGGTGGTCGATTATCCTATATGTCTTGTTGAACCCGAAATCTTTGAGTAAAACATGGCTTAAGTTATAATCAGCGAAATAAAAAAACTTTGTTTATTCCTATTTCTCCCAACTTATGACTTCGCTTGAATTAAGGCAAGTTTATTTATTGTTGGATAATATATGGAACAATTTTAGTTATAGTGCTATTTTTATTATTAAAAGAAGAAATAAAAATGAGAAGTAGAGTACATTTACGGTGAGTATGAGGTTGAAGATGATGATAAAAAGGCTTAACGTTTTACTACTATTTTTGTTCAGTATTTCGTATTCTGTTTATTTGTCTTTTCAAGGAAGCTTTTTCATCGGCTTTATATTTATATTAATTTCCATTGGTATTTCATCGACAATCTACCTTTTGGATAGGAAGGCTGACTATAGAATAATATTTTATATTTGGATAGCAATTGTTACAATCGCTGTTTCAACATACATTTCAATAGGAATCTTTAGTTTGATAGAATTCTTCAAAAACCCGCTAAGGTTTGTTTGATCAACTTAAGGAGGATTCAGTATAAAAACATAATAATTCAGGGCTGTTGCTATGCTCACCCATAATATGTAAGGTAACAATAATAGTACTGCCCTCTTATCGACTTTGTAAAATTTCAAAATAGTGACTATAATTGCGATCCAAAGTGCTATTATGCCTGCCAAGCCATAGAGTGGGGATCGCGTTCCAAAGAACAGGAATGACCAGACTGCATTTAAAACCAGCTGAACGCCAAAAACAATTAAAGGATTTTTCGTTTTTTCAATGCCTTTGTTCCAAACAAGATACAGTGAAATTCCCATCAAGGCGTATAGCGTGAACCAAACAGGAGCGAAAACCCAATCAGGCGGGCTGAAGAAAGGCTTTTGCAATTTATCATACCAAGTTGCAATCGAGGGCGTGGTGAATAAAGACCCGATGAAGCCTGCGGACTGGCATATCAATACGGCGATTACGAGTCTGACCCATTTGTTCATAATAATTTTACCTTCAAATCATTTTATTGTCCCATCTTTCATATCCGTTTTTAACGATCTTATATGAAAGAAGAATCAGAACCGGGCTGGCAATAAGATAAAAGGGATTCAGCACGGACAGAAAAATAAATACAAGCAGCAAAGGAGACAGCATCATCAAATACTGTAAAAATATTTTTGCATTGTACAAGAGGACGTTCGGATTCAGCCCTGCCAGATAGACTATCGTTGCCAGAGCGTATGAGGATATTGATACAAATGAAAGCAGGGCCGGCAAGAAATAAACAGACTGGTCGGTCCACAGGGCAACAAAAATCAAGACAGCGAGCGATACCAGGTTAATGATTATGTAGCTGTTTATCTTGCTTTTTATGACAGTTGAAACTTTTATAGGCAAGAAGGCGTATGAGTTGAAGGAGTCGAACTCTGTGAACCAGTTGTAGAATGACGAGGAGATTATGCCCAAGAATATTGAGAACACCACGAACATGTTCAGGACAGGCACGAATTTTAACAGGATAAGGATAAGTAGCCATATCATTGCCAGCGGGAAAAGAAATGAAAAGATTATTTTTCCAATCCCGCCTTCGCTTCTGTTGAAATCCAGGAGGTCTTTCGAGACAAATACAGAATACTCGTTAAACTTTAACAGGTTTGAAAGCCTGTCCAGTGAATTCCTGAACAGTCTTTTCTTCTGGGGGTAATCGACTTTCAAAAAAATGAATGAAAAGGCCGACGGTATTGTTATGACAAGCAAAGAAAATAAAATCTGGCTAGCAGACGGCGAGAGGAAGAATGGGAAGAGTTCAAATGAAAACTTGATATAATTGATTGAAACAGAAAGTGCGACTATCAATGATACTAGGATGACTGTAAGTAATTTCAAAGAATGAGCATAGATTGTTGACATGAAAAAGACAATTGACAGTCCCATGAGGAAGGACAATGCCGATACCAACAGCAGCGAGAGGGAATAAAATAAATTCACTGAAATGAGAGGCAACGCAAAGGCAAAACCCAAGGCAAACGGGAATACCCACAAAAAGAAATAATAGATTACATCCTTTACAAAGAAGTTTAAGAATATATTTCTTTCTGAAAGCGGTAGGGTTCTTGAAGAATATGCCATAAGGCTGGCGTGTCCGAACCTCCTGTTCATCACCTCTCTTCCGAACAGACCAAACGAGCCGACGCTTAGACCAAAGAGCATGAAAGTATACTGGGATATTATCCACATTTGCCCGGTCGGGATTATCGTCTTCAGAACAGGGATAAACAAGGAACCAATGAATGCCATTATCATTAAAATGACAGGGAACAAGGCGAACATAAAACCTCCGAAGAGGCTTGAATGCACTCGCCACTCCTCCTTTATCATCCCTCTTAGTATTTCTAGCATTCTAAGCATCTCTTACTAGTTTTAAGAAGAAATCTTCAAGGTGCTGCCTTTTCCTTTTCAAGTCCTTTATAGGTCCCTTGTAGATAAGCTTGCCTTTGTCTATTATTCCTATGCTTGTGCATATCTCTTCTGCAATCTCAAGGACATGAGTGCTAAAGAATATAGTGCCGCCGTTTTTAACAAAGCTCTGCAGGTAATCCTTCACCTTTCTCTGTATGACAGGATCAAGATTTATCAACGGCTCATCAATAAAGGCAATTTTCGGCTCGTGCAAGAATGCCTGCGCAAACATCAGTTTCTGCCTGGTGCCCCTGGACAGGTCTTTGCACAGCACGTCTTTCTGATCCTCGAACTCAAGGAATTGAAGCCATCTGCTGCACTTTTCATTTATGTTGTCCATTTTTCTTATCTTTGCGACGAAATGCAGATATTCCTCGGACGTTAAAAAGCTTGGCGGAGATTCTTGTTCAGGGATTATCCCAACTATTTCCCTAACCTTTATAGGATTCTTCGATGCGTTTACTCCTAGGACAGTCGCACTGCCTTTTGTCGGTTTTAGCTGCCCTGTCAGAAGCTTTACAGTCGTCGTCTTTCCAGAGCCGTTTGGTCCTAGGAGGCCGAACAACTCACCTTCTTTTATGGATAAAGAAAGATCGTTCACCGCCCTTAGTTTTCCAAAATCCTTTGTCAGTTTTTTCATTTCTATTGCGATTCTCATCTCATCACAGTATTTATAATTATCATTTGAAATATAAAATCAAGTATCAAACAGAAATGATGTAAGAACTTACTATTTTTTCAGAGATTTTTTCTTCGTCGAATACGTTCATATCTATTTAAAGACTAAAAAAGGATTTAAACCTGAGCTAATCACTTTTCTCAATCCATGAGAACTTCTTCTGCAATGCCTTAGAATAGTACTTCTTCCAGTCAAAATTGTTCTTCTTGCTCCATTTGTAAAATATCCTAGGGTCGATATAACTTTTGAGAGACGTGTTAAGGTTGTAGTCCTTGGCCTCTTTCATCAGTTTTATCTTCAATTTCATTTCCTTTACCCTTTCCCTGGTCTTCTTGCCTTTCTTCAATTTCAGTTGTTTTAGTTTCTCATTCTTCTTAGCAAGAGACTCCTTCCACTTTTTAGGAAGTTTTCTTTTATGATTGCACACTATAGCGGCTTGTAGGTTGGCCATGGCCGCGATATACTTCTTATAGAAAAGAGTATCATCTTTCTTAGCGCTATTTTTTTCTAGATATTCTCTAACAGCCTTTGAAGCGTGATATGTTCTAAACACCTTTGCAGTGACTCCGTCAGCAATCTCACTTAGGAAGGCATTAACGTCCTCGGATCTTACACCATCAAAGACAAAAGATTTAGGGTTGGCAATGAACTCTTTCATATTTCTTACAACTTTCTCAGGCAATACAACTTCTTTCTCCCATTTGACATAGTCCTTTCCGATAAAATCGAACTTCACAAGGTTGTCCGGGCAGATGGTTATGTTCTTTGGCGTCAGGGTGGTTGCGCCAACAGTGTCTGCCTCATCTTCGTCCTTTTCATCGCCTACCCTCATGCTCAGTGCATCTATAAGGTAGCAGACCGTCGCTATCTTTCTTTTCTTTGTATCGTCGGAATCAAGATTTTTTTCTATATGCTTTTGTATGATTTCAAATTTATTTTCAAGGTCTTTCGCCTTGTCAAATTTTTCCATCTCTCTTTCCTGTTTCATAGGAGACGTGTCTGATAACCAAACATATTTTTCTTTGCCTCTTAGTTTGTCGTCCCATTTCGCAATCCATAAAAAATTTTGATTCCACACAATAGCCTTCCACTTGCCTTCTGGAACTTTAGCGTCAGGAGAAAGATTTAGGGTTATGTCGATTTCTGTTGCTCCCTCTTTCCATTTGCCGCGTAAAGGATGTTTGCCTCTTCCCATGAATATGCTGCTAGGTTCTGCCATGTAATTTCCCAGTTCTACTTTCTGGTCATCGATGATAGCATAACCATATTCTTCCTTGTTAGCCTCGCGTATAACCTTTCTTTCTGCGGCTAGTTTCTTCTTTTCTTCCTTAGACATTTTTTCTTTTGCTCCCCTTTCCCTTTCAACAAAATTCTTTATCTCAGAGAAGTCGAAATCTTCAGGAGATGCTTTTCCTATCCCAAGGGCTCTACAAAAATCTTCAAAGAAATTTCTAACAAATACCTTATCATCTGCATATTCTGTTCCAAGCTTTTTCACCCAAGCAACAGCCATCTCTTCTTGTCCAGGAGTAAGCGCAATCTTTTTGCCTCTAAAGCTTATGCTAAAGTCCTTCGACTCGTACTTTGGTATCAAAATGCCGTTATGGGATAGTTGTTTCATCTTAATCATTTAGAATTGTTTAATATTTATAAAATTTATGGGGATATTCTTTGCGTTGGTTGTTTTTGGCTATGCGGTGATATTTTTAAGGAAATTACTAAATTTAGATTAAGAACCTGTTTTCTTTTATGGGAGTTTTATAAGTATGGAATTCTAATTTATTAGTGGTGTTTCGATGGTAAATTATGAAGAGTCTTTGAAAAAACCATTTTCAGATTTGGGAAAACTAATCATAGGCATAATACTGAGTGTAATACCAATAGTCAACTGGATTGCTCAAGGATTCATAATAGAGTCTTCAGGAATAGGAAAAAACAAGCCTTCAAAGAATATGCCAGAATGGAAAGACTCATGGGATTATTTTGTAAAGGGTCTGTTATCTTACATAATAGCGTTCATCTATGCCATTCCAGCAATAATAGTTCTCGTAATAGCTTTTGGCTATGCGATAACTTCTCTGTTCTCAACATTCATGGGAGTAATGCCTGAAGGGTTCATGTCTTCTATGATGGCAGGACAGGTTCCGAAGGGGGAAATAGCTCAGATAATGTCACAGAACTGGATACTGGCATTACCGACCATAACCAGAGCGGCTCCGTTGATATTGTTAGGCCTGTTGCTGTTGCTAGTTGCAGCCTTTTTGTCTCCTGTAGCAGTTCTAAACTATTTGAAAAACAAGAAATTCGAAAAGGCTTTTGATATGAACTTTATCACAAAAAAAGCATTCACAGCCAAATACTTCGTGGTCTGGCTTGCAGCAGGAATAATAACATTGGTGCTGAAAGCTGTTCTATCCTTCATACCATTTCTAGGCTTTGCAATAGCGTATTTCATATCAGGTGTTATAGCTTACAGTTTGTATGGTCAGGTTTACAGAGAAAAATAGCTCTATTTTTTTGTTTCTTTATATTTTAGCTAGGCGCAGTTATTAATTTCTAAATACAATATTCTTAACATGATCAAGGCTGTTATCTTTGACTTGGACAACACGCTGATAGACTTTATGAGAATGAAAAAACTTAGTTGCGAAGCAGCAATGGACACTATGATTTCTGCTGGTCTGAAAATAGAGAAGAAAAAAGGAATGAAAATTCTTTTCCAGTTGTATCATGAGCACGGTCTGGAATACCAAAAAATATTCCAAGCTTTTCTCAAGAAAGTTCTTGGAAGAATAGATTATGGAATAATGGCTTCTGGTATAGTAGCTTATCGCAGAGTCAAGGAAGGTCTGCTCTATCCTTATCCAAATGTTGTCCCCACATTAAACGAGCTAAAGAAAAAATACAAATTGGCAATTCTTTCAGACGCTCTGAGAATACAGGCGTGGATAAGATTGGTTGCGATGAACATTCAGGACAAGTTCGATATTGTTGTGACTTTTGATGACACCAAGACTAGAAAACCTAACAAAAAACCTTTTTTGTACGCTTTGAAGAAACTTAGGTTAAAGCCGGAAGAATGTTTGATGGTCGGCGATTCTTTGAAAAAGGACATAGTTCCTGCCAAGAAACTAGGATTTAGAACCGCCTTTGCCAAATACGGTTTGAACATAACAGAAAAGGCAAATGTGAAACCCGATTATGTTATGGATGATATCAAGGATCTTCTGAAGAAATTTTAAACCTTTCAGACAATCGTTCTCCACTTTCTCTTAATGCGATTGGTAATATTCTTTCCGCTTTCTTAAAATATACAAATACTCTATCTCCTTTTTCTCCCCTTTCTTTTATTCCCTTTATGTCTTCGGCTCCTTCTCTGTAATATCTTAGTTCAATAATGCCTTCTGCAAGAAGAACAGGAAGTCTTTCTATATCTAAATCACCAAGAGTTAGGCCTTCCAAGCCTTTGATGCATTCCAAAGCTTCTTCTCCCTTTAAGGTTCTATAATCATGTTCGGATAGGGTTCTTCTGTCTTCTTCATTTTTTGGTGTTGCATAACGATTTATATCGAATCTGCGCACAGTTTTTTCCATATCTAAAATACGAAAGGAAAACTTTATATTTAGATAACCCTCTGAAAATACGCTATTTTAAGTTTTTTAGCGAGACTTTAAAATAGATTTTTCTCTACAACAATGCTTCTAAATAAAAAACTACAAATTCTCCTCATGAGAATAGACTCTAAAGGCAATTCTTGGCTATCAATATCGGAATTTAATATACAATGCTATTGCGAAATGCAGTTAAAATTCATCTGGCAGGGAATAAAAATCGAGACTGAAAAGATGATGAAAGGTTCTTCGGCGCACAATGATAAATTCCAACAGTTTAAAGAACAGACCAAGGGCTTGGAAGATGTTAACATAGTGAATGCCATAAAAAGAGCGATTGAAAGGCAGGAGAGATTTGCTGGAAGAGAAGTTTTCATAATATCACCAACCTTTAGGCTAAGAGGAGTCATGGATGCAATAGAAATAGGACCTGAGGGAATAGTGATAGCTGACGACAAGCCTATAGATTATCCTTATTTGTCTGTAAAATCACAACTAGCCGCTTATGCAGTGGCCTTCAAGGACAGGTACAGACCGCCTTTAGACATTTTTATGATTGCTAAAAACAGGGACAAGGGGGTTATTGTATGGGAGGATGTTTTTTCTCAGGATTGGTTTGAGTTTGCTCTTGAGAAGATAAATAGAATGCACGAACTAGCCTTGGGCAAAAGGGAGTTTGAGCCGACTGCCAACCCTAAGAAGTGCTCGTCTTGTTCTTATAGGAACATGTGCGAGAAGAAATTGCCATAGAATTTAATATTTAAAATCTTGTCATACGATTCCGAAAAGCTTAAATTCTAGGGTACATTTACCACCTCTTGATGCCAAATACGCTAGAATGAAAAGCAACGACTATGACGCGTGCGGAAAGAGAGATAAGAGAAATGAATGAAAGAGATTTTAACGAAGGCATTCTAGATAGAAATCCGGCTACTGAAGACGGACACTGGTAAAAAAGTTACGATCAGCTAATAGGAATCTTATATTTCTATAAATAACAATAAAAATTTTATAATATACTTTACAATACAGGGATTCTCTAATAAAAGCCAAGAAAATTATCTTTTAGTAATTATTTTGCAATACAGACCTTGCCTTGAATGCTCTTAACATACTTTCCGCAATTGGGGCATACTCTCTTATATTTCGGAATATAAGTATTGCACTTGGGACAGTTTCTATTAAAGTTTATCCAAGTCATTCCTCTCTTCTCTGATATCCTTCTTAAATTATTCATTTTCTCACCAGAACCGCAAAGTATATTTTCTTTCAACTGGTATTTAAATCTTACAATTATTTTATATAACAGATTATAAGACCCTATTTTACCACCATGGGTCGTAAACAAATAATAACTATAGAAACAGAGAAAATTGAATTATGAGTAATTTTTGGGATTTCACTTTTCTATTTTTGGACAGATTTGTATTTCCAACTAAAAAGGAAGAAATTTTTTATGACTACACGTCCTTTAATTAAGTTTTATATATATTACCTGTAAATTAGTTTTATGAGCCAAACAATCAAAGAGGCATTCTGGGATGATTTGAAGGATGATATAAAATTTTTCATGAAAAATTTCAAAGAAATAGTAAAAAGAACTTGGTTGGATTTTCTGACTGATATGAAAAGTGATTAGTATTCGCGGCCAAACAATTTTTAGGATAATAGGAGTCATTTTTTGGGTCATCGCCATCATAATACTCATGGCAACCTATGGGATTTTTGCAAAGCCTTCTTTGGAAAAAGAATTGAGCAAAGGTCTCTTCAATGAGACGTCAACCTATTATAACGGCTGTATGATATTAGGTATTTTGCTGTTGACAATAGGAACATTTCTGATAATATATCCATTCAAGAAATGATTCTATTTTTTCGGTATGAACATAGGCACTTTTTCTCTATATTTTTTATAGTTTCTGCCAAACTTTTTCATTAAGAGCATTTCTTCATGCAAGGCCATTAAATACCAGACTATGACAAACACTATTGCAACAATCAACATCGGTACTATGGGGAATATTATAAGAAAACCCAAGTTCATTAGCATTCTTCCAAGATATACAGGATGCCTCATCTTCGAATATACGCCACTGGTAACAAGCTTTCTAATTTCTTGCGGATGGGATTGCGGTTTTCCTAGAACTGAACAGGATTTTGATTCAAAATAGAAGCTTAAAAGTACTATTGGTGTACCTATTGCAGCTCTCAGGATTAACAGACCTGCTGTCGCCTCCCTGTAGAATAGGAAGAAGACTAGGTTTACAAAGGCTAGATTGATTATGTCAAAATAAAGAGGCTTTATGTAAAGCTTGGCCATAAAATCACTTTAATAGTTTCATGAACTTCTCGGGGTTCGAGGGTGTTATCATATAATATTTACCTTTTTTTGTAGTTATAAGAATAGCGTCCTTCAGGTTTGTTATTATTGAATTTACCCAGCCCAGATTTGGAACATAGAAGGAACCAGAGTAAAGGCTTGCACCGACTCTAAAGTGTATCGGAACCATCGTCTTTTCAACTTTCTTGATGTCTTTAATATTTACTTTTATGATCATGAAAGGCGACCATGAGTACAGGAAGCCGTCTTTTATTCTATATTTAGTATTGTAGAAACCCATTGTTGTAATCAAAATTATTAAAAGAATCAAAATCATTATAGCATTAAAAACACTTTTTAAAAAGATGGTGGCTTCTAAATACACTATGAGATAGAGTAACGCTACAAAGATCAATATAGATATGTACATGCCACCTATCCAATTGCTTACAAGGGGTTTGTTTATTACCTCTTTTGCCATAATAGTATTCTATTTTTGTATTAAATATATTTCCAGTTCCTTAAACCTTGTAGAAACACAAAAACTAAGATACATAGGATAATCTTATTGTTGAATATAAAGTATATGGATTTAAATTTTTAATGTTTCTATTAAATTTATGGCAAAAACTAAAAACGTTGTATTGCTTAGTGCGAAAGTATATTTTCCTTCAAAGGGTCCATCTGAAGAAGAAGTTGGAATGGTAATTCAGGATATCGCACTCAGAGCAAACCCAAGAGGTAGATATTTTAAACCGCATGGAGATGAAGAACAAGCTGAATTTGAAAAAAATCCAAAAGAATTCTTAAAAAAATCTCTAAAATCATTAGACCCAAGTAATCCACCTCAATTTATTTACGTAGGAGATTTTGAAGATCGACTTCCTAGTGAGTTTCTTGGTGTGAGCATACCACATTATTTCTTGACGATAACTCCGAGAACAAAACCTGAAGCACAACTTCAAGAAGAATATAGAAAAAAACACTTAGTATCAATGCTTAACTCCATGAGAGCATATGGTGGACCTAAAATGATACAACCTTTATCTAAAGCAGAACAGAAAATAGTAGATGTTTGGTTTGCAGGAAGAAAAGATTAATAAAATAACCAAGTCATATACTTATTGCTGAATAATAAGATTATAGGATAATTCTATTGCTGGGTAATAAGATTATAGATTTAAATGTTTTCGACTCAATATTTTTATTAAGGCTTTTGGTATGGCAAACAAGAATGAAGATATCCTTGGAATTTTATATAAGATTAAAGGTGAATTCAACTCTCTTTTTTCAGAATTGAAAGAAATCTACAAGCCTAAAGAAAAAGAGAAGAAACCTTAAGATTTTATTAAGAAAACAATCTAAGTCATAATCTTATTGCTCCATAATAAGAATATAGGATAATCTTCTAGTTTCAATAAAATTTTAAATCCTCTTCCACAAAGATTAATTTCTATTCTCCAATGCCAAAAAATTTATATTTCTTCTCCATTCATAATAATTTAAGTATCCTGTTTCTAAAGATTTCCCAGTCCTTGCTCATTATATGAATACCGGCGGCTGGTATGTGACCTCCGCCGCTGGCATTATTGAGATTCTTTATTGCCCTTTGTGCAACCCTGCCGCAGTTGACTTTCTTATCCTGTCTCCTTAGGCTCATATAGGTCATTTTACCTTTCTTTCTGGTTACAAGTACGGTGTAGTTAGGTTTTTCAAAGCTGATTTTCGTGGAAATAGGGGAACTTATGGAGAATCTTGCGTCCAATTTTAAGATTATTAGCTTCTTGCCCTCTATTATCTCGGCGTTTTTCCTCCAGTTTTTAGCTGTCAGAACAATTTCTCTTTCTATGGCATCATAAAATCTCTTCAACTTCTTCGAATTAGCTGTCTTGGTTTTCAATATATCAACAGGAGAAGAAGCTTCAAGGCATGCTTTGTAACCTATTACCACGCCTTTGCTTCCAGAATAGTAATAGCCTGACGTTATGATGTCATTAACCATCCTAAGTTTAGACAAGGAAATTTTATATTTTTTATAGACTCTTTCTAAGAAGCCTTTCCATACGTCTTCGCTCTTGTCGTTTACAATTCCTATTCCCGCCAGCCAATTCAAATCTTCTATGTTCGTCAGTTTGCTGCAAATGTCATAGACAATCTTGCTGGTGCAATATTTATAAGAAGTAAATCTAGTTTTCCATAGATTTGGATTAATGTGCAATATGTTTTTAACGCTGTTCAAATTTTTGTTAATTTGGTGATGGTCTATGATCAGTATATTAGCTTTTTTTGCTAGCCTTAATACATAATCTGGCTTTTCATCAACAGCCGCATCAACTGTTATTATAACATCGAATTTTTTGCTTTTCTGAAACATCCTTTCGTCTATAAATGATAAACTATGATTTGCAGGCATTGCTTCAGGCATTTTTCTGAAGACTTTTTTCAATGTTTTTGCAAGAATGGATGCAGCTCCTATTCCATCACCGTCAGTATCAAAGATTATCAGTACTTTTTTATTGCCATTTTCCTTTAGAAATTCAACAGCTTTTTTCAGCATAATTATCTTTTAGGATAGATATTTATAAATTAAATATATAAAAAGATTTAGTCGAAAATTTAGATATTAGAACCACTTTATGATTTTTTCTCTTCTTGTTTTGCGGTTGTAATTATAAATGGAGGTGGCGGTAATTGTAAATCGTCACTCAGCAAAATGGCTTTTTTAGAGCATTTATCGCTGACAATCCTTATCACTTGGAATTTAACGTCCTCAGACAATTTCTTGTCCTTCTTCCAATCCTTTAGAATCTTCTCTTGCTCATCGTCAACAAAGATGACATTGCCGTCAATGTTTATCTCAGCTAGGTTCTTGTTTTTTTCATCAATGTATTTAGTTCTATACTCGAATTCAATTGACAAGCCTTTGGTCTTCAAGGCGGGCAGTTCTTGCTCTTCTACATTGGTTATGTTCATGCTGCTGTTTACCTTTACTGCTCCTGTTATCTCCTCATGCTTTTTTCCTTCCATCATTTTTAGACCTATCCCGATTATCGGCATACAATCACGTAAATAATTGAAGCAGTAACTATTTATTTATTAATATTTAAGCAAATTAATTCTATGAAGATAAGAACTCTTACATACAAGAAACTGATAACACAGCACTTGAAAATACTAAAAAGTCTTCAAAGAAGTTCCGGCTTATTCATTGCTTCAAAAAATAGAAAAACAGGTTATGATAAAGCTTGGCTGAGGGATAATTTCTATGAGTGTCTGGCATTTGATATAATTGGAGATTGGATAACTGTAAAAAGAACTTATATGGCATTGCTTAACATATTCCTCAAACATGAATACAAAATAGACATGGCAATCAAGAAAAGGCCTGAACACGCCTATGAATTTATACATGCGAGATTCAATCCTGATACGTTTGATGAGTATTGGGAAGAATGGGGAAACAAGCAGAACGACTCAATAGGTGCTATATTGTTTATGATAGGTGAGTTGGAACATTCTAAAAAAATAAGCATAATTGAGAATAAAAATGATTTGAGAATAATAAATAAACTTGTTATGTATCTCAACACGATAGAATATTGGCATGATAAAGACTCTGGCATGTGGGAAGAAGAGGAGGAGGTTCATGCAAGCAGCATTGGCGCATGTGTTGCAGGCCTTAAGAATATAAAAAATATTAAAGGTGTAGATGTGCCTGATGAACTTATAAAAAAAGGAGAGATATCATTAAACAATATATTACCAAGAGAGTCAAAAAAGAAGTTTGTCGACCTTGCTTTACTTTCTCTAATTTGGCCTTATAACGTAGTAACAACTCAACAGAGAGACGTCATACTAAAGAATGTTATTTATCATTTAGAAAAGAAAAGAGGTGTTATAAGATACAAAGGAGATCACTACTATAACAAAAATCCGGATAATTATAGCGAAGAAGCTGAATGGGTTTTTGGGATAAGCTGGCTTTCAATAATATTCGATAAATTGGGAGAGAGAAAAAAAGCTAAACGCTACTTGAAAAAGGCAATGCCTTTGGTCACACCTCAAGGTGTAGTGCCTGAACTTTATTTCTCAAACTCTCCTAAATTCGATGAAAATACTCCTTTAGGATGGGCAGAAAGTTTGTTCATTGTTGCTTTGTACGAATTTAATAAGAAATATAGATTGGGGAGATGAATTAGTTTTATGGTTAAAAAGGCCTTGATGGTCATTGCGCCCAACGATTTCAGAGACGAGGAGTTCTTTGAGACGAAGGAGGTACTAGAAAAGGCAAACATCGACGTCACAGTCGTGAATTCTACTGGTCAACCTTCTAAGAGTTCGTTCGGTAAAATAGTGACTCCGGACAAGAATTTTTATGATGTTGATTCAAATGACTTTGATGCGATTGTTTTCGTTGGTGGTTCTGGGACTAGGATTTATCATAATCACAAGAGAACTTTGGAGCTGGCTAAAGAATTTTATAATTCAGGAAAAGTTGTGGCAGCCATATGCATCGCACCAACCATTCTGGTGAATGCTGGCATACTAGATGGTAAAAAAGCAACTTCTTTTCCTTCGGAAAAGAACAAGATAAATGCAATCGGAACCTACACTGGGAAACCTGTCGAAGCCGATGGTAAAATAATAACTGCCAACGGTCCTCTGGCTGCAGTGGAATTCGGAAAAAAAATTGTAGAGGCTTTGAAGTGAAGCTAACAATTCTATTATTAACTTTGCTAGTTTTTGTTGGTGGATGCACACAGATACAATCTACGCCTATATCGGTTAACCAAGGGACAGCAAGTCTTTGTAATCAAATTTGCAAGTCATATGATAAGAATTTAAGCAATGGTCCTTGCCTCTCTGACAATAATCCTGATTGGACTGTGAATGACTGGGTTTGCGATGTTGCTCATTCACCGAGGCAACCAGTAGATGACTTACCAGAGAATCAATGCTCTGCCTATAGAGATGGTCAGGCTCATCACTTTGTTGAGGTTGATACTAGCTGCAATTTTTTAAGAAGAGTCTAAAGTTTATTTAAAAACAATCTGCATTTATGAGAACATTATTTAAAAACATTCTTATTCTGTCAGAACATTATTTCCTATGTTAATTGATTAACTCCTAAAAAATGCATGTAAAATCAAAAGAATAGGTAAAATATCTACCAATAAAAAATGATAATGTCATAATAGGAATTAGACATATAAAATATGTGTAAAGGTATTTAACATAAATTGAACCAAATTTTAATACCCATTTCTCTTTCATGGAATCCTTTGCCCCAAGCCAAAAACTTTTCCATCTTGGACCCAATAACCAAGCCCAACCAAAAAGGGGCGAATACTCGATTCTACGGGGACCATAGCCTAATGATTTATTAGTCTTTGTGAAAATTATTTCAAAGTAAATCCAACCTAGAATAAATACAGGAACGACAGAGAAAAGCAGAGTAAAACCAACACAAACAAACTTAAGAGGTAAAGTAATAAAAGATAAAGCAGTTAAGATAAGTGGTAAGATTAAATGAACATTTACTTTAAAAAATAGACTAGATGTCATATATTTTATTTAGAAATTCTGTCCTAAATATATATGCTTACAGATTGAGAACATTATTTAAAAAATTTATACTTTTGGTTCAACTAATATTAGATTCTCTGATAGATTTTTATGTTGGAATTTGTAAATTAGATATATGAAGAAGAAATACTATTGGGTTGCTGGAATTGTTACGGTTCTAATTTTAGTTAGTGGATGGTTGATTTTCACTTCTTATCCAAGCGTTTCCATAACTACAACGGAAATGAAAGTAGAAAGAATAGTCTATCCGGATATTTCCAAAGGTATATGGCTAAAGATAAATATTAACAATAATAAATTCACTTTACTTAATTATGAGATTGTAGACGGTTACCCAGATTATCTTTCTGGGAGTTACCCATTTGTAGCTAGAATATTCTCCTATGACGGAAAGCTATTAGGTGAATATGGATTTGGTGACCCAAGAATAATACAAGCCGAACAGGGTTATACAGGACCGACTTGGCTAGATAATGTAAATTTTACACTAATACTCCCTTATTTTAATAATAGTAAAAATATTAACATTTATTCAGCAACCAAATTAATGCTTTCAGTTGATATTAGTGAATTAAAATAATTTTTTCTATACGAAAATAACCTGATAAAAATATAGGATCAAATATTACCTTTACCAAAAGTTCATGTTTATTTAAATACTTTCTTAAACACTAAAATTCATAAATTTAATTAAACAGCCCCCTAGTGTAGCGGCCAAGAGAGATATCTGGTAACACACGAGGCTCTGGTCATTTGGGAGACACCTCGGGACGTAGGTTCGAATCCTGCGGGGGCTATCCTTTTTTATTGTTCAAACCATATAATTTAATATGGTGAAAATCAATTCTTTCCGCTTTGGTTCTTTGACAATAAACAACAAGACCTATGAAAACGACATGACAGTTCATTGGGACGGCGAGCTAGTGCCTAGAGAATCGGACCACAATTTTTCTAAAGGAGATTTAATAGATCTTTTAATCAAAGGTCCTGATACCATAGTCATCGGTACGGGAACGGCTGGTTGCATGAAAATAGAAAAGGCTGCGGAAAACTTTGCAAGATTGAAGAATATTGATTTGATTGTTAAGAAGACATCAGAAGCTATAGAAGAGTTCAATAAACTATCGAAGGAAAAGAAAGTAATCGCAGTTTTGCATGTGACATGCTGAGTTTAAATTGCTTTCCATTGAAATAATTTTCATGACAGAATCATCTAAAGTGTTACTGGACGAGAGATTATTAAATGAAAAAATAGTTGAAGCAATTAAAAAAGCTACAGGAAATGATAAAAAGCAAATACCTTTCAATGACAAATTCTTTTCCTATTTAGAGTCGCATCCCAATACAGGAATGATAACAACTCAAACTAAGGAACTTATAGAAAAAAGATACTGGGGTCCTAACCAAAAAAGAAGTGAAAAACGTATACAACAGATTTACAGTTTTGACGAAATGATTAATAGATTCTTGAAAGTAGAGCATGTTGAATATTCTAGGTTTCAACAAAGTATGGAGAAAGTAAATAAGTTCTTCAAGGATTTGTCAGAAAATAATGAACATGTTATAGTAGCAAACAGATACAAGAGCTTGGTCAATTCTTTGGGAATAACAGAGCGATGTATGATTGAACCTGAAGAAAAAGATAAAAAATTTTTAGCTGAGGGTGTCAGTTTAAGCGATAGATACAAGTCATTGCTCCTTGCTTCTCCGAATCAAACGTTCATGAAACCCTATATTTCAAACATTATTGAAGAGAAACTTGGTTTTACTTGTGGGGATGTTGATTTTACCTTAGGGAGATTGCCAAAATAAGATTTATTTAATTGAAAAGCTATTTCTGATATATGTGGATTGTCAAGGCTTCTGGAGAAACGGAGAAATTTAACCCTCAAAAAATAAAGAGGACCTGCATAAGGGCTGGTGCGTCAGAGGAGCTAGCTGACAAGATAGTCAAACAGGTTACCAGCAAGGCTTATGATGGTATCTCAACCAAAGAAATTTTGAACATTGCTCTGAAACTCTTGAACAAAGAGAAACCACAAATTGCAGCGAGATATGATTTGAAAGGTGCCATGTTCAGGCTAGGGCCAGCGGGCTTTGTTTTCGAGCATTTTATAGGAGAGCTTCTAAAGGAATATGGCTATCAGACAAAGGTTCACAATATACTGAGAGGTCACTGCGTTTCCCATGAGATAGATGTTATAGCCACCAAGGACAGCAAGAGCTTTATGATAGAGTGCAAGTATCACAACGTTCTAGGCATATACACAGGATTGAGGGAGGTTCTATACACTTATGCTAGGTTTTTAGATTTGCAAGAAGGCTCTAAGCAAGGTCTGTGTCAGGAGTTCGAGCAGCCATGGCTGATTTGCAACACAAAGTTTTCTGATGACAATATACAGTATGCCAATTGCAGAGGTGTCAAACTGATGGGTTGGAATTATCCAGAGGACAATAGCCTAGAAAGTTTTATAGAGAAAAAGAGGCTTTATCCGATAACAATGATTAGAAGCTTGGATAATGATTCTTTGGATAAATTGTCTTCTTCAAATTTTATATTGGCTATAGATTTGTTGAGGATTCCATTGAAAGAATTGAACAAAATAACCAAGATATCGCTTAAAAAACTGGGATCATTTGCTGACGAGGCAAAAAAGATTTGCTATAGTTGATTTAATATAAATACTGGAAATTTTATATAATTCTCTATGATAGATGTTTTTAGTATATTTACTTTGATTGGAATTACTCTTTTTTTAGGCTACGTATGTTCTATTATTTTCAAAAAGACTCAGATACCAGACGTGATTTGGCTTTTGCTATTCGGATTTTTAATAGGCCCAATTTTTAATCTTATTGACAGAACAATATTTATTTCAATTTCTCCAATTTTAGCATCATTCGCTCTGCTTATAATTTTGTTTGATGCTGGTCTGGAAATGAACTTGTTTACATTAATAAAACAATTTCCTAGAAGTATTTTAATAACAATCGTTGGTATTACACTGACAATATTTTCAATAGCGATTTCTTCAGTTTTTTTGTTTGGCTTTGATTGGATAAGAGCACTTTTACTAGGAGCTATAATAGGCGGTCCAAGCTCAGCTATAGTCATATCTATTTTTAAAGGACTGAATATAAGAGACGATGTTAAAACAATTATGGATTTAGAATCAATACTTACAGATCCGGTTGACGTTATTCTAACAATTGCTTTTATTCAAATTTACATATCAACCTTACCTCTTTACTCTATAGTTGGGACTATAGTTAGCGCATTCTCTATAGGAGCTGTAATAGGGTTTGCAGCTGGCATAATTTGGCTTGTAGTTCTTAATAAGATAAAAGATAACTTTGATTACATGTTAACTCTAGGAATTTTACTCTTAATTTATACCTTTGTTGAGTCAATAAACGGTAGTGGTGCAATATCAGCTTTAGTATTTGGCATTGTTTTAGGCAGTGGAAAAATATTTTCAAGAGCCTTTAAATTTAAGAAAAGTGTCAGTATAAGTCCATCACTTAGGAAGTTTCATGAAGAAATAACTTTCTTTGTTAGATCTTTCTTTTTTGTTACAATGGGTATAATAGTTTCAATTAATCTTAACTTTATTTTTCAAGGCATAATAATTACACTTTTTATTGCCCTTGCTAGAGTAGTCACTGTGGCAATAAGCACATATAAAATGAATCTTACTAAATTAGAAACAAATGTTATGAGGATAGTTATACCTCAAGGTTTAGCTACCGCAGTTATGGCTTACGTACCCATGATTTATGGAGTTAAAGATGGGGAAATTTTCTTAAATATAGCTTTCATTATTATTATGTCAACAATTATTTACACGACAGTAGGCATGAAGATTATTTATAGCCGAAATAAACCTAAGATTTCGACTAAACCAAAGGTATTCCCGTAACTTTTTCTGCTAACAAACTCAGCGATGCTAAATCGTTTCTGTTCAGGTCATGTATATTCTTCTTGCCGCATGCACCTGCTGCCATTTTTACCTCTTCTGTGCATGCATTCAAGAAGTTGGCAACATTCTTTGCAGCATCTCCTATTGATAACTTCGCTCTTAGTTCTGGATTCTGAGTGGTTATTCCGAATGGGCATTTGCCTTTGTAGCACATCTTGCAATAAGTGCAACCCATTGCCACCAAGCATGGCGTTGCCATATAAACTGCATCCGCGCCCAATGCTAGAGCTTTTGCAACATCTGCCCCTTTGCTGAGTCCTCCTGCCACTATTAATTCTTGTTTGGCACTTCCCATTGCCTTCCTAGCCTTTACTACAGCAGCTAAAGTAGGTATTCCAAAGTCGTCCAACATTATCCTCGGTGCTGCTCCTGTTCCGCCTTCCATGCCGTCAACTGCTATTGCGTCTGGCTCTGCTTTCATAGCTAGTTTCACATCCTCTTCAACGTCCCCAGCTCCTAGTTTGATTATGATCGGTTTCCCGCCTGTGAGTTCCCTCAACCATTTTACTTTCTTTCTCAAATCATCCACAGAGAATATGTCAGGGTGGGCTGGTGGCGAGTGAATGTCCTTGCCCATTGGTACGTTCCTTATCTTGGCAATGTCCTCTGTCACCTTGTCTGCTGGTAATAAACCGCCTTGTCCGGGTTTTGCGCCTTGCCCTATTTTTATTTCAATCGCATCAGCAGCCTTTAGAACTTCATCAGTGATTCCAAATCTGCCTGTGCTGTATTGGACAATGAGGATGTTTGCGTTCTCCCTTTCCTCTGGTAGCATTCCGCCTTCTCCTGTATTGGTAGAGGTTCCGGCCAGGCTAGCGCCTTTTGCCAAGGCTATCTTTGCTTCCTTGCTCAAGGCTCCGAAACTCATGGCGCCAATCATTATCGGAATCTTTAACTTCAGAGGATGCTTGGAAGATTTACCGATTATCGTTTCTGATATTATTTCCTCTCTGAAATAATCAACAGGTCTCCCTGTCAATTGCTTTGGTATGAAAACTAGATCATCAAAACTAACTTTACCTAATTTAGTTGTTCTTCCTCCAGAAACAGGTGGCTTGCCTGTCAACGCTCTCTGCTTTACCTCGCTTACCCAATCTTCCATGGAATCACCAATCTAAATTGAGTAGAACAATATTTAAAGTTTTTTGTAAATTTATTTTATCTTTTAGAAGATTAATCTTTTATTTCCTCAATAAGGAATCTCATTCCATTCTTCTTTTTAACTTTTCTATCCTTATCCCCAGAAAAAGAGGTAACAAGACGTCCTATATTAAGTTTTTCAGAGGGAATATTCAACACTTCTCTGGCACCTTCAGAGATTAGTATGCCATATCTTTCCATTCTAGGCTTTAGCTTAGACAGCGAAGTGTTTAGGGTTATGGCAGAAAGGCCGGTTTTTATAGAATAATCTTTGTCGTTCAAGGTTGACAAAGCATAATTGTATAACTCTATGTCCATTTTCAAATGATGGTCTAACTCTTTAGGTTCTTTGTTGGCAGTTAAAAAACTTAAATCCTCAGACGCCTGGCGCAAATTTTTAGTAAATTCTGATGAGGTCTCGTTAATTTTTTTAATAAAAGATTCTATATGCTTTCTCTTTAGTAGAGTTTCCATGATTTCTTTGTTTTCCATTAAAGCATCAATTTTTTCAGTTCCAGATTTTTTAAAAGGAACGCTGCGCTTTGAACGCATAAGCCCAAAAAGATCAAATTCTTCTTCTACAGGAACTATTTCTTTCCAGCTTTTTTTACCGTAAATCCTGTTAACTGGCGTTGGAAAGAAGTAATCTAAAAATGTATCTACTTCATCTTGAATGTACACAATATTAATGGGAATCTTTTTTATTGCTGAAGTCGTTAAACTGTATTTTTGAATTCTTTCTAAAGAGGATTTAACATGAACTGGAAAATATTTTTCGTCAAGCTCTTTTACTTTTTCTTCAAGTTCTCTATCAAGTTTGTCAAGGTCAGTGAAATAATATCTTTCGCCGTGCATTAATTTTGAGAGTCTTGTTCTCCTTTTTTCAATTCTCGCATTTTTTGCTGCATCTTCCAAGGTTTTATGATAAATTTCCCTTAATCTAAATTTTTCTTCAGAAATGGCATCAGTTGCCGTTTCCAGAGCTGCTATGTACGATTCGTTAATTTGCGGAGTCATTGTTTTTTGTTCAGACATTATAAATATAAGAATCGTTAAAGATTTAAGTTTATTTTTCAATCTTTTTAATTCATTTTTCCAAATTTATAGCGATAATTTTATTGGTGTTGTGTTCAAGAAGTTTAAGTCAGTCGAATTGACTTTGTAAGGAGAAGTTGTATAGACGTAAAGGATAAAGTTACCAGGAAGATAGTTAGTATAATTGAACATAATGTTTGGTTCTGCATAACCATTGACAACCTGTGGCCCCCAAATAAGGGCTCCATTTGTCTTATTAGTTATATTTACAGTTGCAGACTTAGGATTGCCTCCTGTGTCTGTAATTATTACTGGGAAATATCTATTAACTGTAGGTTGAGCGTACCATTCACCTACCGATAGTTGAGAAACATTTCCTCTAATTATACTTGTTCCTACGATGGCATCTCCAACATGCCATCTGTTTATAAACGCATTATCAAACGTAATTTCAGTGGTGTCTCCATTTATATGTACATAGTGACCACCAGAATCAGCTATAACCTGAGAATTTTTCATCGTAGTTTTCGAACCTCCTCCAAAGTTGCAACCAGATTGACAACCATCTAATATTGAATTTTCTATATAATTAGTAGAATCATAAAAATCAGCTGAATGACCATAAAGAATGCCAGAAATATCAGCAGAAGTGTTAGTAATGTTAAATATACTGTTTATTATATTTACTTTTATTGATGATCCACTTGCTGTGAATGCTGGGTCAGTACTTGTGTTTATGATTAAATGACAGTTATTTAAACTAAAGGTTGTAACACCAGAAATCCAAACCTTTCCAATAATTGTTATTTTTTCCCCAGAACCACACGTGCATGTTGTATCAGTATTTATTGTCCAATCTCCAGATGTTGGTGGTTGAACTCCTGTACAGGTTTGAGGTACGCTCACTTGTTTAGTAAAACTTTGCGTGCTTGTTGATGAAACTTGAATAGTATGAACCCCGCTAGGTATGTTCAAATTTATGTTAGCGATTGATCCAGGATTTATTGTTTCAGAATATGTTGATATTAATTGAGAGTCTGAATAAATATTGAAATTGCTGGCGGAGGAAAAACCGCAGTTTCTTACTGTTATATTCTTGCTATTAGGGTCAAAGTTCTCAATCTTCAAACAGCCTCCAAGGTTATTTGCAGTGTTTTTGAAACTTTGGGAACTTGAGGCTGATACTGTTGTGAACAGCGTGCTCATGAAAAGCCATAGCATCGCAGCTAAGGCAACGACAATGAGTAGAATAAGGATAATCACTATTATCGATGATACCGCTTTCATACTAATAATTAATTTTTTGTATAAATAAGCGTTGTATTATAGATTTAAGGAACTCAAGTCAAATATTATAATTGGTTTTCATGTATGCTTATGATATCATAATAATAGGAGGAGGACCATCAGGTTTAGCCGCAGGTTTATATGCTGCTAGAAGGAACTTGAGGACTCTTGTCATCTTTCAGTTATTAGGAGGCCAGATGTCATACGCACCTTCTGTGGAAAACTATCCAGGATCAAGTCCAATACCCGGTGTAAAGTTGGCTGAGAAAATGAGAAAGCAGGCCAAGAAGTTTGGCTGCAAGTTTAAGATGGAGACGGTTGTTGGCTTGGATTTGAAAGGTGAAATAAAGAAAGTAAAGACGACTGAAAAGAAATATAAAGCTAAAGCAGTTATAATTGCGACAGGCAGCCATTACAGAAAGCTAGAGGCAGAAGGCGAGGATAGGTTTATCGGTAAGGGCGTTTCTTATTGCGCCGTTTGTGACATGCCCCTGTTCAAAGATAAGAAAGTTGCTATCATCGGTGGTTCTGACACTGCTGTCAAATCCGCAATATATGCAAGTGAGATTGCTTCCGAGGTTTACTTGATTCATCGCCGAGACCAGCTGAGGGCTGAGGAGGCGAATCAGGAGAATCTTAAAAAATCTGCTGTCAAAATAATCTGGAACAGCGTTGTTGATAAGATAGAAGGAGACAATTTTGTCAATAAGATTATAATAAAGAATGTCAACACCAATGAGACAAAGGAATTGGAAATAGACGGAGTCTTTGTTGAAATAGGCGAAATACCGACAACGGAGATTATGAAAGCTGCTGGCGTTGAAATAAATGAGAAGAACTTCATCAAGGTTAACGAGAACTTTGAGACCAACATACAAGGAGTTTTTGCAGCAGGCGATGTGACAGGCTCGTTCGCTCAGATAGTTGTTGCTGCGGCAGAAGGAGCGGAAGCTGCCACCAATGCCTACCTGTATTTGAAGGGAGGAGTTTACGGAGAGAAGAAACCAGCTGACTATGGTGAGAAAAAATGAAGACCTCGACTAAAAAACGGATTATAACCATAATAATTTTGGTTGCCATGCTAGGAAGCAGTATAACTTATGCCATAATATCTGCAGTCCCCTCTCAGAATGAGGTTCAGGCTAGTTGGGGAGCCAGACTAATAATAGTGATATTCGGCGAGCAGTCTACGGTACCGGCTGACATTGGTGTTACAAATGAGACCAGAACAAAACTGTTTACACTTAATTCGGACGGTATGGTGTACAAGACAGGAACAGAAGACGCTACTTTAGGAGATTTTTTTAAAATTTGGGGCGAGAATTTTAACAGCACCTGCATATTAGACTATTGCAACAATGGGAATAGCTCTATGGTTATGTACGTCTTCCAAAACGGGAAATGGGTGCAAAATTCTGAATACGAGAATTACGTTATTAAAAATGGAGATGACATCATGGTTGATTATAGATGATGTGCGCTGGTTCAAATCCTGCCCTCCGCATGCACTCCATTGAGCAATTGATATTAGAAACTACGATTTTTGGCATTCAATCACCTTCCAAACGAAAATTTTATATTTGTATTTAACCGATAATATTATCGGGTAATTGCAATGGTTAGGGAAAATACAGTTACAAAATTGATTTCAGTGTTTATGCCTGAGTTGATCAGAGAGTTCAACATAAGAGAACTTGCAAAGAAAGCAGGCATATCATATGACGCTGCTTATCGCCATGTCAAATTTCTTGTAGAAAAAAGCATTCTCAAAGAAAAACAAGTTGGAAAATCATTGGTTTGCAGCTTGAACCTAGGCAATGTCATGGCGAGAAAATACCTTGAGAGGATAAGCATTTCAAAAACAGAAGAATTCCTGAAAAAAGATGTTGTTTTGAGGAACCTTCTCAACGAGCTTGTCGAGAATCTGAAGAAAGCTGTTCCCAACGAACTTTTGTGCGTTGTCTTGTTTGGTAGTTATGCCAGAGGAGAGCAAAAAGAGCATAGTGATATTGATATTTTAATAATAAGCTCTACTTTTGAAGTTAGGGAAAAATTGGAAAGAGAATGTGGAGGCATAGAGCACATATACGGGAAGGATATTGCTTTGCTTGTTACTACTGCTTCCGAATTCAAAAAAATGCTAGGATCCAAAAAAAGAATGGTTGCGCACGAAATACAACTTGATGGAATAATCCTTTATGGGTTTGAAAATTACTATATGCTGTTAAGCGAGGGAATGTCGTATGATTGAGATTGAGGTAAAGCTCAAAGAATTCGAAAAGAAAGGATTGTGCGGCAAAGCGCCATTCGTTGGAAGGCTAGGCCCAAGTTATTTGGCAAAAGCCAATCACAATTTCATGGTAAGTAATATTTTATGGAAGATTGGAAACAATGAGGAGGCAAAGAAGGTTCTGAAGCTTCCAGAAGACTTTTCAGCGTTTGATTGGGTTGTGATAACTGCTTACTATGCGATGTATCATTCTGCTCTGGCAACACTTGCATCAATTGGTTATAAAAGCGACAATCACACTGCAACGGTAATCGCTCTTGAAGTATTCTTTGTCAAAAAGAATCTTCTGGAAAAGAAATTCCTTGACAAATTGAAACAGGCAAGAGAGCTTGAAGAGGAATATGTTCAAAAGTTGAGACGCGCAAGAAGACAAAGGGAAACAGCGCAATATGGAGTAACGGAAGAGACGGGAAAAGAAGCAGCAGAAAAAATACTGAAAGATGCGAGGAATTTTGTAAACAGAATAGAGAAGCTGATAAATGAGTTAAGTTCGGATGTTGTTAGGAAATGAGAGAGTCTAAGTTAAATATTAAATTATCTGAAGTTTGATGATTAAATGTCAAATCCTGCCCTCCGCACTACATTTGATTCACATCCGGCTCAGAAGACATGAAAATATATCCTATAAAAAATAAAAATATTATTGATTAGCATGGGCAGTTTTATAGAATTGAATGATACATTACAAATAACAACAGAACAAGGCTTTCCTAAAGAACTTAATCTTGAAGAACATCAGAAAAAACCTTTCAGAGTAGAAGATTTTAAAAATCGTATATTTGAGTTCAAAAATAAAGAAGGAGTAAGATTATACCATTCAGCTCCTACAAGAGTTTTTCTTGTTCATAATATAAACGGTAAATGGTTATACTGGGGTCATGTGCACATAGTAGAACAGACTATACATGCTGATACAAAAACAACCTCGGGAAAATTCAGAATAGTGAAGATATACGACCCGCAATATCAAAAGATGATAAGTAAAAATGAAGTAGATGAAGGTAAAGAATATTTTGGTAAGTAGTCGGATTTTAACCCAAAGACGAGCATGCCCTCCACATTTTACTGTTAAATAGGTCGATAAAACAAGGTTGTACTATGGATGTAAGGAACCTGAGACAATTTGTGCAAGAAATTGTAAAAAAAGCAAGTAATTTGAAGGATAAACATACTTCTGAGAAAAATGCCTCTGTTAACTATGCCTGCATTTTTTGTCAAAACGATGAGCAATACGATAGTTTAGCGGCTCTTGCACAAGAAATTGGCAAGGTGATCGAGGAAACGCCGACTGGTCCATTGTTTCATATACAACCGTTAGATACTGCTGCAGGAAAGCTTCAGTTGTTAAAAATCCGAAAACCAGATGCAACAAGGCCCGAGTTGGGTGATGCTGATTTTACGGTTTCAGATTATCCTGAATTCAAGAAGAAATATTTATCGCAAGAGGGTTTCAGCTTAATAGTTCGCAAAAACTTTGAGATGATAGAATTAGTAGATCCGAAATTCAATGTAAGAGCATATTTTTCAAACCCGCCCTTGGACAAACAGTTCGGAATTAAATAACACAGTATTAGTAACCAAGTAGGTTCGAATGCTGAGTGATAAAAAAATGAAGAACACTGAATGCACAATTTATATTAAAACAAAGAAAGGTAAAGTGCTACAAAGCTATCGCAAAGGGAAGAACGGTTGGGCACAAACCAGTTCAAAAGGTATAGTCCGCTCCCTCACAGCAGAACAACTGTTGTCGCACATATTGCCACCGATTGCAATTGGACATGCTAACGTTAGAGTGGAACCCGACAAAAAATTAAAAAAATTCTTAAGAAAAAACTATGGTTGAAAGGCAAAATGAAAAATAACTCTTTCTACAACATAGACATTTAAAGATTAGATTTCTATTAAAAATCAGATATAAATGAAAGAAGAAAAGTTGATAATAAGTGAAGGATATAGGAATCTTTCTGCAGTGCTGACTTCTCCTGAAAGCAGTATAACACCTGTTGTTGTAATGTGCCATGGATATTCAAGAGATAAGAATGGCACAAAGTATATCATGCTATCCGAAAAACTTGCCAAAAAAGATATGTCATCATTACGTTTTGATTTCTCTGGTCATGGAGATAGCTGGGGCTTTCTTGAAGATTTTACGAACAAGCTTGGAGTTGATAATCTTGATGATGTTGTATGGTATTTGCAAAAACGCGGCTACAAGAACAAGCAGATGGGTATTAGTGGTTCAAGCACAGGTGCTGAAATTGCGGCTCTTTATGCTGCTAAAAATCCTGAAATTGGTGCATTAGCTCTAAGGGCTCCTACATATGGAGTGGAAACATTGAGAGCAGTCAGATGTGTCAAGTCTCCAACCTTGATAATAACTGGCGAAAAAGATACCTTGATCACTTCATCTGCTGCCAGAAGATTCTTTGATAGTCTTAATTGTGAAAAAGATTTCAAGATTATTCAAGGAGCAACTCACGAATGCCAAGAAGTAAAACATATAGAAGAACTGAACAGACTAAATTCTGAATGGTTTGAAAGATGGTTAAAATGAAGGTGCTTGATGAACCTTCTTCCAACTTAAAAAATAAGAATAGAAACTTCTAAGATAAAACAATATGGCAAAGGCTATTAATTATTCTTTTTTATGAAATTTCTTAGCTTCTTCTTCCATCGCTTCTAGCCTGTCATAATAATCCGAGAATTCGTTCAGATGCGCTAGGGCTATCTTTCCAGTGAGTATCGGGTCATCGTTGGTCACATTAGTTGCAGGGCTTATTTTGCCATGCTCCAGTTCAACGTCCATGCCCATCCTGAACTGTTCAACGTCAAATTCGTTCCAGTCGATGCCTAGCTTCTCTCCTATTTTCTTGGCCTCTTCGGCGGTAAAATGCTTTTTCATAACAAATATATAGAAGGTCGGGATTTAAAAAACAGCAATAGAACATTTTAATACTAACAAAAAATATTTTATATAATGACACATCTCACTAGATTCAGCTTTGGTGCGACTTCTGCTGTTGTTACCAGTCTGGCATTTATAGTCAGCATGAGCAAAAACATTAACCCTAAGCTCACCATCATCGGCTCGCTGCTGGTGATTGCTGTTGCTGACAACATCTCCGACTCGCTGGGCATTCACATTTACCAAGAGTCAGAGCTCAAGAAACCTAAAGTTATAAGAGTTTCCACATTCTCCAATTTTTTAACAAGATTATTATCAATATTGATCTTTATTTTATTAGTTGCATTTTTACCTATAAGTTATGCTGTCATTGTTTCAATAGTTTATGGCATCTCGCTGCTTTCAGCATTAAGTTATCTCATAGCAAAAGAACAGAAAACTAATCCGTACTTTGCAATTCTGGAGCATGTTGCGGTTGCCATCTTGGTTATTGCTGTTAGTAGCTTATTAGGTGGATGGATTACTGATATTTTCAGAGCTTGAATTGCTAGATGACTATTTTCTAAGATCATCTATTCAGAATCAAGCCTTTCAGCTAGCTACGCATTCATATCCATTCCAACATTTTCCTTCGCCGCAATCACAAACCTTTACTTCCTTGCTGTTGTCAGGAGAACAGCCACACGCACCAATCAAACAGATGTTTGGAAAATCTCCAGATGATTGACAGCACAATTGAATTGTAACAGTCCCACCAGATGCTCTGCATAATTCATCTGTTGTTTTATTATTTGTTGCATTGCACATGATCGAAGGCATTAAACATTTTGGTGTGCTGTAATAACATCTTGGGTTGCACACATCTCCCTCTTGTAAATAACCTTCCGGACATTTGCATGATGGACAAGGGGCAAAGTCGCAATTTGGTGCGACTCTTCCTACAGCGCTGCCATCCGGACATAATTTCGCTTCTTCTGTGCAGGCTTTTGGTTGAGAATTTTGTTGAAACATTATTCCTATAACAACTACGATAACAGTACCAATGATACAATAGTATTTGTTCATACTAAGCCATTCTGACTGGATATATTTCTTGTTGTTCAATAGGAAGTTCAACTTTATTGATTTCTCTCAAGTCGCTCAAGTCATTCATCTTTATCATATTGCCAGACAATGTGTAGAGAACATCATCCATGTAGAGAGATCTTCTTATCTGAGACTGATAGTCGTAGTAATAATATTCAGTCTTGTTGATAGTCTCGTTCTCATGGGTTATCCTTCCCTTCAGCACAAAGCCGTTGCTCAAGTCAACGTTGAAAACATACGCACCTTGCCAAGTTTGCTGATAATCCTTTTCTGCTAACAATACTGGGATCACAAGAAGATTCTTCGATTTGCTAAACAAGAATGCCTTGTGGTCGTTCAAAGCTTCTGAATAAGTGCCTCTCTCACCGATAATATATTTTGAAATCTCCTTTGGGTTCGATACGTCGCTGACGTCAAACAACGAGAGTTTCATGCCTTGCACTCTGCCTTGCTCTGTTGCGTCAACTCCTATGCCGATTACGTGGGTATCGTCATAAGGGTGCAGATAATTCGAGACACCAGGTATCTTCAAGTAGCCTAGCACTACGGGATTGGTAGGATTGCTCAAGTCTATTACAAACAAGGGATCAATCTGTCTGAATGTCACCAAGTATCCTTTTTCTCCTAGGAATCTTACAGAATAAATCTTTTCTCCATGAGCAAGGTCTTCTAATTTGCCAATTATTTGTAGATTGTTGTCAAGGATGTAAACATGATTTAAGGATTCTGCTTGCCAGTTTCCTGTTGTGGTAGCTATCCTAAAATTATTATTGTACTCGTCCATGGAGAACTGGTTAAGTGTATAACCAGGAACCTCACCGTTCGTCTGGTACTCTATGTTACCGTTGTCTATGGATATCTTATGAATTATTGTCTTTTCCATCTCCTTTGATATTTCAACTTGTACTTTCTGAGCATTGTCCTCTATGGTTTTCATTACCTGTGCTCCGTTCTCAGGTCCCAGCGAATTCAGGTAATCTTGCAAGGATTTTGATATCTGTTGCATCTTCTCATACTTGGTAATGTTCGAGTCTCTTATGGCACTTATCCTAACCTGCTCCTGCACTGAAACAG
>Ga0315285_10000052_pt1 | contig 113499 bp, 121 predicted proteins | sample YL17G09_36_MG_FD_203698 | JGI IMG/M metagenome (GOLD analysis project Ga0315285, IMG submission 203698) | Sediment microbial communities from Yellowstone Lake, YNP, Wyoming, USA - YL17G09_36 | ecosystem: Environmental > Aquatic > Freshwater > Lake > Sediment | place: USA: Wyoming | collected... | reverse complement strand
TCCAAACAATGCTTCCCATGTACAGGGCACATCACCCTCCAGGGCCAAGGCAAAGCCAGAGGCACAGACAACCACGCAAACTAATTTAGGAACACGCATGCGCGCTTGAGCTATTAGGTTTACGAGGTGCGCACGAATCGTCGGGAAAAAAGGAGTTGCGGGTGGCAAACAATACCCTTAAGTTACTTGTCACCAGGTAATAAAGCAATTCTGAGTGGTTAAAACCATGAAAATGAGAATGATAAAACTGCGCCCTGAGTTCCTTATAGAAACATTGCAAGGAAAAGTGTCATCTTTCACTTCCAACCTGCCAGACGATATTGAACTTTTGGATATGAAGTACGACTTGTTTTCCAAGCAAGTATTCGCAATCGTAAGAAGCGACAGTTTTGAAGACGTTGCAGAATCCTATCCAATTCCAGAGTTCAATTTAGTCTACACGGCAAGCTCCAAAACCGAATCTCAGCCCACGACAAGCTTCAAACCTGAATCTAATCCCACAAAGAAAACGCCGATTCAACCAAGTCGAGACACAAGCGCAGTAGAAAAAGAGTTCATTCCAGAGCAGCGCAAGTTGCTGAGTTTCACGGTAGACGGAGAATACGTCAAAGTGACGCCAATCCAATACTTGAAGGCTGAATGGGATGAAATTAGCGATGTTGTTAGAAGTTTGGGCGGCAAATGGGTGAAAGGCGACGGCGTCAGCTTTTGGGCAATTCCACTGCAACAGAGCTAACAAAATGAGTTTTGACTGAGAAATTTGCACGTCATAAATAACCCTTGCCCGAATTGGCCAGAAACTACGACTATAGTTGAGAAAAGAAAAAAAAGGGGATTGCGCGGGAGACGTCTCCACTTGTAGTAGGGTTCGAATCCAACCCCTCGCACCATGTGTGGAGGTCCCGCAGAGATTGCAGGAGAAAGGCGGTTTTGTGCTACAAAAAAAACATGCGTCTCGATTGTGGAGCGTCTACTAGCCATTGAGGATGTAGTTGTCCCTCAATCTCTATGCATATTCCGAATAAACTTGAAAATCTGAAGGTATCTAGAAAGAAACTCTAGGAATCTTGGCAAAGCATTTATCCGTTTTTTGTCAATTGCCTAAACTGGAATCTGTTGATGTGATAACATGGCCACAGTGCGAAGAATGAGTGTTGAAGACGCCGAAGATGCTGTAAGGGTTTCTCTGGCATCATTTCAAGATGTATGGAATCGCTATGAGAGAAACTACTATCCACGCAAGGCCTTAGAATTTGATTTTTCACGAAATACTCCTGAGAACTATAAGAAGCGGATTCAAGAACCCAACGATTTCCTTTTTGTAGTCGAAGAGAAAGGAGGAATCGTTGGAGTGGCAATAGGAGGAATGCTGCGGGGCAACGAAAAGGAAGGGGGTCTTGCTCTGCTTTCGTCCATATGTATTCACCCATCGCATCAACGAAAAGGACTAGGTGAAGCTCTACTCAATCATATCGTGGAATATTGCAGGGAGCAAAAATGTCACAAGATAACCTTGTACACTCTTCCAGTCCTAGTTCCCGCATTGAACCTTTACCTCAAACTAGGGTTTGTACCAGAAGCATATTTACGTAAAGAATGGTGGGGCGTAGACTTCCTAAAGATGAGCAAATGGCTGCAAAGGAAAGACTAGATTCTCTGAATGCCTTTTCGGGTTATCTGCATGCTGTCAACGTGAAATCGTGCCAATAAGGCCATTTTCTAAAGACTTGGTCGTAGCGTGGTGTTAATGCGAATCTGAATTCTGGTTTCACAGTTCTTAATATTAAGAGAGACAGAACATTCACGTCTTAGGTGTGTTGATGTCGCAGAAGCTCAGGAAGATCATGGTTGACAAGGTAGTGACCGTGGACCCAAGTGCCACTGTGAAGAAAGCCGTTGAGCTTATGAATCTCCATGACATCGGCTGTCTGGTTGTTGTTCATTGTGAAAAACCCGTCGGCATCCTGACTGAACGAGACATGTTGAAACGTGTCATACACAAATCGAGAGATCCTGCGAGAACAAAGGTTGTCGACATAATGTCAAAACCGCTGGTCACAGCATCACCTAACATGCGTGCAGGCGACGCTGCAAAACTGATGCTTGAGAAAAATGTTAAGAAACTCCCAGTGATTGAGAACGGGCGACTCGTGGGCTTGGTCTCAATAACCGATCTTCTGCACTCCCAAGGAGTTGCCGAGTTCCTGAACAAAGAATCATTGAACGGTGCGTCAAACCGCATCAAAAGAGCAGTAAGCTTGTATTCTGATCCGTCGAATCAGCATCGGCGGAAATGCCCTATGATAATGAAAGACGGATACCAAATGGGTTGTCTAGACACCAGGTGCATGTGGTGGACCGGAGAAGAATGCGCCGTAACCAAGCTTTCCCGCCAGCTTTCCACAGAAGACGTAATGGAAACAGACATCATGCAAGACGAGCCATGCACAGACTAAAGCGAGCTTTATCAAACATCCGAATGAGGGTCTTGGCGTGATGATCTCAGTTTATGCCCCAACTGTGCAACCAAGCCACGAAGTCCTACTTAGAATCGCGATAATCTATCTGGCCCTCACTTAAGGTCCTCTGGCGAAGGCCTCTGTGGGTTCGAACCCCACCTCTCGCGATATTATTGGTGGAAGCCTTTTTCCAGCCAAGTAACCGCTGACACTTGATTCTGCACAAAGGCTATAGCTGAACGAATGGATTAAGTAACGAGGGGTTGCTTGTGGCCGAGTTCATAATCGTGACCTGGACTATGATTCAAGGCCGTATGGAACAGCATGAAGAAAGCATCAAGAAAAACATGAATCACTGGCGCAAAAACGCTAAACGGTTCAAGCTGAAATCGATGAGATACTACGCACAAGCCTTAGGAGGCGACTCGTTCCATTATGGAAGGGTGCTGGTTTTTGAATTTGAGACTCTTAATGACTGGGAGAGTTTTAGAAACGAGATTGAGGAGAACGAAAAGGCATATGCGTTGAAAGAGCAGTGGTTAACTAACCTTGACGTGAAGACCCTCAGGATAATCGAATGGCAAGACAGGCAGAGAGACGCATGGCTGGAGTGACTGAGAAACTATCCGAACAACGGAGTGCGTTTCTGTCAATGCTTGCAAGGTAGTTTTTGGTTTTGCGGAAATGTTATAGCTGAAACGAGTCAAACATTACCTTATTCCAGCAATGCTGGTGTTAACAATGAGTGAAATTCAGACGGTCTCTATCGCTGTTGCTTCTTCAGGTGTTTTCATTGCAGCCATCTATTACATTCTTCAGATAAGACATCAGACCAGATCAAGACAAACAGACCTTGTTATGAGGCTGTATGCTACGTTCAGTAGCAATGAGTTTCAAGATGCGTGGGCGAAAGTAAGAGCGAAAGCCAGCGTCTTCGAGAGCATAGACGACATTTATGACTTTGACAAGAAAGTTGGGCTTCGAGAAGTGAATCAAGTGTGCTTGTTCTTCGAGGGTATAGGTATTCTCCTTCAAAGAAAGCTTGTAGACACCAGAATGATTGAAGACTTGTTCGGTGGCGCAATCGCAAGAGCATGGGAAAAGATGGAGACAGGAGTGACAAAAGCCAGAAAGCAACTCAATGACCCAACGATATACTACTACTTTGAATACCTCTACAATGAAATGAAGAAAAGAGAGCAACCACAATAGGACATTCCTTAGTCATGGTTCCAAGCCAGTGTGATTCATCTAGTCTTCATAAGAAAACGGCCATATGCAAGCGGGACTTGGAGATACCTCTACCTGTCTTTGTAGTAAGATGGCCAAGGTTTTCTTAGGAGCAGATGACGAAATCATAGTCTGCAAGATCCATCAAGCTCGCAGGTCACTATTCTAAGGTTCTTAATACGTTTATAGCTTCTTCAATGTGTTTTTCTGGTTGGAATTGTGATGAGAATATGTGTCTGATTATTCCTTTCTTGTCGATGACGTACGTGACTCTGCCGGGGATTATGCCCAGGGTTGAGGGGACGTCATACATTTGTCGAACCTTGTTGTCCTTGTCAACCAGCAGCTTGAACGGTAGCATGTACTTGTTGACGAATTCCTGATGCGATTCTGAATCGCCAGCGTTTATGCCCAAGACTTCTGCACCCAAGTCCTTGAAAACCTCGTAGCTGTCTCTAAAAGCACACGCTTCCTTGGTGCATCCTCTGGACTCGTCCTTTGGATAGAAGAAGAGGACAACGTTCTTCTTTCCTAGAAATTGTGAAAGAGCAACGTCTTCTCCAGCATTCGAAGGAAGCACAAAATCCGGCGCCTTATCGCCCACGTTAAGTTTCGCCAAGCTAACACCTCCATTTCTCTTTTCATCTTGAAAATCTATCGTTCCTCCACACATCAGCAGTGTCGCTGTAACCGCGTTTCTCCCAGTAGCCAAGCTCCTTCTCAAGCATGAAACGTATCCTCGTAACCCACAAAGCGCTTTTGTAAGCGTATTTGCTGGGAACCACCAACCGCAAAGGAAACCCAAGGCCCTGTTCAAGCTGTTTTCCATCGAGCCTTGTGGCCAGAAGAATTTCGTCGCCATCAAGCTCTTTCAGCGCAAAGGAGGTCGTGTATTCGTCTGCGCATTCGAACATGACGTATTTCGCGTCCTTCTTGGGCTCCACCAAATCCACTATGTTTCTGAACCTGACTCCTTCCCATCGGCAGTCGAGGACGCTCCAGCCTTCAACGCAGTGGAAGTCGCTCACCGACTCAACCATCGGAAGCTTCCCGAAATCCTCCCAAGCAAGCCTCTGCGGCTTCTCAACTTCACCATCTATCACCAAAACCCAATCTCGCAGATCGATTTTGGGAATAGCGCTCGTAATGCCTGGGTGATCTTCGCCCCATCGCAGAATCCGCTTAATGGGCATTTGATCCGGAGGTAATCGTCCCTCGTCTTTCTGTGTGGATGACATGCCTGTTCCGACAAGGAATAAGGTTTGAGTAGTTGAGATTAAGGTTTTCCATTGAAATGCTCAAGGCGGCTACAGGAATTCTGTTAGTGATCTCTGGCTTTTCTGCGTTTGCATAAAACCGGAAATTCTAACGCCCACTCTTCGCACCTCAAGTTCAGACTGGTCAAGAAATCTCTCAAAAAGCTCTTTTACGGTGCTCTTCAGCACTTCTAAGCTGTCTGTCGGGCTTTCAAGCGTTCTAGATCGGTTGTAAACGCTCATGTCAGCCATCACCACGTATATTCCAACGGTCTTAAAAGTCACCCCTCGTTGTATAAGCCCGCCGTGAACGTCTTTGCACAGTTCGTCAGTCTTTTCGAGGATTCTGGGCAACTCGCGTGTGTTCTCCTTCAGCGTAGCGATTCTGCTTACTGATTCAGTCTCGCCCCGCTCTTGCACAGGATCATCATCAACCCCTGATGCGGCACAGTGGAAGTAGGTTCCCAAGCTTTTGCCGAAAACATCGATTAATCTCTGAACGTCGTACCGCGCAAGTTCGCCGATCGTTCTGATTTCGAGAGTCTGCATTTTCTCTACTGTTTTCTTTCCAACGCCTATGAGACGATCAACTGGAAGGGGCGTCAGAAATCCTTCAACCATTTCAGGTTTAACAACGGTCAATCCATCAGGTTTTTGGGCGTCAGAAGCGATTTTGGCAATGAGCTTGTTGGGACCTACCCCGATGGAACCAGTCATTCCTTCCCGGGCCTTCAAATCGTTCTTGATGTCTTGAGCTAGCTGTCTTGCTGCCTCAAAGTCACCACCAACCTTCTGGCTCACATCCAAGTACGCTTCGTCTATCCCGACCTGTTCGAACCGATCTGCATAGTCTTTCAAAATGGTCATTATTCTGTTCGATACTTGTTCATAGAGTTCAAAGTCCGCAGGCAGAAAGACAGCGTCAATGCCCTCCAGCTTCTTCTTGGCAATGAAAATCGGTATCCCCGACTTCACGCTGTACTTTCGGGCTATGTAGTTGGCGGTGGTCACGGCGCCGCTGTCTTCGCTTCTGCCTGAATACATGCACACGACTACAGGTTTTTCCTTGATAGCGGGATTTCTCTTCTCTTCGCACTGGGCGTAAAAGTAATCCAAATCCACCAGCATGACAACGCGGGGCTGCATTATCTTCCTCATAGATTGGAGACATTGTTGGCGATTTACGTTTTTCCATCGGGCTATCCGTCATGCGTAGCCTTCGCGAAAGGCTAATCTCATTAGGGACCAGTACAATTTGCCTGTCGGAGAACTGAGTCACGGAATGGATGCTGACACCAGACGCATAGCCTTGCAGCGTGTTCGAACGCTTTTCAGTCTAGCAAGTGAGACCATTCACGATGATTCTGCTTTGGCGCAACGCTACGTCAGTTTGGCTCGGAAAATCGCCATGGCAGCTAAGCTTCGCTTGCCAAAGGAATACAGGCGTCAGGTTTGCAGGCACTGTAAAAGCTTTATCTTGCCCGGTGTGAACAGTCGTGTACGAATTCAACAACGTAGAGAGCCCCACGTGGTGATCACATGCCTAGCATGTGGCGGTCAAACAAGGATACCGCTTAGGAAGAAGAAGGAGAAACTTGAACGTGAGTGAAATTACGGCTGGAAAGAAACGTTTCGTCAAACGCGCTTTGAGCGAAGCAGGTGCCACCGTGCGTATAGGCAAGGATGGCGCTTCGCCTGAAGTGCTCAAAGAGATTATGAGGCAATTGAACAGTAACAAGATGGTTAAGGTCAAGATTTTGAAGACCGGACTGAAGGGTGATGAAGCTAAGCAGATTGCCACGCAATGTGCCATGCAGACTGAATCATCGCTGGTCGATGTTCGGGGTCACACTTTCATGCTTTACAAGCGTCGCAAAAAGTGAAAGCCTTTATATTTGGCTTCATGTTTTTACTGAAGGAAAGTCAAGAGGATAATGCGCCTTGATAACTCCCCGCGATGTGCCAGCACCGAAGTTCATCGAAAAAGTAGCCAAGTACCTGAAGGACAATGTTGACTCAGTAACGCCGCCGCCATGGGCAAGCGTTGCCAAAACAGGTTCACATGTGGAAAAGCAGCCGCAGAACCCCGACTGGTGGTATGTTCGCTCTGCTTCAATATTGCGCAAAGTTTACGTCCACGGCCCGATAGGCTTGGAGAAGTTAAGGGCTGATTATGGCGGCAGGAAAGGTTTCACCGTTACACGAGAACATGTGTTCAAGTCGGGCGGATCGAACATAAGGAAAGCCTTGCAGCAGCTAGAAGCCGCGGGGTTCATTCAAACGACCCGACCACGCGGTAGAACAGTCACCAAAGAAGGAAGAAAGCTCCTCCAAGAACTTGCTGAGGAACTGGCCAAGGAGATGCCTGAACTAGCCAAGTACAAAGGTGACTAGCGTGTCAGACGACGAGCTGGTAGAGCTTCGCCGCAAGAAACTGGCAGCGCTTCAGCGCCAGATGGCTGACGAGCAGAAACAGACACAGATGCAGCAGCAGTTGGAGACTCAGAAGGAAGCTTTGCTAAGGAACATACTGTCTCCTGAAGCTAGGCAGAGGCTGACGAACCTGAAGATGATCAAGCCCGAGTTCACGGAGCAGCTTGAGCTACAGCTGATTCAGCTGGCGCAGCAGGGAAAACTGCCGATTCCGATGAGGGACGAGCAGCTGAAGCAGGTGCTCGTTCAACTTCAAGGACGCAGGCGTGAAACAAAAATAAGAAGGATATGAAAAATGACGCGAAACAAGCCAACAGCCAAAAAGCGGAGGCTTGCAAGAGCAGGAAAACAGAGGAAAGCCGTTCCAACATGGGTAATAGGAAGGACGGCGGGAAAATTCAGGACTCACCCTAAAAGGAGAAACTGGCGAACCAGCAAGCTGAAGCCTTAGGAGAAATCGGCCGATGAAAGAAGAAGACAAGAAAGAAAAGGTCAAAGCCGAAGAGGAAAAGGAAGAGGTAGCTGAGGCTGCAGAAGAGGAAGAGTCAGTAGTAGAAAGCTTGGAGAAGGAGCTTGAGGAAGAAGAGAAAGAACCTCTAGAAGAGGAAAAAGCAGAGACTGAAGAAAAGGCTCCTGAGGCTGAAAAGCCTAAGCGGAAGAAGAAGGAAGAGGAAGAAGAGGAAATAGTTGAAGAGAGAACTTACACGGTTCCTTTGAGCAAGGCTTGGATCATGCCTGCCAACAAGAGAGCGCCGAGAGCCGTGCGGATTCTCAGAAGTTTTATGATTAAACACATGAAACTAAAGACGCAGAAACCGGAAGAGGGAGAAGAGGAAGAAGAACCCAGTAGCCTCATTATCAGCGAAGAGGTTAACCGTAAAATGTGGGCTAGGGGAATCGAGAAGCCTCCTCGAAACATTCGCGTGAGAGCAGCGAAAGACAAGGACGGCAATGTAACGGTTTACTTGGCTGAAGGCGACTAGCCACTTGGCCATTTACCTGAGTGACATAGTCGGGAGCCCATACATAGGCGTCTACTCACTTGCCACCGACAAGATGGTCATCGTACCGAGCTTTGTTCTTTTGAAGAAAGCTGAAAAGATAGCAGAATGGCTCAAAGTCAAGCTAATCCACTCGAGCATAGGCGGTTCAGTTCTCGTTGGCGCCCTTGCCTACGCGAACTCCAATGGCATCTTGCTTCCCAGTTTTGTGCAGGAAGCGGAAATTGAAGCTCTTAAATCTGTTTTCAAGGGAAACATGACAATTATGGAGACAAAGAGAACTGCTTACGGAAACATTGTTCTGGCAAATGACCGCGGAGCAATCGTTGATCCTAGGCTGAAAACGCCTGACGTCAACTTGATCGCTGAAACGTTGGGTGTTGAGGTCGTGCCAAGCGAGATTGCGGGGTTGCCTTATGTTGGGTCGTTGGCGGTTGCCACGAACAAGGGAGTGATTGCGCATCCTTTGCTGAAGGATGATGAACGTAAGGTTTTGGAGGATGTTTTGAAGGTTCCGGTTGACGTTGGTTCAGTCAACTGTGGCATTCCCTACGCTGGGACGGGTTTGATTGGAAATCGTTATGCGGCCGTTGCTGGTTCCATGACAACCGGTCCAGAAATGTTTATAATAGAACATGCTCTGGATGTTGTGCAAGAGGAAGTTGAGCATGAAAGTATTCCGAGTAACGGGTGAAATTCGCAAGCCTAACTTGAAAACTGTTTTTAAGAAAGAGTTGGTGGCAGACAAGCCTGAGCACGCTTTGGAAAAGGTTTACGCTGAATTGGGCAGCAAGCATCGTGTGAAGCGTGTTCACATCAAGATTGTCAGCGTCGAGGAGGTTCCTCCCGACAAAATCGAGAATCCACTTCTAAAGAAGTTGGTTGTTGGAGAAGAGAAAGTTGGAGAATAAAAGCGAGGAGGAAATCCGCAAGCTCAGCGTCGAGTTGCGCTATTTGGAACAGACGGCTGAAGCTGTTCAATCCCGAATCAGCATGGTGAACACAGTCATTGCTGACCTGACTTATTCCAACATGACACTGGAAGGCCTAGAAAAGGAGAAGGAAGGCTCCGAACTTCTAGTGCCAATAGGCGGCAGCTCCTACGTCAAAGCCAAACTCGGAAACACTGAAAAAGTCATTGTTGGCGTGGGCGCGGGTGTATCTGTTGAGAAGACGATTCCTGAAGTAAAGGATATGGTCAAGAAACGTTTAGAGGATCTTGACAAAACTAGGATGTCGCTTCAGCAGCAGTTCACGCAAGTTGTTGGCAAAATCAAGAGCGATCGACAGAGCTTTGAAAGCCTCGTGGCCGAGATGAGAGAGGAGAAAGCTCCGGGAAATGTTTGAGAAGCTCAAATCCGGACTTAAAGGACTCGTAACCAAAGTAACCACAACCGAACTCAAAAGCGAAAACCTGCACCCCCTGCTTTCAGACTTCAAGATCAACCTTGTAGAAAATGATGTTGCCTTTCCGGTTGCAGACCGAATATGCGACGAAATGGAAAAACGCCTCAATGGAGTCCAGGTGAAAAGGCTTGAAGACCGCAAGAAAATTGTGGAAAAAAACCTGCGCGACGTTCTGCTAGAAATCATGCAGACCAACGGCAACATAGACCTGCTGAAGGCCGCTGAAGAGAAACGCAAGAAAGGCGAGCCTTTACTCATAGTTTTCGTGGGAATAAATGGAACTGGAAAAACTACGACGATAGCGAAGGTTGCCCATTTTTTCAGCAAGAAAGGCTTCTCAGTTGTGCTTGCCTGCAGCGACACGTACAGAGCAGGCTCTATCGAGCAGTTGGAAGAGCATGCCAAGCGTCTAGGCATCCGAATGATCAAGCATACGTACGGTGCAGATCCGGCGGCAGTTGCCTATGATGCGATAAGTCACGCGAAGGCTCATGGAATAAACGTGGTGTTGATTGACACTGCTGGGAGGATGCAGACCAACCAGAACTTAATGAGCGAGCTTGCCAAAGTCAAACGTATCGTGAAGCCTGACCTGACTGTTTTGACTGTGGATTCGCTTACAGGAAATGATGCAGTCATGCAGGCTGAAGAATTCCATAAAAGCGTCGGCATCGACGCTACAATATTGACGAAAGTGGACGCGGACATCAAGGGCGGTTCAGCTTTGAGCGTCACGTACGTGACGAAAAAACCTATATTGTTTATCGGTGTTGGACAAAAGTATGATGATTTGGAGCAGTTTGTTCCTGAAAAGTTTGTTCAGATGATACTCAAATAACCGACTGGAGTGCGGCTGGAGACGACTTCAATGGAGGTTGCGGTCGATGTCAGGAATCTCGTCAAGGTGTACGAAGGCAAGACCAGGGCTTTGGATGGAGTTGATCTTAAAGTCGAGGCTGGCAAGGTTTTTGCCCTGCTCGGTCCGAATGGTGCTGGAAAGACCACTTTGATAAGGATTCTCACCACTCAGCTTAGGCCGACATCTGGCGAGGCGTACGTTTTCGGGTTGAACGTGGCTCGTGAAGGTTCTAAGGTTAGAAGACTGATCAGCTACGTTCCTCAAGAGATGAGTGTCTGGGTTGACGTGAGTGGTTACGAGAACCTTCTTGTCTACGCCAAGATTTTCGGCATTCCATCTCAGGAAAGAAAAAAGACCATTAACGAAGCGTTGGAAAGCATGGGAATGGATGAAGTGGCTAACAATCTCGTAGGCACTTATTCTGGCGGGATGGTTAGGAGGCTTGAGATTGCTTGTGCCATGTTGATCAAGCCTAGAATCATGTTTTTGGACGAGCCGACCATCGGGTTGGATCCATCTGCCAAGAAAGTGGTTTGGGAGAGGCTTACTTCTTTCAAGAAAGAGTATGGGGTCACGGTGTTTTTCAACACGCATTACATGGATGAAGCTGACCTGTATTCTGACGAGATAGCTATAATCAACAGGGGGAAAATAGTGAAGCTAGGCTCTGCAGAAGAGCTTAAACATTCTATCGGTGGAGAGATCATCTTATTCAGTTTGGAAAACACCAAAGTCACTGAAGAGTTCCTTCAGAAGATCAAAGGACTGAATCAGGTCAAAGATGTTATTGTGAATGATTCCGAGCTAAGCGTGTTGGTTGAGGAAGCCGAAACCGCTTTACCTCATCTCATGGACTTTCTGAGGAACAACGGAGTTTTGGCCAGCAAGATTTCCATGACAAAGCCCACTTTAGACGATGTTTTTCTGAAGTATGCAGGAACTAGGCTTGAGGCAAGCGGTAGACTTGCCGAGGTCACGAGTGTGAGGAGAATGATTAGGAGAGGATGAGTTTGCGAGAAGCTTTGAGAACCATGCTTGTCATGATTGAGCTTGAGCTCAGAAGGCTCAGGCATGATAGGACTGAGCTATATTTCAGGGCGGTTCAGCCTATCTTGTGGATTGTTGTTTTCGGGCCTGTTATGAGTTCCGCGAGAGCCATAAACACGGGAGACATACCCTACACGGACTTTATCACGCCTGGAGTGATGATACAGTCCACGACTTTCCTTTGTATTTTTTATGGTTTGATGATGGTTTGGGAGCGGGATTCAGGCATATTGAAGAAGCTTCTGGTGACTCCTGCTTCACGGTATGCTACTGTCGTAGGTCGCTCAATGGCTTCGGGCATCAGAGCCATATTCCAGGCTCTCATAATCGTACCTGTGGCGTTAATCATGGGTGTCAGATTCGTGCCCAATGCAGGCTATTTTGCCCTAGCCATGGTGATAATCTTCTTTGCCTCAGGAGGCTTCGCCGCCATATCTATCTTCGTGGCTTCTTTCATGAAAACCAGAGAAAGGTTCATGGGCATAGGCCAAGCCATAATCATGCCTCTCTTCTTCGCAAGCAACGCGTTATACCCTGTTCAGATGATGCCGCCTGCCCTACAGTATTTCTCAGCCGTCAATCCAATGAGCTACGTGGTTGACGCCGTAAGAGGGCTACTCATAACCGCTGACTTGTCCAACCTGCTGATCGATGTTGCGGCTATAGCGGTTTTTGACGTAGTGATGTTTGCGTTGGCTTCAGTCAACTTCAAGCGAATAATCGAATAAGCTAATACTCTCCTAACAGCTTCAGCAATATCGTCTTTGCTGAGTAGAGTCTGTTTTCGGCCTGCTCGTAGATTATTGATTTCGGGTTCTCAATGGCTTCGGCGGTTATTTCGTAACCTCGGTGTATGGGCATGTCATGCATGATGTAGGCGTCACTGCCCTTCAGCAGTTCCTTGTTAACTTGGTAGGGCATCATCAGCTTGATGCGTTTGTCCTTTTCCGCCGCGAATTTGGGGTCAGTGAAGAATTCCATGTCTACCCAAGTGTCAGTGTAAACAAAATCCGCGTCTTTAACTGCAGCCTTTACATCTGAGGTGGTCTGCCACAAGCCTGTCTTCTTCGCTTCTTCCAGCAGCTCCTCGTCCCGTGTCGGCTCGTTGAATAAAGGCGTCACGGTTGTCAGTTTGACCCCTGTTTTTGTGCAGCCTTCAACTAGCGAATTGCACACGTTGTTGTGTATGCCTATGTAAACCAGCTTCACGCCCTTCAGCGTGCCGTTCTTCTCCTTCATAATCATCAAATCGGCAATCGCTTGGCTCGGATGATATTTCTCATCACAACCGTTAATCACTGGCACCCGAGAAGCCTTGGCCATCTTCAACAAGTCCGCGTTCTTTATCAGTCTAGCCATGATGCAGTCAACGTTCCGAGACAAGTACTGAACCTCGTCACCGATGTCCGCTAGAGCAAAGTTCGTGGTCCGCCAATCAATGAAAAGCGCATGTCCGCCCAACTGCGTCATAGCTACCTCGAAAGCAACCCGCGTGCGCGTGGAAGTTTTCTGGAAGATCAAAGCCGCTGACTTGTCTTCCAGAGTGGTTCGATATTTCTCAGGGTTGCGCTTGATCTCAATCCCTTTATCGATTATTCCCGTAAGTTGCTCACCAGAAAGCTCCTTGAAGTTGATCAGATGCATTTTTTCACCTTTTCAGACCAAACCTAGGAACACAGAATATAAAACTCTTCCTTTGAACGACACCCTCAACCTAGCCTGCTGAATCCCTCCTTCGCGGTCTTGCTCCGTTGACTTTTCGAACTACTTCATAGGCGATTTAGGGTAGAGATAATCTTGCCCACAAACGTTGCGCGACGAAAAACATATTAGTTCTTTTGGTTGCACGTAGCATTATGAACTATAAAGAAAGACAGGAAATAATAGCAAACTCCCCGATTTCGTTCAGCTACTTGAAGCGTTTCAACCTTGGCGCCGGAATTCTGCATTTGATGCAAGGAATCTTGATGCTGTCTCTGGGCAGTCTTCTGAAGTGGGAACGAAGCATATACACATTCTATCTGAAGCTTAACATAGTGACAGGTCCTCCTTTAAAGATCGAAGTCAACCCAGACCCTCAGATACTCTTCACGGCAAGCTACATCGGAGTCATAGCAGCTTCTTTTCCTCTGATCTCAGCTTTTGCGCATTTCATGATCGCGTTTCCGAAGAACACGGAATATGTTGGGAATCTGAAGAAGGGGATGAACCCTTACCGCTGGTATGAGTACGCTTTCTCGAGCTCGATAATGATAGTGCTGATTTCAACCTTTGTAGGCGTGTGGGATCTCTGGTCGTTGGTGATGATCTTCGTTCTGAACGCGATGATGATCATGTTTGGATACTTGATGGAAGTGATAAATCAAAGAACCGAGAAAACGTCGTGGTCATCATTTGCCTTAGGATGCATCTCCGGCGGGGTTCCATGGGTAGTGTTGTACGCCTATTTCATTGCAGCCGTCATGTCTACGGGCACAAATCCGCCAGCATTCGTGTACTCGATATTCTTCATCTATTTCATCGTCTTCAATGTTTTCGCCCTCAACATGGTTCTACAATACAAAGGCGTCGGACGCTGGAAAGACTACCTATACGGTGAGCGAGTCTACATAATTCTAAGCTTTATAGCCAAAACGATCCTAGCTTGGCTTGTCTTCATAGGAATATTCGCACCTTTCTAAACAATCGTAACCCCCACTTTTTTCTGGGGTTTCGGCAAGTCTTATTAAACAGCAGAAAAGGAGGTAGTTATGGAATTTTCCAATTCTTATGAAGATGCTAAGCGTGCAGAAGCCTATGCCAAACTGGAGTTTCCTGGCACGTACTATTTAGCGTATAGGGATTTGCCTGAAATCATATTTGAGCATGTTAGAGGAAGAAAAGCGATGGATTTCGGGTGTGGTACAGGGCGTTCAGCAAGGTTTCTTCAAAAGCTCGGTTTCAACACCGTTGGAGTAGATGTAGCGGAGGATATGATAAAGAAAGCAAGAGAAGCAGATCCTGATGGGGATTATCGTCTTGTTGAAGATGGCAACTTCAGCCAGTTTGAAGACAATGCCTACGATCTTGTGCTGTCTGTTTTTACGTTTGATAATATACCTACGATGGAAAAGAAGGTTAAGAATTTTAGAGAGATTGGGAACCTGCTGAAAAGTGAAGGAAGGATAGTTAACCTCGTCTCGTCACCTGAAATATACGCGCATGAATGGGTATCGTTTTCTACTAAGGACTTTCCAGAGAATAAACATGCAAAAAGCGGGGACAAAGTAAGAATAATCATAACGGCCGTAGAGGACAAGAGGCCGGTAGAGGATGTTGTTTGGACGGATGAGTATTACCAAGAGGTTTTTAAAAGGGCTGGATTGGAATTAGTCAGAACCTACAAGCCATTGGCAAGAAAGAATGAGCCGTATAAGTGGGTCAATGAAACAAGGATTGCGCCCTAGGTCATTTATGTATTAAGAAAGGAAGAAAGGTCCCTTCAGACTTGAAGCCACACATTATCAGAAGAATGACGAATCGCCGTGATTTCTGAGGAAGCGTTGAGTTCGAAACCCAGAACCTATTCCAAAATGTAGCATTTGGGTTTTGGGTGTAAAGTATTATCCAACCAACTCTCAAAAAAAGATTTTAGTTTCGGCGCGTTTCTCTCTTCCATGCGGTTGCCAATACAGGTTGAAGCCATAATCTTTCGAAGAAATGACGACAAGATAGAATATCTGTTGCTGAGGAGGCTGCCTGAGAGAAACGGGTTCTGGCAACCTGTAACAGGCGGCGTGGAAGAAGGAGAGACCCGAGACGAAGCTTTGCACAGAGAAGTAATGGAGGAAACGGGAGTAAGAAGCATAGTCGCGGTGATGGAAGGTCTTTTCTATTTTGAATTTTCAGACCCTAACCTGAATCAAGAATATGTTTATGGTATAGAAATCTCTTCTTCGGAAAAGATAGTGCTTGACCCAAAAGAGCACAATGAATATAGATGGTGCAATTTTCAAGGAGCTTTACAATTGCTGCATTGGAAGGAAAACAAAGAAGCCTTGAGAAAGCTAAACACAACCCTGACACAGCATTAAGGGAATTTTGGTTGGTTGGATAAAACTTTACCCCCAGCCAACCAACGACGACGTGTTTTAGGGAAAAAAGAGGCTTGATTGTGTGTATACTCGGTTCAGTATAGTCAGTATTCAGTTATAGGTATAGTCGGAATCGAGTATACGCCCCTTATGCTGTAGACAAGAGGACAACGTTTTAGAATGCGTAATGCTTCTATTGCCTGCTAAGGTTGATGAGTTTTTGTCAAGAAGAGAAAAGAAAGCTACAGGTTTAGAGCAGCATAAGAAACTACAGAGAGAGAAAGACCAGAAAAGAAAACAGAAAAAACAGGCTCCGCTTCCTGCAAAACACTTGAAAGGCAAAAAATAGGCGCTTCTGGATTCGGGATAAAACTTCACCCCCACACACAGACAAAACACTCTTATGGACTGAGCAGTTTTTCCTTCTGGGGATTTGAGAAATTGGCTATTGTCCGAAAAGAGGGAGCAAGCTTGCGGCATGCACGAAGTGACGACATGCCTCGAGTCGATGAAATTGCCATTGCTTGCTATGCGCCGATTCAGAGGAGCTACGTGCAAATGCTCGGCGAAGAATGCTACCAAGCAGTCAGGCATGACCCTCAACTGACGTGGGAAGAGCGGAAGACAGGACAGATACGCCGTCTGTTCAGAGATCACCCTGAATGGGTCTGGGTTCTGGAGAAAGAGGGAAATGTCATTGGCTTTGTGACTTTCATGCTCTTCCCAGACCAAAACTACGGTCACATAGACAACAATGGAGTGGCTCCAGAGCACGCTGGGAAGGGATGGGGAAGATTCATGTATCAACACGTCTTGCAGTATTTCAGGAAAAAGAACCTGAGATTCGCTCATGTTGACACAGGCTTAGATGATGCACACATCCCCGCTCGGAAAGCATACGAATCCGTGGGCTTCAACAGGAAGGTGCCCACAGTCGAATACTGGCAAGACCTGCAAGAAGAGGAACCACATTCAATATCAAGTTAACCAAGATGTGTGAATAGCTATGTCGCTTGTGGTTCAGGGGTAGAGTTCAATCCAGAGGAGTTATTAATGGCTTGAGTAAGCGTCTTCTATAACCAAGTTCCATCCACCCGAGCCAAATGATTTGTTACCGCAGAGTTGATTCTCGATACTATAGCGTACACTCGATTCGTATACTACCCCTATACTGCTCTAGCTCCCTACTATTGTCCGAATCCAGTTAACTGTCCTCAAACCAGTCTTTTCTCAGGGCCATCTGCTAGGAAGTTGGTTAGTGGGGTAAAGTTCTATCTCAACACTCATCAAGTCCTTTGGCAAACTCAAACGAGAAGTAGTTGCCGGATTCCTACAGGATTCGGCGGCAACAACTTCTAACCCCAAACGCTTAATCTTTCCGAGAACCGCATCCTCAGTCTTTCCCATCGCCTTAGCAATAACCCCAGGAGCCTTCTTCTCCGCTACCCACTTCCTCAAATCTGCCTCTTGTTTTCTAGTCCAGGGTTTAGGTAAAGCTTTATCCCACACAACAAAACGACGATGGTAGGTAGGAAAACAGTTAAGCAGGAAATAGGATAGGTGAACGCGTTTTAGCCGGGCTCGTGAGCGTTCCTATTAAGATTAACGCACGTTACACAGAAATGCCTCGTTTTTACCCTTTCAGGGAAGAAATAGCGTTTCAACGCGTTTTCCAGCCCCGTTCCGATTTTAAGTGGGAAACATACTCTTCAAGGCCCTAGTGGGCATATTTCAAGAAAAACAGAGAAAAAAGCGCGCTATAACCCGTTATGGAAAGGTGTACACCGCCACATCGACGTAGTACCCGTCGACAAAAGTACGGCTTTTCATTGATCCCGTTTTCTTGAACCCTTGGTTCTCGAGTGCTTCTGTCACAGCCTCGCTTGTTTCGGGCGCATAGGCGAATATCTTGCGGTACCAGTACCTTTCTTTGAAGCCTTTGACTGCAGAAACCAGCATTTTTGCTGTTTCGTTGGGTTCCTTCCTAACGTCAACAACGATTTCTTCGAACCTAAGACAGGGAAAGGGCGGTCTAAACGCTTGAAAACAAAGATATCCAAGCAATTCCTTCCCTTTGAAACAAGCAAAACAGTGTTTTCCTTCTTCGAATCGAAGCTTCTCAAACCACTTCTTGGTTTCTTCTTTCGTGACAGGAGGAAGCCTGTAGGTTGATTTCGTGGAATCGGGACAATTTTGCAGCCTATGCAGCTCGTCCAGAAACTTCACATCACTATCGTAGTCTGCATGTCCCCAGATCTTGTCATAGATTCTTGCTTCCAGACTGAATTCGTCTTTCAACTGGGATCACTTCGTCCCTTGTTTTCACCTTAGGGTTAACGACACTTTCATTACTAGCGCGAACAATATTTATCGGTTACTGCAAACCGTCGAGGAAACTACAAGCCATGATTCTGCTCATCGCTTCGAACAAAGACACAGCAAGCCTAAATATCAAAAAACAAATTCTAGCAAACTATCACTTTGATGAGGCATCTGAGAAATTCCAAGAAAACCAAGTATACGAAGCCAATATCCAAGACAAAAGCGTCAAGCTGGTAACGTTGAACGAAGAATCTGTTTACGCGCAGATGTTGGCAGATTCCTTTTCAGACCTTGAGCTTGCACTTTTCATCTCAAGACACAGTAGCGTAAGCGGCACGCCAACACTTTCTGTTCATACGCCAGGCAACCTAGGTGAAGCTGAACTGGGCGGGATCACGCGAACACTTTCCATTTCACCAGCATGCGCCATGAGAGACACACTGAAAGCAATGGCGCGGCTTAAGGAGGAAATGCAGCTTCAGTACGATGTTTGCTATGAATGCACGCATCACGGGCCTTCCCTGAACGTGCCAACCATGTTTGCCGAGCTTGGCAGTTCACCTATTCAATGGAGCGACTTGAAGGCTGCTGAAGCTGTTGGACATGCAGCGATAGAGGCAATCTTGAAATTCGGTTATTCTTCAATCAAGACGGTGCTAGGCATAGGCGGCCCGCACTACAGCAGCAAGTTCACTCGGTTGGCGTTGGAAGATCAGGTGGCATTTGGTCACATGATTCCCAAGTATGCACTTCCTCACGTTGACGCTGAAATTCTTCGGCAATGCATCGAGAGGACGCAAGAGAAGGTTGACCATGCGGTTCTGGATTGGAAGGGAATCAAAGGCGAAAACAAACAGCCTCTTACCAGTATGCTCGAAGAAATAGGGATAGGCTTCGAGAAGGCCTAATCTCGGGTCAGTCTGTATGTAGGGGGCCAAAATCACTTAGAGAGTTACGCTTCCGGCTGGCTCGATGTCGCTTGGCACTGGCATGGGGGAAAGGTTAATACAAACGTTTTTGGTATTCTATCCGAGATTTGCGGTATAGGAACGCTTATATCGCATCCTAAACGTCTGGTGCACGATGAAAAATGGACTTAAGAGGATTCCTAGCTCAATGCGGAAGAACATTGAAGCTTGCGATTAAACCTGGAAGAGATGAGCTGTGGCTATCAGTCAAGATCTGCTTCCTGGGCATGAGTGCTGTCGGCCTCATCGGGTTCGTAATCAAGCTGCTAGGTGCTGTCTTGACGCCTAGTGGAACTACTCAAACTACCAGTTGAAGGAAAGAGAACTCATGGAAGGAAGCGAGCTCTCCACGAAGATTTTCGCAGTCAAAACAACCACTGGACAAGAAAGAAACGTGGCTAGGCTCGTAGCCGCCAAAGTCGAGATGAACAAAATCCCAATCAAAGCCGTCCTTGTCCCCGAAGCCCTGAGAGGCTATGTCTTCGTAGAAGCAGAAGGCCCTCATTTCGTGGAAGACGCCATCTCCGGAATAAGACACGTGCGCTCGCGAATTCCCGGGATCGTGAGCTTCGCCGAGATCGAGAGATACGTTATCAGGAAGCCGATTATCGAAGAGTTGCATGAAGACGACATCGTGGAAGTGACAGGCGGTCCGTTCAAGGGCATGCGAGCGAAAATAACGCGTATCGATAAGGCTAAGGCTGAGGTTACTTTGGAGTTGTTGGAAGCAACCTTCACCTTGCCCATCACGGTTCACTCAGATTACGTTAAACTGGTGGAAAAAGCAAAACAGGAAAGTGGTGAAGCACAAAATGGTCGAAAAGAAAGCCGTAGACTTGCTCGTTAGCGGAGGACAAGCAACAGCCGGACCACCATTAGGTCCAGCTTTGGGTCCTTTGGGCGTTAACGTGATGATGATTGTCAACAGGATAAACGAGCTTACCAAGGACTATTCTGGAATGAGAGTCCCTGTGAAAGTCACCGTTGACCTTGACACTAAGGAGTTCGACGTCACCGTTGGAACACCAACCACACCAGCTTTGGTTGTCAGCGAACTGAAGATCGAGAAGGGTTCAGCAACCCCGCATTCAGCCAAGGTCGGCAACCTCAGCATGGAGCAAGTTGTCCGCATTGCCAAGATCAAACGTCCCGAATTCCTAGCTAAGACGCTGAAGTCAGCGGTCAAGGAAGTATTGGGAAGCTGTGTCAGCATGGGCGTCACAGTCGAGAACAAGGACCCACGTGAAGTGCAGAAGGAAATCGACTCAGGCAAGCATGACGACATATTCAGCAAAAGTGAAACATAAGACAATATTTTTATAATCCCATTCCATTCCCTCATAGGCGCGAGGCTTCAAGATGCCCTTAGACCAGAAAACCATCCTCAACGCAGTCAAAGAGGTAAAAGAAAAGTCTGAAAAGAGAAAATTCAACCAAACCGTAGAGCTGATTGTCAACCTAAGAGAAATCGACATGAAGTCACCCGAAGCCAAAATACAAGAAGTCGTTGAACTACCCCACTCTTCACCAGAAAAAACGAACAAAATATGCGTCATTGCTCAGGGCGAACTGGCTCTAAAGGCAAAGAAAGCTGAAGCAGATCACGTCATCGAAAGGGCTGAACTCGAAAGCCTCGCAGGCAAAAAGAAAGACTTGAGGAAAGTCGCTAATGATTATGATTTCTTCATAGCTGAGGCACCGTTGATGCCTCTTGTTGGCAAGACCCTTGGTCCGGTTCTAGGTCCAAGAGGAAAAATGCCTATTGCTGTCCCGCCTCAGGTGGACATAGTGTCTCTTATGGCGAAGCATCGCAAGACTATCGTGGTAAGAATGCGTTCACAGCCGATCATACTGTGTCGCGTTGGCGTGGAAAGCATGAAAGAAGAGGAATTGGCTGAAAACATTCAGACAGTCTTAAGGGTTTTAGAGGGCAAGCTTAAGCGTGGAACCAAGAACATCAAGAACCTCTACATCAAAACAGCCATGGGCGCTCCAGTGAAAGTGAAAGCCTAGAAGAGTGGGATCTGATGCCGTCGCAACAAGTCTTGCAGGAAAAGATGGGCGAAGTTCAGGAAATAGCCCAGCTTGTGAAGCAACACAAAGTCATCGGGATCGCCAGCCTGCAGAAGGTCAGGGCGACACAGCTTCAAGCCTTCAAGAAGAACCTGCAAGGCAAAGTCTACATGCGCGTCATAAAAAACACACTGATGCGAAAGGCAATCGAAGAAAGCGCCAAAGAAAAACCTGACCTCAACAAGCTCCTGGATCATTTGACTGGCTCGAACGTTTACTTATTAACAGACCTGAATCCTTTCAACCTGGCGCTGACGCTGGAGAAAGGCAAGGTCAAGACCACAGCAAAGTCCGGCGACACAGCCGCCTTTGACGTCGTTGTTCCTCAAGGAAACACAGGACAACCGCCTGGTCCCATGATCAGCCAACTGAACGCAGTTGGATTGCCAACCCGAATCGAAGCAGGAAGCGTCTGGGTAAGCAAGGACACACTAGTCGTGAAGAAGGGTGAAACCATTTCACAGAGACTCGCGAGCGTTCTTTCAAAACTCGGAATAAAACCAGTCGAAGCCGGACTTGCAATGCGAATCGCATTCGACGAAGGCCTGATAATCACTGGGGAGCAGCTTAAGATAGACATAGACGGCACTAGGAAAAGCGTTGAATCAGCCTACGCAGATGCTTTTGCGTTGTCCCTGAGCGTCGCCTATCCGACAGCTGACAGCGTGGTGGCGCTTCTCCAAGTTGCCCATCGCGAGGCTTACGCGCTTTCAGTAGGCGCCGCAGTGCCCACGAAAGACACGATTTTGGATTTGATCAGGAAGGCACACATGGAGATGCTAAGTTTAAGTAGTAGAGTGCCTACTGTAGAGGAAAAGAAAGCGCCAACGGAGAAGGCTGAAAAAGGTTAAAATATCCGAATGGAGAGGTGAAAGAGGTATGGAATACATTTACGCTGCAATGCTCCTTCACAAGGCAGGCAAAGAAATCAACGAACAAAACCTATCACAAGTTCTTACAGCAGCAGGAATAAACACTGACGCCATACGCGTAAAAGCCCTAGTAGCTTCACTGGCAGAAGTCAAAATCGACGAAGCAATCAAATCCGCACCAACCATGATGGCCGCACCCGCAGCAGCACCAGCAGCAGCACCAGCAACAGAAGCAAAACCAAAGGAAGACGAAAAGAAGAAGAAAGAAGACGAAAAAGCCAAAGAAGAAGCAGCACTCGAAGGACTAGGCGCACTTTTCGGCTAAAACATTCTTTCTTGTCCCGTTTTCTCCATTCACGTTAAAGTATCAGGAATCTGTTGGTCTTTATTCTATTGCTTGGTAAGGTGACCATTGTTGAAAGCTACTGCTGTGGCTCACCCGATTCAAGGGTTGATCAAGTATCACGGGTTGAAGAAGCCAGAACAAAGAATCCCTTACCATGATAGCATATCGGTTTGTATCGAAGCTCTTACAACCATGACCACGGTGGAGGCTTCAGACAAGCTTGTGGAAAACGAGATAGTCATCAACGGTAAGATACCCTCTGGAAAAGATAGACAACGCGTGGAGAGAGTTCTTGACGTTTTGAAAAAGCGGGCAAGGTTCTTAGGTGGTTTCAAGACGGTGTCCGAGAACAGTCTTAAGACGGGTAAGGGGTTGGGTTTTTCCGCTTCAGGTTTTGCAGCTTTGGGTCTGGCGGCTTCCGAAGCGCTTGGCTTGCACCTTGACGTGGTGGAGCTTTCTGAAATTGTGCGACTGGGAGCAGGTTCTTCGACCAGAAGCCTTGCAGGAGGCTTCGCCATCTGGTATGCAAGCAAAAACAACAAGTCTTACGCTGAACAGTTGAGAACCGCCCGAAACATGGATTTTTGCATGGTCATCGTTCCCATTGCTTCAGACGCAAAGACAGATGAGGCACATGCTGAAGTGCTCAGTTCTCCCCTGTTTAAGGCGAGGCTGAAGGCTATCAGTTGTCTGCTTGAGGCTATGAAAGAAGCTATCGGAAAGGGCGACACTGCTACCATAGGACAGTTGGCAGAAGAAGACACACTTAGCCTTCACGCCATCACAATGACGGGCAAGTCGCACATGGTCCTTTGGGAACCAGACACCGTCCGGATCATAAAAGAGGTCATTGGAATGAGAAACGAGGGCATCCCCGCATGGTATTCAATGGACACAGGTCCCTCAGTCTTCATCAACACATACAGGAAGAACTCACAAGAAGTTGCAGAGCGCCTTCACGAAGCAGGCTTCAAGAACGCAATAGTCAGTGATGTCGGCATGAAAGCAATCCTGACAAGCAACCACCTTTTTTGAGACTCTCCGTGACACATTGAATCCCCGAACCTCAAAAAGATAGTAGAAGAAAAGGAAATGTCTAATGGAAAGGCTTTTGAACGGAGCGGGTGATGTTGGTACAGGCAAGCAACAGAGGTAGCATTTGATGGACTTGGAAAAAGGGTTCTTGGGCGGTTTTCTGGTTTTGGGAATGGTGCTTTTTGTGGTTGGGTTCTTGACTGGGATGTTGGCGATTGCGATAATACCTATGAAAGCAGACTCTGTGATGGTGGAGTTTATGCTCTTCATACTCGGTCTCGTAACCGGAATGGTAACGATTGCCTTGGCGTTGGTTGTGGTCAAGTTAAGCAGGCTTCAAAAACCTTCATGACTTGATTCCAGAACCCATTGTGTCCAATTCCAATCAAGAAGAAGAGATTAGTCACGCAGCAATACATCTAGTGACCGCTCATGAGTTGTGAACCTAGCCGGAATGGTCTGGAGTCTTGCCAGTCAGCTTCTTAGCGATCTCTAAGCCAGCAACAGTTATGGCCCATCCGCAGATTATCATCAACGTTCCGGGGAAAGCAACTAACGCGAAATTTAGCATGTACACTTCGAAAATGAAGAACGAGACCGTCATGATTAGTGCCGTCAGGATCGCAGTTTTTCTGCCGTATCTTTTGAGCGTTTGTATCGTCAGCAGGCCTGCAAAGAAGAAGTCGCCTAAGCCGAGTGACATGTAGAGCCTGTGCCCTTCAAGAAAGAGTGCTGGCAGGGTTGGCAACGAAACAAGTACTGGAAGTCTTAGTGTTGTCACACTTTGTGCGGCGGAAACCATTGTCTTCGTGAACAAGACCAGAACAATGTCCATGACTGTAAGTAACCCCGCGAAGATCAGCGTCGTCTTCCACTTGAAAAGAGTACTCAAGTAGAGAATGATTAGAACGGCAAAGACTAAGGCGTACGAGTTCAGCAGGTACGGGAACCATATTGGCGTTCTACTGAAAAACGCGTACAAACCCACGAACATGGCAGGCGGCAAAACTGCCACATACCACCTTTCTCCTGATCTTGTTCCAGATGCTTCACGGAATATCGCGGCAAGCGCGAACACCGCAAGACTACCAAACGCCAATGCTCCATACGAAGCATTGTCGAGCGCACGGAATACCGTTATGCTGGTTACTACGGCAACGATGCTGATGGCCATGATCGCGCTCAAGAAAAGCACAACTCGCTCTCCTCGTGTATCAGAGAATAGGTATCCAAACATGAAAAGCAGCATCGAGTAGGAAAACAGGAATACAACCATGATTGCGAATTGTGGAACAAGCACAATCAAAGAGACCGTCACCGATATTGATGCAACGAGCAGTATCGTGTCACGGACACGGAATTCCTTCTCCTCCAGAACCTGTTTCAGCTTTCCTTCAGCTCTCTTCTGCAAAATCATAGCTACAACAGCGACAACAAAAAGCGTTAAGGGCATTATGACGTCGAAATCCATACCCACAAAGTGGCGAAACAAACATTTAATTCTTTATCCTCAAAAACTAAAGGATTGAAATGGAACAGAGAGATGAAATGTCCGAATTCATCAGCCGACTTTCAAGATCGGAGACAAGTGTTCAGGATTGCCAAAGAGGCGATCAGTGCTTCTTCAGTTCGCACGGTTTCCGTTCCCTGTACAGGAAACGTGTTGATAACAAAATCCACGACCCTGTTCAAGTCCAAGCCTTCCTTCTTGGCTATGTCGTATAGTCCTTGAGAAGGTGCCCCGAACGCAACTAGAATGTTTGTCGCTTTTTCCCATTTCTGAGCCAACTCTTCCGCAACATTGTTGAACGGAGCACCAAGCTTGGAAGTGGCGATAGTCAGGTCGAAGCTTCTGTTTCTTAGGAGCTTCCCAAAGGATTGCGTCTCAATGTTGACCGAATAACCCCAGTATCCAAGTGCTTCATCACGGTCTACAAGGTCAATCTCAACACGTTTGCCTATTTCGGCAATTCTGACCGTGACCCGCTTGTCCATAGGCTCTTGTACGTTCAAAAGCAAAGCAGGTTGTTCCACGCCTATGTCTATGAGCGTGCCTTCTTTTGTCATGGAAACGGTTGCACCTTCGCGGTATTCACCGATCTGCAAATTCTTTGCTCTACGGTTCAGAGGATGATGCGGGGTTCGCAACGGTGGAAGAATGCCTGCGAACTGAAGATCTGGTTTGATTTTGAAAAGTCTTTTGCGCAGATACTGAGGCGTTTCCATGTAGGCAAGAAGGGTGGCAATCAAATCCATTTCTGCTGTCTGGCTGGTTCTTGGATTATCTGGGCAGATTATGATTTCGTTGACTTTGAAGATGGCGGCTGCTCTACCGATCAAACCAATCTTTGAGGTTTTCTCGCGTAAGTGTGGGGTGTCTGAAACGACGGAGGCTGGAATGGCTATAGATGTTTTTTTCTTGCCCAAACTGTTCTCTCCGTCTTGATTCATTCTTGTGTTTATTTGGCATGGCTGTTATAGACCTTCTGCTTAAAAGCTGAAACCGCCATACCTAACGACATCCAAGGAGTGAACACGCTTGCCAAAGGCGGCTATTCTAGATAGCATTGATCAAATCAAGCGGATTGACAAGAATGACATGCTCTCTTTCTGCGTTGATGCGCCAAAGCACTATAGCATGGCAGCAAAGCTTGCGGAGAAGCTTTCAATTAGCTATCCAAAGCCGCGAACCATCATCATGGCGGGCATGGGTGGCTCAGCCATTGGCGGTGAGCTTCTGAAAGACTGGTCAAGAGACAGACTAGACGTTCCCGTGGAGGTTTGTAGAGAGTACTCTCTTCCCGCCTACGCGGACAAGAACGCGTTGGTAATCATAGTAAGCTATTCAGGAGAGACCGAGGAATCTTTAAGCGTTTTTCTCGACGCCCTCAAACGGAAATGCATGATCGTTTGCATAAGTTCAGGTGGGAAACTGCATGATTTCGCCGAGAAACTTAACGTGCCGCACCTGTGCGTTCCTTCAGGAATGGCTCCACGTGCTACCCTTCCATACCTGTTCATGCCAATGCCTATACTCTTGAAGAAACTTGGTCTAGTTTCGGAAGTTTCCTCTGAGGTTTCTGAAACAACTAGAATCCTTAAGCAGATGAGCGATGCCAACTCGCCTCGAAAACCGCTCAAAGACAACTTTTCCAAAGCATTAGCCTCAAACATCTGTGGAACGGTTCCGGTCGTTTACGGTTTTGGGTTTTATCGCGCTGCAGCTCAGCGTTTCAAGACGCAGTTTAATGAGAACAGTAAGGTTCCCGCGAAGTGGGAGTATTTTCCAGAGCTTAATCACAACGAGGTTGTCGGGTGGGAAGCCGCGAATGAGCTTGCGAAATGCTTCTCAGTCATCTTGATTCGAGACGAAGATGAGCCAGAACCGATAAAACAGAGGATTGAAGCCACAAAAGAGCTGATGCGCAAACAATCACTGCATGTCTTTGAGATTCATGCATCCGGCAAGAACAGCTTGGCAAAAATGTGCTCCGTTGTATGCCTAGGAGATTTCACAAGTGTGTACTTGGCGGTGTTGCGAGGAATAGACCCGACGCCTGTAAAGACAATAAGTGTGTTGAAAGAGAAGATAAGGCGAAGTGGCGTGAAAGACAAGGTTGTCCGTGAATTGGAGAAAATGGCGGCAAAGTAGGCAGGCTGCTCTATTCTGTTTCTGCGATAAAGTCGGCAAACATCTTTTCGGCCGTCTCAAGCGGAACGTGCTGAGGTGGATGCTTGAATGCGTAAGCACATATTGGCAGTATTGCGCCTTTCTGTTTTCTGTCTTGAGCAATTCTGACGGCTCTTATCACGTCGAACAAAACTGAACCAGCATTCGGTGCGTCAACTGTGGACAGCTTCAGGTCTATTTGCATAGGTACCTTGCCGAAGTATATTCCTCTGATCCAGAAGTAGCTGTCGCGGCGGTTCTGTAGGAAATCCACGTAGTCCGTTGAACCAGCTACGACCGAAGCTGGATAGGGTAATGCAGATTCAACTGATTCCGTTTTCACAATACGCTTGACCTCCTTAGTTCGGTCCAGCGTATCTAGAGATTCCGTCCCACCGCCAACGTCAAGCTGATAAGTCTCAGTTATGCGCACCCCGTGCATCGAAAGCAACTGCAACAATGTTTTGTGTAGTGTCGTCGCGCCAACTTGGTCGATGAGGTCGTCGCCAACGAGCGGCAATTCTGCTTCTTCGAAACGTTTCGCCCATACGGCGTCGCTGGCGATGAAGTTGGGCGTGGTATTCACAAAACTGCAACCCGCAACCAAAGCCTGTTCCGCATAGTACTGGGAGGCTTTTACGGCTCCGCTCGGAAGCAGGTTGATCACGATTTCCGCTTCGCTTTCCTTCAAAGCTCGAGCAACATTCACTTCTGGCATTGTGCTTACCTGCACAACACGTTTCGTGTATTCGCCTAAGCCGTCGAGAACTGGTCCTTTGTGTACAACTATGTTTTGCTGCGGGACGTCAGCTAGCTTTGGAGCATTGTTTGGCTGCGCCAAAATGGCTTCTGAAAGGTCTTTGCCGACTTTTCTGCTATCAATGTCAAAAGCCGCCACGATTTCCACGTCTTTTGAATGAAAGCCTCCCAAAAGGATGTTGCGCAACCCGATGCACTCTTGACTTTCGCTGCAATTTCCGTAATATTGTATGCCCTGAATAAGGGCTGAAGCGCAATTCCCAACGCCAACCAGGGCTACTCTTATCTTAGGCAAATCGTCACACCTTGTTTTCATTCCTTATCTTGCAGTCTTCTTATAAAAGACTACGTTGCTGCACTAGCCGAATGACGAAAAGAGCATAGTCACACTGCCAGCTTCTCAATCGGCACATATTCCTCGTTCACATCTGCCCTCTGAAGCGCCTCTCGCCACAGCTCCAGTCCTTTTTTTGTTCTCCATTTTTCTGGAGCTGGCAGGGTCAAGATTGCCAGTTTGTCGCCCGTCTCTATTTTTTCCGCCGTTATGCAAGTTCCCTTTTCCGGATGCACAGGTGTAATGATGTCAGGCGCAATAGCCGCAAGTTTTCCGTCTCTGTAGGCAACGAGTACCTCGTTCTTGGCCTTGAGTTCAAGCATGCTTCCGGCGTGTTCGTGAGCACCTTGGAGTTTCATATTGATGAATGTGAAACCTGCTTCGGTCTGCTGGTCAATGTTCTGTGTGGTTCCTTCGAAAAGTTTGAAGCCTCCTGTTTCCTTCAGGACGGCCTTTATGGGCTCAACAGCCTTCCTTAAGATTTTTCCCACACGCATGGATCGAGACAGACTGAGCTGGATAGGTGAGGTCTTAACTTGGGCACCTGTCAGGATCCTTCTTGCCGTATAGGCGCTGTGATTCCATTCTGCAGCTAGAACACGGGCAATCCTTTCCGCTGCCTTCGCGTTCTGAGTTTCCTTGACCACAACCACGTTTTGCCCATGAACGTCGGCAACAACCATCGGTGCTAGCGGGATTCCGTCAATCGTGTAGACTTTCAACTGAACCTCAGGAACAGATCTACCCGCTCCATCGCCATCTATTACGGGAATGCCGCGTCTGGCGGCAACATCAACTGCAGTTAGCGTGTTGAAGCCACCTAGCTCTACAGGAATAGTGGCGAAGGCGGAAAAACCAGCATACTCCTCTAGATTCCGCAGTGTTTTCACGGCTGCGTTTGAATCATACTCAATTGTGGTCGTGGCACCGACGCATGCAAAATTCACAACTCTTGCGTCATCGGGAACCTCTGAAGGCGTTGCAAGTTTGACGATGAATCCCTCTTGGATTAGCTTGTCGGCGATCTGGTAGCCTCCTTGAGGGTCGCCTCCGCCTCCAGCAGAAAAGATTGCGGCGCCGTCGACCAAGTCCAGCAAGTCTTGGTAGGTTAGTGTTTTCAAATCAGCCCTCCGTTGCCGCTGTTTTGAAGATTTATTATTAAGGGAGGCTTTAAGTCTTCTAGAATCCAGCATCTGGGAAGGCTCAGGAAAATGACTGAAGAAACGAAAACCCCTGACAGGTTCACGACAATCAATGAGTTGGCACGCCGCAGAGGTTTCTACTGGCAGTCCTACGAAATATACGGCGGTGTCAGCGGTTTCGCGACATACGGCTCTCTGGGTGCCAGATTGAAGCAGAATATCGAGAGGAAGCTTCGCGAGATGTTCGTTGATAGACTTGGGATCTTGGAGATTGAGTCACCCGTGATCACGCCTGAGAAGGTTTTCGAGGCGTCAGGTCACATTGAACACTTCAAGGAATCCATGGTTGGATGCGTGAAGTGCAAGAAGAGGTTCCGTGCTGATCATGTATTGCGAGAATGTCTAAACATGAGTGACGCTGAATGTGAAAAACTGAGCTTGGCTGAATTGAAAGAGACAATCGAAAAGCAGAAGATCTGTTGCCCGGAGTGCGGAGGCACGTTTGACGAACCTAGGCATTTTCTGACCATGTTCAAAACTACCATAGGTCCATACTCTGAAGCGGTAGGCTATGGCAGACCTGAAGCCGCTCAGGGCATTTTCGTTGAGTTCAAGCGGCTCTACGAGATGGCGAGGTCGAAACTGCCCTTTGGCGCCTTACAGATCGGTCACGCTTTGAGGAATGAGATTTCGCCTAGACAAGGCTTATTGCGGTTAAGGGAGTTCACTATCGTGGATTTGGAGTTCTTCTTTGACCCGGAAGAGCCAGACTGCTACTTGCTGAAAGAGGTTGAGGACGAAACGCTTAGGCTTCTTCTAGCTGAAACCAAACTGAAGGGCTCGGAGGAATTGACCGAAGTCACCGTAAAAGAGGCTTTGAAGAGAGGCTACATAAAATCCGAGTGGCAAGCCACATTCATGGCTTTCGCCAACAAGCTGTTGGTCGACTTAGGTGTGCCTGCCGACAGACAGCGTTTCATCGAGAAACTTCCATGGGAAAGGGCACATTACTCGTTACAAACCTTCGACCAAGAAGTTCTCGTTGAGCGTTGGGGTTGGGTCGAAGTGTCTGGGCATGCCTACAGGACGGACCACGATTTGAAGGGGCATGCTGAATTCAGCGGCGAAGACATGCATGTTTTCAAAGAGTACGAAAAGCCTGTTGAAAAAGAGCAGTTTGCGATAAAGCCTATCATGGCCAAGCTGGGTCCAGTCTTCAAGAACGAAGCTGGAAGAGTCGCAGAGCTGCTTTCCAAAGTGGACCCAAGAGAGGTTGAAAAATCCATGAAGAAAGACGGTTGCTACATGCTTGGGAAAAACAAGATCCTGCCGGAATATGTGGACATTAAATGTCAGAAAACCATAGAACGTGGAAGACGCTTCATTCCACATGTTGTCGAACCTAGTTTCGGCTCGGACCGACTTCTCTATGTGGCGTTCGAATATGCATACCGTGTCAAGGAAGACCGAAATCTGTTAAGCTTTCCAAGAGAAATCGCGCCTTTGCAGGCGGGTGTTTATCCGCTTGTGAGCAAGGATGGGTTGCCGGAGAAGGCAATGGAAGTGCATAAGATGCTGCTGGATGAAGGTTTTCTGTCGGAGTTTGATGAGGCTGGGTCGATTGGTAGACGATACGCTCGCGCTGACGAAATCGGTGTGGCGTTAGGCATTACAGTTGACTACGACACTTTCAATGACAGCACGGTTACGATTCGTGATCGCGATTCGTGGAAACAGGTTAGGGCCAAGGTTGAAGCCTTGCCTGAGCTTTTGCGCAAGTATTTCCGCGGAAAAATCGATTTCGAGGATTTGGGCAGTCCGATTTGAAACCAGAGTTGTCGTTACCTTTTTTAATACTTCAGCACATATAATGGCGGAAATAGTGTTGCATTCTTGCGGGTGGGAGAAGGCATGGTACTTCCAGCAGAAACTGAGGAACGAGTGAAACGGCGTGCGCTGAGCGTTTGCCAAGATCACTTACGTAAGGCGCTGGACTTGGCTCGGAAGGTTCCTCAGATGATTGACTTCTTCATCCGTAACGACAAGGAACATGGAAGACAGCTTTTCAACGAGATCAGAACCGGCGAAGACGAAGTCGACACTGCCAAACGGATGGTGTCACAGGAACTAGCTGAAATAGGTGCCATTCTGCTCAGCAGAGAAGACTTCCTAAGATTTACGAACCTGACAAGCGAAATCGCAGATTTTTCCGAAGGAATAGCTTTCCGTCTTCTCCAAATCATGGAGCATAACTGGAACGTGCCTATGGACATAAAGAAGGACTTGCTGAAGCTTTCGGAGACTGTTCTGGAGACCGTGCTCAAGCTCCGGGAAACCATGATGGTTCTCAATTATGGCTCGGCAAAGACGATGGAAAAGGCCAGAGAGGTTGAGGTTGCAGAGCGCGCGGTTGATGAAATCTACCGTGAAATAGAAATAAAAATCATCAGCAGCAAGCTTGAGCTTCCCGCACTGGTTCTTCTGCGAGATATTTCGCGACTTTTGGAAGATTCTGCAGACAAGGCGGAAGATGCAGCAGACGCAATACGCATTCTTTCCTTCATGATGTAAAAGGCGACAACCCTGATGCCCAAAGCCGCCAAGGTGGAACTCATCGAAAACTTCCTAGTAGTGTGGGACACGGCTTCGGGCTCAGAGCTTTACAGAATGGGTTATTACGGAAAACCTCTAGGCATCGCCAAACCAAAGACACCAGAGTTCAAAGTGCCTCTGATCTTGGACCTGATGGAAGGACTATACCTAGCTGAAAAAGGAACGATAGTCGTCTACGAAGGCAAGAAGATGAAAGTCAACCTCAAGAAACTCCGCCAGAAAACCAAGCAACTCTATGAGGAATTCGATGACAAATACGCTGTCTACCGCGACCTACGCGAAAACGGTCTGATCGTCACGCCGGGGATAAAATTCGGTTGCGATTTTGCAGTTTACAAGCAAGGCCCGGGCGTGGAGCATGCGCCCTACATGGTGTCTGTGAAGCGAGCCAAGGCCGAGTTGACGGCGACTGAGATTGTCAAGGCTGGAAGACTTGCCACGACTGTGAGGAAACGATTCATTATTGCAGTGCCGGACTTGGAGAAAGGGAACGCAAACTATCTGATATTCAAGTGGTTCAGGGCTTAAATACTCATTATCGCACAAAATGCTCCATGACCCTCAAAGCATCTTCGCGCGCGGAAAGGTTCTTCTAGGCCTTCTAGGTATTGTTTCGCCGAAACTGTCTTCTTTCTGATTTCGTGTAAATCGATTTTCATTCTCAACTTGGCATCAATGTTTGATTGGCGAATACTCCTCTCACGTATTGATGTGGGTAGATTTTTGTGGCTTCCAGCTCTGAGCCTTCGGCTATCGCTACGTCGTCTGCGATGACTGAGACTGCGCTTATGTGTGTTTGTTTTTTCTGGGTTGACTTGATTGTTACGTGTCTTCCAACTATGCTTTCTTTTATGTTCGCCTTTTCGTCGATTATGACTCTGTCCATGACTGCAGAGTCTTCTACTACGACACCTTTGCCTATTTGCGTGTAGTTGTCGATGCATGAATTAGCGATTCTGACGCCGTCGCCTATCTTGCAGTGTCTTCCTATGAGGACGGCGCCTTCGATTTCTATTTTTCCCTGCTTGATTTTGCGGATGATTTCTTTTCTGCTTTTCATTGCTTCAGAGCTTTCGCCCTGAACCCATATTCTCGCCTTTTCGCTGATTCTCCCGCCGAAATCCGTCAGCGAAGAGAACTTGCCGTAAAGCATGTCGTGCATGGCTTCCAGATAGCGTTTGGGTGTGCCGACATCGTACCAGCTTCCCTTCAGGGTATAGCCGTAGACTGGTCTCCCCGTTTTTATGATGTATGGAATGAAGTCGAAGCCAAAGTCAAGGCGATGCTTCTCTTTGATAATCTCCTTGACTCCTTTTTCTTTGAATATCTTCCTTATTTCAGGCGAAACCACGTACAGTCCGGTGTTGGCTAGGTTCGACGGGGCTTCTTTCGGTGACGGCTTCTCCACGAATCTGGCGATACGTTTTTCTTTGTTTATGTCTGCTATACCGTAGCCTTCGACATTGCCCACTTCTCTCAGGGCTATAGTCATGACGGCTCCTTTCTTTTCGTGGAACCTTGCCAGTTCTTCCACGTTAACATCGAAGACGTTGTCGCCTTGGACGGCGAAGACCGGGTCTTTGACGTTGTAGTATTCCATGTTTATTTTCGCTGAGTCGGCGCTTCCGAGGTCATCTACGTTGGGCTGGTATTTTATGTGGACTCGTGGCTTTATTTCATATCTTGCGGAGAACCCGTATCCTGACTCAAAATAATCATGCAGGTCTCGGTAGTTTGTGTAGCCCTTCACACCGAAGATGAAATTCCTAATACCTTGGCGTGCAAGCGACAGTAACGAAAATTCTATCAGTGGTCTGTTCACGAGTCGGAGGCAGGCTTTGCTTGTTTCTGCCGTAAGCGGCAAGAGCCGCGTGGCTCTGCCGCCGACTGGAATTATCACTCTCAATCTTTCTGAGGCGTAGTTGTCTCCCAAAGGCTCGTCACCAATAGGCTTTTTATTGACTTATTCAGCCAAAGCGTATTAAACTTTCGAAACGGAACGCGAATTTTGTAGCATACTTGCACAAAAGTCTTATGGAATGGTTGCAAGGTTTAGTTATTATGAATCGATTCGGTGGCTATTTCCGTCTGATACGGCCGGTGAATTGCCTGATGATGGGCTTCGCTGTCGTGGTTGGCGCCGCGCTTGCCAGCTCAACCACGTTAGTTAGCTCTTGGTTAAGTCTTGTCTATGGGTTCATAACAGGATTCATGTTGACCGCTGCATCAATGGCAATAAACGACCACTACGACCGGGAAATAGACGAAGTCAACGAGCCAAACCGCCCGATTCCAAGCGGAATAATCAAGCCGAGAGAAGCCTTAGTATTTGCAACGGTTCTCACAGTGATCGGCTTCATGGCGGCTTATTTGACGAACGTTTTCTGTCTCTTTGCGGCCATGTTAGCTTGGTTGATCTTTACAGCTTATACTGTTGTGGGCAAGCGGAGCGGGTTGTCGGGCAATTTTCTCGTCAGCACATGTGTAGCCATTCCATTTGTCTATGGAAGTCTAGCCATCACCAGCAAGGTCAGCTTGAATGTTCTGTTCTTCGTTTCTATGGTTTTTCTTTCTAACACTGGCAGAGAGATAACGAAGGGAATCGTGGATGTCCAAGGTGACAGGACACAGGGTGTTAAGACACTGGCTGTGCGCTGCGGAGAGAAGAAAGCAGCAATTGCAGCAGCATCATTCTATTCTTCCGCAGTTTTGCTGAGTCCTATACCGTGGCTCTTAGGAATCGTTTCTCCTTGGTTTCTTCCTTTAGTGGCGGTGGCTGATTTCGGGCTTGCGAAGTCTTCCGTTATGCTTGTCAAGGATTATTCGCGGGAAAATGCAAGGAAAATCAAGAAGAACGTTCTCCTTTGGTTCGTTTTCGGGTTGCTGGCGTTCGTTGCCGGAATCTTGGATTAAGGTGCATTCAAACTATGGTGCATTTCCTGCTGAAGAACAGTGTGATAACAAGCACGTTTCAATCAAGGCTCTAACTGATCTTCTTGGCCTTGAAGCCCAGCAGCGTATATCCGGTTCTCCTGAAACCCAGCTTCTCGTAGATTCTTCTTGCTGGCACGTTGTCTTCTGCCACCCACAAAACTGGGATCTTCCCGCTTTCCATTAGCTCTTTGGCTAAGGCTGAGCAGGCCGATGCTGCGAGCCCTTTATTTCTGTGTTCTGGAGTAGTGTAGACTCCCCTGATGAAGCCTATTCTGTCCACAATTTCTGGCACAATTGCAACTGAAGCCAACCTTCTGTCTAAGTAAGCTCCGTAGGCTACGCTTCGGCTGATGGCGCTCTCCACGCGCGTCTTCCATTCCTCGCCTAAGCATTCCACGACTTCGTTCAGATCCCCGGTTCCAAGCATTCTGACGCTGTGCCGCATTGTAGGGTTGAAGTCAGATGGTGACAGCCTCATGACTAAGTAGGTAGTTATCTTTCCTTTGCTGGCTGCGTCTGTCGGCCCTATAGGCTCATAGAGCTTCTTAACGGTCTCTAGGTGTTGGGGTTCGATGACTATCGTGGGTTCAGTAAGAGATATGCAGTTCAAGAGCTCTCCCATGGTTTCCGGTGCCCCATGGGTGTTGATGATCAGGTCGTTGAAGACAAAAAGGTAACCAAGTACATCATCGTTCTTGAGAGCTATCCAAATCCTTGTTTTATCTTTGAAGTTCCGCATGTCGTACAGTGTGAAAACATGCAGAATCTTGTCTCTTTCGAGGAATCTAACGAACCTGTTCTCGTTCGCCTCTTCAAGCGGTACAACCTGGATTTCTGCTTGCTTCTCATTCATCTTTCCACACTTCAGACCTGCGGCATAACGTGTAAGTCTACGACACTCAACCCTTCTAAGCCTTTGAGAACTTGGCCGTCCTTAAGTACTTAACCGACAGGTGAAAGCTGATGGTAATACAGACTTGAAAGACTGCTACGCAACTCCGGACTCAGAACACTAGGTGGTTGAAAACCTTTCACAGCGCAAGGACCAGAAGCAGATTTGACTCCCTAGATTGGTTCTCGTTCTTTTCCCTCCAAATTCGTGCCCTAGACACCGTACTAAAACTTGGAAGCAAAAGAACAAAACGTTCCAACAGTCGGAAGTATGAGCGCGCGCTGATAAGGAACTATTAAATACACAGACGATATAACCCATAGATACTAATGAGGTAGTACTTTTGGAAGTCAACAAAATAAAAGAACAAGTAATAATTGCTCAAGAAGCTGTTGCAAATTTGACGGAACCTCTCAAGACAAAAGCATTCGGAGTTATACTTTCAAAACTTCTAGACGACATTTCTCAGGTTGGAAAACCCCCAACTGGCGAACCTCTTATTGTGGGCAAACCTGAGGAAGCACCGCGAATAAGTGGATCAATGTCCTGCCGTGAGGCAATATTCAAGCTAATGTCTAGTGACTGGGGCAAGAAGCCAAAAACCATGCGGGAGATTTCGGACGCTTTGAAGATGAGTGCCATATACTATCAAGACCCCGTTGTATCGACCGAACTCAGACGAATGACAAGAATTGGTATGTTGAGAAGACTGAAATCTGAAGACGGTAATTTTGCATATGTCATTGCCCGATCAACGTAGTGACAAACAATGCCCAATAGGGATGGGGAATTAGCACCAAGATTAGGTGAAGACTTCCGCTCAAAAGTTTGCATTCTCTTAAGAACATTGGAATATGTGGAAAGACTAAATAGACAATACGGAATTGATTGGGTCGGTGACCTTCCTCCTGCAAGAAGAAGTCTTATTCGACCTCTGTTCTCTCCGAATGGACGAACTGCTTTTGAGTTTAGGTTGGGAAGAATTTCACTTCCGAGTGCAGCGGAGAAATTCCATACAAAGATTATTTCTCTAAGAGACAATGGAAATCCTATTTTTTCAAATGTTGCGGGAGGAATTATTGTCACTGAGGACAGAATTAGTGACAATAAAATCCAAGAGGCTATCGGAAGCCAAGTCTATTGTTGGGATACCAGATATCTTCATTTTCTGGCAAAAAAGATTGATACTTTCAAAAGTTTGCATCGTTTAAGGGAGACCGTGAAAGAAAAGAAAATAGATGACTGGACAACATTTTTTATGAATCTGACTCCTTATGACGGATACATGGAGTTGAAAGCACACATATTCTATCAAAATCCTTCACAAGAAATTGACACTCAGAAAGTCGAAAGTACAATTGCTAAGCTATCTAGGAATATTGACAGAATTACGGCAGATTTTAGCAGCCCCATTTACATTCATCTAAAATTACATTCACTTGCAGGAGTAGCGGAGGGAGCAGAAAGCACTTTTAGGGAATTGACCTCCTTAGACGGAAGCTCAAATCCAAGATATGATCCGACAGCGTGTTTCATAGTTAGTTACGCAACTGCACCTTGGTACATTTATTGTAAAGAAAACATATAGCTAAGATTCTCAAGTCTCTAGCGCACGCTAAGAGAAGAAGAAAATTCCTCCCTTAACACAACCCCCTAACCCTAACACCAAACCTAAGAAACCATCTAACATGACACTTTTTAAAGAACGAAGCGTACTAAAACTTGGAATTATAAGCCACAATACCGAGAATACACTGGACAAGCGGGTTATTCCTTGAGCGCTGGAAACGAAACCGAACTCGAATATGTTCTTCGCGGAAAAGACTGGAAAGTCTACTGGCTTCTCCTGAAAAGCGGATGCCCACTCAGCGCCCGCGAAGTCCAAAAAGCCCTGCACTTCAGCAGCCCAAGCGTCGCACAACACCACCTTGAGCAACTGCGCGGAATAGGCCTAGTACAAAAGAACGAAGTAGGCGGACAGTATTCCTTGGTCAGCGAAGTCAAGATCGGTGTGCTCCGCCACTTTGTGAAGCTCGGACGGCTTCTGTTTCCGAGGTATTTCTTTTACGCGGTCTTCTCCACAACATTCTATCTAGCCTATCTTCTGTTGCTTATGCAGGGTTTCACCCGCGAAAACCTGTTCATCACCCTCTTCGGAGCCATCGTCTCCATCATATTCTGGTACGAAGCCATCCGCATATGGTCGCTCCGACCGTACTAACTCTTGGAATGACGTGTACCAATGCTTAGCATTAAATAACATCAACACATCGTTCTCCAACAGGTGACTAATCAGTGCAAAAAGAGATCAGGAAACGAGCAAAAGCCTACGGCCTCGCCGCCATCCTTCTGGCTATAGTTCTCGGAACAGCCTGCTACAGTTTCGGCCTTTTGCCAATAGACTTTCAACCACCCTCACCACCGACGCCGCATTTCACACTTCTGAAAACCTTCTCGTCAATCAATGATCTCAGAAACCGTCTAATGGCAAGTCCAGAAGCCCAGAAACCATACAATATTCTTGGCCCTGCAGACACAAGAGTTTTCAGCTCGACCGAAATCAATGCGATGAAAGATCAAGGTGCCGTTAAGAGCGCGCCGAGTGTTGCATTTGAATCTTCAGCCACGAACATTCAGGTTGCTGGAGTCGATGAAGCAGACATCGTAAAGAGCTACGAAGGATATATCTATGTAGTGTCAAACAACACGGTTTTCATCATAGAAGCTTATCCGCCTGAAGATGCTAGAATCGTCTCAAGAATTGCCTTTAACGACACATATCCTTTTGAGATCTTTGTCAACGGCGAAACATTGGCAGTAATTGGGTCTCAATACACTAGGCCTTTAGGCGGCTACTGGTGGTACTTTATGAGTGTCAAGACAACCGTGAGGCTCTACGACGTTTCGGACAAAAGCGATCCTACGCTTTTGAGAAGCTTCACCGTGAGCGGGAGCTATTTCAACTCGCGAATGATAGGTGATTACGTCTATCTGGTAGTCAATCAAGAAGCCTTGGTTATCTACGACACGGTCATTCTGCCCAAGATATACTCTGCTGAAGGCATCAGGGAGATAAGCCCGTCGGAAATCTATTACTTCAACGCCACTGATACTTGCTACACTTACGCCACTTTCGTTGCCCTAAACATACGAGACACCGGAGAGGAACCAAACCGCATGACAGTCATGCTAGGTGGAACAAGCAGCATGTTCGTCTCGCTCACCAACATGTATGTGACATTTCAAGACTTCGATGGCCAGACTTCAATCCATAGAATACGAATCCAGGGTCGCAACATTACCGTTGAAGCTCAAGGAAAAGTCCCCGGTAGAACACTCAACCAGTTCTCAATGGACGAGCACAACGACTACTTCAGAATAGCAACCGCAACGTGGAACAACTGGAACCCATCAAGCAACCTGTACATATTGAACATGAACTTGACAATAGTTGGCAGACTGGAGAACATCGCACCTAACGAGACTCTTGACTCAGTCAGGTTCATCGGAAACCGTTGCTACCTCTCAACATCAGTTGTGCGCAGAGACCCATTCTTCGTGATAGATGTGGAAAACGCAACCAACCCAAGAATCCTCGGCTGGCTGAAAATCCCAGGTTTCACACGATACTTGCACCCATTCGATACGGATCATGTCATAGGGATAGGAGTGGACGGGAACAACGTCAAGATTTCAATCTTCAACGTCAGCAACGTTAGCGCCCCAGAGACACTGAGCGAGTATAAGGTCAGTGGCGACTGGTCTTACTCGACGGCTCTGGAGGATCACAAGGCATTTCTCTTTGATCAAGACAAGCAGTTGCTCGCAATCCCAGTGCAAATAAGTGACTACTACAGATCTTCACAGTGGCAAGGTCTATACGTGTTTGACATAAGCGTGACCAGCGGTCTCGATCTGAAGGGCACAATCACTCATCAAGAGTCAGGCGCATATGGTTGGGACACCAACTATTATGTGAAAAGATCGCTTTACATCGAAAACGTGCTCTACACAATGTCTGATAAGGAGATAAAACTCAACAACCTAGAAGACTTGGGACCGATTAAGGAGATTCCTCTTTTCTAAATCCCCATTTTTTCTTCTACCATCTAGAGACCTTTTTTCAAACACACCCTCAACTGTGGTCGTTAGTCTCCTGAAAACGCATCGATGCTTCATATTCTTGGACAAGACAAAACACTCACCAGATCTGACGATTTCCCTCTCTCCATTCTCGAACGCGAACTCCACCTCTCCTTCAAGCACAAGCATGAAAACATCTCTCGGGTTATCGTGCATGTCTTCTTGAAGCGGTTTGATTGTTTTTCCTGCAGCAAGGCAGATTTTGAAGCCGTCAGCTTTAGCAACCTCTAGAAACTCATCAGCGTTTTCATTTCTTGCCAGTTTCTCTTCGGCCAACCTTTTCGCTTCTAAGACCAAGCTTGTCCAGTTTGCCTTTTTCAGCAATAACTTCACCCGTCTAGTCTGGATGCAGATACAAGTGCAGTGCTTCTCCCAAGACATAAGAGACTGTCGCGCGTGCATTGGTATGAAAGCGTATTTGGTTCTAGACTTGTAAGGGTTTTCCTTGCATGGTTTGTCTATGCATATCTCCGGTAACAACGCCGTAGAGGCTTCAGTCACGAGCTAGAGCGTAGATTGCAAACCAAACGTCAACAAAAACGAAGGGTGATAGAGAAAGCTCTGTATTGGAATCGTGGGAAAGAAAGAAAAACGCCAATCAGCCAGAGTTCATTCTTCGAGTGAGCTTGCGTGTTGTTTCCAACCCAAAGCTGGAAAGCTGTTTTTGTGAATGCCCTGGTCTGTTGTGTGCAACGGCCGCAAGTGCAACGTCTCATTCAAAGCACTTTGCCAACTCTTCGGAAACTCAACTTAAGACACCTACGTGATAGGTGGCTAGAGAGGTGAGACTTTCTCTTTCTTTTTTGCATGTCTCATTGCGTATTTGACGGTTTCAACAATGAACAGCATACCGAAGCCGATGCTAAGCACGAGAGCCCAATCATTGAGGTGTAACGGTACAACTCCTAGAACACTGTTCAGAAATGGGATGTAGAGCGCCAGGAGCTGCTGGATAAGGCCCAAGGCAACGGTGATGAAGAGTGGCTTGTTTGTGAAGAAATTGCCTGATTTGAACAGTGAATGTCTGAGATTGCGGTAAGCGAATATGTAAATCAGTTCCTGCACGGCCAAAACCGTGAATACTATGGTTCTGCCTGATTCTATGTCGCCGTAGATCTGCCAGAATGACCAGAAGAGAATCAAGGATGATATGGCTGAGACTATGCTGATCGCTAGGATCAGTGTTTTGCCCCAGGAATCCAGAATACTCTCTTTCAGGCTTTTGGGTTTTTCATCCATTATTCCTTTTTCTCCTCTTTCAAAACCGAGAACGATGTCTGAGGGACCATCGCATATTAGGTGAATCCAGAGGATTTGTGGGACAGTCAGCGGTTTTGGCCAACCCAGAACCATAGCCCCGAAGATTGTGAGGATTTCAGCGAAGGAGTTGGAAAGAACATAGGCCACGACTTTCTTTATGTTGTCAAAGATTACTCTTCCTTCTTCAATAGTATCCACTAGTGTTTTGAAGTTGTTGTCAAGGAGTATTAGGCTGGCTGTTTCTTGCGCCACGTCCGTGGCGTTTCCGACTGAAACACCGATGTTTGCCTTCTTGAGGGCAGGCGCATCGTTGACGCCGTCTCCGATCATTGCGGTTACTTCGCCACATTTCTGGAGCGCGTTGACTATTTTCAGCTTGTGATGCGGCGCAACACGGCAAAATAGTACAATCTTATTGACTACTTTCGCCAGATCTGACTCGTTCATTGTTTCGAGATCCTTGCCCTCTAGGATCTGGTCTGGGCCAACAGACAAGCCGATTGTAGCAGCCACTTTTTGCGCTGTTCCCCGGTAGTCTCCTGTCACTATTTTCACTTTGATGCCTGCTTTGCGGCAGAGGGTGACAGCGTCTTTGACGCTTGGTCTTACAGGGTCTGCCATTCCAACCAGACCGAGCCATTCGAAATCCTTCAGCTCTCTAGTGTTTCCTTTTTGTTTGTAGGCCAGCGCGAGAACCTTCAGACCTGAGTTTGCCCATTCTGTGAATTCCTCGACTGCTTTCTCTTTTTCTTTTGGCGCTAGCGAGCAATACTCCAAAACCACTTCAGGCGCTCCTTTTAGTAGGGCAACCTCGGTTCCTTCTATGATGTTGACGGTTAGCATGTACTTGTTTTCACTCGTAAAAGGCACTTCGTGAATGCGCTCACATTTCTCAGAAAGTGACTTGGGATCTATACCTGTGGTTTTCACCTTATTCCAAAGCGTGACTTCAAGAGGATCGGCAAGGTTGTTGCATAACGCCATAGCATTAACTGCCATCTTCTCCGAGCGAAAATCCGTCTGGACGACCTGCATATTCCCTTCAGTTAGTGTTCCTGTCTTGTCAGTACAGATAGTAGTCACTGAACCCAGAGTCTCAACAGCTAAAAGCCTCTTCACAAGACCTCTTCGTCGCAGGATGACACGCATTCCGATGACAAGGATCATGGTGACGGCAATTGGGAGGCCCTCGGGTATGGCGGCAATCGCCAGAACTACCGCGATTTTTATCATCTCCAAGAGTTCAACTCCAGAGAGTAGCCCAATCCCAAGGATCAGAGCACTCATCACGATTACGATGTAAGTTAGCGAGCGACCGAAACCCTCAAGTCTTACCTGCAGAGGAGTGGGCTCTTCTTTCATTTCAGCAAGAGAACCTGCAATCTTGCCTAACTCGGTGGATGCTCCGGTTGAAGTGATTCTCATTAGGCCTCTGCCGGTAAGAGCAGTGGTTCCCATGTAGACAGTGTCGCCGACGTCCTTGGCTATTGACTCACTTTCTCCGGTCAGAATCGCTTCATTTACATGCAAGTTCACGGCCTGAATCAATCTGCCGTCTGCTGCAATTTTGTCGCCGTCGTTTATGGCCACTATGTCGTCAGGCACTATTTCGGAGACGTCCATCTCGATCATCTGGCCATCTCTGACCACTCTTGCAGTGGGTTTTATTAGCCGTCTAAGAGCCACCACGGCTTTCTCCGCTCTGTATTCTTGAAAGAAACCAACCACAGTGTCCAGAAGAATCACGATACCTATTATCAATGCATCATTGTATTCGGCCATCATAACTGAAATGAAGGCCGCGATCGTGATTATGTAGACGAGCGGGTTTCTGAATTGAGACAAGTAAATGGCGAGTGCAGTTCGCCCTTTTTTCTCCGGAAGCTTGTTTAAACCGAAACTTCTTTTTCGCTCCAACACTTGGGAGCTTGTTAATCCGTTCTTTTGCAGGCTTTCGCTGGCATCCGAATCTTGCAAGAGTCTACATCTTTCCTCCGACACTCAAGAATCTCAAGTCAGATTGCGCTTCCCCGAGCACGTTAGAGTGAGATTTCTTTTCTCGGTTGCTTATAGGCATTGCTTCTGGGGCATTGGGCATTTGTGCGGACGGGATATTCCTACATTATTGCCCTGTTTGGGCTATTCGTACTGGTTGAGTCGTGTCCGAAAGAGGTTTAAACCTTAAAAGGACCACTGACTTCTTAGCTTTGAAAACGAAAGCAACTTGGAGTTGACGTTTGTGTCCCTTGTGTCCATACAGGAAATCCTAGAAGGAAAGCATGAAGGCAAAAGTGCGGCTGTCAGAGGTTGGGTTTACCGCAAGAGAGAAAGCAAGAACACAGTCTTTGTTGTCTTGCGCGACTCAACCGGCATAATTCAGTGTACCGTCAAGAAGGAAAGCCCAGCATGGAATGAGGCGGAAAAACTGACTATTGAGTCGTCGCTTACCCTTGAGGGCATTGTGAAGAAGGATGAGCGTGCGCCAGGTGGGTATGAAGTCGCTGTGGAAAAGGTATTGATCGTTGGGTTGGCTGAGCTCTTTCCAATAGCCAAGGACAAAAGCGAGGAGTTTCTGCGTGATACCCGTCACCTGTGGCTTCGCAGTCGCAGGATGAGTTTGGTAATGAAGGTTCGCGCCCAAGTGCTAGAGTTTGCACGTGAGTTTTTCAAGAGCCAAAGGTTCACAGAGGTTTCTCCGCCTATGTTCATTTCAGCCGCGGTTGAAGGCGGTTCGACACTTTTCGGCTTGAAGTACTTTGACCAAGATTTGTACTTGACGCAGAGTTCTCAGCTCTACCTTGAGATTCTGATTTATTCCTTGGAAAAAGTCTACTGTATCGCGCCTTCGTTCAGGGCTGAGAAAAGCAGAACGATCAGACATCTGACCGAGTACTGGCACATCGAAGGCGAATGGCCGTTTGCAGACATGCATGACCTGATGCAGTTCGAAGAGCAGCTTCTGGCTCACATTTGCCGGAGAACAGCCCTAGAATGCAGGAAAGAGCTCGAGGAGCTGGGTGCAGACATCAAAAAAGTGGCTTCGGTCAAGACGCCCTTTCCGAAAATGACCTACACTGAAGCAGTCGAGAAGCTGAAAGCCAAGAGCTTCAACACTAGATGGGGTAAGGACTTTGGCTACGAGGAGGAAAAAGCTCTAGCCGAGGAGTTCGGACGACCATTCTTCATCTATGACTACCCGACCGCGATCAAAGCGTTCTACTGCAAGACGTATCGTGACCATCCAGAGATTGCAATGTCAACTGACATGCTGGTTCCCAGAATAGGAGAGATATCAACAGGTGGCGCAAGAGAGGACGAGAAGGAAAAGCTGATCGAAAGGATCAAAGAAATGGGTATGAGCGAGAAAGACTATGAGTGGTACCTCGACCTTCGGCGTTATGGTACGGTTCCGCACGTAGGGTTCGGCATGGGTTTGGAGAGACTGTTAACGTGGATGCTTGACTTAGAGAACATAATAGACTCCATACCGTTCCCGAGAACGACGAGAAGATTCTACCCCTAAATGGGCCAATTGCAGGCTTGAGCGGACGTCAAAACTATCGACTATTGCGGAAATACTGGATAATGTAAAAGGGGATGAAAAGAAGTGTTGCTGCTACTTCTTTTCCAGCTGTCTTCTCAGTTCTTCGTAAGTTGACTTGATGTCTTCGACTGAAGCCTCGTCTTCCAATGTCGTTGTGTCGCCTAAAGCTGCACCTGCAAGCACTGCTTTCAGGAGTCTTCGCATGATTTTTCCACTGCGAGTCTTTGGCAGTTTATTGACGATGACTATTGCGTCTGGCGTGGCTATGGGGCCGATGGTTGATCTGATGTGTTGCACGAGCTGTGCACGTAACTCGTCAGATGGTGTGAAACCGCTTCGCAATGTCACGAAGGCTACTGGCACTTCGCCTTTCACAGCGTCCTCTTTGCCCATGACCGCTGCTTCAGAAACCGAAGGGTGAGAAACCAGCGCGCTCTCAAGCTCAACCGTGCCGATTCTGTGTCCAGCCACTTTTAGCACTTCATCTGCTCTTCCAAGCAACCAGAAATATCCATCAGGATCTTTGACTGCATAATCGCCTGTGTAGTATATGTTTGGCCATCTTCCAAAGTAGGTCTGCTTGTACCTATCTGCATCTCTCCACAGGGTTTCAAGCATTCCTGGCCAAGGAGTCTTGATTACTAGAAAACCCTTGGTTCCTGCTTGTGTGGGCTGTCCCTTCTCGTCCCATACTTCTGCAAGTATGCTTGGTAGTGGATTTGTTGCTGATCCTGGTTTGAGTGGAACAAGCTCCAGGCCCGACAGAGGCGCGATCATGAATCCGCCGGTTTCTGTCTGCCACCAAGTGTCAATGATTGCAAGCTTTTCTCTGCCGATGACGCGGTAGTACCACCGCCATGCTGCTGGGTTTATCGGCTCTCCAACTGTTCCCAAGAGCCTCAGAGTGTTTATGTCGTGCTTCTTCACCCATTCTTCGCCGAATTTCATGAACATCCTAATTGCAGTCGGCGTGGTGTAAAGTATTGTGACTCCGTGTCTTTCGATCATTTCCCACCAGCGGTCTTGAGCTGGATAGTCCGGTGTGCCTTCGAAGATGAATGAGGTTATTCCTAACGCTAACGGCGCGTAGACATTATATGTATGTCCTGTGATCCAGCCGATGTCGGCTGTGCACCACCAAATGTCCTTCTCATCCGGATTGAAACCCCACTTGAGTGTCCAGTAGCCCCAAACTAGGTAGCCGCCTATGCCGTGTTGAACTCCTTTCGGTTTTCCAGTGGTGCCTGAAGTGTAGAGTATGAACAGCGGTTCGGTTGCTTCCATCGGTTCAGGCGCAACGTAAGCGTTCGGCTCAACCTTAGCCATCAAATCCTGATAGAAATGGTCTCTTCCTTCTTTCATCTGAACCTGTTGTCCAGTTCTCTTGACAACGACAACTTTCTCAATGCTTGGAGTGTTTGCTGTGGCCCGATCTGCCGTGTCTTTCAGAGTAACGGTTTTTCCGCGTCTGTAGGCTCCGTCTGCGGTTACGAGGATTTTTGCTTGGCAGTCGTTTATTCTGTCGGCGAGTGCTTCGGCACTGAACCCTGAGAAAACCACAGTGTGAACTCCGCCAAGGCGTGCTGTTGCAAGCAGTGTTATTGGCAGTTCTGGAATCATTGGCAGATAAACAGCCACTCGGTCTCCCTTCTTGAGGCCGAAGTCTTTGAAGATCTTCGCAAGCTTGTTAACTTCTCTGTAAAGCTGGTAGTATGTGTAGGTTCTGACTTCGCCGGGCAGTTCGCCTTCCCAAATGTATGCAAGCTGATTCTTCTTAGGAGTCTTCAAGTGCCTGTCAAGTGCGTTATAGCAGATGTTCAGAAGCCCACCCGGGAACCACTTGTAGAATGGCGGGTTCGAGTCGTCGAGCACCTTATCCCAAGTCTTGAACCAATCAATGGCCTTTGCTTTTTCAGCCCAGAACTCCTGCGGGTTCTTGATGGACTTTTCCCATTCCTCCTTCAGAGCTTTTCCAGGTAAGACTCTTTCATTAAATGGTAAGCTAGTCTCTGACATTTTTTGACCTTCCATGAATTCGGTGAAGAGCATCCGTTCCGAAAATATAAACCTTTTTAGCTGAAAAATAAAAAAGGGTGAAGCTGATTTCTAGCTCACAGGGCATATTGGCAGCACAGTTTTTCCGTGCTCCGCGTTCAATATTTCAGCAATGGCCAAGTAGACTGCGCTTGCTCCGCAAATGATGCCTTCGATACCGATTGTTTGTGTGAACAGCTTCACGTCTGTAGTGGGATCGTTTGCCAGAAGTGCGAATCTTGCTGTAAGCAGGAAGAACAGTATAGCAAGGCTCATGAAGACAAATTGTATTGCGCGGTTCTTTTTCAGGGTGCCGAAGAACATTGCCAGAGTGAAGAGCCCCCATATACAGAAATAGGCTGCTAACGCCTCATTGCTGACCTTAGGTATCCCTGGGTAGGCAAAGACTTGAGTGGAAAAGCTTGGTAGCATGTTCAGTATTGCATATGACCACCAGAACAGACCGTAAGACGTGAAAGCCACTGTGCCAAAAGTGTTGCCTTTCTTGTATTCCATTACTCCTGCTATCACTTGTGCTAATCCACCGTACGCTAATCCCATTGCCAATATCATGCCGTCGACTGAGCCAAGTCGGAAGTTGTGGGCATAATTCAACAGAATCGTAGTTACGCCAAAGCCTAACAGCCCAAGCGGTGCCGGATTTGCTGTCTTTTCGCTCATTCTCCTTCAATCCTCTTCTCTGAATTATTAGAACCATTGTTCGCCAAGTTTCAATTTAAGCCTTTCCGAGGCTATGCTTTCCGTCTCTTGCTGGCAACATACTTGCCGAGTTCCAGCGATCCGAAGGTTATTGCCGTGAACAGTATGGCGAAGGCCCAGTCGAGCGGCTCAGGTGCTGTGACGTCGAATAGCGAGTTGAGGCCTGGCACGTAGAGCACGAGTAGCTGAAGGCCGAACGACGAGAGTATCGCGTACCACAGGAACCTGTTCTTGAATACGCCCACTTTGAAGACTGAGTACTTCAGTGAGCGGGCGGAAACCGCGTTGGCCAGCTCCATCAATATCATTGCCGTCAACAGTTGTGTTCTCGCCTCAGTCAGCTGGGCTGCACCCTCCCAGGGCTTGTAGAAGAAGTAGCCGAACAGCAGCAAAGCCGTCATTACGATAGGCACGACGCTCAGGTAGATCTTGACATCGCGCGTGAAAATGCTTTCATTCGGGTCTCGGGGCTTCCTCTCCATAAGGTCAGGGTCACCAGGATCAACTCCTAAGGCTATGGCAGGCAAGCCGTCAGTTGTGAGGTTCACCCAAAGCAACTGCGTAGCCGTCAGGGCGACTGTAGCGTCACTTATGGTGGCGCTTGTCATGCCTACGACGTCCGGTGAAATCAGTCTTGCCAGATAGGGGACCGACACTACGCTGATGAACATAACCAGAATTTCCATTATATTGCAGCGCAGCAGGTAGGTCAGGTATTTCTTGATGTTATCGTATATTTCGCGGCCTTCTTTGGCAGCCTTAACAATCGAGGCAAAGTTGTCATCCGTCAAAACCATGTCCGACGCTTCTTTGGTGACCTCTGTGCCTGTTATGCCCATTGAAATGCCTATATCCGACATTTTGAGGGCTGGTGCGTCGTTAACGCCATCCCCGGTCATTGCCACTATACGGCCCTTGGCCTTCCATGCCTTGACTATCCTCATCTTATGCTCAGGCGAGACCCTAGCGTAAATAGCGACTTTCTCGACTACCTCGACCAGTTGTTCATCGCTCATCTTCTCCAGTTCTTCGCCAGTCAGCACTTTTCCTTCTTCGTCGTTTTCGCCCAGCAAGTTAAGCTCCTTCGCAACGGCGACCGCCGTGAGCTTGTGGTCTCCTGTCACCATCACCACATCTATGCCTGCCTTTCTGCAGATGTAGATGGCATCCTTCACCTCATCCCGTGGAGGGTCAATCATGCCCATGATTCCAACAAAAACGAAGTCCTTCTCGATCTTCTCGTCGTAGTTCTCTACGTTGTCAGGCAGTTCGCGGAAGGCAAAGCCCAAGTTTCTGAGCGCCTGCCTGGCCATTGCCTCAGTTATGTTCAGAATCTCCGTTCTATCATCCTGAGTCATCTTGCGAACTTTTCCGTCGCCCAGCATCCTTGAACACTTTTCAAGCACAAGCTCTGGGGCCCCCTTCATGTATGCCGTTTTCTTCTTGCTAGCATCAGCATGAATAGTGGTCATGCGTTTCCTTTCAGAGGAGAATGGAATCTCGCCTATACGCGGTCGCTTCTGCTCCAGCTCCTCTTTCCACAGCTTGGCTTTTGCCGCTGCGACTACGAGTGCTCCCTCAGTGGGATCGCCCTTGATGACCCAGCGTTCAGTGTTCGTGTCCTTCTCCAGTTTTGAATCGTTACACAGGGTCGCGACAGTTAATAGAGTGCGCAGCTCCAAACCGCTGGCATCCATCTTCTTGTCTTCGAAGAGAAAGTCGCCTTCAGGTTCGTAGCCGACTCCAGATACTTTGAGGGTTTCTCCGTTGACGTATATCCTCTGGACTGTCATCTCGCCCTTTGTCATGGTTCCGGTCTTGTCCGAGCAGATGACGCTGGTGCATCCAAGGGTTTCAACAGCTGGCAGACGTTTTACTACGGTGTTCACTTTCGCCATTCGATACATGCCTACGGCGAGTGTGCCTGTCACGATGGCTGGCAAAGCCTCGGGAACCGCCGCCACAGCAAGGCTTATTCCCCACAAAATCATGTCAAGCCAATCGCGTCCTTCAACAAACCCTATCAACGCCACTGTCAAGCAGATGGCGATAGACATCACGCCTATCCACTTGCCAATGGAAGTCGTTCTTTTCTCAAGAGGCGTCGTCTCCTCCCCAGTAGTCTGAACCATCTCTGCAATCTTGCCGAACTCCGTGTTCATTCCAGTTGAGGTGGCAACCGCTTTGCCTCTTCCATAGACCACGATTGTGCCTGTGAAAGCCATGTTTCGTCGGTCGTTAAGCGGTGCCTCTTCAGGCAACGCGCCGGTGATCTTGCTGACTGGCGATGACTCGCCCGTAAGGGCTGCTTCATCGATCTTAAGGTTAATGGCCTCAATGAGTCTCGCGTCCGCGGGAACCTTGTCACCCGTGTATAGCAGTATTACGTCTCCTGGAACGATCTGGCTGGTTTCTATCTTGATCTCTTTTCCTCCGCGCACGACCACGGCTGTGGGCGCCGTCATCTTCTTCAGGGCCTCGACCGCCTTCTCAGATCGAAACTCTTCAACAAATCCTAGGATCGCGGTTGCCAAAACTATAGCAACGATCACGCCTGCATCATAGAGCTCGCCGACATCCTGCCTGATGAAATATGAACCTATCGACAGGGCCACCGCAATCAGTAATATGATCATCAAAATGTCTGCAAACTGTTCAAAAAACATCTTGATCGGAGAGGGGCCCTTCTCCTTCTTCAGCACGTTGAGACCATGCTGCTCAAGACGCCTTTGCACCTCTTCAGGACTCAAACCGTCTTGCTTCACGTTCAGGTCATTCAAAGCCTCGTCAGTTCCCATAGCGTGCCAAGATTTCGCCAATCGGTTCACCCTCGGTCAAGAACAGTAAGCCATTTCCCGAGATACTTTTAACTTTTTCTTCTGAAAACCGCGCTTCGGCAAATAAGTTTATAAGAGAACCAGCAAAACAAAGAGTTTCTCAAAAAAGGGAGATAATAGGAGAAGCGAAAGAATGTCTGAAGAATGGTTCATAGCACCAATATCTGCATTGATCTCGATTTTGGTTGGATTATACTTCCTTAGGTACATTAACAAGCAGAACAGCGGCAGCGACAAGATGAAGGAGGTATCTAACCTCATAAGAAGCGGAGCAAACACCTTCCTCAAGAGGGAATACAGAACACTGGCAATCTTCGTAGCCGTTGTGAGCGTACTGATCGTACTCTTCATACCAGGTCCGATCTGGGCCACTAGCGATCCGTTGAAGAACATTGAGATGACGATGGCCTACATGTTCGGCTCAACATGTTCCGCGCTTGCAGGCTACTTGGGCTTGAACGTGGCCACGAAGGCAAACGCTAAAGTTGCCCACGCCGCGCAAGAGGGCTTGAACAAGGCGTTCCCGATAGGCTTCCGCGGAGGCGCCGTCATGGGATTCTCGGTTGTCGGCGTCGGTCTGCTCGGCGTAAGCATCGTCTACTTTGCCACGGGGGATCCGAACATCGTGCTGGGCTACAGCTTTGGCGCAAGTTCACTGGCACTGTTTGCGAAAGCAGGAGGAGGCATCTTTACGAAAACTGCGGACATCAGCGCTGACCTCGTGGGCAAGGTGGAACTCGATTTACCCGAAGACGATCCAAGAAACCCTGCAGTGATCGCTGACAACGTCGGCGACAACGTGGGCGATGTGGCCGGCATGGGCGCAGACCTGTTCGACTCTTACGTGGCCAGCATATTCTCTGCCATGGTCCTCGGCTCGGCCTTGACCAGCATAACCGACACAGCTGGACTTTATGTGCAGATCCCGCTCGTGTTCGCAGGCACAGGCATTCTGTCTTCGATCATAGGCGCTTTTACCGTCAGGGTCGGCAAAGGAGGCAATCCTGGTGCCGCCCTCAACATGGGCACATATGTCACTTGCACCATCTTCGGTGTTCTCACGGCAGCGGCTACGTACTACTTGGGCTATGACTGGAGAATCTGGGGCGCAGCGTTCATAGGTCTGATCGCAGGCGTCGTGATCGGTGTTACTACGGACTATTTCACCTCGGAGGATAAGGCTCCTGTCCTGAAGACGGCTGAAGCTTCAACCAGTGGGCCAGCAATCAACATCATAACAGGTTTCTCATACGGTCTGCGAAGCGTCCTTCTACCGTTGATCGGAATAGCGATCGCCGCTGCAGTATCTTACAAGCTGCTTGAACCTCTGGGTCAGGGATACCCGAATCCCAACGCTCCACTATCGTTCGCTGTGTTCGGAATAGCCATGGCAGCGCTCGGAATGCTTTCAATCGTCGGATTGACCGTTTCAAACGACGCTTACGGGCCGATTGTGGACAATGCTAAAGGCGTAGCAGAGCAGTCTGGCCTCGGTGAAGAGGCAATAGCCGTAACAGACGAACTTGACGCGGCAGGAAACACGGCCAAAGCAATAACAAAAGGGTTTGCCATCGGCGCAGCAGGTCTGACTGTCATCGCGTTGCTGGCAGCCTTCAAAGAGACAGCTGAAAGCGCACTTCGTGCTGCAAACCCCGGCCTTCCACTCACAGACCCGAAAGTGATCGTTGACTTCAGTCTGATGAACCCGTTTGTCCTTTTCGGTGCCCTCATCGGTGTGGCGATGCCTGCATTGTTCTCGGCAATGGTAATGCTCGGCGTAGGCAGAAACGCTTCCAGAATGATCGCTGAGATCCGAAGACAGTTCAAGGAGATTCCGGGCTTGAAGGAAGGCAAACCGGGCGTGAAACCTGACTACAACAAGTGCGTTGACATAGCCACTGTTGGAGCCCTACACGAACTGTTGCCTGCAAGCATAGTGTCAATCGGAGCCACGTTGGTAGTGGGCTTCGTGGGAGGAATCGAAGCCTTAGGCGGATATCTGGCCGGCGCAATATTCTCTAGCCTGCTACTGGCTTTGTTGATGTCGAATGCAGGCGGACTCTGGGACAACGCTAAGAAACTGATCGAGTCAGGCAAATACGGAGGCAAAGGCTCAGACGCGCACAAAGCAGCCGTTGTAGGCGACACCGTAGGCGATCCATTCAAAGACACGGCGGGGCCCTCACTGAACACAATGATCACCGTAATGTCGCTCATTGGAACACTGTTTGCAGCGCTGATCGTGCGGTACAACCTGCTGGGCTTTCTGGGCTTATAATATGCCTCAGCATCCCCCTCATTCTTTTTGAAACACAACCCCGCGGTCAACTAGCCACGTGCTTCTGTCGGTGGCGCCGGGGGTGGGATTCGAACCCGCGCGGACCCGAAGATCCACAGGCTCTCAAGGCCTGCGCATTATCCACTCTGCCACCCCGGCACATGCAAGCCCATTAGGATCTGTGATCTTAAAATCTTTTGTTTTGGCTGCCTATTGAACGGGTTCTGGCTCTTCTTTAAGCGAATGCAACGGGTTGACGTATTCGCAAGTCATAAGAAGATCTAGTTACTGCAGCCTTCACATAGTTTCTGGAAGAGCTCTGGCGGTGAATGATTTTGCTGTCTCCATGTTCCCTCTGCTCAGTGTCTCTGCTGTCCAAGTTTCTCAAGTAGAGTGTTTGTATCTTCTCATGTCGTTTGAGTTCTTGGTTTTCGCTCGCAATTGTCCGAGTTTCGTGACATAGAAAACTGTTCCACAATGTTTAAACATGACCTTCCGTTTGTAGAAAACACATATTTGAGAAGGGAGAGTAAATTATGAAGCTAAGATCATCCAGAATCCTTGCAGCCTTAACGATTACATTGACGATCATCGCAACCTTTGCAGTTTTCTCTGTCGACGCTGCTACAACTAGAATATATCTTGACCCGTCAAGCAATGCTTACACGGTTGACACTGCTCACGTTGGAACCAAATTCAACGTGACAGTCTGGACTGAAAATGCGCCAAACGTCGGGGGTGCACAAGTTTACATAGAGTTCAACGATACCATTGTCCGCGTCGTCCGCTGGTTTGAACCCAAAGATTCGCAATACATTTTCTACGGAAGAACAACCTCTGCGCTTCCTACACCACCCAACGACGTGAACTACCAACACCTAGGCCCTAACAGAGGCCGATCACTGGTCTCAGTAAGTCTGTTTCCGCCTAATCCACCCTACTTCACTGGCTCTGGGAAGATCTGCATATTCGAGTTCAACATCACAAAGGTCCCAACGGAACCAGGAAAGTTCACAAGCCCATTGATCATAAACACTGACGAAACATTCCTGCTTGACGGAGATACGGGCGGCGAAGCCCCAGCTACGAAGGAAAATGGATCCTACGAAATAAGCAAGGAAATAGCTCCACCGAAAACATTCACACTAACAGTCGCTGCTACCACAGGCGGCTCAACCAATCCTGCTGTCGGACCGCATGACTATCTTGAGGGCACGATTGTTTCCGTACAAGCTTTCAACAACAGCGGCTACATTTTCGACCACTGGGAGCTAGACGGCAACAAAATCGGAAGCGACAACCCAGTAAACGTGACGATGGACGGAAATCACACGCTTCGCGCGGTGTTCAAAGCGTTTGGAAACCAAGGCGACATAACTGGCCCAGATGGTGTTCCAGACGGAAAAGTGGATCTCAGGGACGTTTTCAAAGTAGCTCAAACATTCGTTTCCTACGGACCGGACTTTCTGTACCCTGGCTCGCCACCGCATCCAAATTGGGACGAAAAATGCGACCTGAACGGCGACAACAAGGTTGACATCTTGGATCTTTTCATAGTTTGGAAGAACTACGGAAAGGACTACACGTAACTTCCCCTTTCTTTTTTTGCTCTGGCGACGGAATCCTATCCGCATGATTGTTGACCCTGCTGATCGAAGTGTTTGTTGACTGAAAAAACCTTAAATCCTTCACCAATAACCAAAATGTGAGGGCCGGTAGTCTAGCTCGGTAGGACATCTGCTTGACGTGCAGAAGGTCGCCGGTTCAAGTCCGGTCCGGCCCACCAAACTGGGACCCGAGATTTTTCATCTAAAATTGTTAATACGATTTGGCAGTTGAAAAAGGAAGGTTATGCTGATTCTACGCTAAAGGCGTATGATTCTAGATTGAGGATGCTATCCAAGCATGTTTCTCTTGATGTTCCAGATGCAGTCAAAGCGTTTGTTGCGACCAGAAATACTTGGAGCAATGCGTTTAAAGAGAGCGTCTGCAAGTCATATGACCAATATGTAAAAATAAATGGACTGAGCTGGAAAAGGCCATTCTACACATATTCGAAAAAGCTGCCTTACATTGCGACAACTGAGCAGCTGAACAAGATAGTCTCGAATTGCAGGAAAAAGTACGCTTTGATTCTGAGCATTCTACGAGATACAGGATTAAGGCCGATAGAACTGCATCGGTTGACTTTGAAAGAGATAGATTTGGAGAAAGGGAATATTACAGCATATTCGGCAAAGAATGGCAATCCTAGACTGTTGAAAGTGAAGCCTTCGACTCTAGCAATGCTGAAAGAATACGTCGCTGAAAATGATTTCGGTCTAAGCATTAGGATGTTTCCTACGCCGACAGCCATGAGGAAAGCGTACTGCAGAACAAGGAGACACTTGGCCAAGAAGTTGCATGAGCCTGATTTGATGAAAATCAGACTGTATGATTTCAGGCATTACTTTGCGACGATGCTGTATGAGAGAACAAAGGATATTCTGTATGTCAAAGAACAAATGGGGCATAAGAGAATTGAAAACACGTTAATCTATACGCATCTTATTCGGTTCTCTGATGAGGAATATGTTTCGGCGGTTGCTGGAACGGTAGATGAAGTCAGAAAACTCGTAGAAGCGGGATTTGAGTATGTTACAGAAATCGGCGATGCAAAGATTTTCAGAAAAAGGAGATAAGCGCGCGCCAGCGAGGCTTGCTTCGTCCGGCTACGCTTTTTCCCATCTGCCTTTCTTCAGTCGCAACACAAATTGGTGCTTTTCGAGTTTGCTTGCGTTCTTGTTACGTGATATGTGATCAAGCACTACTTGGATACTTACGTATTCTCTGAACTTTGCACCACATTCGCAGGTATACCCATGAACTCTGAATATTCCATAATTCCATGACTTCACAGGAGATTTGCAACCTGTTCCACAGACTGGGCAATTTGTCATGGTCATCCTCAGCATGATTAGTGCAATCAAGCATAAAAGACTCACTACGTACGATGAGGATCTGCTCTAAACAGTTACGAGAAGCCGCATGTGTTTCACTAAAGCTTTAAATAGTTTTCGCCATTAAATTAAATGGACATTTGAGTGGAGTTAGTTTGCCAAGCCGGTATGAAGAGCAGGTGTTTAATTTGTTGAGTCAAGAACCGATGACACCGAATGAGGTTGCTAATAATCTCGGAATATCTTACAAGACTGCCCAAAGAATATTGTTGGATTTGGCAGCAAGCAGAGATGATGTGGCTTACAAGAAGAGTGGAAGGATCTATCTGTTTTGGCACAAAAGAGAAAATGAAAAATCTAAGAGATGAAAGTCGTTGCGAGATTGCGTCAGTGCCATCAAAACAAACAACGAGAACGCGGAAAACAAGAAGAAAGAAGCAACTCCATCATCAGATCTTGATTTTCCGGCAGGTTGGGTGAACACCATTCAGCACATGGATTGTGTCGCTGGTATGAAATTGCTTCCGTCAAAATCTGTAGACTTGATAGTCGCCGATCCGCCTTACAATCTCTCAAAAGGTAATGAGTGGAAATGGGATAGGAGTGTGAAGTTGCCCGGATTCGGTGGAGTCTGGAATAAGGTCATGGAACACTGGGATAGCATGTCCCTGAGCGAATATTGGGACTTTACAGCGACATGGCTTACCGAAGCCAAAAGAGTGTTGAAGCCTACCGGCTCGATTTGGGTATTTGGAACATACCATAACACTGGAATAATCAATACGTTGTTTCAGATTCTTAGAATTGAGATAATCAACGAAATAATCTGGTACAAACGAAATGCTTTTCCAAACTTGTCTGGCCGAAGATTCACCGCTAGTCACGAAAATCTTCTATGGGGGCACGTAGGAGGAAAACAGAGAAAATACTATTTTAACTACAAGGAAGCTAAGAATGGACTCTTTCCTGAGGATGCAACAAAGAAAGCAGGAAAGCAAATGCGCACTTTGTGGGATATACCAAACAACAAAACTCGAGAAGAAATCCAATTCGGCAAACACCCTACCCAAAAACCACTTGCTTTAACGAATCGTGTTGTTGCGCTTACCAGCCGAACAGGAGATCTTTGCTTGATTCCGTTCGCTGGAGCCGGCAGCGAATGCGTCTCAGCGAAACTACTTGGCAGAAGATTTGTTGCGTTTGAAATTGATGCCGGATACATAGAAATTAGCGACAAGAGACTACATTGTTTGGATGCAAAACAAACTAGACTTGGTGAGTTCAACGACAAAGAATAGCCAACCAGTCATAAAGTGGAGCGGAAGCAAACGACTCCAAGCAAGCAGAATCGCTAGCTATTTTCCTTCGTTTGACACGTATTATGAAACTTTTGTTGGCGGAGGCTCGGTGCTTATTGAAGCTCAACCATCAAAGGCTGTTTGTGGAGATATATGCAAACCACTCATAGAGTTTTGGAAGCTTCTGCAAACACACCAAAGAAGCCTCATTGCGAATTATGCGGAAAACTGGAATAGGCTGCAGACGGAAGGCTACAAGTACTACTATACTGTCAGGAGTCACTTCAACAATGACCCTAATCCATATGACCTTCTTTTTCTGTCAAGGACTTGCGTAAATGGTCTGATCCGATTTAACAAGGAAGGAAAGTTCAACAATTCCTTGCACCACACTAGGCGAGGTATAAATCCTTCCAAAATGGCTGCAATTATTCTGGATTGGTCTGCTAAGATAGGAAACTACAGGTTCATAACCGGTGACTATAGGGACACGACCAAGACCGCTACAGAAAGAGACTTCGTGTATCTTGATCCCCCGTACTTCAACACTAAGGGCAGATATTATGGCCGCATCGACTTCAAAGGGTTTGTTGAATTCTTGCGTTCGCTTAATACTCGAGGCGTGAGATTCGCACTATCATTTGACGGCACACGTGGGGATTGGCAATACTTGGCAGACATTCCACCAGAACTCTACAAGCATCATTTTCTGTTGGATTCGGGAAACTCTACATTCAGAAAGGTGATGGACAAGAAAGTAGAACGGGTGAAGGAATCCTTATACATAAACTATGAACTTGAGGCCGAACCTGATTTAAGAAGCTACCTAACTAACACAGGTTCAAGCATCGCGTCAAGTTCATCCGCAAAATCAGTTTCACCAAATTCACGGGAATAGGTTCTCACCACAAAAGGTTCGTGGTGATCCCCATGCCATCCTATTAGAATAGCAAGATGAATATCTGGATGAGATCGCATCAGACTTGCGTGCTGGGTTGTTATTCTTTCGCTATCAAGACTACCAATGCTTTCAACGTGCTCAGGATCTAGGGCAAATGTGAAGCCGGGCCAGTAATGCACGCCTGACTTAGGGTATGATCTGAACCAGTATCTCAGATCTTCATCGTCATCAGGGGTGATGAGTTTCCACGTTTCATCTCTGAGGGTCTTTCGGTGCCAAGCGGGTCTATTCTTCAGACCTAAGTAGTTTTTCGAGCCGGTGAAGAACTCCGTCAACGATGTCCCCATTCGTTCATATACGTCGGTAATTGCCTGCTTCGATTCCAATAGAACGAAGCTCATCTCTTCAGTTTCGTTAGATTGTAGTACTAGGTCAGGTCTTTTTGCCTCAGGGACGCGGGGCATATGGTCCCAGCGGTAAATATCATTCGAAGATGGCCGAAGGATATCAAATGTAGTCCATGACCCACCTGGAGGATTGCTGAATACTTCGTGGATTCTAGTCTGTCTTCTGGCTAACATGTGCAACGTCGCATCGACTCCGTGTTCACCGTGTTGCTTTGGCAAGTATCGGATGAGATCTTCCAGGTTAACCATAGCTATCAATCCTGTCTCGGACTTGCGAACGGTCACGAAGCACAATGCCATCGCCAGTCTTGTCAACAATAAGGGCACCAGCTGTTCTTGTTATGGAGTTCCACAATTCGTTAGCTCCACTCTCAACAATTGATCTCCAGTTAGCTGGAGTGTGCTTGCTGTAAACTATTACAAGGGCTTGCTCTCTGGTCAACAAAGAAGGAAACATAGCCCAGAGCAAAGGGATCAGGCCTCTGTCAGGTCGTGAATCTCCGCTGGGCTTGTAACCATAAAAGGGAACAAGAAAAACTGGAGGAAGTACCGAAAGGCTCTCCTCGGCGTATGTCCAGTTCAGAACTTCCGAATCAAGATTGGGATACGCGTGCTCAAGGATCCTTCGGAGGGCTCTCCGGTTCGTAATCAAGCATCCTTCTGACTTGTTTTCCTTATATGTGAGAGGTAGACTGCGCCTGTTCTGCAGTGCTAATCTATCGAGTTCTGCAGAGGAAGATGAGGAAGCTACCTCGATGTCCCATGCCCGCAAGTATCTTGCCTTATACCTCGATTCCTTTGATGATTTCCAGTTTAGAAGTGCAAGAACATTGTTTTGGAAGTTTGATGTGCACGTGCTCTCTTGAGCATCTTTATAGAAAAATGAACCATACCGAGCAAAGTCCTCTGCGTCAATTTCATGTAGAGCATACTCGCCTTCCACGGGACGATGCTCCATCATCGCTCTAGCATAAACCGTTGGAGCATCAGAGTCCTCCTGACGAAACGGAGGATGATTGTGGTGAATAGGCAAATAGCTATTACCAAACCTGGTGTATATCCGAGCAACCTCAATCATTTCTCTGATGATGGTCTGCAACACGGTTTCTAGAGAGTTTCTTGCTTGCGGGCTCTCGTTTATGTTGAGCCTTATAAGGTTGCAGGCAAATCTTATTGCGTTGTCGACCCCACCGAAATTTCTGAAATTAGCAGGGAGAGCATATCCTCTCTGAGAGGCATACTCGCTCCAGCTGCTTTGTGTATATATCTGGAGTGATGGGACGCCAAACTTGCTGCACAAAGTCAATTGTCCAAGACACGTCGTTGCTGTGAGGAAACGTGGATTTCTAAGACTTAAACCATCAGGGTCTCTCTCCCAACCTATGATGGGTTGGACATACATGTAGCTTACACCCGCGGCAGCCGCGTTGATGGCTCTCCTGAACCTCTGCCAACCTTGATTTCCAGCCATCAATGCATCAACGAATTCAATGGCAAATACAGGTGCCGATTCTATTCCGTCATCTTGAACTCTAGTCACTATCACGTCGATCTTCTCGTCAAAGATATTCTGCAACGGATTGTGGTCCCACAGAACCTCAGATCCCGTGCCGCCAAAATAAGGACACAGTTGGAATGCGACCCTTTGACGGTCAGCAAGCGTATCTTCAAAAATCAAAATCGGTCGATCTACCGTTCCATATTCCTGACGAAACTCGAATTTACTGACACTGGCTTTGCGAATCCAATCTGCGAAATGTTCACATTCGAGAATGTTGTCGCCGTAGACCCTGAATACAGCTGCAAGTTCGGGCGTTGTGTCTATTCTGATCGCCTTTCCTACAGATGTAGAATGTACGTTCTTTGCTTTTAAATTGTTGCCAAGATAGTGCGCACTGGTCATTTTCCTAGGAACCAACAGTGTTCTTGTTCTGAGTATTTCACGTTTTCTTCGCGCGCGCGCTTACGCTTGGACCATCGATCAATCTGTATGTGCCACGATCTGATCTGGAAAAGAGACTCTTGTGCCTTATCAACGCAGTAAGAACGGTCATTTGGGGAGTCATTCCAACGGTCTTGCGTTGTTTCAGAATTTCTGCAGTCAGCTGTTTGTAATGCATAGGTTTTCCATTTCTCTTCAGTATTTCGACCGCAATCTGCGTATAGGATCTTTCTTTCATTCTTCACCCTCGACTGATTCATTTTGTCTCCAAGGGATTCGAATTATTGTCCGGTTAGTGACGCACACCCGCCAAAGATGTTATCGTAATGTGTTATGAAGCGCGCGCTAATTTGATATTGTGTACAAACCTTAAATATTCTTCGCTAGACTCGCTGAAGAGAGCCTCCGAACCGTGCTTGATTTGTGGAGATTCTGGTCAAGAGATCTAAGTCCATTCTGCCTAACATTAACTAATCCGCATTTTCAAGTAATGCTTTGGAAAGGTTTCGCAGAGTGGGCGTGCTCACACCCGTGATTTCGGATATCTCTTGTTGTTTCTTATTCGTATGTGTTTCAAGACAAGCAACATATATGGCAGTTCCCGCCAATGAATGAGGATTTCTGCCTTTCAAGTTGCGATTGCCTAAAGATCGAGATGCCAGCTCAACTGCTAGTTTTGTGGTTTTCGTGCTTAGCTTCAGCAATTTTGAGTAGTATTTGACCCACGCTCTAAGGTCTATTCTTGGAAGAGCAATTCCAAACTCGGATCTCAGAAACTTGAAAGCAGAAAATAGCTTTTTTCGATTTATTCCTTCACTCTTGGAGACATCCTCCAACTTAATTGTCATGCGGAAGCTTCTGCAGGCAATAAAGAGTGCAGCATAAAATAGAATCTTTAGAGACCTGCCTCTATATATTTTCGATTTGCTTGCTCTCAGGAATATTTGATTAGTTTTATCCAAAACAGTTGGACTCATGCCTGAAGCGGACAATCTGGCGGTTTCTTTTTCCATTAGCACGCGCGTCATTTCGAAGGGACTGTGTTTGCTAAAGGGAGGCAGCTTCTCTGTCTTATTCCGAATTGCTTCAAGATCGTTCTTCAGCTTTTCTTTGGTTTCAATCTCGAGGCCAGAGAGTTCGCGGATCGCATCCAGAGTTTCCTCATTGACATATTTCATCCACCATTTTCCGCTTACAGGTATGCTCTTGAACTTTCTTCTGAGACCCCCATCGCTAACAGAAATCGGATTCGGATATACGATGAATCTGTCGAAATAGTATCTATGAATACCTAATTCGAACGTAGCCCTAACTATCTTGGCCTCTCCCACTATCGCGCGTTTCTGGCAGTGATAAAGAATAAGGATAGTCCCTGGAATTTCTAGAAGGCGAATTCTCTTAGGGTAGAAGTTATCGATCTCGCCTCTCGCAGCTCTCTTGAACCAAAGATCGTATTTTTCGTCCAGGCATGGTCCAGAACTCCGGGCACAGACTGGCAGTTCTCCTAGACCACTACAGGGTTTTCCTAATCGTGCATATGGACTACAGGGGTTGTACTTTACAAGAACTCCTACGATAGCCATTCGCATCCTTTCTATGTTTCAAATCAATGTGAGCTAGATTTACTAATAAAGCATTGTTAATCAAAACTCGTTCATTGTTCTCGAATAAGTATTCCAGCTTGTTCGACGTGAAACCCATCATTTGTCAAAAAGGCTGACGTTTAAATAGCCGTTTGCATGGGGGCTGGCGCTTTAAGAAAGCAGGAGGAATTTGTTTGGAAAACCAGAAAGAAGCTGTTCCGGCCGAGAATCAGGAAGAGAAGCCGAAGCAGAAGAAAAAGGGAAAAATTGTCAGAGTCTTTGAGTTGCATAAGAAAGGCGTCAGTGTCAAAGAAATAGCAGAGAAAACAAAGCTCAGCGAGCGAGTAGTCAGAGCCTACATCTGGAGGAAGAAAAATCCAGAGAAGTTCAAGGCTTTGTTGAACAGGTATTTCTCAAAGAAGAAGCAGAAACATGAGAACGAAGAAATCAAAGCAATAGTCAACAACCAAAAAACGGAAACAAAAAACGGATTGCCGAAGCAAAAAGAGAAAGCGGTTGAGAAAACATGAAAAACAGTCTAGTCTCAATCGCCGTAGGTGCATTCATGACGGCAATCTCCCTATTTCTTCTAGCTATAGCCTATCCGAAACTATTTGCACTGCTAGGACTGTTGCTTGTAACTGCCTGCATAGTCTTTGGGCTTTCTCTGATCGGGGCCATTCCGAAAGGCTTAGGATTGGCATACAGTGCCATCGAAAAATTCGAAAGCGTAAACAAGGAAGCTGCGAATTGCAGGTATTGCGGTTTGTCATTGCCTACAAACTCAGATCGTTGCCCGAACTGCGGAGCAGCAACGAGACAGAGCAGCAAATTACAGTGCCCGCGCTGAATTGCCCTAGACTATTCGGCAGATTCATACGCAAGGCGACATAGTTCATCTGCTTCCTCGTTTTCTTCCCGAGGAATCCATCTGAAAGCGATGTCAAGACCATTCGCTAGGGTGAAGGCTTTACGAAAAAGAGGTAAGATCAGTGGCGCTTTCACTTTCCATTTTCTGGTCATCTGGTTGACAAGAAGATTCGAATCAGATCTAACCATTATTTTCTCTTTGTCCAGCTTCAGGCTCTTAATTTTCTCCAAGGCTTGGATCAGAGCGATGTATTCAGCTACGTTGTTTGTCATGTTAGGGCCTTTGCCGACAACGCCGTAGTCCTTGTTGATCGTCTTCTCATTTCTTTTGATGACGTAGCCGTAACAAGCTGTGCCGCTAGGATTAATGGGCTCGCACAGACCGTCAGTCCAAACTTCTATCACACATAAAACCTGCTTCAGAAAGAAGAGCTCAGGTCAGATAAGCATTCTGTAATACTAGCTGAACCGATTTTGTATAGACCTGAGGTTTTAGTAAAACTAAACCACTGTTAGAAAAAGGATTGTTTGTCCCGATTTAGTAAAAAGTTCTACCACACTCCATGCACTGGTATCTTCGCCGCTTGCCTTTGATGGAAGTCATTCTAAACCCGTTCTTCCCAATATTGGGTGAGCCGCAGTCTGGGCACCGTTTCAGGTTTGACGTTGTTCTCCACCTTCTTTGGTGTGTCCCTTCCAACCGATCTTCTTCAGATACTCCCTCTCCAGCCATCGGATCCTCCACGTCGGGTAAGGTTCAACCAGCCGCGCCCCCATCTTTCGCAGCTCGTGTCTAGCCAGCACTATTGACATTTCGTAGTCGCTGACTAACTCCTTGTAGCCCGTAATGCGCCACTTTCTCAGTGCGGGCTTAGGCTTTTCCGGTCTAATGACCGGTTTCTCTTTCTGGGCTTTGTACATTTTTGAGGCTGCTTCCAGAAGCCAGTTGTACAGCTTCATGCGACTCTTTTCAGACATATCGTCCCAGCCTTTGAGCGTCGGAGCGATTTTTTCAGCATATGGTTCTGGTTTTTCCTTTTCGGGTTTGTAGTCTTCGCCAACCCATACGACCAGATTCAGGTATGCTTTCATTTTTGGTTTCTCCTTTTGTTTTTGGCCAAATAAACGCAGAAATTCACTTTTGTAGGCACAAACTTGCAACCATCGCACAAGGCCAACGCTTCCTCTGGAATCAAGCTCTTGTCTAGATATTCCTGTACGTGACCAAGGCTTATTGGCCGCATCGGCTTGACTCCAGTAGCAAACAAAAACCTTGGCGGAGGATTTTCTCCCTTATCGCTTAGCCTGAGAACCCTGTGTTTTGCTTCCTTGTCCATTTGCAAGTAATCGCCAGGAAAGATCTTCAGCATTACTTCTGCCCAGCGTTTTCTCGATTCTGCGTTCATAATCTCAAAAGAGATAAAGTGATACCCGTAGCCTGTCTTGAGGCAGTAGATCACTGTCCGCAATTCATCCGCGGGTCTTAGCAGCATCGACCTAAGTCTCAGGATAGGTATGTAACCATCGTATTCGTGAAAGCCAACGTATCCAATGAGCCTTCTCTGCATATCAAGTGCTTCATCTATCAGGCCTAGGCAAGGAATCGTGTGGTCAAGAGAATCGCCATCAGGTTTCTTACGTGTGCAAGTTCTTTTTTGCAATACAATTACCTTCTAGTTTCCTTTTCTGGCTTGGCTCTAACTTCCCTCATAGTTGAGGTTGTTCATGTCAAAGTTGAAAAAGCTGAACAACCTCCCAAATTCGTTGAAGTCTTCTCCGGTTACGATTGGTCTGTCGTTGCTAATGGCCACTGCTTTCAAGTAACAGATTAGCTGCTCAACGGCTCTGGTTCCGATAAGCCTTCCTCCGGTTTCTTCTCGAGAAGCGAATCTCTCGATCTTAGAAGCCATCATCTTGGCGTAAGGGACCAGCTTGTTCTTTATTGGCACAGGCAGCAAAACATCGGCCTTGCTTCTGAACTCAATGTCGAAACTTTCTTCCTTTAGATGATCTTCCTTCTTAACATACTCAAGAATCTGCGCCTTCCTTTCATCCGAAAAATCATAAGAAAAGGGAATCAGCCTTGAGAGAAAAGAAACTCTCCTGAACACGCTTCTCCTGTCAAACAGATCGTCTGGCGTTGTGCAGATAATCACGCCGATGCGAACAGGAGGATTGCATTCAAGTTTGACGAAATGGGTTCGGACCCTGGTAAGCCCTTCTTGCATGGCAATCTGCAGTGTAGCAATGAGTTCGGCTCTTACACTTCTGCTCCTTGCTCTTATCCGTTCCAAATCAGGTATTGTCAGATGATGAAACAACGTTCTTTCAGTCTCACTCATTTTCTCGATTATCTCCGCCAAACCGTACGCTGTAAGGTCGTTCATCACAATGCAACCTGGGACATTGAACTTAACGACTTCGCTCGTTTTTGCCCTCTCCGGGTGAGCAAGCACCAAAGTCGAAAGAGGACGTTCTTCTTTAACAAAGCCGGAATAAATGACATAGCGCAAATGCCTTCTCAGCGCGTCCATTCCAATCGTTTTCCTCTCAGACAACGGCATTTTCATTCGTCCCGCGATTCTTTTCTCGAGTTTTCGTTTTCTCAGAAACTGAATGGCTGCTGTGCTTCTTTCTCCAATAGTTATTGTAATGCTCTTTCGCTCTTTCAGGATAGTCCTTGCGCCACTGTCGCATATACTTGCGGTGATAGAGTCTCTCCTCTAGAGGTAGTCTGTATTTGTCTTTCACAAAAACACACCAGCGCGAAGCTCTAGCGATCCTTCAGTCCACGCGAGGACACTAAAGCTTTGTTTCTAGGTTAATCTGGTTAACACGCTGGTAGCGATCTTATATTTAAACTTCCTTGTTGGTGTATTAACTGTTGTTTATTAATGAACAATACATCATCTTTGTTTTTAACAAACCGTTTTAAGAAAGGTTTGTTTTTCACAAAGATCTTGTGGATTAGACCGTCAAGAGAACGAATCATTCCATCATCGACAACGTATGTTCAGTGTTCGCAACTCCTCGTTTGACGTTGCCCTCCTGCTTAGGTTTCCGAACAACTTGTTCTGAGAAAATGGACAGGGATTCTAGAGTGTCACGTAACCATAAAGAAACTAAACTAGGAAGCGCGAGTGCTAAGAGGTCTGATTTTACTAAAACTCTATGTCTTGGTTTCATGATCATAGTATTTCGGGAGCGCATTGTTATGCCAGACGTAATGCCTATTGCATTGCAAATTGTGACTATCCAGAGAAATCTTGAAAAGCTTAACCCTGAATTAGGGGATCCATTGTTAGTGTGGAGTTCTAGTCATCAACATATGGTGGAGTGGGCAGAATATCTTGATCCCGAGTTGTCTTTGCCAGAAAACATAGAGCTTTTGGAACATGATCTTCCGGATGTACAGTGGAGAGTCAAAAAAGAGACGAGTCCTTGGAAGGCTGTACAGAGGAAGCACGAATCCTGGTACGCTGGGCGAAATTCTGACTCCTATCTATTGCGTGCTATCGCAATAGTTCAGCCTCACAAGGTGAAGGCAAAGAACAAAACCTATACCCGCGGAAGGATTCAACTCACCCTAGACAAGGGATTCATAGGGCACAAGGCAAAAGTATCCGTATTTATCCAAGGCGCATGCCCGCACGATCCATCTAACCCAACCAAACTATTAGAGGCCGGATCTAGAAGAAAGCACGACAGAAAGGAATATCGCGAACGAACATAGACAAGAAACAATGTATACATTGTAACTCAATTACTACATTGTTCCGAAAAACCCCAACAACAACCGACTAACTACTATATGGCAAGTAAGATACGTAAGCCAATACTGTATTAACGTATGGTCTGAATAGATATAGCGTGCTAGCTCAAACACACGAGCACGCAGTAATCTAAGAAAGAGTCAGTAGGGGCAGGGGTTTTTCGATTAGTATATTCCTACTGTAAATGTAGCTATTGAGAGTCAATTACTACATTTCCGGAAATATGCAAACTGCGATCTGGGCGTCGCACATAATCTTCTATCCTTGGTGCTGGACCAATGTTTGCATGAAACTTGAGGAGGGTTCAATTTAGATAGTTCTAGTAAAACTAACCACCCTATTTTCAACAACGCGCGCTCCAGCCACGATAGAATAAAGGAGCCAATATGAGAAAGTGAAGCATTCTTATATATGATCCAGGACTAGTTTTCCATAAGACGTGGGCGCAAAAATGGTAGCTGTCGGAATTCGCTGTCCCCGCTGTGGTTCATCATGTGCTTCAGACAGCGAGACCCCAGACCAATATTTATGTTCACGCTGTGACATTGGTTTCAGTTTCCACAAGCATGCGTCGGGGCGCACAACGATGAAAACCTGGACGGTGGTAAAGGGCGCTGAGATAGTAGCCAAGAAGGCCCCAGTTTGGCAAAGTGCAAGACAGATACCCAAGAAAATGGGGCGAGCCGTTGCAGTCTTGCACAAAGAACCTGAGCCGAGATCAGTCTATGAAAGAGTTCAGAAGCAATTGCAGGGCAAGAACCGCGATGAGCTTCTAGAGAGGTTTGGGAAACTGCGAAAATTCCTTGTGCAAGACGATGGAAACGCGTTGAGAATATTCGCCGATGCTTTGCCTGATCATTTCTTGAAATACTATTCAGTTAGGCGAGAGCGATCTTGCACGTACAAAGAGTTCTTTGTAGGCGATCTTGATAGCTTGCTCCGAGAGATGACTGATAGTGAACTTGTAGCAGCTATCGCCCAAATTGAATCTGATCTGAGAATTAACACCGATATGGAGATCAGGAAGGCCTTCGCGCAAACGAAGAAACAGTTTACCGGAAGGCAAAAAGGAAGAGCGTACAAATCCTACCATGAACACTAGATCCAAACTGTCTACCTTTTGCTGGTCCTTCTATCTGTCTTCGCGCGCGCCGTCTGCGAAACCTAAGAATGTAATCTAGTTTAGAAATTTTTAGTAAAACTAAATGCACTATTTTCGTGGGTGCTATTGATCGCGCGCTACTGCCTCAAGCATAACTAGGAGTAAGACTTAACAAGAGTAACAAGCGTACTCAAAGATAGTCTTTTAACGCGATTATTTCCGGATAGTTCAATGGCTTTTCTGGGAAGTCGTTTTCCCAGCATACAATGTAGTCGCATCCTTTGGGGTCGTGATCGAATTGGCTAGCAAACAACTCTATCTCGATTCTCTTTGTCTCACCCTTTTCATTGATTGCTGTCACGTCAGGATACGGTGTACCAAGTTGTAGGATGTAAGGGAATCCAAGGTCCTTATGTAGCACAGAAAACATATACATTGTTTCCTCATGGTTGCGAGGTGCGAACAGCAGTCCCCACCTGTTCAAAGGCGTTACTTCTTTGCTGACGGTTGCTTCGGAGGCCCGGGTAGGAATACCTTCATGGAAAGAATCGTACAGAAACCTCGCAAAGTAAAGGTTTGTCCAGTTTTTGCCAATACTGGATTTCAATTCAAGCAACAACGTGTTCAGAATCTGCCATTTTTCCCCAACGTTCAGATTCTCGTAATCCCTGCCAAATTTGGCTAGGCTCATATTCTTCAAAGCCTTCTCTTCAATGCCTACAACGCTGCAAAAGTGCTCGAGTTCCTCAGTCTTGAAGATCGGAAGAACTCTTTCCGGAAAATAGCAGTAGACAATCTTTTTCGCAATGTGTTTGTCGCCTCCAAAGAACTTTATCCTCTCCCAGTCAGCATCTATTTTCTCGTGTATCTCCTTAGAATCGTCAACTGCCAGTCTAAGCAGCTCCATAAAGTCCTCTATCTTTTGCACAGCGTTATCGAAAACGATCCTACTTCCGATGAATAGATGGCCACTATCTGCTAGTCTGTACTCTAACCATTGAAAGAAGCAATCCTGATTTCCTTTCTCCCACAAATCAGTAGGCTTCAAGTTGTCTATAGCTGAAGCATTTTGCCTGAATGGGTATCTTTTCTGAAATTGGTCTAAGAGCTTGCCTGCCTCGTCGGTGTTTCTTTTCACGTGGCCGTCAGCATCGAAAGCTTTCAGTGCGGAATCCACAAGTGTGTTCGTTCTCTAGCCTCCCTTTGGGGATTGACTCAACAGTTCTTCCTTCCTTATAAGCTGGAATGCGATTTTCGCGCGCTATTTCGCCAGCGTTTCATTATTGTGGTTCTTCTTAATGAGCCTCGTGCTATAAATGAGTACAAGTGTTGCTGCAATTTGCTTTTGAGCAACGGGTTTTCTCTGCAAATCATTCTTACAAGAGCCTTTTTTCCATTCTTGTAGATTACTCGAACGCCTTGAGTATATCTGCGTCCTCTAAGTGCTTTCCTGCCTGTACCGTTGAGCTTGTAGGCCCAACCCTGCCGTTTCTTGCCGCCCGATGTCACAATCTTCCCATCTGTAAGCTGAACTGCTCTTTGCAGCAGAGCAGACCCATCGGGGTCACCTTGCACCACAACGAATTCTCCTTTGTTTCTTGCGCGCACTTCGGAATAGTGCTGGTTATTCTTAACTGCGCTCCCATCCACCTTGCCCACTTGTTTGTTCTTTCTCTTGTCGAAATGGATCTGTCCTTTTCTTCCTACCAGAACATGCCGAATGCCCTTCACCGTGAAGAATCCGATAATATATTTCTCAGTGTTTGAAGACTGGTAACTCTGCAGGGTGCTCTTGTTCTCGTATGCGCTTGCTCTATATGGCGATAGGCTGGCCCAAAAGAGAATAAGGTCACCAGCTTGAACATTCCATAATCTCCCTTCAGAATCAACGTCATTTTCACCATATGTAAACAACTGTTTGAGGAATTTCGGGTCATAATGTACCTGTACTTGTCTGTCTTTTGGAACAACAAAGGAGCTCAGCTTAGTTTTCGAGTTTCTTGCTCCCAGATCCACGTATTTTGGGTTTCCATCAGAAGGTTTTTCCTCCTTCATAGGTAGATACTCGAAGGAACCGTCTTTGAAAATTGGGCCTACGTATCCCAGATTGCTTGTGTCAGCCCCTATCGGTATGAGAAGCGCCTTAGCCCTTTTTGCCTCCTTCACATCAGCAGCTATGCCAATATTCCTCCTCTTTTCAGTCCTGCCATTTCTTCCATCTTGTATTCATAAGTTTCGGTCTTCTCCTCGTTGCCTCTCTGAATAGCGTGCATTTTCTATTCTCCAAAACTGTCTATACTTGATTGTTTCATCTTCTCTAGTTGGGTAAGATCTAGAATAGTGTACATGTAAGTCACGTTCTTTTGCAGGTTTCCTTTTTGGGTTTCGATCACCAACTCGATCGCATCCTCATACTCTTCCTTTTCCTCAGAAAAACATCCAATCCGCCGAAAAGAGATCTCAACGTCTCCGAAACTGTAATCGAGATAGGCATTGCTCGACTTGCGAAACAGCTGAAGCATGTGCTCCCAGATGATCCCATTAGAGTCTAGAAAGTTCTTCACCTCTTCAAATACAACATACTTGTTTTGATTCGCGTCTGACAACAGGTCATATTCAGGATTAAAGGGTTGCTTGATCATGGTTCTCGCCCAAGACATACTAGGATTTGCCAAGCTAAAACCACTTCGTCGGCTTCGAGATTCTTCGATTCCTTCTCAAAATCAGCGTTAGAAACCGAAGTGGAGCAGAGGTTGCCAATTTACACATCTAAACCATACCCGCCGGAGATTTGTTCTTCCACAACAACATAGAAGATGCCAACTTCAACGCAAACTGCGATTGGCAGAAATCGTGCACTCGTGCGCTACGGTAGTCTTAAATTGCGTTCCGATCACTTCATCGATCATGGTCAAGCTCACTTTCTTTGGAGGAGTCAACGAGATCGGCGGGAACAAGATTCTTTTGGAAGACAGGAAAGTCAGATTGTTTTTTGATTTTGGGCAGTCCTTTGCTTTTGGCGAACAGTATTTCTCGAGTTGGCTTGCGCCTAGAGGCGTTAACGGTCTTGGAGACTATTTTGAGTTTGATTTGCTTCCGAAGATCAGAGGATTGTATTCGAAGGAGATGCTTGTGCGCACTGATGTTGCCTATACCGAGCCCAGATTTGATGCTGTTTTCCTATCTCATGCCCATTTTGACCACATCAATCATATCCAATTTCTAGATCCTGAGATTCCGATCTACCTCGGTGTTGGCACGAAGCTTTTCACGGAATGCATGGAAGAGACCAGTGGTTTCTGCGATTACGGAGAGCATTCATACCACACTTTTCGTACGGGCGACAAGATCGGGTTTGACGGCGTTAGCGTTGAGCCTGTTCACGTTGATCATTCTATTCCGGCTGCTTATGGGTTTCTGATTCACACGTCTGAAGGCGCGATCGCATACACTGGCGATCTGAGAGTTCACGGGCCGAGGAAGGATCTGACTGAGGATTTCATAGCCAAAGCCTGCAAATCAGACCCCGTCGCCTTGATCTGTGAAGGAACAAGAATGGTCGAGGTGGAACAGAGGCAGAATTATTCTGAGCCTCAAGTGGAAAAGCTGGGCAATGAAATTGTTTCAGGGACAGACAAGCCTGTGTTTGCAACGCATTACAGTCGTGACATGGACCGATTCAGGAGCATCTACAAGATAGCTAAGAGGAACCGAAGAAAGGCAGTCATTTCACCAAAAACGGCCTATCTACTCAGCAGACTCGTGGATGACAAGCGCCTCAACTTTCCAAATCCTCTCAAAGACAAGAACATTCTTGTTTACTACAAGCGAAAGAAATCTGGCAAGTTTGATGACAAGGACTACTATGCATGGGAACGCCCATTCATGAACAAGATGGCCACCCACGAGTTTGTGCACAAACATCAGAATGAGCTAATCATGGACCTGGATTTCTATCAGTTTGCCGAATTGGTTGACATCAAGCCAAGACCAGGCAGTCATTTCATTCACAGCATGAGCGAGCCATTCAGCGAAGAAGACATTCAGGACGAGGTTATGCACAACTGGCTTGAACACTTTGGAATGCACTTTCATCAGCTGCATGCCTCCGGCCATATTGACAAGAACCAGCTCGGCGTTATGATCCAGAGCATCAAGCCAAAGAGAGTATTTCCTGTACACACCGAAAACCAACAGCTATTCAAGAAGATATGCGACAACGTACAAACAACGCAGCGAGAAGTACCATTTGAGCTCTAGTCGATTGAAGGCACGCACGCAGCTTCCGACACGTTTAAATTGAAGGACCATATAGTGATTTTTCTTGCGGTTTTTGGCACTTCAGTATTTCTCAGCTTCCATCATGCTTTTTCTATTGGTGAAAACCCATGAAAGAAAAAAGCCGTGTCCGAAACGTGTCGGGAGACGTGAGAACACACGTCTCCGCCAGATTCGAGATTTCTGAGTCTCTGGTCAGGAAAGTGAGAAAGGAGGAGTTCTGCGGGCTAGAGTGGCCGCGAGCCCCTTGATTATGTGGTGATTAGTATGGAAGATCGGGATTGTTTGAGTTGGTTTCCTCAACGTAACAAAACTCCTAAGAACAATTACGTGGTTTTGGAGGAGATTCATAATGCTTTGGGGTTCTCAGATGAAGAGACGCGATTCATGTACAGATTGTTTAAGAGGACTGAAGTCTGCACTTTGCATTTCCGGTATGGCAACGTGGGGATTGATTTCAACCGAGTGAGAACCATGAAAATTTTTAGCGTGTCTCTGTGGTACGAGAAGGGAACAAGAAGGAAAATAACAAACTACGAATACAGCCTTGATACTCTTATAGATGAATTAGCCAAGACAGGTGACAGGCAAAGACAATAAACTAGGCGTGAAACCTATGCCTCATACTCTCTCTTTCTATCAACGCAAGATCGAAGATTTTTATGACGACTTGGCTGCAGTATTCAAAACACTAGGATCTACTGCATACTTTGAAGGTCTTAAGGAGGATGTTGAAAACCCCGACCTCCTCGTTTTCGAAGAAAGCATCTTCTATGACCCAAATGATGATTCGGCTGAAGAGTTTCTAGGTGAAATGGAAAAGAAAGGCTATGAGATCCTCATGAACTTCCAAGAGCCGGATGTTGTAAATGGCAACGTCATTGTCAAGATCGAGAAGAAATGGTTTGCCTTCGGCCAATGCAGGAAAACAGAACCAGGCGGGGCCCACGTTGAAACGATCTGGCCACTCAAATATGTGTTGATGAATATTCAGGAGATGGAAACAACACCAAGACAAGCGATCTCGATGCGCAAACAGAGTTGAACCATAGGTCCCCAGATTTGCTCTGCGAAGTGCTAACCATTAATCCATTTTCAGTTTCTATCGTTTTATTTGATGCACTTCACATGCCAGCCCAAACCAGGCAACAGCCACAACAAACCGCGTACACCATTGGTTGGGCATTCATTCTCCTGTAATCGACAAGGTTACTTCCGCATCCGAATAGCGGGATATTCTAGCGCGCGCTCACACTTTCTTGGACAAACTTGATTGTACTTTTTCGATCGATCGCGCAATACATAAATGAGAAGAATTCGTGAACCATAGAAAGATGAGTGTTCGCGTGAGCGAGGGTGAGAAAAAATTTGAAAATAGACAAGAAAATGAAGGGAGAGATAGGGTTGCATCTTCTGGCATCAAGATTGTTTGCGAATGGGTTGATCGCTTTGCCCACCATGAGGAATACGAAAGGATATGACATGGTTGTCTTCAATCCGATCAGAAACAAAGGCATTGGTTTGGAGGTCAAAGCCAACGAATCCCCAAAGCAAGGGTTCCCCGTGCTTACTTCGAATTTTGCCAACTGTGAAAGGATGATTGAACAAAGGATAATGTGCCCATTCGTGTTTGTGGACATATCTGATGTAGAAAATGCCCGCTTTTTCCTAGTATCGCCTCAGCCTCTCAAGAGCATCCTTAGCAACAATTTTAGGAACAACAAAGAAAAGGTTAGGAGCAAAGATCCCAAGAAATACGAAGAGAAAATGGATCCAAACTACAAAAAGGGAGATTTGTGGACCGTTAAGCCAGAGCAACTTGGAGAGTATGAAATCAAAGGAAACAAATGGCATTTCTTCGCGGATTTGCTTGAATAAGCTGGCACGCGCTCTCTCTTCAAAACGAAGCGATGCAAGCTTTTTATTCTACAGTGCATCGGACACGCATTAAACTACTTGCCCTTCTTATCACTAGCCTTTCTCTTACCCATTTCCTTCTGTGCTTCTTTTCTTTTATCTACCACTCAAAACAGCCTCCTAACAAGTCTTTTTTCTTGCTGTGGATTTAAGGCTTTTCTGTTAGGCCCGTGATGCGAAACTCGTTGATTCGCGATTATGCTCAATCCTTGCGTTACAATAATCATTATATCTAAACACACGGCCGAATAATAGTAGGCAACTCAGCTGTCTAAAGGGGTCAATACTATAGACATTCTAGAAATAGTTGTTGCAATCACAACCGTAGTTGGCGGTGTCGCCACAGTCTATGCATCCACGGAAAAGTATAGAGAACGCAAACGTGATTTCGGAAAAATCGGCGATTTCATAAACTCTCGCGAACTGAGGAAAAAGAGACCTAGCGACCCGACTAAAGAAAAATTCTGCAAACTTCTGAAGCATAACACCCAAAACTGGAATGATTTCTACTTGTGGACCGAAGAACGAAACGGCAGGGTTTTTGAAGCTCTGGAAAAACGAGGAAGAGCCCTTGTCATAGGTGTCTCTGGGCTAGGAAAAACAAGATTAGTCATAGAAGTTTTGAGGCGTCTCGCAAATGAGGATTCAGATTTCAAAAACATGTTGGTTGTAGCAGTGGATAAGTCTCCCGATGTACCAACCCAGTGTATTACAGGCAAATTGCTCGGCAGAAAATGGAGATATGTTGTTCTTCTATTCGATGATCTAGAACGATATATCGGCAAATTTGATATTGCCAAACTCGTGTCGAGCTTCAGGAAGATATCGAAAAAGGTTGCTGTTGTAGCAACGTGCAGGAAAGAGGAATTTCAGAAGATTGAAGATGAACCAGATGTAGTCAGACTTTTTTCTCAGAAAGATGGCGACTACATAAACATACCTGTTTACAGCACTGACGAAGGCCGTGAGATGGCAAAGGGAGTGCATAAAGAATTTTCCCAAGAGGATTTCAGAGGCACGGCCGACTCTATAGTGTTACAAACAATGAGGGGCCGTGAATATTACAGGAATTCCTTAAGCGACTCCGAAAAATCAGTTTTAAGAACAATGAAGTTGCTCAAAAATCTTGGAATAACCACGGCGCTAACGATACGGGAAGTCCAACTGGTTTGGAATGAAGTTTTTCATGGACAGAACAAGGAAGATTGGAACTCGAGCTTCAATAAGGTCAAGAAATACTATAATCTGTGGGTTGCCCCTCGCGCATTTTCACGCAATAAAGACCCGATTTATGTTGGCATTCCAGACGTATATTTAGATTCAGATAAAGGAATAGTTGAAGACTATCCGACAGAAGGGCAAACAGAGTTGCTCGAACATGGCAGAATCGTTATAAACATCTTTCAACGAGAAGGGGGATACTTCAGACTTCATGAAATAGGTAGATATCTACAATGCCGTGGTTTTGATCAGAACGCCTTGGAATGTTACGATGCTGCCTTATTCACGGTCAAGAGGATATGGTGTGAAAGAGGGGCTGGGCCTGGGCCATCCTTCATGTGGCTAACTGAAAGAGTTTTGGGAAGAAAATACGAGATCTATCGAAAAAGAAATGATTTAAAGGAAGCTATCACGTGCCTAGATGAAATGCTAAAAATGAACGAAGGTCCTTGGAAGACGGAAAAGCTTTGGGCGGTTTGGAATGCTAAAGGATATTGTCTAGGAGAACTTGACCAACTCGAAGAAGCAAAAGCCTGTTATGAGGAGGCACTGAAACTCGAACCACATGATGTCACAGTCATGTTGAATCTGTCTGAAGCCTACCTTGCCACGGGGGAATTGAAAAAAGGGTTACAGATTGCCAAGAAAGCATTAGATGAATCTAGGGAAAAAGAGCAAAAGCTTGCTTCGAGATATCTTTGCATTTGCGCTTATCTTCTTGGTGGAGAAAGAAAGAAGGGTCAAGAGGAATTGGAAGACTTCATGAGCTTCTTGAAAACGCACAAAGATATGCGAACTAAAATATGGAGTTTTTCTCCTCTGCGTTCCACTCTTGAAAAGCTAGAAAAAGATGACAAGAAGAGAATATTCTCACTAATTTCTCTGCTCAAAGACAAGAGAAGTCAACCAAAAATAGACGCCCCACAAAGGAAATAATGCGGGTTCAACATGCACTATGTGACGTTTTTATTCTACGGTGCAAGGGGACGCTGCGCTGATGAAATATGGACAAGAAATATCATGCTCGATAACCTGTTGCTTCTTAGTTCATACGAGGTGGGTGCTGTTCCGCTTGTAACGTAAAATGTAGATTTTGTCAATCTCCGGATTTGCTCTTTGCCATTTTAGGGTGTACACACCCGCCCTTCGTCTTGGTTCACTTACCCTTTCAAACTCTTTTAGCTCATTTCTCTTCAGATCCCATGTCCACACGCTACATTGAGATATTGCCTCTTCAAAAATAGCATTGATAGTGAGTCGTTTCACACCTTTCGTGCACTGTGGTACTGCTACGAAGAGATATCCGTTCTTCGAAATGAATGCACCTGGCCATTTGCCAGAGAAGACTACATCAAGTTTTCCAGTTTTCGCTGTTACCGACGGGTTGAAATCCACTCCGACTATCTTCACGTTTGGAGATGACCAGACCACAGTAGGCTCCAGCCTCTCCGATTCATTCCCGAGTCTTCGGTAAGCACTTACATTTACACTCCCATTTCCAACGCTTGTCTCGCCAGTCATTATGTAGAACATGCTCAGCAGTTCTCTGTCCGATATGTTTTGTGCGAGCACACGTCTTGCATAGCTCCCATCCGAACCAGTGATTTTGTAAGTGTAGATCACATTCTCGTAGAGAAGTTGCCCGTCTGTTTTGAACTTCTTAGGTATCAATCTCCTGGCTTCAAGGAACGCAGCTAGTGCTGGCACCTGCTCCCGCAACAACTGCTCGGCCCTATGCCTAGCCAGTGTCTTGCGCTTTCTAAAGTAATCTACGAGCATGAACAATAGCGCCACAGCAAGCGCTGCCGGCACAACAACTAAGACGCTCAAGGCAGACAGCACATATGATATGAACAGGCCTATCTGAATCAGGCCGCCTACAATGGACAAAGCTATCTCGAACTTGCTGATTTTGCTAAGCCAACCTTTCTCTTCTATTTCGACCATTACGATTTTCTCCTTTCCCTTTGGAAAATTCCTCTATAACAGTCGTATAGAACAAACGCATACAGCCTACCTATTAGGTTTTGCCTAGCAATTTGCCAATCCCTATGAAGAAAGCTTTAAAAGCTGCAGCTTACAGATACAGCAGCATAAGCACCTCCGAGGATAACGTAATGACTTCTCGTAACAGGAACGTTTTCCATCTAGAAGGAGTAACCGAGATTCTAACCCTTTTGGAAAACAATGGTGAGATGCGTTTCAGTGAAATCTGGAAGGCGTTGAATGAGGAAGAAGACACCCCAGTGAAGAATGCAGCTGCACTATCATATAGATTAAGGGCGTTAGAGATCTTCGGACTCATAGCGAACAATACGCAAAAAGAAACAGGCAAGCAGGTTAGAATTACCTACAAGATCACCGATGATGGACGCAAAGCTCTCACACACCTGAAAGCGCTTGAGGATATTGTCCATGAACAAGCTTCTTACTCTGAGGCTCTTCTCAGGTCAAACTGAGGTCGTCAAAGCTACCTAGCTCACCGATTGTCTCGCTTTCGCAATCCCTCTTGTGGGGACATGGAAAGAGCTTGGCTTTCTTTGGTATGAGAAACGCTGGACACTGCTCTATTTCTAAAGACTCAAAAGGACAATCGGTTTTGGCTGTTCTCTTCTGTTCAGGCATACATGGTTTGTGGCTGTCATAGTTCTTCAATTTTTCTCTGTTTGTTTCTATTTGATACGCGTTTCCTACTTGATAAGCGCGCATTGAGCGGAGCGTGCGCTATAAGCCGAAAACTTGACGCTCTTGAGATGCAACGTTTCCATTCTTCAGTGTAGACAGTGAGCAATGCATAAATCGTCTATTGTGTCAAAGATTCTTTATGACGAGGTCTTCCTACGCCAATAGTTGACGTCAACAAAGTTCTGACTCAATTGGCGAGCAAGAGACCAGTCTTCCACTCAGAAGCTGACTTTCAGCACGCATTGGCTTGGCAAATACATCATGAATGGCCAGAATGTTCGATGCGCTTGGAATTCAAGCCTCCACATTCTAAAGAACGTGTTTATTTGGATATTTGGGCAGCAGACAAAGAGACAGTATTGGCAATCGAGCTCAAATACAAGACTCGAGGACTTGAGGTGACAGTTGAGGGCGAGGACTTTCATCTTTTAGACCAGAGCGCACAAGACCTGGCAAGATATGATTGCCTAAAAGACATACAGAGACTTGAAAGAGTTCTTTCCACTAACAGGGTCATCGCTTATGCAGTTTTTCTCACCAACGACAGCGCCTACTGGAAAGAACCGATGAACAGCAAAACAGTCGACGCAAGTTTTAGGATTCATCAATGGAGGAGTGCAACAGGAGAGTTGCGTTGGGGAACAGACGCCTCAAAAGGTACAACTCACGGCAGGGAAGAATCCATCCTCATCAGAGGTGCCTACAATTTCAATTGGCAAAACTATTCTCGAGTTGCCGAAACATCATATGGCACCTTTAAATATCTGCTTGTCAGAATTGGCAGCACTTAAGACGATTCAATGCAACGTTTTTATTTCACAGTGCATGGTGCGTCGCAAGTTGATTTCAATGGTTAGGACATCTGCTGGACGTGCTGAGCGAAGCGAAGTCCTGAAATGCAATGGAAGGACAGAAGGTCGCCGGTTCAAGTCCGGTCCGGCCCACCAAACACCGAAAATACTGCGGTTTCCATCGTTGTTCATTGAATTGATGCTTGATACTTGCGTGACTAGCCATTTCAAGTGATTCTAGAATACTTCACTGAGATTGAAGCCAAAATCACGCGTCTTTTTGAAAGCCACTGGGCAGGAAATAGCACTACGTTGCGTTTGTTGCTCATTGTGCTTGCACCCGAACGCATCCGAGTGGAAGTCTACTTTTTACAAGTCTGTTGTACCATTTACAAAGAATAGGACAGAATCATTTTAGTGCACTGTTGGAATGTGTTATTATTTTCAGAGAAAATATTTAGCGTGCGCTAAGTGATACTAATAAAAAGACTTGCGTTGGTTTGAAGATTGATGAATGCCAAAATTAGACCTGTCCGCCCATCAGACCTAGAATCCATTCTCGAAATATCAAAGCAGACGTGGGGTGGTTTTGACTATTTGCCCAACGTGATAGGTGAATGGCTCAAAAACTCGGACTCACACACTTACGGCGTAGAAGCCGACAAAAAGCTAGTAGCGCTAGCCAACCTCAGAGTAATTGAAGGCGGAAAGACAGGTTGGATGGAAGGCTTAAGAGTACACACAGATTATCGAGGAAAAGGGTTCGCAAGTTTACTAACCGAATACGTCATAGACAAGGGCAAGAAACAGAAAGTAGATCGGCTTCGGTACACTACAGGAAGTGATAACGAAGCTTCACTAAAGCTGGCGTCAAAGCACGGTTTCTCTCAAATTCTCGAGATGGGCGTGTTCTGGCACCCAAACCTCAAAGTTGAAAGCCCATCTATATCCTACCCTAGCGCAAGAAAGCAAGACCCCCCCAAAGTCTATACTCTACTTCAAGAGAACCCCTCGCTGATTCCAAACAACACTCTTGTTTATGATTGGAAAGCTCTAGATATTTCGCTGCAAAGCCTAACGACTATCGCGAAAACTCACAGACTCTACGCTGCATTGAAGAAAGGTCGAATTGATTCCCTTTCTTTGGCCTATCCACGTCCTCACCGGAAAAGCCGAATCTGGATTACCACGATCTACGCAAAAGAACCCGTTAGCTTCTTTGCACAGCTTGACCACAACATGACTGAAGCTCAGAAAGAAGGCTGCAAGGCGATGATGTGCACTTACCGAACTGAACTCGAAAAAAACCTACTTGACGCTAAAATCGTATCCAATCGACGATGGCGCACACACTTGGTTCTGTTGGAAAGGCTACTTCGTTCAGGAGATGCGACACGTTCCTCCAAGAAGTGCATCAGATTAGCGAGTACGCAAAGAAAGCCAAGAAGACCTAGGAAATAGGGCCACCTTCTGTTGATGGAAATGGACGCAAACACTGGAGATGAATCTCAATTGCCAACCATAGATGCGCCCACTTGCCAGAAAAACAAGAGTTGCGGGAGACGTCTCCACCGGGGGCGTGGTGCAAATTCCACCCACCCGCCACAAATACACTATGAGAATCCTCTGATGATTTGAAGAGCTTTCTCGAAAAGCTTGTGACTTTGGAGTTTTCAGCTTTCTGCTGGTTCTCTAACATCAGTCATTCATCCTCGATCCAAGCCAGTTCATTGTTCAAAATATCAAGGTATCAGGTCGTGTTCAAGCTTGCCAGTTTGCTTTTCAATAGAAGCAAATGCTTTCCGACTACAATTTCAGACCCAATTCGAGTCTGACTTCCTTCTTCTCAATGTCTTCGTTTGAATAAGCTGCAGTATCGAAACCGATCAATTCGAATCCGAAATTCAAGTAGAAATCAAGGGCAGTGTCGATGTTTGTCTGCGTCTCAAGCACTAGCATCCTTGCTCCTTTTTCTTTCGCGATCTTAACAGCATGATTCATCAATAATGTTCCTATTCCCCGCTTCCGAAACTTTTCTTCTACAAGAAACTCCCAGACTCTCATCCTGTTGTTCCATTTATCATAGCCTAGCTCAATCCAACCGACCTGCTCATTGCCTAGCAACGCTGCAAAGACTCTAGGCTCTTCAATATGATCTTCGAAGAGTTTTCCATGATAATTCTTTTCCAACGTCTTCTCAAACGCTTCAAGAGTCAACTCTATTCTCCAGCATTTGGCCACGCGATGAACTGACACATCATAATAATGAGACGTTGAGTGCTTAGATCCAATCTCTCTTTGATAGGCGTCTTTTTTCGCGAGTTCAACTATCGTAACATTGCCTTCCTGATTCATCACTATGCCATACCTTGCACAATTCAACCTTGCTTGAGCAATGCGTCCACTACACTATAATACATTATAACATCATCGGCGGAAAAGGTGAAACGGCATGTATTCACATCAAACCAAAACAGAAGAAAGCCAGTTCCGTCTATGGATTCGGAGGAGCTGACCATCTGCCGGACCGCATTCTAACTCGGCGTGCTCTGCTTATTCTTTGCCTGATATGAACCGGCAATATTCATAACTTAGAGGACCTGCCTTGGTGTTCTCACATGGAAACTCGGCACATTCAAAACACAGTTTGACCCCTTTCTTGAAAGCACATGTGGCTATCCTGCAGAATTCATTGAGCTTCGGCGTACAGCCTGTCTCTCCGCTTGGACAAATTCCTTTTTGCATTCGCGGGCATTTCTCACAAGCGATTCCACATACACCGATTCTCATTCTTTGCCAGCTTCCAGTCTAAACGGTTGTTGCCAAAGTATTAGGGTTTTACTCTTCAGGGTGCGGTCTGTAGTCTTTTCCGATTTCGAAGGCTTTTGCGATATGTTCTCCAAGTTTCCAGTAATTTGAAGGAGCACTGTTTTCAAATATCAGCGGATCGATTTTTCTTATGTCTGGTTTGTTGTCTGTCAGATACTTGCTTTCTGTGTATACTCCAACAATCTCACCGATGAAAAGCTCGCCATGAAATAGTTCTATCGTCTGGGTGAGCCTGCATTCGATGTTGATGGGGCATTCACTTATCATGGGGGCAGTCTTGAGATCTCCGTAGAATACGGAAAATGCCTTTGATTTGTCTACTTTCGAACCTGAATATATCCCGCAATAATCAGTCGCCGCGGCCATGCTGGCAGATGGTATGTTCACACTGAATGTTCTGTTTTCACGTATTCCTTTGTTTGTATGATGCGATTTCTCGGACGATATGCTAATCATATGTGGCTGGTAATCCACGAGGTTAAACCATGCAATCGCTTCGAAGTTAGGTTTCCCATCCACTTCCGCTCCCACAATGCAAACCGGCATAACCAAAGGTGGTGTTTGAGTCTTGTCTTATTCTCTCCCATAATAGTCTCCTGCCCCATCATTCCTGAAACATACAGAGTAAGGCCATCTTGTGATTGCGCTTCGTGAAATTTAAGACTTGGCGCATTGCAGCGAGCCAAGTTTCAAGAAGGAATAGAAAGTTGGTGCGCAGAACGTTTATTCACTTTTGTCATAATTGCTATAGGCCAATTGTGTGATTGAACGACGTTGACTGAAGACCAGAGAAGAACTAGAACACAGTTTTCAGAATTGTTGTTCTTTCAGCAATCAGATTACTGCCGAATTCTTCTTTTCTTGACCAAGAAGCCGCCCGAGCTACAGGATATCATGTGCTGCTATTTTCTGTGTCGTCTAATTCTTTCTTGTTTTTGCGTTTTTCTGCGCCAGTCTTTCTTCCTCTGCGTCTCAATCAGAGCCCTGCCATAATGAAACTGAGAACCGTCGTCTCCCCGATACTGGCTTATGTTTCTGTAAAACGTGGGATAATCTATTTGTTTCTGTTGAAGGGCAGTGATGTTTTCGTTGAGCTGTTTCTTGCTTTCAGCGTTAATCACCTTGTCAAACGCGTCAGAATAAGTGACGTAAGCAGCATGGAACTGGAAGTCAGAGGAACTGTCTATCATGAGCTTTTCTTGTGGAGGAGATTCCTTAATGCCTGATTCTTCGGTCATGGTTTCCCGAGCTTTCACTGTATTCCAGAATAGCATGTCTGTCTTTATATAGATAGCCTTTGCTGCTCCAGCCGGATGCTATAACAACTGAATGGTGCGGGCGCCGGGATTTGAACCCGGGTCGTCAGCGTGGGAGGCTGATGTCCTACCAAACTAGACTACGCCCGCAGATTCGCGCCACTAGCATGTGGCTTAGGATTTGACATAAACCTTCCGTTCGGCGGAAAAACAAAAAGGGGAAAAAGGGAGTCTATTTGGATTTGGTCATGTGCACGTCTTTGATCAGCACGTAGGGGCTTAGTGATGGCGGGTCGGCTTCTCCCCACCAGTGTACGTGTTGTCTTTCCTTGGAGATTGCTGTTATGTTGCCAAGCATGGTTAGGCAGTTGTCGCTTACTCGCAGGTCCTTCAGTGACTGCTTGATCTCGCCGTTTTCGACGAGGAAGATGCCGTCTCTCGGTATGGTTGAGAAGTCGCCTTCAGCATAGTTCTGGAAGCGTGTGTACCAAGTGTTCGTTAGGTAGAGCCCTTTCTTCACTTCCTTGAAAAGCTCGTCTTTGCTCATGTTGCCAGCATCCATCTCAAGGCTCCAAGCGTTAGGAGCTACCAAGCCTGCGTTTCCAGTTGTTTCTGTCTTGAAGATTTTCGCTGTAGAAGTGTTGTGAAGGTAGCCTTTGAGCACGCCGTGGTCGATGAACACGTTCTCCTTCGCAGGAACGCCCTCATCGTCAAAGACGCGGTTTGCCATGGAATAGGCGCCCGGGTTGTCGCGCATCGACACGATTTTGGGAGCCACGGTTTGGCCCACTTTGTTCACGAAAACGGACATCTGAACCAAGACACTGAAGGCAGAAACCATTTGACCCCAAACACCAAGCGATGATCCAAAGATCAACGGATCAAAGATCACATCGTAAGCACCATCGTCGCCTATCTTTGGGTTCTTAGCCAGCTTCGCAAGCTCACCAGCCTTCGTTCCAGCCCTAGCAGGCTTGAAATCCTTCAACGAGGAACTGCATTCGACACTGTGACCCGAAGCCTCTCTTTGAGCAAAAGCCCGTATTGAAAACTCGATTGCCGATCTGCTGTCGACACCAACCGGACCTTCAGAAGACGCTAGGTAGACATCTTCGAATTTCGTGAAGAGTATTCCTCCGCTGTCAATGTCGGGACCGATTTCCTTCTTGGCCGCTTCCACTGCTTCGAACACGTAGTCCGTTGGGTTTTCCAAGTCAAGGAGCTTCTTGTCAGGTTTGGGTGTGGCATACTTGAACTTGCCTTTTGCGAACCCTCCGAACATCGGGTTTTCCTTGGAGACCTTTGCAAGTTCCATGAGTTTCGCTAGACTCGCATCAACGTCCTTGAAGTCATGAATCTGTGTAGCTACGACGCGTTTCTTCCAAGCCAGAGACACATCAGTCACGTAGTCATCCCAAGCAACCGTGATGTCCACTTGATTGTTGCTGAAACGCACTTGTCGATACTTGCCAAAGGTTGTTCTGGCCAAGACTTCGTCTGCGCCGAGGCTTTTCGCTTTTTTGACCATCTCTTCCGTCTTGTTCAAAGCGTCGCTCATTTGACATACACTCCTCTAAGCCGAATGCATGGACCACCCGTATATACTGGAATTCCCTGGCCGGGATCGCCTTTGCCACACGTTGCAGCCTCAAACTCAACTTCTTTAGAAACCGCATCCACTGCTGACCAGAACTTCAACGTCGTAGTTTCAATGACTGGTCTTGCAACTGGGTCTTTCAGTTCGCCATTCTCGATCAGGTGAGCTTCTCTGCCTACGTAGCGCTGGTTGAAACGCTTGTCGTCAATGTTCCATTCAGTGAAAGACTTCATGAAAACCCCGTACTTAACATCCTCGATCAGCTCCTCCTCCGTGAACTTGCCCGGCAAGACAAACGTGTTGGCCATTCGCACGATTGCTTCTCTGTCATAGTTTACTGATCTTGAAGAAGCGTTGCTCTTGGTGTCAAGCTTTGCAGCTGATTCCCTGTTCTGCAAAAACTCGTTGATAACGCCATTCTTGTACAGGTGCCTTCGTCTTGCCTTGAGACCTTCCTCATCATACGCATAGTAGCCATAGCTGTGCTCCACTGTAGGATCGTCCACGATTGTGACAGCGTCGCTCCCGATTCTTGTTCCAATCCAGTACGGGCCTCCCTTGAATATGAATGATCTTCCAGCTTGACTCATTTCTCGTCCAACGATTCTGTCAGCTTCCATTGGGTGTCCGCACGATTCATGTGCCGCTATTCCTGTGACTTCGGAGCCGCAGATCAAGTCCATGTTCCCGGGTTTCAAGGTTTTTCCCTTCGTTATGACGTCTCTGAGGACTTTGGCATCATGAATCATCCTTTCAGAGGCGTTCCACACGTCGAAGGCTTCCCAGCCTCCGCTGTAGCCAAACTGTTTGAACGCCTGTTCAGTCTTTCCCTGCTCAGCGACGGTGATGAAGAAAAACCCTGCGATCTTGGGTACAAACGAGGAAATCCTTGAGCCTTCTGAGCTGACGAAGTAATCTGATGTCAAGTCTATGATGCACTGTGACATCGTTGCTGCTATCTTCACTCCGCAAGCAGCCAAAGCTTTGTCAACATTCGAAAACTCGGCAATTCTCTCTTCAGGCGAAACATCCTCAATCTTTTTCTTTTGATCAACAGCCCACTTTGTCTCTACGCCCTTCTCCTTTGCGAAGACAATCTTGTCCTTTCTTCCTGCCGCCTTAGCGTACTTGAAGGCCAAATCCACTATTGCCTTAGCTTCATCCCTTGTCCACTTGTTCGTCGAAGCAAACCCGATACCTCCACCGGCAAGAATGCGCACGCAAAAACCGCTGTCAACCGCCGACACGTAAGCTTCCAATGTACCATTCCTAAACACCAGTTGATCGCGTATCTGGCTCTGTGCCCTAGCTTCAGCATATTCGACTCCCTTGCCTTCCGCGTACTTCAATGCAAAATCAACAATATCTTCATCCATTCTTTTTTCCAACCTTTCTGGAACAAACAGATTGATCAAAGAAGAGATAAAACCTTTTAGGTTGAAGCCTTCCAAGCCTTAACCTGAAAACCGGAGAGGAAACCGGAATTGAGGAAAAAACCTGACAAAGACACTTTCTTCTGGCAAGGAAACGAGGCATGCGCCGAGGCAGCACTAGCCGCAGGATGCCGATTCTTCGCCGGATACCCAATAACACCCTCAAGCGAGATCGCTGAGCTCTTGTCGAAAATGCTTCCGAAAGCTGGCGGAATAGCCATCCAAATGGAAGATGAACTCGCCTCGATAGGCGCGGTAGTTGGTGCGAGTTGGGCTGGGGCAAAAGCGATGACGGCAACCTCGGGCCCTGGGTTCAGTCTCATGCAGGAAACCATAGGCTACGCCTTCATGACCGAAACCCCCTGCGTAATCGTCGACGTACAGAGACTAGGACCCAGTACAGGTCAAGCAACCAAGTGCGGACAGGGCGATGTGATGCAGGCCCGATGGGGCACACACGGCGACTATACGGCTATAGCGCTTTCGCCCAATTCCGTTCAGGAAATGTTTGAACTCACGATCAAAGCCTTCAACCTAGCCGAGAAATACCGCACCCCAGTCACGCTTCTAGCGGATGAAACCATCGCACATATGAGAGAACGTGCAACCATGCCACCAAAGGAAAACATAGAAATCGTCAACCGAAGAAAACCCAAACCAAACGAGAAGGCGTTCTTTGGGCTCGAAGAAGTTCCGCCGATGCCTTCAGTGGGTGAAGGATACAATCTAGCTGTTACAGGATCAACGCACAATGAGTATGGAATACGTTTTACGGCCGACCCAGAAGTGCACAGGAAGCTTGTGGAGAGGTTGAACAGCAAGATTCAGAACCATGCAGATGAGATAGCAGAAGTGGAGACACACAATATCGATGAGTGTAAGATCGGCATTGTAGCCTTTGGCTGCACATCCCGCGCCATCTATGAAGCCGCTGAAAGCGCTGAAGAAAAAGGTGTAGCCATTGGATATGCCCGTTTGAAAACTCTATGGCCATTCCCCGAGAAAACAGTGAGGGCACTGGCTGAGACAGCGGAAAAGATCATCGTTCCGGAAATGAACCTCAAGCAAGTGTTCTATGAGGTTCAGCGAGTGGCAGACGGTTCAGCAGAGGTCATACCATTGAACAAGATCGGTGGAGGCGAGTTGATAACGCCTGAGGAATTGACTCAGAAAATATTGGAGAGTGCGAGAAATTGACCGAAACATTCTCTATGAAAAACTATTTGAGAGATCTGCCACTGCCTTTCTGTGCAGGCTGCGGCGCAATGACGGTGATGAGCGAGTTTCTGCGAGCGGCCTATGAACTTGGACATAAGGACCTGAGCAAGTTTGTTTTCTGTAGCGGCATCGGCTGTTCAGCATGGATACCCTCACCGCACTTCATGGCAGACTCCGTGCACACCCTGCACGGAAGGAGCATCCCTGCCGCAACAGGCATAAAACTCATGCGCCCAGACCTGAACACCGTGATTTTCGGAGGCGACGGCGACATAGTCGGCATAGGCCTAAGCCACTTCATACACGCAGCCAGAAGAAACACGGACATCCTAGTAATAATGGTCAACAACATGATCTACGGAATGACAGGCGGACAAGTCGCACCTACCACACCCTTAGGATCAAAAACCACAACAACGCCTTACGGCAGCTTTGAACACCCATTAGATGCGGCTAGATTGGCGGCTGCAGCAGGAGCATGCTATGTTGCGCGTTGGACAACAGCCCAACCGAAAGAGCTGAAGGAATCCATAAAGAAAGCAATCAACATGAAAGGCTTCAGGTTCATCGAAGCCACAAGCCAATGCCAGACAGCCTACGGAAGAAGAGCCGGCTTCAAAAACGCTGGAGAAATGCTGAAATGGTTCAAGGAAAACGCGATTCCGATTGAACAAGCAGAGAAGATGGATGAGGAAAGCTTAACAGGAAAAATCGTTGTAGGCGAATTCGTTCAAAGACAGCGACCTACGCTTGTCGAAACCGTGTACAAAATGATCGAGGAGGCAAAAACAGTTGAAAAAGGTTGAAGTAAGAATCTGCGGTCTCGGCGGACAAGGAGTCGTCATAGCAGGACAGATTCTGGGCAGAGCAGCCGTCTACAGCGGAAAATACGCAGTTCAGACACAGAGCTACGGCGCGGAAGCCAGAGGAGGAGGCGCAAAGAGTGAAGTAATAATAGCGGATGGCAGAATCGGCTTCCCAGTCGTCAGAAAATGCGACGTGTTAGTCGCTATGAGCCAGGAAACAATGGACAAGAACGTAAAGGACTTGAAAGAAGACGGAATCTTATTCATTGACAGTAGCACGGTGAAGGAAGCCCCTGAGATCAAGGCACGCATTATCAAGATTCCAGCCACTGAAACGGCTGAAAAATCGTTCGGAGAAAGACTCTACGCAAACATGATAATGCTCGGCGCATTGACGAAGGCAACGCGGATCGTGAGCGAAGAAGCAATGGAAGACGCAATCAGAGACAGCGTTCCAGAAAAAGCCGCTGACACAAATGTGCAAACATACAAGAAAGGAATCGAATTGGCAGCTTCACCTGATTGACTGTGTCTTTTGTATTCGACAAATGGGTAAAACCACTTCTCCAACGTTACGTTGTTACATTTTGATTTGAAAGCTTTCCTAGCATCTACAACAGAATCAACGCCAAGTGGAAACCAAGAGAATTTTAGATCACTTTTATATTTGTTTCAACCGAACTAAACGTTACTGTGAAACAATAGAACGTTAGGGAGAGATGCTGTTGCCTAGAAAAATCACCTATGCTGAAGCTGGCGTTGATAGGGAATTGAGAGCCGAGTCGAAAAAGGCATTGCAGGTTTTGCAGAGAACCTACAGATTCAGCCGCTTAGGCAAAATCGTTCAACTCCCTTACGGAAACATCTTCCCCTTCGGAAAAAACCGTTACCTAGACTTTCAGATAGAAGGCGTGGGCACAAAAGTGCTTCTCGCACAACTAGCCGAAAGATACGGCACCATAGGAATCGACGGCGTGGCAATGGCCGTCAACGATGTTATCCGCTCGGGAGCCAGACCGCTCGCAATAGTCGACAACATTCACGCACAAGCTTCTGATCCGACACTTGTCAAGGAATGGCTGGAAGGCATAGCAAGAGGAGCAGAAGAAGCCGAATGCGTAGTGCCTGCTGGTGAGATTGGCGATGTGGCAGATATAACGAAAGGCTTGGCTGAAGGAAAGGGTTTCGACATGATAGTGGCGGCAATAGGCGAGGTTGACGGTGAAAAAGTGATTTATGGAAGAAACATAAGATCGGGCGACACCATAATCGGCTTGAGAAGCTCAGGAATACACAGCAATGGAATATCGCTCGCGCGGAAGATACTGTTCAAACAATGGGGCGGAAAATATGAGCCAAATGATGTTCCGGACGGATTGAACAGAGAAATAGTCTCCGAGGTCTTGGAGCCTACTGAGATCTATGTTAAGCCTTTTCTGAAGGTAGCAGAGGAGCTTGAGGTGAAGGGTGCAGTGCACATCACTGGCGATGCATACGCAAAGTTCGAGCGACTGGCAAGGTTTTCGAGCGGAATAGGTTTTGAGTTTGACAACTTTAAACCGCAACCAGTCTTTGGGCTTATTCAAAGAACGGCTGCTGAACTGGGCGGCATGATAACTGATGAAGAGATGTTCAAAACGTTCAACATGGGCTGGGGCTTCGCAATCATAATAAGCAGAACAGATGCAGATAGAGCATTGAGGCTCCTAGACAAGATCAAGGTCCAAGCTGAACAGATAGGTAGGGTCACGGATTCGGAAAGAGTTAAGATCGTGTACAAGGGGAAGAAGATCATTCTGGAATAGACTTGTTTGCTTCGTTAATGATGAAAGTGTTTAAATTTCTTTGAGTTCAACCTTGTCCTATGAGATACCGTTCAAGGATCGAAGTCAGTTTGAAGCCTGGGCACAGCGACCCTGAAGGCGAAACAACTGCTCGTTTGTTGAAGGAGCTCGGTTTCATGGTCGAAACCGTGAACGTCAGCAAGGTCTACAATGTATCTCTGGAAGCAGCGTCAAAAGGTGAAGCGAAAAGCAAAGCAGAGGAAATGTGCAAGAAGCTTCTGGCAAACCCCACCAAAGACAACTACACCATAGCAATTGAGGAAGAAAAATGACCTCAAGCCTCTACATCCGCAGAGGCACTCCGTTCGCACTCTTTGAAATCAGCCTACCTGAGGCTACAGACGAACAACTATTAGAAGTAAGCCAGGAACTCGGCCTGGCATTGAACCTGCAAGAAATGAAAACAGTCCAGAGCTACTTCAAAGAAAAGAGCCGCAATCCCACGGATGTCGAGCTTCAAACCATTGGGCAAACATGGTCAGAACACTGCTGCCACAAAACCTTCAAAGGCAAAATAAGATTCAACGGAAAAGAGATCAACAGCCTTTTCAAAACCTACATTGCCAAACCAGCCAAAGAAATCAAGCCAAAATGGTGCTTTTCCACCTTTGAAGACAACGCGGGTATAGTAGAGTTTGACAAGGGCCATGGGATAGCAATCAAGGTTGAAACGCACAATCACCCCTCAGCCGTGGAACCATTCGGCGGGGCAGCCACAGGCACAGGCGGCGTAATAAGAGACATTCTAGGCGTGTGGGCAGACCCAATCGCCTGCACCGACGTTCTAGGCTTCGGCCCACTTGACTATGACTATGACAAGCTTCCACAAGGCGTGAAACATCCAAAATATGTTTACATGGGCGTTGTCGCTGGCATAGGAGCCTACGGCAATAACATGGGAATCCCAACCGTCAACGGCGCCATATACTTCGACGAGAGCTACGTAGGAAACGTCGTTGTCTACTGCGGCTGCATAGGGCTTCTACCCCTGAGCAAATTCAGAAAAAACGCTAGAGCAGGCGACATAATCGTCGTGGCAGGAGGCAAGACGGGCCGCGATGGCATTCATGGCGTGACCTTCGCATCCGCCGAACTAACGGAAAAGTCAGACGAAGTGTCCCGCCCAGCTGTGCAGATTGCCAACCCGATTGAGGAAGAGAAACTGAAAAGAGCCATAATCGAAATTCGGGACAGAGAGTTGGCGTCTGCGATAACTGACCTCGGCGGCGGAGGGTTATCTTCAGCGCTCGGCGAAACAGCTGCAAAATTCGACTGTGGCGCCTATGTGGAATTGGACAAAGTGCCGCTGAAGAATCCAGATCTGGCTCCTTGGGAGATTTACGTTTCAGAATCGCAGGAAAGAATGCTCTTGGTTGTTCCATCAGAGAATCTTCAGAGCATATTGGAGATCTTCCAAAAAGAGGATGTCGAAGCAACCGCCATCGGAAAGCTGACCGCCGACAAGATTCTCCGGATGCACTATCGAAACGAAAAAATCGCAGAAATGGACATTCCCTTCCTTTTCGAACCGCCTAAAAGTGTGAAGAATGCTCATCTGGAGCGTTCCAGACTTGCTGAGCCGGAGTTTTCACAACCAAACAATCTGACAAACGTGCTGTTGGAACTTCTGGCCGCGCCCAACATCGCAAGCAAAGAAAGCGTAGTCCGCATGTACGATCATGAAGTGAAAGGCAACACCGTGCTGAAACCTTTGCAGGGCAAGTATGGTGGACCGAATGACGCAGCCATATTGAAGCCGCTTGACGATTCGTGGAAAGGTATTGCAGTCTCATGTGGCATGAACCCCAATTATGGCAAAATTGACGCTTACTGGATGGCTGCTTCAGCGATAGATGAGGCTATTAGGAACAATGTCGCGGTTGGCGGCAGACGTATAGCTTTGCTTGACAATTTCACATGGGGAAATCCTGAGAAGCCGGAACGCTTAGGAGGCCTAGTGAAAGCTTGCGAAGCATGTTACAGATTCGCAACTGCTTTCAGAACTCCATTCATCTCCGGAAAAGACAGCCTCTACAACGAGTCGCCACTCGGATCGGTAACTCCAACCCTGCTGATCACGGCTCTGGGAATTCTTCCTGACATCCGTTCAGCCGTATCTATGGATGTAAAAACATCAGATGACTCTATTTACATCATTGGGCAGACGTACGGGGAGCTTGGAGGTTCGGAATATTATCGACTGAAAGGTTTTTTGGGCAAGAGCGTGCCTAGAGTGCGTTCCAAACAAGCCAAAAGAACCTTCAAGAGCATGACGAAAGCCATCGATGCAGGCTTGATCAAAGCATGCCACGATTTGTCTGAAGGGGGCCTAGCTGTTTCCGCAGCGGAAATGGCTTTTGCTGGCGGTTATGGAATGGAGCTGGATTTGCAGAAGGTTCCGCAGACTGGTCTGAACCGTGACGATTTTATCTTGTTTACTGAATCAAACAGCCGCTTTCTTGTAGAAGTCCCAGAAAACGCAAAGGCAGATTTTAAGGCAATGATGAAAGGCACAGTGTGCGCTAAAATAGGAAAAGTTTCGAAGTCGACAAGGCTAAACATTTGCGGTCTGCGGGGAAACCTGATCGTTGATGTTTTGTTGGAAGATCTATTGAAGAGTTGGAAACGAACACTTAGCAGCGGGGCGCAGGCATGAAACGCGAAGAGATCAGGATTTGCGTTTTGCGTGTGGGCGGAACCAACTGTGATGCCGAGACTAAGCGCTCGTTTGAGGAACTGGGAGTCGGTGCTGAGGTAGTTCACGTGAATAAGCTGCTCAAACAGCACAGCCTGTTGGATTACAACGCTCTGGTTTTTCCTGGAGGCTTCTCTTTCGGCGACTACGTGCGAGCAGGAGCGATATGGGCGAAATGGACTGTCGCCAAGCTTGGAAAAGAACTGGAAACGTTCGTAGACGAGAATCGCCCCCTTCTGGGAATCTGCAATGGCTTTCAAGTGTTGATTGAGGCAGGGCTTCTTCCGGGATTTGAGGGAACAAGCCTGTATCCTGAGGCTGCTTTGGCTACGAACGAGCCTCCGGGATACAACTGCCGATGGATCAGCCTGAAGCATGAGAGCAGCGGAAAGTGCGCGTTCACTTGGAAGATTCCGAAAGGAAAGGTTTTACGTATGCCTGTTGCGCATGGTGAAGGCAGGTTCATGTTTGCGAAAGAAATGGAAAAGCAGCTTCTGGAAAAGCTCTATGAGAATGATCAGCTGGTTTTCCGATATTGCAGCGAGAACGGCAAGTATGCAGAAGATAAGTATCCAACAAACCCAAATGGCTCTTACTGTGACATAGCAGGGATCTGTAACCCTGAAGGAACAGTTTTCGGCTTGATGCCGCATCCCGAAAGGGCATTTTACTGGTGGCAACAGCCCGAATGGACAAGACAGCGACAGATGGTGGAATACGGTGATGGAAAACTGATCTTCGAAAGCTTGGTTTCCTATCTGGAGAAGAAATGCTGAGCCAGAAATTGCCTAAGTCTCAATCAAGCTTGTGTTCGACTAAATCCTCAAGCTTCGGCAGACCTGTTCTTGCACCCATTTTCATTACGCATCTGGAAGCGACAAAGTTGCCTATCTTCCCGCATTCAGCCAGATTCTTCTTCTTGAGAAGGCCGTAAAGAAAACCAGCGCAAAAAGCGTCACCAGCACCAGTCGTGTCAACCACCTTGACTTTGAACGCCTCTATGCGGTGGCTTTCCTTTCCATCAGTAACGTAACAGCCCTTGTTGCCCATCTTGACGGCGACTATTCTGACGCCTTTCCCAATCATGAACTCCGCATTCTCTTTGTAGTCAGCTTTTCCTCCGAGCATTTGGAGTTCTCGCGCACTAGGCATAAACACGTAGGTTCTGTTCAAGATAGGTTCTAATGCCTTCAGGCCTTTTCCTGCGTATATTTCACCAGGATCAAAACTGACCTTGACGTTCCGCGGCAGAGCCTCCACTAGTTTTGTCTGGGTTTGAAAAGAGTTCTGTCCGACAAAAGATGCCAAATGCAGGAATTCAGTTTGGCGGACATATTCTTTTTTTATCTCTTCGGGCATTATCGTGTCGTTTACGCCGGGATCGACGAACAATGCTCTGTTGCCTTTCCCGTCTATGAAGCCCATTACTGTTCCGCTGCGTCCAGCTTTCACAGTAACTATACCCTTTGCGTCAACGCCTTCTTCCTGGAAATGCCTTGTCAAGAGCTGGCCTTCTTTGTCGTCAGCAACCTTTCCTATGAATCCTGTTCTGCAGCCCAGTCTTGCCAACCCGACCATTGTGTTTGCTGCGGAGCCTCCGCAAGCTTCTTCAAAACCCGTCACGAAGCCTTCACAATCCGGGACTACTACGCAATTTACTTTGAAGAGCTTGTCAACGTTGAGTGCGCCGAAGCCGACTGCATCGAAACGGGTCATGAAAACAGCTCGCGCAAATAGATCTTGTATTCTCCCAGTTTGCCACCGTAATTGCCTGCAGAGATCTTCACGACGCCTTCAACGTTTCCAGCAGCTTCTATTCCTGCTTTCATGGCTTCTTTGACAGTCTGCATTGAAATGCCGTCAATCACTATCTCGGGAATGTAGTTGACGCCTTCGGGAACTCTTGACTCTTCACCTAGTCTCTTTTTCAGAGATGGACAGTAGACATGGTTTGTAGTGGGTCCTATCGATGGGTATCTGGTTTCGGTCTTTGAGCCAGCGGAACAAACACCGAAAGGTGTTATGACGCCATCAATTCTGTGTATGGCTTCCAGCGCTTCCTCTCCTGCCCTCATCGCTGCTTCCTTGGTCTCGCACATGTACCAGAAATTGGCGCCGGAAACACCACGAGCATAACCCAAGTAGCGTTCAATCACAAAATCAGAAACCATTATCGGCACAATTATTACATCGCGACCTTGGCGTTTCTCCATCCACTCGTAGCCATCCCCGCAATGTCCAACACGTTCCATCATGTCCAGTTTGTCTTCAGCTTTCGGCAAGTCGTCAAAAACCGCTGTAAAGGGCTTGACGAGGATATCTTGGCGAATCCTATACGAGAGTTCAATTTCGAACTTTTTCAGAGTGTCGGAAAAGGGCTTTCTCGGGTCGATTCCTCCCCAAAACTGGAGTATTGCTCCTCTGCGCTTGTCCGGTGTCTCTCTCTCGCTGAGCCATTTTTCGATTCCCCCCTCCACTCTGCCAATCACTATTGAAGGCGTGGCCGTTGCGTCTTCGGCAGCTTTCTGAAGAGTGCTTGCATCATCAGCAGTTACGATAATGCGACAGTAAAGACCCTCAAACGCCTCTGCGTAAGTGTCTTCGATTTCAATCTTGACCATTCTATCCGAGTCTCCCCACCGCTTCTCCTCTAACCTTTTTTCTGAACTCGCTACTCTCTTTTGCCAGATTCCTCATATTCTCGTTTGTTATTATTTTAACTTTAGGCAACTCGCTGGGATACAACTTGAAAACGCGATTCATCAAGACAGGGCTGACTTGGCTCTTTTTGAGAGCTTCTCTGCTCCAACTCGCAGCCAAATCGAGGGACTGCTGCTTTCCATATCTAAAGAAAACATCTGCAATAACTGCGGTTATGAGACTGTTTTCGGACAAGACTGCGATTTCCGCGTTTTCCACCGCGTATTGATTGCCGTTGAAGGAAACGGTTAAGCCGTCTTGTTTTCTGACAAGCTTGAAGGCTTCTTCGTCTGTGATGCTGTCACCAACATACATGCAATCTGATATTCCTATGCTCAGCCTTTCTGCAATGTCTCTGACGGCTGCAGCCTTCCCCTTACCGCCCATAGGGTTTACTTCAGAGAAGATACGCCCGAAGTCCATTCCTGCAATCTCCTTCCAGAAGATGCCGTCCAGTCGCTGAACCGTTTTCTGCGCCTCTAGCGGAAGATCTTTCAGGGACTTTGCTTTCGGAGGAATATCGAACATGGGCATTTTGGCGATTTCTTGCGATATTCTCTTCAGCCTAGCACTTTCCGACTCGGAAAGGTCGTACTTGTCGATATTGACTCCGGTGCAGTATGCATTCTCGCAAGGGAAAGTCAGAGCTTTGCACATGGTTCTAATGTAGTGTTCATAGCTTGTGCTCACGATAAAGGCGTCGGCTAAGGTGCGAATATGTTGCAGTGTGTCTTTTGCGCCTGAGATTAGAACGAGATTGTTTGCTGAGAATTCTTCCATCTTTTCGTTTGTAACACCGTAGGCTTTCAGAAAGGGCAAGATGAGCTTTAGCGTATCTCCAGCCTTGTAGCTAGATCGCTTCAAGACTTCTGCAAGCACATCGTCGTATCGGCTTATGATCGTGAACAGCTTGTTTCCGTTTGGGACGTAGTGTGCTGTTATTTCGTAGGCGTTGTCGTTTTTGCTTATGGGGCCTTCGCAGTCTGATATGAAAGCTCTCTTCACTTTTGGCGCCTCAACGCTTCCATATGGCGTATGCTTCTTTCGATATGCTGTTTTGAAGCTATGTCGGTTCTGAACCAGAGCGCTCCGCCCTTCACGGCTTTTGTGCCTTCCAACGAAGCCTGTCTAGCCGTTTCTATCTCATCGCCTACGCCTACAACGGCTACGGCACGGGATTTCAACGCGAATACTTCACCATCACGCTGCTCCATCGAGGCAGGATAAACGCGGATTTTGTCGCCATGTTTTCGACTCAGTTCATACGCCTTGGCTAAGTCGACTGGTTCGCCGACTTCAGCCTTGTTCACGAGATTCGGGAAGGTTTCAGCGTAGCCTCCGTAGTTTGGCGGGGCCTTGTAGGTTACGACAGTGGCCGCCTTTTCCATTTCTATGTGCGTGAGATTGCCTTCGAGTAATTTGAAACAAACATCGACGAAGTCGTCTTTGATGATTGGGAGAATGTTTATTATTTCTGGGTCGCCGGGGCGGCTGTTATTCTCAAGAATTTTCGATTGCTTGCCTGTGTGCATGAAAGCCACGTACATCGGCACGCCTCGAAGCCCAGAAGGATCATCTATCTCGGATCGCCACTTATCAAAGATCCTAGTCACGATTTCTGTCTCTCTTGTCCTTTCAGCACCGGTCATGAACGGTAGTGTCTCGCCAACATCCTTGTAAGAACCCATTCCGCCAGTGTTTAGTCCTTTGTCGTCGTCGAATGCTCGTTTGTGGTCTCTCGTATCAGGTAGCGATACAAGATGCTTGCCATCGCAGAAAGCTTGGAAGCTTGATTCTTCGCCTTCGACTTTCTCCTCGATCAAAACTGTGCCATACTGATAGTTCGACATGAAATGCTCGAAAAGCTGTTCTCGTGTGTTGAAGTGGTCGCCCCACACGCCTACACCTTTTCCAGCAGTCGGCTTGTCAGGTTTAACAACCGCCTTGTCTCCGAGTTCATCAAGCCAGCCGTAAACAGCCTTCTTCACTTCTTCAACGTTCTTGTAGTTTTTCGGGTCGAAAACCCGGAAACGCGGATTCACTTCAGGCACGATTTTTTCGAACATCAGTCGTTGACGGATCTTGCTTTCTTCTAGTGCATTTTCCTTTGTTGGACAGATCATCGGAATTCCTGTCTTCTTTTCCACAAGGTCGCGTACGCCTTCGATTATAGGTTTTTCAGGACCTACGATTCCGAAGTCTATTCTGTTCTTGTTGGTTTCTGCAAACTTGCAGATCTCTTCAGGGCTTAGGTCGGAAATGACTACGTGTTTGGTGGCTTTTTCTATGTTGAAAGGGTTTCGCTGTTTGTCCGCCACGTAGAGTTCGACTTCGTAGTTGCGGCTTCTGGCAAGAACGTCAACCATGGCGGTTTCTCGGGAACCATAACAGACGACTAATACGCCTACTTTCTCCATAGTTGACCCGCCAGATGAGAGGAATAGCCTGAATGTCTAATCTGTTTTGTCATTTAGGCGTTCTGGATAGCTTCTTCTATTTCGTAGAGCCTTCCGGTCTCTTCGTGACCTTCCAAGAATCGTTTCTTCATGGTGTCGGCTATCTTCTGCGCCAACGGTGTCGGGTACTGGCCTGAAACGCACGCCATGCACAACTGATCCTTCGTGAAGCCTGTGGCTTTCACCAGACCCTCTATCGACTGGTAGCAGACCGCATCTGCTCCTATGATTTTGGCTATTTGTTCAGGAGTGTGCTTCGAGCCTACAAGTTGACCGTATGTTGCCATGTCTATTCCATAAAGGCACGGCCCGATTATGCGCGGAAACGTCACAAACAGATATACTTTCTCAGCGCCCATTCTGCGAAGCTTCTCGACAATGACCTTGGTTGTGTCTCCGCGGACTATGCTGTCTTCGGTTACGATGATGCGTTTTCCCTTGATTTTTGGGGCAAGAATGTTGATCTTCCTGTCTATGGTGGATTGCCGTTCCTTGCTGAGCAACAGGAAAGCCCTTTCAGTCACATATCGATGCCTGCGCGATGCTCTTTCCCACCTTATCCCAGATTCTTCATGAACACCCAGAGCGGGGTCATCGCCTGTCTCAGGAACCGAAAGAATCATGTCGGCATCCTTGACGATCTTCGGGTTTTCTCTGACCAGATTTCTTCCAAACTCTTCCCGAATCTCGTAAACATACTTATCGTCGAAACAAGAGTCTGGTCTTGCGAAATACGCGAATTCGAAAGCGCAGAAGGCTTTGCGCTCTCCTCCTACGAGTTTCTCTCTTGTGAAACCTTCTTTTGTGACCGTGACCATTTCGCCGGGTTCGAGTTCAAAGTCTCTCTTGAAACCATTTATGTCCAAGCTGACTGTTTCTGAGGAGAAAACGTAGGTTGAGCCATCCTCGCAGTGACCAGCACATAATGGTCTTATTCCGTGTGGGTCTTTGAAGGCGAAGAACTTGCCGTCCTGGGTTATTGCCGCAACGGAGAAAGCTCCGTCAATTTCCTGCATACAGATTCTGACGGTTTCCTTCAGTTCTTTCCCTTTCAGCAATTCGACCATTAGCTTGTGGCAGACGAGTTCGGCGTCACATTCGTATGAAAAGCGCGGAAACTCTTTCTTAATCTCTTTCACGAGTTGGAATGTGTTGACGACGTTTCCGTTGAAAGAGACCGCAAGTTTCAGTCCATTCTTTGAGGCTGTCACAGGTTGTGTGCCCTTTATCAATGATTTCTCATCTGTCTTTCCAGAGGTTGTGTATCGGACATTACCGACGCCGACATTTCCGGGTAGTCGTCCGAACCATTCCTGAATCGCACTAGTCTTAATCTTGGGCACGAGGTCCAAGCTTCTGTGAACGAAAAACTCTCCATTCTTGTAGGTCAGGAAGCCATGCGACTGGTGGCCTCGGTGATTTTGGGCTCTTAAGCCCCAATAAATGCACGGAAAAACAGGCTGATTATCATAGTTTATGGCTGCGAAGACGCCACAAGCTATCTTTAACTGGTCTTCCATGGCAGGGCAATAACTGGACAACTACTTATCAGTTTTTAGTACATATTCAACTAAAACACATGGATCGGGAAATATCCCGTATTCCCGCTTAACATAGATATCGCCAATTAGAAACATGGTCACGGTTGCTTGAAAGGACTGATAGAAGAGTTCTCCATATCATGGAATAATGCCAAGCATTTCAAGACCCACGACTCGCCTAATCGCAACCAACCTTTAGTTTATCCAGCCAATTAATCTTTAATAAATGCTCAATCCTACAAACGTATTTGAATTGACTATGACCACTTCTGAATTAGGCAAAATTGTCTACTTTGACCTGAAGGGCTGGATTGATCTTGCAAAGATGTATTATGGACAACCGTCCAACCGCGAAAAGAGATTATTAGAAAAGATTCTGCAATGGTCCTATGATGGTACTGCAATTTTTCCAATATCGATTATTCATCTCTTTGAGACACGCAATATCGCAAATCCTCGACGGAGAGAAGACTTAGTATCTCTAATGGTTAAAATCTCAAAGTATCATACCATAACACCTCATTGGAATAGACTACTTGAACTAGAAATCAAAAACCTGATTTTGGAGAAATTAGGCTTGCCGCTTACTAATATTCATGACCATTTTGTGGGAAAAGGATTTTCTAGGTTAATGGGCGCAACACCGACAATTACTTCAAAAAATATTAGCCCAAAACTACTAGATGAATTAAACGAAGACCTATTGAAGTTGCTCAATGATCCTAAAATATTTGCGGAATTAACAACGCGTATCTATGATAACCGAAAACAAGAACAGAATACAACGGTTAAAGAATTTGAACGCATACGCGAAAACTCGAAGCAATTTAAGGACAATGAGTATAGGCGCAAAGTTTTCTTGGCGCAAAACATAGTGGCGACAATTTTACCGAAACTTGTGCAGTTTTTGATTGAAATGAACATGCCTGCAACTTTTGCAGGAGAATTATTCACCTCATTTGATGTAGATACGTTTCTTGGCAAGTTGCCTACTGCCTTATGTGAATTTACTCTTCTTTTTCAGAGAGACCAACAACTGCCCCGACCTATACAGGTGAATGATATTGCTGATATCTGGCATTTAACACTGGCAATCCCATATAGTGACATTGTTATAACTGAAAAAATGTGGATGTCAATAGCGAAAGCGGCAAGATTAGATGAAAAATGCGATACGCTGATATTGTCTTCTATTGAGGAATTGAACGAATGTTTATAAAGTCACGTTTTTTTGGAATCGAAAAAATTCTTAATAATCCATAAAAGCCCAATCATTGTCTTCGCTCTCTAAATCCATCATTTCCGATTCTTGCTTAGGTGTTTCCTGCAATATTCGGTTCTGCATTGTTCACAACAACACAATAGCAGACAACGCAGTGGGTTGAACCCAAAGGTTTGGCTTTGGATGGCTTTTTCTATCTTACTACGCCGTAGGTGATGGATAATTCTGCGGCTGGAACCACGTGGATCCACCATTCCAGCGGCTTGACAGAATCACCATAGTACACTACGAGTCTCGCCACTGAGTCTATGGGTGCGTTTACTGGAACGCTTCCATTCCACGTCAAGGTTTTTCTTGTACCATACTTGAGCGTCAATGTCTGCGCCGTGCCAATCCAAGACCACAACTCACCTTCAAAGGCCACATTAACCGACCATGTACCTTCGGTCGTACCAATGTTTTTGAAGCCAATCTCAACAGTGAAAGCACCTCCAGGCGTTTTGTCAACCACGCCCCCAGATGGCGGTATGTCACACTTTAGCTCCTCACCGATGCCTACCTGCGAAAAGCCCGACATAACTACCAAAACAGCCACAGCAACCCACAGAAGCGCAAACTTTCTCATGCTTCCTTCCCCTTCTCCTTCCTAAATAGACGCTACTCTCGGCTTTATCCGTTTTGTAAAATACCTCTATAAGACAAAAATAGAGGACAACTAGACTGCTCCCTTGAGCACTGAGCCAATACGCCAGCAGATCACTTTCCAGCGTCTCACGCTCAATGGCTCAAACGCTCCGAGGCATTCGTCTCCAGATAACTGGACACTAATAGTTCAATCTGCACGTATGGTTGTGCAAAATTCAAATCGCGACGGGCATTCAGTCGTTAAAGCTGAGGAAAAGAAGGCTCTATGGCGTGAGTCTAAACTTGTCCCTCGGATACAACATGGTTTCCCGAATGTTCTTCTTACCTGTAAGCATCATCGTAAGCCTTTCCAACCCAATGGCCCAACCTGCATGCGGTGGCATTCCATAGTCGAAGGCCTGCAAGTGATGCTTGAAAGATTCAGGCTTCAAACCTTTCTCTTCCAGCCGCTTCACTAGAAGCTCCTTAGACGCGATTCTTGTTCCGCCGGAAACCAGCTCCATCCATCGCCACATCAAGTCAAACCCTTCGCTTATGTCAGGATTGTCGTCGCGCGGTTTGATGTAGAAAGCCTTTGCATGAGTGGGCCAGTCAGTTATGTAATAGAAATATGGGTGAACCTTGCCCAGCGTTCTGAACGCTGGAGTTGGTATGTCTTCGCCCCAGGGAACTTCGATGCCTTCATGTTTCAGGTCTTTCAATATCTCGTCGTAGGTCAGACGCTTGAAGGGCACCTCAGGCACTTTCATTCGGTACTTCAGCGCCGCTAACTCCCTCTGACACTTTTCACCAACCGTCTTGCAGACGTGCTGCATGAGCTGTTCCAGCAACTGCATCACGTCTTCAGCATTCGCAAAAGCCTGCTCAACGTCAATCGACACAAACTCGCTCAAATGATGACGTGTATGCGACTCTTCAGCCCTGAAGAAAGGCCCTATCTCAAAAACCTTCTCAAGACTCATCACAAGCTGTTCCTTGTACAACTGAGGACTCTGAGCAAGAAACGCCTTCCTGTCAAAGTAATTGACTGCGAAGAGTTCTGCACCACCTTCGGTGGCTGTACCAATCATGCGCGGAGTATGCACTTCCAGAAAGCCTCTTTCGAATAGGAAACCTCGAATTGCCTCTACGGCTGCGTGTTGAACCTTGAAAACTGCCGTGTTCTCTTCTCTGCACAAGTCCAGTGCCCGCGCATCCAGCCGAGCTTCAAGGTTTGCTGGCGTCTTGCCCGTGATGTCGATAGGCAGTTCCGGGATGGCTGTGTTGAAGATCCTGATCTCTTTCGGGAGCACTTCGACGCCTCTGGGCGTCATGTCCGTCTTCTTGACAGTGCCTTTCACGCCGATGCTGAACCTCTTCTGCAACGCATCAGACTTCGACAACACTTCGCTGCTCACTTTCTTCCGCAAAACCGTAACCTGAATCGTGCCCTCCCGGTCTTGTAATATGACAAAACGTAACGCGCCCAAATCGCGAATCTCTTGAACCCAACCAAAAAGCGTAACCTCGCCACCATCCATCTCGGGCTTGACATCAACAGAATAATGCGTTCTACGCCAGTCACCGATCGAATCTAGGTTCATGCGACCACCACTGCGCTTAGTCGGCAAGCTCCACGCGCAATGTCATGTTGCGAACCTTACCTGCAATCTCCTTTAAAGCCTTCACATCAAACGGAGGCCCCATCCCGCGTCTCCTCTTCAAAATGACCCGAGTCTCCGTCGTCCCATCAGGCAACCAAATCGTGTTAATCGTCAGAATGCTGAAAGGCGCAAACAAGTCCTCCAAAAACTTCCGGTCGTCAACCCCATACTCCAGAACCCGAATGTTTTTCCCCGTTTCCTCACTCAAGGTTTTGACGATCTTTCCGCCATGACCCAGTAACCGCGGAACGTCTCCAGGGCCAACGATAAGGGCTAGTGTTCTGTCGGCCTCGACTGCTTTGTGGAAAGACACGTTTTGAAGTGAAGGATACTTTTCCTCCATAGAGAGCAGCGACCGTGCAATCTTCAGGTCTTGCTCGCTGATTTCTCCAGACTTTACTCTAGCTGAACACTTTTGGCATAGTATGCCGCTCTTCAAGCAGAAACTACACAGTACTGTCTTCACTAGGCAATTCGCCCCTTTCACAAACAAAGGAGGGGGCAGCGGACCTCTGAACGTTTATGCATCTGCGCCTTTCTAGCGTTCCAGTATTATTTCGACTGTGCTGACGTTTGTTGGCTGGCCACCCTCTTCTCTGGATGCAAGTTGGTCCGTTCCAATGTTGATTTTCTTGACTTTTGCGTCCGGCAGGAACCTGCGTCTCACGACTTCTACTACGTCGACTGCTCGGCCTATGGATCTTCCTCGTGCTTTAACGCTTACTTCCTTTGCTCCACTGTGAAAGAGGGTTATGCACGCCAGTACGTAGTTCATTACTGGCTTCTTTCCGATCAGCACTGCATTGCTTTCTGACATTTTGTACCGCCTTTCTCCTGTTTTTGCGTTTTTAAGGCGCGATAACCTTTTTTGCCGAGAAATAAATACATTACGGTTTGAACATTCATTCAAAAAGAAACCAGAACAGAAGACAACAATCCCATAAGCCCTTTTCGTTTACTAAACTTTTAAGTAATGCGTACTATTGTAAAACAGAATCTTAACAGAACACTACATCGGGGAAAGCACATTGGAAACGCTCACGAAACGTTCGCTCCAACTGTTAAGGATGCTCTATGAAAGAGGTAAATCATCAACCGCATTCACACTGCGCGTGAAGCAAGACGAGTTGGCGACACAGCTAGGAATAAGCAGGCAAGCATTGAACGTTCACCTCCGGAAGCTTCGAGACTCGACCTGTATACGCACTGGCCGAGGTTTCATAGACGTAACCGAGAACGGACTGAACATGCTCGGAATCTCTTCAACGCCTGCTTTCATACTGATCCGAGTATCACCCGACAAAAGAATCCACGTCTACGAAAAAATCAAAGAACTCCCAGTCCAAAGAGCCTTCAGAATCGCAGGCGACTTCGACGCCCTCATACTAATCGAAAGAGAAAAACTCGACGAAGTATTAAAAAAGCTGTATTCTATTGAAGGCATACAAGACACAAGATCATACGTCACCATAGAAACAGTAAGGTAAAGGGGAGAAAGGCCGTGAAACTGTTCGAATACGAAGCAAAAACAATACTCGCCAAATACGGAATACCAACACCTCAAGGCGGACTTGCCACAAGCCCAAGCCAAGCCCGAGACGTAGCCGCCAAGCTGAAGCCACCTTTTGCGGTCAAAGCACAGGTTCTGGTCGCGGGAAGAGGCAAGGCCGGAGGAATACTCTTCGCCAACTCCACTGAAGAGACAGAAAAAGCAGCCGAGAAACTGCTAGCAATGCAGATCAAGGGAATACCTGTCAAAAGCGTGTGGATTGAAGAAAAGATTCAGATAAAACATGAGCTTTACTTCGGCTTAACCACCGACAGGTTCAGCCAAAGCTATGTTGCCATCGCTTCCGCAGTTGGCGGAATGGACATCGAGGAAATAGCCAAGAAAAGCCCGGAAAAAGTGATAAAGATTCTGATCAACCCTCAACTGGGCCTTTGCCCATTTCACACTCGTGAGATTGCCAGAAAGATGGGTTACAGGGGCAGCCAGATTTCGGAGCTTGGAAGAATTCTTGAGAGATTGTATCGTGCAGGATTGGATTATGACGCTGAACTGATCGAAATGAACCCCATCGTAGAAACGATTGAAGGGAAGTTTGTCGTAGCAGACGCACGCATAATAATAGACGACAATGCCTTGTTCCGACACCAAGACTACAAGAAGAGGCTTCTGGAAGGCGAAAGCGACCTCTCACTACAAGAAGTGGAAGCTATGAAAAACGACCTAGCCTACGTCAAACTGGATGGAAACATAGGCGTCATAGGCAACGGAGCAGGCCTCGTCATGGCAACACTGGACACAATACAATATTATGGCGGAAAACCGGCAAACTTTCTGGATGTCGGTGGTGGTGCAGCTTCCGAAACAACGGCAACAGCCCTCAGAATAGTGCTGTCAGACCCGAACGTTAAGGCTCTGTTCATCAACATATTGGGCGGAATAACCCGTTGCGATGAAGTAGCGAAAGGCATACTCGAGGCGAAAGCCAAGGTTGGCGTAACAAAACCCATGGTAATCAGACTTGTGGGCACAAACGAAGATGAAGGAAAACGCATTCTGACGGAAGCCGGAATAGACGTGCTGGAAAGTATGGAAGAAGCCGCCCAAAGAGTCGTTGAAATCGTCAAACAAGGAGGAAAATAGCACGGGAATACTAATCGACAAGGACACATGCGCCATTGTTCAAGGAATAACTGGAACTCAAGGAAGCTTCCACACGGAACGCATGCTAGAGTACGGGACAAAGATAGTTGCAGGCACAACAGCATCCGGAAAAGGTGGAACCCAAGTCCATGGAGTCCCAGTCTACGACACTGTTGAAGAAGCCCAGCAGAAGCACCAAGCAAACACCTCAATAATCTTCGTCCCAGCTCCCTTCGCGGCAGATGCAGCCTTTGAAGCAATGGAAAACGGAATAAAAACCGTCATAGTAATCACCGAACACATCCCAATCAAAGATGCAATCAGCGTCATGGCAAGAGCCAAACAGATCGGCGCTATCATTGTAGGCCCTAACACGCCGGGCGCGATAACTCCGGGTGAATGCAAGCTTGGAATCATGCCGGCACACATCTTCAAGAAGGGAAGTGTAGGCATGGTTTCTAGGAGCGGAACCCTAACGTATGAAATAGCCGCCAGTCTGAGCAGAAGCGGTCTGGGGCAGTCAACATGCCTCGGCTTGGGGGGAGACCCCATCACAGGCCTGAACTTCATAAGCGCCTTGGAGATGTTCAAAGGAGATCCGCAGACGAAAGCGTGTGTACTACTTGGAGAGATCGGTGGCAACCTTGAAGAACTTACAGCAGAATACATCACAAAAGTGAAGTATCCAAAACCAATCGTCGCCTTCATAGCTGGCCGCTCGGCACCGCCAGGCAAGCGTATGGGTCATGCAGGTGCCATAATAACGGGCAAAGCTGGAACGGCTGAAAGCAAGATTGAAGCATTCAAAAATGCCGGCGTCAAAACGGCAGAAAAACCGAGCGAAGTAGCTGAACTCCTCAAGAAGCAACTCTGATTCAACAACGCCATATCCAGCAACCTTACCATCAAAAACTCGATCGCAGCATTTCGCAATCGCACCTCGAAGTCACTTTTCATGTCCAAAAGAACGACGAGTGCCCTCTGGCGCACGATCTGCAAAAAGTATATTTGACAGTGTATTATCTGAGTCTTAGCTACGAAGGAAGTTGACCATTGCCAATCATTGACCCAATAAAGAAGGCCATTGCCCAACAGCATAGACTCCACATGAAAATCTGTCGCGACTGCGGGGCAAGAAACGCCGGAACCGCGGTGAAGTGCAGGAAGTGTAAGGGCAAGCACTTGCGCTGGAAGAAAAGAGAAATCGTAAAGTGACCTTGCAGAACCTTTGTTTCTCTGCTAATCGGCTACGACGTTCGTTTCTTTCTTTTGTGAAAGGATTTGGAACAAGCCTTCAACGTTGAAGACAGTGTTAGCGCAACCATTCTTTATCAACGGAACGGCTTGACCAGCCACACCCATGCCGTTCAGCAGTTCCCCGCTTATCCTCACTTCTTCGCCGCAGGCAACCCCAACAGCACCTTCATACTGTTTAGCCTTCAAGATTTTTGGGACGCATGATCCTCCAGGAAGAATATACACATCATAACCTTTCTCTTCGGCGAAAGACACTGACCTATTGACTAAACAGTCTGGAGAACAGTGCGCACAAATGTAGGAAGGAATGGACGGGTCAAAAGCTGCTTTACAGCGATTGTCCATGTACTTTCTGGAACAGTGTGGCAGGAAGAGCACTCTCCTCTTTGACTGAATGAACCTCTCTCTTTCAACCAGATTTCTGGACTGCAGGTCTATCAAATCCTCAAGAAGAACAACCGCGTCAGACAAGTTGAGGCCCGTTGCTTCCTGTATCTTGAATTTCTCTATCATCTTGTGGGCTGCTTGGCCCATCCTCTTGTGCATGCCCTTCTGATAGCTAACCTTAGTTATTTCAGTGAAGAAGAAACGCGGAATCCGTGAGAGGTCGAAAATGAATTTATAGGGCATAGCATACATCGTGGAGACTCCGCCCTTTAAAGATTGTCGGTTACGAAAACAGGAAAAGTAACCGATGCTTTAAGCAGAATGACGAATCACAATACTTAGTCTTGGGCTTCTTCGGTATAGCCAAGAAGGTCTCTAAGAGATTTCACTTCTTCCCGTAACGTGCCCACCTCGCTTTCCAAAGCAGCGACTCTTGATTCAGCGACTTGTCGCAACTTGTCGATTTCAATCATTAGGTTTGCGCGTTCGGTTTCCAATGTCTTTATCTTCTCGCGCAGGTTCCTTAGAGTCAGCATTAGCTCTCCCTGTATTCCTTTAATCCTTTCAACCATGTTTTTAATGTTTACTTTCTCTTCATCTTTCGTTTCAACGTCCACAGCCGCTCTGAACCTAGCACTGCAGCTTGAGCATTCAAATATTCCAACAACGAGTTTCGAGTCTTCGCCTTTTCCAGTCGCTTTTCGAGAAGGAATAGGCCATGTCTTAGCAGGACTGGCCACATTCGTCCCGCATTTTGGGCACTTAGCCACTCACAAGCCCCTCTTAATGTATTATTATTCTAGTCTAAAATGTGTTTTGTAGATTGCATTGGGGAAGAAGGACGGTAACTCAAGAGGCATTACATAGATCATTGACACAAAACGCAGTCGGTTCTTCGAAAAATGGGAAGGAAAGGTTATAGGGTCATTTCGAACATAAGGCGTTCGACAAGTTCCTTGTAGCGGTTTCTGATCGTGACCTCAGTCACTTGAGCTATCTCAGCTATTTCTCTTTGTGTTTTCCTTTCACCAGTCAGCACTGAAGCAATATAACTTGCTGCAGCTGCAATGCCTGTGGGTCCACGACCTGAAGTAAGCTTAAGCTCTTTTGCGGCGGCCAAAATCTTGTGGGCGATTTCTTCAACCTTTCCCTGCATCGTTAACTGGTTTGAGAACTTGGTTATGTACTGGCTTGGCTTAAGTGGTGGGATAGAATAGTTCAGTTCTCTGATCAGGAAACGGTAGCTACGACCAACTTCCTTCTTGTTCACGCTTGACGCTTGAGCTATCTCTTCCAACGTTCTAGCCAATCCGCACTGTCTGCAACCCAAGTAAATTGCTGCTGCAGTCACACCTTGAATCGACCTTCCTCGTATTAGTCGTTCTTTGACGGCTTTTCGGTATATGACTGAGGCTGTTTCTAAGATGTTTTTGGGAAGATTCAGGTTGTTTGCGATCTTTGTGATTTCAGATAACGCGAAAGCAAGGTTACGTTCCGTGGCGTCTGAAACTCTAATGCGGCGCTGCCACTTTCTAAGTCTATAGACCTGCGCCTTCTGTCCAGGCGATAGGCTTTTTCCATAAATGTCTCGGTCATGCCAATCAATCATCGTTGACAGGCCTTTATCATGAATTGTATAGGTTAGCGGTGCGCCAACTCTTGTGCGTTTGGCTCTTTGATCGTCGTCGAAAGCTCTCCATTCTGGCCCTCTATCGGCGATTTTTGAGGCTACTACAAGACCGCAGTCCATGCAGACTATTTCGGCGCATTCATAGTCGCGCATGAGTCTTGTGCTGTGGCAATTTGGGCATTCTTGAACCTTCACAGGTTCAGCGCTCTGAACTGGCGTAGCAGGATCAGAGTTTCCACGCAACTCATCGTTAGTCAACTTCTCATCTTCTCCTTTCTCTCTTTCTTGAGGGGAGCACGTAGAGTGTTTTGTTGGCCAGTTTCTCGAACTCGCGTGTCGAGGGCCTTATTGCTGCATAAGGTGAAGACACTGGGCCGAACACATCGAAAACCTTGCCAACCGGCTTCAGGTTCTCGTCGACAACTGCTTCACCGATTCTGGGGGTGCTTTCGACTTTTACTATAATGTTTCGGCTTGGACTAACATGAAGGACTAGGCCTAATCTCTGCAAACTGTTAAATTCCCCTCGCAAAAGCAAGATGCTTCAACCTAGCAGGTTATTTAAACTTTTCTACGTGCTAATGGGATGCGACACTGGATGCAAGGAAAAACAGGGGCTCATTTGAACCAAGCCAATGACGGCAAGAAGAAGGTCTTTGTACGAAGCTTCTGACCCGTCTGTATGGATTCAGCTGTGTTTCCAACGGGGAGTTCAGCGTCTGGAGGAACACCTAGGTTTGTTATGCGTTTTCGTCTACGTTGTATGGCAGAGACTGAAATTGTGACGTAGGGTCCTTGTGTGTTGGTGGACGAAACCTTCATAAATGAGGAATGTTGATAAGTCTGTGCTTTGAAAGGGTGAGGCTTATGTCTAAACCGTTCTACGTGAAGTTTGAGGTCTCGAAGGAGATTGCAGATGCGGCCTATGAAGCCCTGCAAATAGCAGCCAAAACAGGCACTGTTAGAAAAGGAACGAATGAAGCAACAAAAGCCATAGAAAGAGGACAAGCGAAGCTGGTTATCATCGCTGAAGATGTTGATCCTCCAGAAGTTGTGGCTCACTTGCCGCTCTTGTGCGAAGAAAGGAAGATCCCTTATGTATTTGTGCCGAGCAAGGAAAAGATAGGCACTGCAATTGGCATTGATGTTCCTTCTGCTGCTACGTGCATCATCAAGGAAGGAGACGCCACAGGGCTAGTCAAGGAAATAGTTACTAGGGTCGAGCAGATGAAAAGAGGACCTGCGTAATGAGCAAGGAAGAGAGAGCAGCCGAAGCGACGGGTGAGCTTATACCGGCAGAAGTGATTCAGGTCATAGGACGCACAGGCGTAACTGGCGAAATCGCACAAGTCAGAGTTCGCATTCTGGAAGGCAAAGACAAGGGAAGAATAATAACGCGCAACGTCAAAGGACCTATACGCGCTCAAGACACCCTGATGCTCAGAGAAACCGAGAGAGAAGCAAAGAAGATCCACAGGTAAACCGAAACGCGGGGAAGCGACGCTTGGCCAAACCGAGAAAATGCTCATTCTGCGGCGGAGAGTTTCAAGCGGGCACAGGCATGATGTTCATCAAGAACGACGGCTCAATACTGTGGTTCTGTTCAAGCAAATGCAGGAAAAGCTCTCTGAGTTTTGGAAGAGACGCTCGCAAACTCAAGTGGACAACGTACTTCGGCAAGGAAGAAAAGGGAAGAGCTTAGCCGTTTTCCAATGTGCTTTGCATGACGAGCAGCTACACCGTCAATCTGCTTTTCTGCACCAATCTAGACTGTTTAGCCAAGAAGTGAGGATGTATCGCTTTTCGACATATTTCCAGTCTGAAAGAACTGATTTATTAAGACATGCGATAAGGTTTTCTTAGCGAGGAATGCAAATGAACTTAAGAAGCCGAAAAACCCCCAAAAAGATTGACTTGCTGGAAGTGCCTGACGCGAAGAAGGTTCAGCTGATCAAGGAAGCCAAGGAAACGCTTCAGGAAAAAGTGATTGAAGCGAAGTTGTGGAAATCCTTGGTTGAAGTTGAGAACCTGAAGATCAACGGGGACATGATGTACATGCCTAATGGGCCGTTGAGCAGCAAAGCGCCTGAAGCGAACATGTGGAAACGCTGACAATATCTCATTTCACTTTTGTCTTCCGATGACACATTCATTTTTGGGGCTGGAAAGCAGCGCAAAGCATTCCGAAATATGTAGGAATTTGGGAAGACAACAGTTGTCCTTTCATCGGGAAACGCTCCAGAATCCCTTGCAGTATCGCTATTTGCCAGACACTATCGGGCTTAGCATCTTCTATGAATTGTCTTGGCAAGTTGAGCAGTGGTCTTAAGTCGCTTTCCAAAACTGCAAGATTGACCATTTCGTCAAATTCTCTGGATGAAGAATTGAAACCATAAGGTCCGTCTGCCCTATGAGCGTGCCCTTGGTCAGCACTTGCTACGAAAGCTACTTTTTTCCGTGATGCTTGGGCAGTCTCACCTATGACTTGGCCGAATCTTGTAAGAAGCTGCAATGGAATCTCTCTAGAGGGCGTTACTATGATAACCTTGGGCGTGTTGGAGTTTCGGTGGATAAGAAACCATAGAGGTACTAATGCACCCCAGTCTAGTGGCATACAAGAAGCTGGTCCTTCGTTTGTGCCGTAACTAACGCCTACGGCAGGAAGATCAGCTTTCTTTGCGTTTTCAAGGATTGCTATCGCTAACTCGCGATCACAAGTACACCGCACCCTCACGATGTTGCCGTTGGCTTGCAGAGATCCCTCTGTGAATTCAGATATCACGACACCTATTGTTGCCTCCAAACGCAAGCCGTGAGGTGTCGCTAAAACTATTGTTTCGATCGCCTTATCTCTGATAATCTCTGCAAGTTTCTCCAAACCCTTACGCGTTTCTGCAAAAGCCTCAAACATATCGCCTGAAAGATCAGGAATTATCTCCGAGCCATGCGGGCTAATACATGCAAACACTACACCCACTTTAAGTTCTCCCAGGACAGTAATGTGTTAGAGAACGAAGACTGATTTATCAATCTTGCCCGTAGTTTGCTCGCGCAAGAGAAGCGGTTTTTGAGGCCCATCATACAGTCATTGTTTGGATCACGATTGGAAATGAATTTCGATTGGTCTCCTATTGAACCATGCGCGCTATATGTACATGCGCACGTATCGCTTGAGCTTCCATTCTGTGAGAAACAGAGAAAATGCCCTCACCATGATTGGCCGTAGTTCTTGCAAACAATGAAATAATCTTTTAAGTCTATTATTCTATCACTATTGATGTCTAGGTTTGGATCGTATCTTGGATCGCCAAGTCTTGAACCGTAGGCCTTTCCCACTGCGAAAACATCCTTAAGATCCACTTTCTTGTCTGCGTTAACGTCGCCCGCAATTGATACAAAAACATAACCACCAGAACGCGTATTGTCTAAAGTGTCTGTTTCACTTGGAACAGGGGTGGCGTAAGCACTAACCGAATAACTGCCCTTGGCAAGGCCGGATGTCGGGCACAAGAGACTGACTGCTGTCGAGTTTCTGCCTGTAAGAGTCACTGGCATGGTTTGAATTGTTGTTGAGTTTGCCTTAATAGCTAGATTGAAGCTTTCCAACTGCTCCCCATAGTTTACGATTTTCACGCTGGCGGGCAGAGAGTAACCTTGTCCGACAATGGTCTTAGACATGCTGAACCAAGTTATTCCAATGTCATGCGGACCCGCATAAGGCTTCATAAGTGGAAAACGATCATTATTCGCCGGATCAACGAAATATACTGTGTCGCCTATGCCGTCGCTGCCAGCCTCGTTTTGGGTAGAGCCCCGCTTCAGATCAATGCCGATGTAATCGCTCCAATAATTTCCTCCAGAAGGATAGCCATCATCCCAGACGTCTGCAGGCTCATTTGGGTTAACTGAGTCTGTGTTGTTGACAAAGTTGTTGTGGAAGATCCTGTCATCTGAACAGTAGTAGGGGCTGATGCCATAGGGGTTGTCTTCCACGTTGTTTTGAGAAATAGTGTTATTTGAGGAAGACCAAATGTAGATTCCATCTAGATAGTTTTCCTTTATTCGATTGCCATTTACGAGATTGTCTGTTGATTCTTTGAGCCATATTCCCCCGTTGTTATTCATTATCGTGTTTCCAGAAATAGTGATGCGGCTAGAAGAGAAGACGTATATGCCGTAATCGAACGTTTTGATTACTACGTTCTTGACGGTAACGTCTGCCAAGCCTGAAAGGTCTATTCCGTCCTCAATTCCTGATCCTTGCAACAGATGACCAGCACCATCAAGGACGATGTTGCTCTTTTGAACTATAATAGAAGCGGAGATATCACCTGTAAACAGGTAATTGTCTCCGGTTTTTTGGATTGGAGTTCCAGGTGGGTCGACGCTTCCATCAGGTTTTATGTATACGGTACCCACTGCTTTGACTGGTTGTATTCTGAGCCAAAGTGGAAGATTCGCGCACAACAGCAGTACCGACATGATTGTCAATGCTTTCCGCATGTTCAAGCTCCCTTCACCCGAGACTGGCTCCATCTATTATTGAGTGATAACGGAGACAAATATCGTTTACGGAACTTTCTTCTATGACAAAGAAAAGAGGGGATTTGCTTTTTGTCTTTGATTCTGCTGTTTCTGATTTACTTATTGTAGTGGCTTGCTACTTCCATCGCGTTGTCAGCAGTGAGCCAGCCTGAGCCAGCGTCATGGTCCTTCTTGTAGAAAGCTGGACCGTAGTACGGGTCATTTGCATACTTTGTGTTCGAGGACAGTGGAATTCGGCTTGCTCCATTCTTGAGTACCCATTCCATGTCAACTTGGTTGAAGCTTGGATAGCTCTGTGCGACTATGGCTGCGACTCCTGTGACGTGTGGAGCAGCCATGCTTGTGCCCCACAGACCGTAGTAAGCTGTTGCAGCGCCGATGTTAACCCAAGCTGTTCCACTCCAAGCTGCGTTTGGCTTATAGGGACCAACAACATAGCAGCCGGGTGCACAAACGTCAAGATCCGTCTTGCTCTGTCCTAAAGCTGCATTTGGCCTGCCGCTGAACTCTGCCAGATATATTTGCCAGTTATTTTTGTATGTCACACCAGGGGCGTAGATATCAGGGATCACGTTGTTTGTGTTAAGCTTTTCTGGGACGTCACTCAGGTACCATCTGTAGGGACTTGGTGGACTTGAGGTGCCTGAACCAAGCATTTGCAGTGTCCAGCCACCTGCTGCTGCTGAGATCACTTCTGGGTATGCGCCTGGCCAGCCCATGCCAACCATTCCGTCGTTGCCTGCGGAGAACACGAAGATTACACCCTTGGTTATGGCATTGTCTATAGATGCGCGGATTGCAGGTGATGGTTCGCTTGATCCCCAGCTGTTTGTGCATATTATCTTCCAGCCGTTCGTTTCAGCGAGGGAAGCCACGTAGTCTATAGCTGAGCACAGC